>Ga0187777_10000023_pt1 | contig 109811 bp, 103 predicted proteins | sample 1015_Q2_SP5_10_M_FD_132416 | JGI IMG/M metagenome (GOLD analysis project Ga0187777, IMG submission 132416) | Tropical peat soil microbial communities from peatlands in Department of Meta, Colombia - 1015_Q2_SP5_10_MG | ecosystem: Environmental > Terrestrial > Soil > Wetlands > Peat | place... | reverse complement strand
GCCGAGATGCCTTCCTGAGCGTCGCTGGCCATTGAATTCATCGCCATGACTTCTTTGGCGTAGGCGTAGGCCTTAGGTTGGTCGAGATCGATCTGCGCATAAAACGCCTGCTTGCCGATCCCGACCGTCAGCGGACTGGCATCGGCGATGCGCTTGGCGAGCTTGCGAGTTTCTTCCTGGAGTGCGCTCGCCGGCACTACGTTGTTCACCAGGCCCCACTCCGCGGCGATGGTCGCCGGGACCATGTCTCCGGTGAACAGCATCTGCAGGGCGCGCTTGCGGCCGATGGCGCGGCTCAGCGCTACCATGGGCGTCGAGCAGAACAACCCGATCTTCACGCCGGGCGTTGCGAACGCGGCTTCTTCGGAAGCGATAGCCAGGTCGCAGGTGGCAACCAGTTGGCAGCCGGCAGCGGTAGCGATGCCCTGCACTTCGGCAATCACCGGCTGCGGGATGGCTTGCACCTTCATCATCAGATCTGAGCACACATCGAAGGTGCGGCGATAGTAATTGATGTCCTTGCCGACCATCTGCCCGAGATCGTGGCCGGAAGAAAAGACTTTCCCCGCTGCAGCCAGAATCACCACCCGCAATGCCGAGTCCGGCCCGACCGCATTGAGGCAAGCGATCAACTCCTGCATCATCTCGAGCGAAAGCGCGTTGCGCCGCTGAGGACGGTTTAGCGTAATGACCCCGATCGGGCCTTCGGTCTCGAATAGCAGATTTTCGTAAGTCATCCCCCACCTCACGAACGCCGCGCATCGCACAGCCCGGCGCCAGGGGCACAATTCTACCAACAAAAAGGCGCCGGACGAGCGCCGGCGCCTGTCCGCAAGAAACTGGGCTACCGCGACATGGCCTTCACCACAGAAAATCTCGAGGTGTCGATCTTCCGCAGCTCGTGCCCGACGTAAACCTGACGCGGACGCGAGATCTTCTGGTCCTTGTCCTCCATCAGCTCGTTCCATTGGGCGAGCCAGCCGGCAATACGCGGGATGGCGAACAGCACGGTAAACATCTCCGGCTTGAAGCCCATCGCCTGGTAGATGATCCCGGAGTAGAAATCCACGTTGGGATAGAGCTTGCGCTTGATGAAGTACTCGTCTTCCAGCGCGATCCTCTCCAGCTCCAGCGCGATTTCCAGCTTGGGATTCTTGCCGGTGACCTGGAAGACCTGGTCGGCGATGTGCTTGATGATGCGCGCACGCGGGTCGTAGTTCTTGTAGACGCGGTGCCCGAACCCCATCAGCTTGCACTCTCCGTCTTTCACCCGCTTGATGTAGTCGGGGATGTTGTCTTTTTTCCCGATCTCCGCCAGCATGACGAGCACAGCTTCATTGGCACCACCATGCAGCGGTCCGGCCAGCGCAGCGGATGCAGCAGCCGCTGCCAGGTAGGGGTCTGCCTCCGAGCTGCCGGCGCAGCGCATGGTGTTGGCCGAGCAATTCTGCTCGTGGTCGGCGTGCAGGATGAAGAGAATATCCAGCGCCCGCGCCAGCACCGGGTTGGCGGCGTACTTGGGCTCCACCATCTTCCATAGCATGTTCATGAAGTTCTCGGCGAAGCTCAGGTCGTTGTCCGGGTATACATAGGGGAAGCCCAGGCTGTGCCGGTAGCAATAGGCCGCAATGGTGGGGAACTTGGCGATCAGCCGCACGACCTGGTGCATGCGGTTTTCCCGGTCGCGAACATTCTTGGCCTCCGGATACACGGTGGAAAGTGCCGCCACCGTGCTGGCCAGCACGCCCATGGGGTGCGCGTCGTAACGGAAGCGCTGCATGAACTCCTTGGTGGTCTCATGCAGCATGGTGTGGTGGGTGATCTGCTTGACCCAGTCTTTGGTCTGCTTCTCATCCGGCAGTTCGCCGAACAGCAGCAGGTATGCCACCTGCAGGTAAGTGCAATTCTCTGCCAGCTCCTCGATGTTGTAGCCGCGGTAGCGAAGGATGCCGCGGTCGCCATCGATGAAGGTGATCGCGCTCTTGCAGGAAGCTGTGTTCATAAACGCCGGGTCGTACGTCATCAGACCGAAATCCTCGGGACCAGTCTTGATCTGGCGCAGATCCATGGCCCGGATGGTTCCGTTCTCAACCGGCAGGGTATATGTTTTGTTGGTGCGATTATCGGTAATAGTGAGACTGTTCTCTGGCATTGGCCACTCCTCCTCGAGTGCCGGATCCGGGCGGTTGCACCGGAGCCACGACCCGTGATTCAGAATCAGTGCTGGACACCGTGCGCCGGCCCGTTGGAATCCGGTCGAGCAACGGCGCGGAAAGGCCCGGGAAAACCCCTTTAGGGCAGGGTGAAACCTGCCTTGCCCGACATATCCTCTAAATAAGATGCATAGAATGCGGTGACTCCAATCACGCTCCAAAGTGACGAGTGCAGAACCCTGCCGGCTCAGCCCGTTTGCAGCACTACGATGAGCCGTCGCGGGCCGTGCGCGCCCATGATCAGGATCTTCTCGATATCGGCGGTGCGGCTGGAGCCCGTGATCAGGCATACATAGGAGTTCTTGGTGGCGATCCCGCGCTCGTGAATCCGGGCCATCACGGCCTCCAGATCGGGCACGAGCTGCTCGAGCTTGGCGAAGACGATGTGCGCCGGCGCGATGACCGTGGCCTGGCGCCCGCCGTTCGACGCAGAAACCAGCACCGAGCCGGTCTGCGCCACCAGGGCTTCGCAGAGGGTGATGGTGGCCTGCGAAGCCTCATTGGGCGGGCCTTCGCTCGACCAGCGCAGCGGGCGGCCGTCCTTGAAGCTGGTGACCAGGGCACGGAGTTCCGGCGCGTCCTGCACAAAGATTTCTCCTGGCGGAAGTGAGGCCAAAACATTGGCGATGGCCGCGGCACTGGCGGCGGCGTTGGCCGTCACCGTGCATTCCGTGATATTGGCTACGCACTCCTTCTGGAAGCGGTCCAGCGGGTCCGTCACCGGCGCGAACATCGGTCCGGCAGGACCGTCGTGGTGCCGACCCAGGGTCTGGACGGCGGTGCGGATGCGCCCCAGGATGCGTTCGCGGCTCGGATTGTCAGCGGCTGCCATTCTGCTTCCTCCACAAGTCGCGGAAAGACTCGCGTGGGATCGCCAACGCGGCGTGCTCTTTGGTCCAGGGATGCATTGGGTCCAACGCCGTGCCTGCCAGACCCATGCCGTGGATCATCCGCAGCGCCGTGCGGCCCAGCGACCCGAAGAAGCTGAAGCGGCCAGAGCTCATCATGGTCCAGCGAAACAGCTTCATGCCCAGCCGCTCCCCCGCGGAATGCGTGCCCTCATGGATGGCGTTGCGCCGGTTCTGCAGCAGATGATGATGAAGCTCGATGTGTACCGGGCAAACGTCGGTGCAGGCGCCGCAAAGCGACGACGCGAAGGAGAGGTGTTGGTACTCCTTCAAGCCGAGCAGGCGCGGCTCGAGCACGCTGCCGATGGGGCCCGGGTACGTGACTCCGTAGGCGTGCCCGCCGATGTTGCGGAATACTGGGCAGGCGTTGATGCAGGCGCCGCAGCGGATGCAGTGCAGTACCTCGCGCTGTTCGAGGTCTGCCAGCAGTTCGCTGCGCCCATTGTCCACCAGCACCACGTGGAACTCTTCCGGGCCGTCCACCTCGCCCGGCCGCCGCGCCCCGCCCATCAAGGTGTTGTAGCAGGTGATCGGCTGGCCGGTGCCGGCGGTGGCCAGCGTGGGCCAAAGCGTCGCCAGGTCCTGCAGGCGGGGGATCACCTTCTCGATGCCTGTCAGCGCGACGTGGATCCGGGGCACGCTGGTGCTCAAGCGGCCATTGCCTTCATTCGTGGTGATGGTCACCATGCCGGCATCGGCGATGATGAAATTAGCGCCGCTGATCCCCATTTCGGCCGAGAAGAACGATTTCCGCAGCCAGCGCCGCGCGATCGCCACCAGCTCTGGCGGATCCTGCGTCTCCTGCGATCCCAGTTTTTCGTGGAACAGCTTCGAGACCTGCTGGCGGTTCAGGTGCATCGCCGGCGTGACGATGTGGTAGGGCGGCTCGTTGCGCAACTGCACGATGAATTCGCCGAGGTCGGTCTCCACCACCTCAACGCCAATCTTTTCCAGAGCCTGGGCCAGGTGGATTTCCTCGCTGACCATCGACTTCGACTTGACCACCTTCTTCACGCCGCCGCGCTTGGCCACCTCGCAGATGTACTGCCGCGCCTCTTCGCCGTTCTCCGCCCAGAAAACGTGTCCGCCGTTTTCCTTCACTTTCTGTTCGAACTGGAGCAGGTATTTGTCGAGATGGTTGACGGCTTCCCACTTGATGTCGTGGCAGCGCTGGCGCGCTGCTTCCCAGTCGGCGAAACGCGTCTTGCCGCGGCCCACACCGGTGTCGTACTGGTCGATGTTCCAGCGGACGATGCCGCGATGCACCAGGTCAGCGGATTTTTCCGCGGCTTTGCGCTCAAATTCACGGGCAGCTGTGCTCATCGCGATGCGCCTCCTACGGCTGCCGTCTGCGCCAGGATGCTGGCCACGTGGATGGTGCGCGCCTTCGACTTCTTGCGGCGGAGAACGCCGTCAATATGCAGCAGGCAGCTCGGATCGGCGGCGGTCACGTACTCCGCGCCGGACTTCTCGATGTTGCCGGCCTTGGTGTCGCCCATGGCGGCGGAGATCATGGCGTACTTCACCGAGAACGCGCCGCCGAATCCGCAGCACTCCTCGCCATAGGGCAGATCAACCAGCTCCAGCCCGCGCACGTTCTTCAGCAGTTCGCGGGGCTCCCGTTTGACGTGGAGTTCGCGCAGGCCGTGGCAGGAATCGTGGACCGTGACCTTGTGCGGGAAGCTGGCGCCCACGTCGGTGACCTTGGCGACGTTCACCAGGAACTGAGTGAATTCGTGCACGCGCTGGCCCAGCTTGACGGCGTCGTCGTGCAGCGGCGTTCCCGCCAGCAGCTCGGGATAAAACGTCTGCACCATGGTCGTGCATGATCCGGAAGGACAGACCACAGCTTCGGCCGAGCTGAAGATGCGTACGAAACGCTCGGCCAGCGGCCGGGCTTCGTCCCAATAACCGGTGTTGAAGGCAGGCTGGCCGCAACAGGTCTGGGCTTCACGGAAGTCGACTTCGTACCCGATCCGACGGAGTACACAGACCACGTCCATACCCACCTGGGGGTTGAGCTGGTCCACGAAACACGGGATGAACAGGGACACCTTGGGCATGGCGACCGGCTATGGTAGACCTGCCCGAGCTTTGCGGCAAGCTCCACTTGCGGGGCCAGAGGGCAAGTGGATGTACCCCCCTGTCATGCTGAGCGAGTGCGGGTCGGTTTTGCCGGCACGAGATCGAAGCACCCCTACCCTGCCGCATCTATTGAATAGGGGTCCTTCGACTCGCGCGCCAAAGGACGGGCGCGCTAGCTCAGGAGGCCAAAGAGGGCACACCAACCGCAACGTTGCCCTAAGCGTTCGCGCACCCCCCGATATCAGCGCTGGCAAACGCGGCCGCCGCCCTGACGAACGCCACTACCACCGGATGCGGCTGCTTCTGTGCGCGCTGCGGCTGGAACAGCATGGCCACAAAAAAGCGCCGAGTGGGAAGTTCGAACGCCTTCAGCTCGCCCTGTGGTCCCCAGGCGGCGAGTCGCATCCCTGCGCGTTTGAACCGCTCCACGTATTCAGGATTCACTTCGTAATTACAGAAATGCTCCTCGACTGCCTCGGCTCCGCCGTAGATGGAATGGAGCGCCGTACCCGGCTCCATGCGGATGCCCGCGATCGGACCGACCAGCTTGGGATCGCCCGGGTTGCGGTTGGGGACCGCGCACAGCACGGGCGTGATGACGATGTGTTTGGAATCGGAACTGTTCTCTGCCGTGTCGGCGTCGGCCAGTCCCATGACGTTGCGCGCATACTCTACCAGAGCATATTGAAAGCCCCCTCAAGTGCCGACGAACGGCCAGTCACGCCGCCGCGCGAACTCGATGCCGTCGAGCATGCCCTCCATGCTCTGGTACGGACTCGCCGGCGCCGCCCACAGCCCGTGGCATCCGGCCATCAGCCGCTCACCCCCGGCTCCCACCAGCGAAGGCGTCGCCAACCATTGCGATTCGACTTCAACCCCCAGCGCGCGCCCGGCATGCTGCAGGCTGGGAGCGATCGTGGTGTGTGAGGGGAACTCCGAATTGAAGTCACCTAGGATGCCGATGCGAATGGGAACAGAACCTCCTTGCCTATCTTATAGCGTTCTTACGCCCGCTTCGCGGGCTTGATCTCCCACTCCAATCGGTCCCACGGCTTGCGCCGTGGGCTACGATATCGCGCCCGCTACGCGGGCTAGGCCCCGGCGGTCTGACCCAACCGCCGTAGGCAATGATGGGGTCTTTCGGCCTCTTGTTTTCCTTATCAGGTACTTTACCTTCTCCCCAGACAGATCACCGTAAGGCCGGGCGAGGCCGACCAGCGCGCGAAGCGCGCGTTAGAGCATAGCCCACGGCGTAAGCCGTGGGAAGGCTGGGGAGAGGACACCAGCCCGCTAAGCGGGCGAAAGAAAAATGCCGCACAGCTACTCGACCCTGCTGGTTCACGTGATATTCAGCACCAAAGACCGAAAGCGCTTCCTGGACGCAGAAATCCGGCCTGACCTCTTCGCCTACATGGGCGGCATCGTCCGCGAAATGGGAGGCTCGGCCCGCATCATCAATGGCCTTGAGGACCACGTCCACATGTTGATCAGCCTCGCCGCCGATACGGCAATCGCGGATTGCCTGCGGGTGGTGAAAACCAATTCGTCGCGCTGGGTCCATGAGAGGTTTGGGAATCATCGGAATTTCGCATGGCAAACTGGATACGGTGCATTTTCGGTAAGCGCGTCGAACGAGAAGCAGGTCATCAAATACATTCGGGACCAGGAGCGGCACCATCGCAGGATGACGTTTCAGGAAGAATTCATCACATTGCTGCGGAAGCATGGGGTTGCGTTCGATGAACGGTACCTTTGGAAATAATTCTTACGCCCGCTTCGCGGGCTGGATCTCGCGGCGCAATCAGTCCCACGGCTTACGCCGTGGGCTACGTTATGGTGCCCGCTACGCGGGCTAACCGGATGCCGGACCTTGGTCGTTTTAGATTTGGTCGTCTTTGATAATGTGGGAACCTTCTGCGACGTGTTCTCTAGCCGGTGCCCTTGTTCGCCCTTTAGGCGTCCATAATCAGACGAGGGGGCGCAGCAGCGTGCGAAGCGCGCGTTAGATCGTAGCCCACGGCGTAAGCCGTGGGAGGGCTCAGGAGAGGACGTCAGCCAGCGAAGCGGGCGAAAGACCCCGGCGCGCGCCCGGCAAGCTGCAGGCTCGTGCCGATGGTGATGTGTGACGGATACTCGGGATTGAAGTCACCCAGGATGCCAATGCGAATGACCACGCAGCCCTCCCCCGCACGTCATACAGACGGCGGAATCGACGACGAACGCAATTGATTCAAGCCGATGTGACCCGATGGATTCACACCAACCTGCAACGCTGAGAATGGCACGGTAGTAGAACGGGGTTCCAATGGGCGTTTTGCAATGCGGACAAGCTCCGGCTGTTCTGCGAAGGTGTCGCCACGCGAACCGATGCTGGCAGAGCGGACAAGACAAGGGTCGACCGATCGCCCTTACTTTCTGCCGCATCTCCTGCCAGCGTTGATTCATGCTGTAGCAAGCCTTTTGTGGATGCTGTGCGCACAAGTATGGGCGCATGGGAGCTGAGAATCAACAACTGGCGATGACAGCACTTTTTCACAATCCCACCTTCCCGTTACACGGTCTTATTCGCGGGATGCTGGTAAATTATCTGGGGCCGAGGTGCCGTAGCATATGAAGACAACCATCGAGCCATTCCGCATTAAAAGCGTGGAGCCGATCCGCTGGACGAGCCGCGCCGATCGCGAGGCGCTGCTGCGCGCTGCACACTACAACGTGTTTCTGGTCTCGGCTGACGATGTCCTGATCGATCTGCTGACCGATTCCGGCACCGGCGCCATGTCCACGCACCAGTGGGCCGCGATCATGGAAGGCGACGAGAGCTATGCCGGCAGCCGCAGCTTCGACCGCTTCCGCGCCTCGGTGCAGGAGATCTTCGGCTACGCGCACGTGATCCCCACGCACCAGGGGCGCGCCGCCGAGCGCATCCTGTTCAGCGTCATGTGCAAGAAGGGAGAGGTGGTGCCCAACAACACGCATTTCGACACCACGCGCGCCAACATCGAGTTCGTGGGCGCCGAGGCCGTGGACCTGCCCATCGCCGAAGGCAAGCAGCCGGCGCTGGTGCATCCCTTCAAGGGAAACATGGATGTGGCGGCGCTCGAAGATCTGATCGCGCGCGTGGGCCGCGAGCGCATCCCGCTGGCGATGCTGACCATCACCAACAACTCCGGAGGAGGTCAGCCGGTCTCGATGGAGAACGCTCGCGCGGTGAGTGCGGTTTGCCGCCGCCACCGCATCCCGCTCTACTTCGATGCTTGCCGCTATGCGGAGAATTCCTACTTCATCAAGCTGCGCGAGCCGGGCTACGAATCCAAAACTCCAAAGCAGATCGCGCAGGAGATGTTCGCACTGGGCGACGGCTGCACCATGTCCGCCAAGAAGGACGGCCTGGCGAACATCGGCGGCTTCCTCTGCACCAACAACGACGTGCTGGCAGCGCAGGAGACCAACCTGCTCATCCTGACCGAGGGCTATCCCACCTACGGCGGCATGGCGGGCCGCGACCTGGAAGCCATAGCTGTCGGCCTGCAGGAAGCGCTCGACGAGGATTACCTGAAGTACCGCATCGCCTCCACCGCGTATCTCGGCAATCACATCGCAGAGCACGGCGTTCCCATCGTGCAGCCCCCGGGCGGTCACGCCATCTACCTCGACGCGCGCGCCTTCCTGCCGCACATTCCCCCGGCGGAGTTCCCCGGCGTTGCCCTGGCAAACGAGCTCTATCTCGAAGGCGGCATCCGCTCCGTGGAGATCGGGACCTTGATGTTCGGCGCCGCTGCCAAGATGGACCTTGTTCGCTTGGCGATCCCGCGCCGCGTCTATACGCAGAGTCACATCGACTACGTGATCGAAGTGATTCTGGAAGTCTGGAAGCGCCGCGACCGGATCATGGGACTAAGACTGGTAGAAGGAGCGCCGTTTTTGCGTCACTTCACCGCGCAGCTCGAACCCCTGCAGACAGTTCGCGCTGGCTGATCCGAAATCCCCACCCTTGGCAAAAGAGGCCAAGGGTGGGGCACCCCGCTTTGCGATAGACTCCCGCTTATGCGCGCGATGGTGCTTGAACGGCCGCGGCCTGCCGAAGAGGCGCCGCTCCAGGTCAGAGACATCCCCGAACCGACGCCCGGGCCGGGGGAGATTCGCGTGCGCGTGCGTGTGTGCGGCGTCTGCCACACCGATCTGCACATCGTCCAAGGCGAACTGCCGATGCACAAGCTTCCAGTTGTGCCGGGACACCAGGTGGTCGGCGTGGTGGATGCAGTCGGCGAGGGCACCGAGGGATTTCGCGAAGGCGATCGCGCCGGCGTCATCTGGCTGCACTCTACAGACGGAAGCTGTGAATACTGCGCGCGAGGTCAGGAGAACCTGTGCGTCGCCGCGAGGTTCACAGGATATGACGTGGATGGTGGATACGCCGAAGCCGTGACCGTTCCTGCAGCCTTTGCCCACCACATTCCGCAAGACTTTTCCGATGAGAATGCTGCCCCGCTGCTGTGTGCAGGCGTGATCGGATACCGTTCCTTGAGGCTGAGCGGCGCTTCGAAGTCCGACCGGCTTGGCCTCTACGGCTTCGGCGCCAGCGCCCACATCGTGCTCCAGATCGCACGGCACATGGGGTGCGAGGTGTACGTGTTCACGCGCGCGGCGGCGCACAAAGAACTGGCGTCGCGTTTGGGTGCGGCATGGGTCGGTGATGCGAAGGACCGCCCGCCGCACGAACTCGATGCCGCCATCGTTTTCGCGCCCGCGGGCCCAATTGTGCTCGACGCTCTGCGTGCGCTGCGAAAAGGCGGCACGGTCGCGCTGGCGGGCATCACCATGACGCCCATCCCGCAGGTGGACTACTCGCTGCTCTACCACGAGCGCGTGGTGCGCAGCGTCGCCAACAGCACCCGGCAGGACGCCCGCGAGCTGCTGGAGTTGGCCGCCGAAGTCCCATTGCGCACCGAAGTCACCCTCTACCCGCTGGAAGAAGCTAATCGCGCTATCGACGACATGAAGCACAGCCGCATCGAAGGCGCGGGCGTGCTGCGTATCGGCTGACTTCAGGTGCTTGCGGGTTGTGCCAGCACGTAGCTGGAGCTGAGCTGGATGGCTCCGTGCAACGTGCGATATAGCGGGCAACGCATAGCATACATGCCGTGCACGCGCTCCACGGTCTCGCGGGCTTCCTCGGGCGCCACCACCTGATATTCCACGTGAATGCGCTTGATCACCAGGACCTTTTCATCAGTTTCCACTTCGCCGCGGACCTTGCCGATCAGACGCCCACCGCTGGCATCGATGTTGCGCGCCTCCAGCGCGCCCCCGAAGGTGCCCAGCATTCAACCAGCAGTGGCGGCGATGACGTAGTCAATGGTGGCGGCATGGGATTCGCCGAGCTTCTCCTTGGGAATCTTGTAGTGCTCGGCAATTGCCCCGTGAACACTGAAGGTGACCGGTTCTTTTTCGCCTGGCAGCCATGCCAGGCGGACCGGCCCAGCTACCCGCTCGATGCGGCAGTTCGAAACGTATACGACATCGGACATAGTTCTACCTCCGCGTTGAACAGTAGGATGCGCCGCCCGTTAACTCGTTACAAATTCGTCTTAGACCATGACCTCGAGCGCGTTCGGTAGGACCTCAAGCTTCTGACATTCCAGCTTGAGTACCTCGCCGTCCACCATCACATTCACCGGCGCACCCAATTGAAACTCGATCCGGCGCGCTGCTTGTCGGTAAGCGAGCGGATGTTTGACGTGGGTGCCGGTGTAAAGCGTGTGCAGGTTGGCGATTAAGCCGAGGCGGCCGATTAGCCCCCAGCGGACGTATTCGATCAAGCCATCGGCGGGGTCGGCGTCGGGTGCGATCATCATCTTTCCGCCGGTGAATTTGCTGTTATTGAAGGTGAGAAACAGGCATGGACGGCAATCGTACTCAGCCTGATTGTCTACGCGCAGAGGGAACGGGCGCTGTTCCAGGCGCGCCAGACACGTGAATAGGGCCAGCAGGTAGCCCAACTCGCCGTATTTCTGGAAACGCTCGTGGCGAAGGAAGGCCACATCGGCGGCGAACCCCACGCTCAGCAGGTTGATGTAGTAGAGCAGGCCGTCCTTGTGGGTAACGCGCAGGACGTCACAGTCGCGGCTGCGGCCCGCGAGCAAAGCCTCGCGCGCCTGCTCGGCGCCGTGAGTGCTGAAGTCCCGCAGGAACGAATTGCCCGTGCCCAGTGGCAAGAAGGCGAGCTGAGGACGCTCGCCGCTGAGCGCCTCGGGGAAGAGGCCGTTGACGATCTCGTAGGAAGTGCCATCGCCGCCCACCGCAAGGAAGCGCCGGAAGCCGGCCCGGTAGGCATCTCGTGCGAGCTGAATACCGTGGCCGGGGCTGTGGGTCTGGTGTGCCTCAAGGGAAATGCCCGCAGCACGCAGGCGATCAAGCGCCGGACCGGCGAGCTTGCCGCAGCGGCCTCCGCCCGCGGCAGGATTCACAACGGCGAAAAAAGGCAGGTTCACAGCGCAGCCACCGCCGTGGCGCGCTCGCTCGAGGCGCGGATCTGCTCCGCGAGTTCAATACGCTTGATTTTGAGTGAGGCCGTGCGCGGAAAATCATGATCCAAGATCGCGTAGCCGCGCACGCGCTTGAAATCCGGCAGACGCCGGTTGCGCTCCTCCAGCTCGCGCCGCAGTGCTTCGTCGAACTCGCGTCCGGGCTCCTGGCGCAAAACGATTACGAGCGTCTCTCCCGTCCTCGAGCTTTCAGGCCACAGGTAATTCGCCGCGAATACACAGAATTCTTTTACTGGCAGACCTTCGAAGGCGGTCTCGATATCCTCGGGATAAATGTTCTTGCCACCTTCCGTGACGATCATGTTCTTCTTGCGGCCGAAGAGTTGAAGGTGGCCAGTGGCGTCCACGCGGCCGAGATCACCGGTCATAAGCCAGCCGTCCATGATGGTCTCGGCCGTCATCTCAGGATCGTCGAGATAATGCGACATGACGGTCTTGCTGCGCACGGCCACTTCGCCGATGCCGTCATCACTCGGATCGACGATGCGCACTTCCATTCCCGGCAGCGGCCTGCCTACGGTGTCCGGGCGAAACGGATTGAAATCATTCAGCGTGACTGCTGTGCCCGCTTCGGTGAGCCCGTATCCGTTGGCGACGGGGATACCGAGATCGTAGAAGAACTGCAGCGTTGTCGGCTCGGTAAACGCGCCGCCTACGAACAGGGCACGCAGCTCTCCGCCGAATGCCTGGTGAACCTGCTTCAGCAGCGTACGGCTGATCTTCAGATTGGGCCGTTTAGTGGTGAGCAGCTTGTTCAGGCCAATTAATCGGTCGAGCAGCCAGCGGCGGTGCGCCGGCAGGTCGGCGAAGCGCGCCCGCAGGCCTTTTTCGAGATTCTTGAGCACCATCGGCACCAGCGACATGTAGGTGATCTTGTAGCGCGGAAAGGCCTCGCGGATATATTCCGGACGCAGCGTTCGCAAATGCACCACCGCAGCGCCACAAGTGAACGGCCCGATGAAACCTACCATGAAGTCGATGGCGTGGTTGGTCGGCAGAATGCTCAGGTAGCGCACGCCCGGCCAGAACGGATACCACGATGTTAGCGAGATGCACTGCTCGAGATAGTTCTCGTGGGTGAGCACGCATCCCTTGGGGCGGCCGCCTGTGCCGGATGAATAGACGATGCAAGCTGGATCCTCGCGGCGCCGGGACACAAAGCGCGGCTCGCCTTCCGCTGTGAACTCCTCCCAGCGCTTCGCACCGGCGATGTCGGCGTTGGCAGGAGCTTCGGTTACCAGCACCGTTTCTGCGCGGAGATCCTTGAAACCCGGGCTGGCCACCATCGCCCGCCACAGATGATGCTCGATCACCAGCACCGTGGCCTTCGAGTGCCCCAGCAGAGCGAGATGCTCGCGTGCGGTCAGCTTGTAGTCGAGTGGGATGAGCACTCCGCCACAGTAGGAGATAGCGTAGGCCGAGACGAGCCATTTCGACTGGTTGGTCATGATGATGGCGGCGCGGCTGCCTTCGCGGAAACCCGAATCCTGAAGAGCACGTGCCAGTGGTAGTGCCATCTGCTTGAAGTCGCTGTAGGTCAGTCGGCAGTTCTCACGATCACGGTCTGTCTCGATCAGGCACACTTCATTCGGCCAGCGGTCGAGCGCGTCGCGCAGCGCCGCTCCCAGCGACTCGTATTGATGGAGATCCAACATTAGAGGTAGCAGGAGGCAGGATGCAGGAAGCGGAGAGGTCTAATGCCCGCCGGTTTTTCTGCTGCTTCCTGCGTCCTGCCGCCTGCCTCCCCCCAGCAGATGTCACAGTCTTGACTGGATACGTTCCGCCAGGACTCGAAAGCTGGTGACGCCCTGCATCTCGTAGTCGGGCAGCTCGACGCGGAAGTGGTTCTCGAGCCGTGTAAGCAGTTCGAGCGCCTGCAGGCTGTCGATCTTCAGCTTCTCGAAGAAGTCGTCCTCGGGCGAGAGCCTTTCACGCGCCACCTTGAAGTGAGTGGCCGCGAGCTTCAGGATCTCATCCGTGGTCTGTTCAAGAGTGGGCATGTTTCTCTTCCAATTTACCAGACGCATCAGGGCAAATACGGCTGCCGGTCGGTGCTTTCGGCGAACTTGCGCAAAGCCTCTTCCACAGCGGGCCGTGCGAACAGCGCGCAGAAGGTTTCGATCTCGCGGCGCAGCTCATTGTACGGAATCGGCTTGATGAACTGCTTGGTGCAGACACTGGTGTGCCGGTCGAACTTGCCGATCTGTACGGCAGTCGAGCGGGCGATGGACAGAGCTTCGCCTTCCGCCGCCACCTGGCAGACCAGTCCGATGGCCTGCGCCTTCTGCACGTTGAAGCTGCGTCCGGTGAGCAGCAGGTCGCGCACAACAGCGTTACCGAGGTCGCGCTTGAGGCGCGGAATGCCGCCGAACCCCGGAATCAGTCCCAGGCGCAATTCGGGGAAGCAGAAACGCGCCATCTTGTCCGCCACGATGAGGTCGCAGGCCAGCGCCAGCTCGAAGCCGCCGCCGAAGCAGACGCCATGCACGGCGGCGATGGTCGTAAGCGGCGAGGCGTCGACAATGTTCAGCACGCGATGGATGCGCTCCAGGAATTGACGCACGCCAGCCACGCGTTCACCAGTCGGCAGCTTGCGGCCTTTCGCGTAAAGCTCGCGCAGGTCTGCACCGGCAGAAAATCCACCCGGCAGCCTGCTGTAGATGATCAGCGCATGCGCTTGGCCGGTGACCGTCTCCAGCTCCTCCACGAATTCTTCCAGCTCGTCCAGGGTGATGGAGCCGATCTCGTTGAGTGGCTCGCGGCGCAGCGCCAGTTCAACGACGCCGTCGGTCATCTCCCAGGAAAGCGCCTGGCCACAATGTTTCTTCATGCCGGTTTGGCCGATTCCATGGCGGTCGCATAGATCCTGTCAATTTCGGAGTGAAAGCGCGCGGCGATGGCATCGCGCTTCAGCTTGCCGTTGGCGGTGAGCAGCCCATTCTCCGCGCTGAAGCCTTCAAGCGCGAGATGGAACGCGCGGATGCGTTTGTAATGCGGCCAGTCCTCGTTCAATTGCTCCAGCACCCGTTCGACCTCCTGCCGCGTGCAGTTGCCCGCGACGATAGCGGCGAGGAAGCTGCAGCCGTTGCCCACGAGCACCACCTGCTGCGCGCCGGGCAAGCGACGGAGCAGTTCGTCCTCAATCGGCTCGGGCGCGATGTTATGGCCGGAATTGAGGATTATCAGGTTCTTGATGCGGCCGATGATTCGCCAATTGCCGCTGGCGTCCACTTCGCCCTGATCACCCGTGTGGAACCATCCGTCGCGCACAACCTTGGCCGTTTCCTGCGGACGGTTCCAATAGCCGGGGAAAAGGTTTGGTCCGCGCACAAGGATCTCTTCGTGCTCACCGGCTGTCATTTCAATGTCGGGGACGGCTGGGCCCACTCGTCCGGGCTCGACGTTGCGCGGGTCGTCCATAGTGCAGATGGCGGTCGTCTCAGTGAGCCCGTACACCTGCAGCACCGGGATGCGAAGCATTATGAAGAACAACTGTGTCTCCACGGCCAGCGGTGCCGAGCCACAGATGATTGCTTTGAGGTTCGGGCCGATGCTCGCGCGGATCCTGGGGAACAGCAGCGCGCCCGCCAGCATAAGCCAGAATGCCTCCCGAACCCCGGACTCCCCGCCATGTCCCCGGAGGTATGCCTTCCTGGCGTGTTCGAAGATCGTCTGCGCCAGCCCGCCGTGCTTGCTGATCTGGTCGGAAATCCCCGTGCGCATGCGCTCCAGCAGCGTCGGAACATTCAGGAAATAATCGGGCGCGGCGAGCTCGAGGTCCTGCTTGAGGCGGTCGAGGTCGGTATTGATGGTGAGGACGGCGTTGCGCGAAAGGCAACTCAGTAGCAGGATCCAGGACCCGGCAAAGCAGAACGGCAGGTAATGGAAAACGCGGTCAGGCTGCGCCATCTTGCCCATCAGCAGATCGAGCCGCTCGGTGGTACAACGCAGCATGTGGTCAAGGTTGCCGACGTTGAGCACCACGCCCTTGGACTCGCCCGAGGTGCCGGAGGTGTAGATGATAGTCACGGGGTCGGATTCGGAGAGCGGGATGGGGCCGCACCCATCGTCGGCGGTTCCCGAACCGCGCACAAAAATCTCCTCAAAGAGAGCGGCGCGCGGCATCTGTGGCCAGACTTGAGCTACACCGTCACGCAGCGTCGCCTGGCTGCAGGCGACCAGCGACGGCGCGCAGTCCTTCATTATCCCCGCGAGTTCCTTTGGCGACTGGCGAGCGTAAAGCGGCACGACGATAATGCCTTCGGCCATCGCGGCCAGGTCCAGCGCAGCCCAGCGCACGTCATTGGGGGCCAGCAGCGCACAGCGATCGCCCTTTTTCAGACCTGCATTGATCAGAAAACTTCTAGCCGAATGCACCAGCCCGAGCACCTGGCGGCCGTTGCTGGTAAGGAGCTTGGCCTGCTCGACCTGCTGCAACACCGGACGCTCGGCGCTTTGGCGCAGACGGTCGAATATATGTTCGAGGAAGTTCATGCGGCACAGGTTTCGGCCAGCCCGCATAACGTAGGGCTGAGCGGCGGCAGGTAGTCCTCCCAGCTCAGCCTGCCCGTCCGTACGGGAAAATCGGGGTAGCGCCGCTGTATGTTCTCTTCGAAATGCACGCCCATGCGCGCCATGGTTTTCAAATTCTTCATCACGGTATGGGCAATTACGTCGCGAATAGCTGCGCGCTCCGTGCGCAACGTTTCCATGATGTCGATCAGCTTGGGCTCCAGTTCGGGATCGTCCACTTCCAGCAGCAGATGATCGTGGCCGCGCTCGCGCATGAGATTGCGGATGCGCTCGTCCATCGTGATACCGGCCGATGGCACGAGCCCGGGCATGGAGGTAACAATGCCGTGATAGCGCGAGGAAACCATTATGTCACCGGCGCGCAGGATGCTCACGAACTGGTACATGTCGTACTCGTCGGAGGTGACCACCGGAGCGCCGCCGAGCCGCGCAGAGATGCGCTCGCAGGCGTCCCTGTCCAGCCGCTCGGTCGCTACCAGCACAGGAAACACGCTGTGCTTCTTCGAAAATGCGTCGACCGCATTTCCGATGGCGGCCAAGTAGCGCGTGTACGCGGCGTCCACGTCCGGTCCGGAATTGTGAAAGTACACGGTCCGATAGTGGCTCGACTTGTAAGCTCCGGTAGCGACGCGCAGAAAATACTTCCCAACCGACGCCTTCACCGGCCACCAGAAGGGATTAATGGGACAAATGAGCAGCACCGGCCTGCTGCCGTCCCAGCCAATGGCGCGGAGTACCTTCTGCCCATACTCGGGACCCAGAGGTTCGAAGGTCCACGCGGTGTCGGTGCCAAGCTCCGTAGGGACTCCCAGTTCGCTGAGCACGGTCCGTGATTCGGCATTGCGCGTAATGACCAGCGATTCCCCGCAATAGCGCCGGCACATCGCCCTGAGCAATCTGTCCATGTCGCCGGCTTCCGCGCCATAGCCCACCGAGAGCTTGTTCTGCGCGGAGGCGATGCCGAGCGATCCGATCATCATGGTGGTCAGCGCATTGGCAAACTTGCTCTTGAACATCGAACCTTCGCACGCGACCACACCATGCTGCTGGCGAACTTCACGGTAAAGAAACGGCGGAAAAATGTCGGGCAGATGGACCTGGCGGGCATCGCCAAAATAGCCCCTCGTCCGCTCGAAGTTTTGCGTCATCACGCTGAGCGCAATGTTTTCCGCACCGAGCACGCGGCGCACCTGGCGCAGCATCTCTTCCACGCGCACGTCGGACCCGGTATTGCGCGTGCCGTTGTAACCGGCGAACAGCAGGCGGAGTTTTTCGCCCGGATGCCAGGGTGCGCCTATGCCGAACATCCATTGCAGCCGCGTGAGTTCAATGAGACCGCTGACCCAGGCCTCTAGGACGAAATCCATCATGTCCGCACCCCTCCGACGGCGTCTCCGGCGAACTCGATTCCAGTTTGCTGAGTTAAAGCAGGAGTTGGCCACTCCTGGTACGGATAGCTGAAGTGATTTTCGGTGGAGAACTTCAACAGTGGATAGCTGTACTCGGAAAACGACGCCGGCGACGCGCCAAGCTCGGCGACGACACGGGTGTTGTCGAAAACCGTGTTCCACACCAGGTATGGCATGAATACCTTCATCAGCGAGGCCCCGAGGCCGAGAGCTCCGCGGCGGTTCGAAAGCCAGTTCACCGTGGCCGTGAATGGCTTTTCAAGGCTCGGCATGAAGAGTGGCGGCCGTTTCCCGCGCGCGCGATTCAGCGCTATCGTCAATTCGCGGTACGTCTGCGATTTCATCCCGGAGGAGAGATGATAGATCTCGTAGTCCGGCCGCGGCTTCTGATGCAACGCGACTACTGCGTCCGCGACATAGTTCACCGGCACGATATCGACTCTATCACCGGCCCGGAACGGCAGCACCGGCAAACCGGCGAGGAACACGAAGGCACGCACCATGTCGAACTGCGTGGTTTCGGCGTGGCGGCTGTCGCCCAGCACGATGCTGGGACGGAAGAATGTGCGCGCGACGTTTGGCAACAGCTCGCGAATCATGTGCTCGCAGAACTTTTTCGTGCGGGCGTAGGGATCGTAGTCGGAGCGGTCCCACTGGATGGCATCGTCCTCGCGCACCACTTCATTCGAGCGCTGTCCGGCAACGGCGACCGTGGAAACGTGGCTGAAGCGGCGCAGGCCGTGATGGTCGCGGGCAGCAACCGCCAGCTTGATCACCTCCAGGGTGCCGCGCAGGTTGACATTCAGGCAGGCCTTCTCCGACTTGCGATTGAGCGAAGCGGCGCAGTGGATGATCGAGTCCGTCGATTGCGCAAGCCGCGAGTAATCGCCCGCGGACAGCCCAAATCGCGAGTCGGTCAGGTCGCCGCGGAAGATCGTGATTCGTGTCCGCAGGTAGTCGTGGAATCGCGGGAAAGGGAAGTGGAGCTGCATCGACTTCCACAGCCGCACCTCAGCTTCGTGCTCATCCTTGGCGCGGACCAGCAGGTTCAGGCGGTCGTCGTGCCCCTGTAGCAGCCCCGCCGCCACGTGCGCGCCGATGTATCCGGTCGAACCGGTCAGGAAGATGGCCACGTCACTCCTGTGTCGATAGTAACGCCACTGCGCACGCCCAGTCCCTGAACGGGTTTGGGGCCGGCCAGGCGGAAACTCTGTCGCGGCTCGTACTCCACCACGCGTCCTTCGATCAGCGGATAAGTCCACTTGCGTAGCGCGGGGATATGGACCTCGACCCAGAATTCGTACCAGTCGATGGCGCGCGGGTCGTAGCCGAACTCAGCCTGTTCCTCCGGTGGAAGCGCGGCGGAAAGCAGCTCTGCATTCTCCCCTTCGAAGACGTGTTCGTTGTGCAGGATGAACGGCTCGAAGAGATCGATCAGCTTCTCGAGCTTTTCCAAGCTGCGCTCGGCGCGCGCCAGCACCGGCTGCTTCAGCGGGACCGGCGACATGGCCTTCTGGATGGCTTTGATAATTGCCCGCTGTCCCGGAGCGGAGAACCGCACATAGCGCTCCTTCGAGACCGGAATCGGGTCGAAGCGCAGCCGCAACCAGTGTTCCAGGCCCTCCTGTGCGCGATAGTACTTGCGGTGCGCCAGGCCGGTAAGCTCGATGGAGCGCCGCATGTCGCAAGGATTCGCAACCGACGTTGCAAGCTGATACAAAGGCTGATGACAGCGCTGGACGAGCGCGGCTGCAATGAGGGTCATGCCGCGTGTGACCGTATCCACCGGAATCAGGTCCAGGCACTTGCGCTCGTTCGTCGGAAGCTGGCGGAAGTAGGTCCCAAGCAGGTAGGAAAGCGCCGCCGAAGTGTTGATGCCCTCATTCCAGCCGCGGAATGGCTTCCCAACCGAGGACTCCACGATCGCCGGGCGTACCACCGCGATGGGCAGCCCGTCGCCATACTTCGCGATCAGGGACTCCGCCAGACTCTTGGTGAACGTGTAAGTATTAGGCCAGCCCAGCTCGCGAGCGCGATGCCTCCCGGCCTCGACCAGCGCGTTGCGTACCCAGCGAATCCTGTTCTTGCGGATCTGGTTCTCGAGTGCAGCACCGTGCAGGTCTTTGGCGGCAGTGGCCTTGTCCCGCGCCTGCTGTCGTAATTGTTCGGTGATTTCCGGAGTCTCGGCACGGGCCTCGGTTTCGGCGATCAACTGGCGCAGCAAGCGCCCTTCGCTCTCTGCGTCCCAGCCCGCGATTCGCCAGGGCGTGTAGTTGGGAACGAGAACTTCTGAAACCCGTCCATCAGCCAAGCCAACCACATAGCATGTCGAAAGGTGCAGGAGGGCAGCATGGTCGGAGCGGCGCAGGAACTCGATGAGGTTCAGGATCGAGTCCACGTTCGCCGCGAGGGCATCGCGCAGATCGGGGTTGAAGTCGGTGAGCCCCGAACTGTTGATCACCACATCCAGGGTGCGCGACAGCCGCTCGCGGACCGCGGCATCTATGCCAAACCCTGGCTGACTGATGTCGCCTTCGATCACTTCGACGCGCTCCCGCATGAAGTCGGGAAGGCGGTCGCCGTAACGGCGATATAGAGGTGCGAACACGGGCGACTCTTCGACTATCTTCTCGACACGCTCGACGCCCGAGATGCCGCGCTGCTGCCGAACCAGAAGATAGATTTTGCCGATCTCGGGCAGGTCCATCAGCAGATTCGCCAGCCAGACCTTGCCGATGAAACCGGTCACGCCGATGAGCAGCACGTGTCTGCCCGCGAGTGACTGCCGCACCGAAAGCCGACGGACGGCCTTGGCTGCATCGAAATAGAGCGCGGGCCGGACGGGGGTGGGAGCAGGGCGCTTCGCCGGTGCGACCGCAGAAACCAAAACTTCTGCACTAGGGATGTCCAGGTCGCGGCAAAGCCGCTCCAGCGGAACCCGTCCATTCGGGCTGAGGCCTGTGATGCGCGCCAGCACTCCCCGCGGGCGGATCACTGGATCCAGCAGACGGCCGGTCGCCATGCCGTCGCGAAATTCCAGTCGATTGGCCAGCAGATATCGCACCCCGAGGTGCTCCGCCAGCGGACGCATGACGTGATCGAGTCCCTGGCTGACCAATACCACCTCGGCCCCGTTCTTCAGCAATTCATTGAGCTGGGCGACACCATGCGGTTTCAGCTCGGGCTTGAGACGATATTGGAAGTACTCCTCGCCAAGCAGGTCGAGGCGGTCGCGGCTGATCCCACGCAGGACCGAGTGCAGCACGCGGGTGGCCGCGCGGCGGTGCAGCACGTAGAGAAAGGGCCGGGCCAGCGCCATCAGCGCCATGCTGCCGCGCCGCCACCAGCGCTCCAGAAAGGTTTGGGCATTCCATGAGAAGTAGGCCACTGGCCGGACCGCGGTCAGGTTCAGAAGGCTGCCCTCAACCCGCCAGAAGACGTATTTCCGGGCCGTTGTGAGTTGCGCGGGATTTTCCTGAGCTGGATTCACCGGCCTCCCTAGCGCGCGAAACCGCTGGCCACAAATCACGCATTTTACTAGCTAAAAAGGCCGCCGGATAGCCCGGCGGCCTGCTGAAATCATGGTTGATCGGGAGTGCTAGTCGCCCAGGACTTCTTCCCCAACCGGCTCGGCGTCCTTGGCCGGCTTGGGGGCAACCAGCGAGTTGAGCGACACGAAGTTCTCCGCGGTCGGTTCCTTCAGCACCACCTTGCGATAGAGCTTCATCATCTCCGCGTCATTCGCGTTCTTCTGCCGGGCGTCGCGCGCCCGCAATTTTTCCTCGCGAGCATTCTTGGCGATGCCCAGACGGTCGAGGTCGTCCTGCTCCTTCTCGGTCACCAGGTCCTGGTTGATCTTGAGCACCTTGCCGTTGGTGATGACTTCGGCCGAATCCATATTGACGCGCTTGCCGCCGGCAAAGATTTCGTGCCGGCCGTTCTCTTCGTACCACTTGGTGAGAGTGGCGGTCATGTGCATCTTTTCGATAATGTTCCTCCAGCCGATGCCGGTGTTGTAGGCACAAAAAGAGATTTCACCTTCCTGGGTGGCGTAGGGAATGATGCACTGCTCGGTGCGCCGGAAGTCATAGTTGAACAGATCCTGGAACCACATGCCTGCGATGAACAGGGTGTTCCAGCGGTCTTTGCGGCGGTTCTCGATGTCCTGCAGAGTGCGGTCGGCGCCCACCTTGCCGTAGCCTCCGGAGCGCGCCTTCTTGCTGGCCCCGAACCCTTTGTCGAATTTCATCAGCAGGTCGAAGATGGTGAAGTGGGTCGTGGTCTTGAACGGATCGTAGTTGCGCATGACGGCCAGCGCCATCCCTATCAGGGAGGTCGTACGACTGCGGGCGGCGTCGGTGATCGTCTGCACGTCCTTGGCGAGCTGGTCGACGTGCAGGAACTCGGCGATCGGCGCGGCCTCCTTGGTTTCCTTGTCCACCATGATGCCCATGCCCACGCCGCAGTTAGGATGGCATCCGCAACTCATCTGTCCCCACTGCGCCTCCGGCCCATGCACCATGTCGGCCCAGTCGGAGAACGTGGACATGAACGAAAGCGGAAACCAGTCGCGGGCGGGCTCGCCCAGGCCGGTCTGGTTCTTCACATCGTGCGCCAGGTGCGACAGCGTGTAGCGCTGGGCGTGGCGGCGTTCGTCGGTGATGGCCTCATCGCGCCCGGTGAACGACACCGGTTGGAACGAGCAGAACGACATGATCCTCGGATTATCGAGCGCAAACTTGATGATCTTTCCTACCTGCTCGTTATTGATGCCGTTGACGATGGTGGTCACCGGCACGATATCGACGCCGGCTTTGTACAGGTTCTCGATGGCCTGCAGCTTCACGTCATACAGGTTGCCGACCTTGCGATGCGCGTTTGCAGCGTTGCCCATACCGTCGAACTGCAAGTAGGCGTAGCGCAGCCCCGCTTCCGCCGCCTGCTGGCAGAACTCGAAGCTCTTGGCGAACTCGATGCCGTTGGTCGCCGCCTGCACGCTGTTGTAGCCGACTTTGCGGGCGTAACGCACCGCATCGAGGAAGTAAGGCGAAAGCGTCGGCTCGCCGCCGGAAAACTGCACCGAGAGCTGACGCCGCGGCTTCAGAGAAACCGCATTGTCCAGCATGGTCTTGATTTCTTCCCATGTCAGCTCATGGACGAACCCTACCTGGTTGGCGTCCATGAAACAGGGATCGCACATCATGTTGCAGCGATTGGTGAGGTCGATGGTCAGCACTGCGCCGCGTCCCCACTTTACAGTGCTGGTGCCGTGATGGTGCAGGTGCTTGTCGTTATGGGAGACGATGTCGCGCCCGGGAAAGGTCTGCTCGAGGTGCCGGTAGAAATCGACGTCCATAGACATCACGTCCTCGAAGTGGCCGTGCTTGGGGCAATCCTTCACCATCAGGATCTTGCCGTCGCGCTCGATGATTTGGGCTTTGATCTCACCGACCTTCTCGGCCATCAGGATGTCCACCGGCAGCTTGCCGTCCAGGATCTGCTGACGAATCTCCGGTACGCAGCGCGGGCAGAGTGAGTCAGTTTGCCGCGGCCAGCCCAGTGGTGGCTTGGTCTTCTGCCAGGACTTTAGAATCGGCTTCTCCGACCATGCGGGAGTAAACGAAGGATTGGGACTAATGCGGTTCAACCGCTCATAAACTGCCCACCCTACCTGCGCGGCAGAGGTCAGCACCTTTTCCAAATATTTCACCGGCTTACGCATAGACTCTTGCTCCTCGTAGTTGTCAACAGGGCGCGCGAAAGGCGACTGGCATAACCCGCAACAAATAGACAAATGCTCACGGTCACCACAACCCTTGCGCTATGTTACTTACAAGATGTGTCTTAGCCCAACAGGGAAGTCCCGAAGTGGGTGAAATGGGGGTTTAGCGGTGCAGTTTCGCATTGTATGGGGCTAAACCATTGAAAACTAACGGGAACAGTGGAATCTGACCCGACGCTGTCCTTGTGGTCGACCTAGACCTTCCGAGGTCTGGCACAATCCCCGCTTGTTTTCCAGCCCTCCCAAGACTAGCCTTAGTTGCCAGAAATAAGTGGCGTGGGGTGGTGGGGACAGGTTTTTGCCGTTTCCCTGTTCGTGGACCTGCCAGAGGAGAACGGCGTCAGGCGAGGTCACTCCGCCCCACGCTGCACCGCCTTGGAATTACGCGGCCGCGGACTCGCGCTGTAAGCGATCGATCTTCGCCGCCAGGATGAAGTCGCTCTCCGTCAATCCGTCGATCTTGTGGGTCCAGGTGGTGATCTCGACCTTGCCCCACGCCAGGTAGATGTCGGGATGATGTCCCTGTTCCTCAGCGACCGCGCCCACACGATTAACGAAGTTGAGAGCGCTCTGGAAATCGGGGAAGGTGAATGCCTTCTGCAGGTGATGCTCGTTGACCACTTCCCAGCCCGGCACCTGTTTCTTGAGCGCATCCAGTTCAGCTCCCCTCAGCGGCGGGACGCCTCCGCGGCAGGGCACGCACTTCTTGTCAGCCAATTCCGTCATTGCGGCACCTCTTCTCGAAATCCGGTAACGTCCGGCAATGATTGTACTCGGGGTCATTGCCGGTGTGTATGATGGGCGGCCATGACCGAGCTACTGGAACGCTACCGCAGGCGTCCGATCCGCTTTCTGGAATTGTGGGAAGAAGCAGGTTGGCGGATCAAGGTGTACTCGATCACGCAGGCGGGCGCATCTCTTCGCCCCGAGCTGCTTGTCGCTGCCAAGGAGACAGCACTGCGCTGGTTGCGGCAGCCCCTAGCCCCCGGACGCCGCCAATACAGCGTGGGATTCATGAGTGTGCATGAAGGGCCAAGCGCCAACTTTGTCTCTCTTGACTGGTGGGCGGATGACAACGAGCTCTATCACCAGGTTTACCTCTCGCCTGCCGACGATCCTCACCATCTGCAATATGTGACTCCCACCGGACTGGCGTCCACCGTCTGGGATTTGCGCGTCTTGTGTTTCGAACGGCAGGCATGGGTGGATACGGTTGTGGCCAATCCCGCCGGTCCGGACTTCAGCGCCTATCTCAAACGCCGGTTGAACGAGGACGTTTAGTCGCCGGGGATGGGTATGTCCACCGAAGTCCGGCGATATCGCCGCGTGTGGATGCTGGTTCCCAGCAGCGTCACCAGCGATGCCAGCGCATAGGTCGTGGCGAAGATCAGTTGCGGAGGCGGGATTGCGCCCCAATCCTTGGAGGCGAGGCGGTGAAACTCGTGCAACGCGCCTACCACCAGGGCGGCGACCACGGAAAATGTACCGAGGGCCAGCACCAACTGCAGCAGGCCAAGAAATTTTTCTCGCCAACGCCGCGGGCGGCTGTCCGCCAGAACGAAGAAAAGCAAGCCCGCTGCAGCCAGCAACAGGCCGCCCCGCGGGTCGGGCGCGGTGCCAACACCGTGGCCCACGACGTTGCTGGCCACCAGAGAGGCGACGCCAAGAGAGAGTGAGATCAGACCGGTGTAGTCGGGGGAGCTAGTCATGGTGTGAGTGTGCGGCAGCGCGCCAGCGCCGTCAAATTACAGCAGTAATCAGGAGGGGGTGGCCGGCCGGACGTTTCGCAGCTCGACCAAAGGCCGCGGGCGCCGTGCTCCAATGTTGGGACCTAGTCCTGGCTGTCCACCAACTCCGGCTCTTCCACGCGCAGCTCTTCCGCCGCGATTTTCTTCTTGCGGCGCAAGCGTCCCAGCCAGTGCTGCAACCCTTCCATATAGGTGTAAAAAACGGGCGTGATGTAAAGCGTAAGCAACTGAGAGACGAGCAGCCCGCCCACCACCGCCAGTCCCAGCGGTCGCCGCGATTCGGCCCCGGCGCCGAGGCCGAGCGCGATCGGCAACGTGCCCATCAGCGCGGCCATGGTGGTCATCATGATGGGGCGGAAGCGGATGATGGCGCCCTCATAGATGGCGTCGCCGGGGCTCTTTCCTTCCTTGCGCTGTGCCTCGAGAGCAAAATCGATCATCATGATGGCGTTCTTCTTCACGATTCCCACCAGCATGATCAGCCCCACAAAGCCGTAGAGGTTTAGATCCGTCACGCGCCATTCCAGCGGCCAGAAGGGCTGGCGGAAGATCCACAAGGTGAGCAGCGCGCCGAAACCCGCTGCCGGCAGGCCGGAAAGGATGGTGAGCGGGTGGATGAAGCTCTCGTACAGAATGCCCAGCACGATGTAGATCACCACGATGGCCATGATGAGCAGCAGGCCCAACCCGCGGAACGACGACTGAAACGCCTGCGCCGTCCCTTGGAAGCTGGTCGTGATGGTGGCAGGCAGTATCTGCTTGGCGATCTTGTCCACCGAATCCACCGCCTGCCCCAGGGCCACGCCGGGCGCCAAGTTGAAGGAGATGGTCACGGATGGCAACTGGCCCAGGTGGTTGATGGTCATCGGTCCCAGGTTTTGGACCAGAGTGGCCACGGCATTGAGCGGTACCAAGGTGCCTTTGTCTGAGCGGATGTAGAGCAAGGGAAGCGCTGTGGGATCGAGCTGGTACTCCGGAAGCAACTCCATGATCACCCGGTACTCGTTATTCGGCGCATAGATAGTGGATATTTGCCGCATGCCGTAGGCGGTGTAGAGGGCGTCTTCCACCTGCTGCGCGGTCACGCCCAGCGTGGCCGCCTTGTCGCGATCGATTTCCACGTTCACCTGCGGATTGGCGATCAGCAGGTCGCTGGTGACGTCCTGTAGCTCCTTCAGGCCCTTCAGCCTGTTTTCCAGTTGTGGCGCGTACTTGTAGAGTTCGCCGGTGTCGGGACTCTGCAGCGTGAACTGGTAGAGCGATTTGGTGAGCTGGCCTCCGATGCGGATGGGAGGCAGGTTCTGCATGAACGCCCGCAGTCCCGGTACCACTGCCAGCTTGGGACGCAAGCGCTGGATTACCTCGTCCACATGCGGCCGCGTCTTGCGCGGCTTCAGGCGCATGAAGATGCGGCCCGTGTTCAGGGTTGCGTTCGGCCCGCTGGCGCCCACACTGGACATGATGTTCTCCACATACGGGCTGCTCCTTACGATCTTGGCCAGTTCTTTCTGATGGGCCTTCATGGACTCAAACGAAATACCCTGCTGCGCCTCGGTGAACATGAAGACCGAGCCGGTGTCCTCGCTGGGCAGGAAGCCGCCGGGGATGGCGGTGAACAGATATCCTGTGCCAACGACCAAAGCAGCCAACACCACCATGGTGGCCAGGCGATGCCGCAGCACAGGTCTAAGCGTGCGCACGTACAGTCCCAGCATGGCATCGAAGCCCCGCTCGGAAAGCCGGTACAGACGCCCGTGATGTTCCTCTTTGGGGGGCCGCAGGAAGCGGCTGCACAGCATGGGCGTCAAGGTCAGCGACACCACGCCGGAAACCAGGATGGCCGCGCCAATGGTCACTGCGAACTCGTGCAGCAGCCGTCCCAGGATCCCGCCCATGAACAGCACCGGCAGGAATACCGCCGCCAGCGACAAAGTCATGGACAGAATGGTGAAACCGATTTCCTTTGATCCGTTGAGCGCCGCCTGCAGCACGCCCTCGCCGCCTTCCATGTGGCGAACGATGTTTTCCAGCATGACGATGGCGTCATCCACCACGAAGCCGACCGATAGCGTCAGCGCCATCAGCGACAGGTTGTCGACGCTGTAGCCGAGCAGGTACATCACCGCGAATGTGCCCACGATGGACATGGGCAGCGCCAGACTGGGAATGATGGTTGCCGAGACGTTCCGCAGAAAGAGGAAGATCACCATGATGACCAGGCCAATGGTCAGCATCAGCGTGAACTTCACGTCGTTGACCGAGTCGCGGATCGAATCCGAGCGGTCGTAGAGGATGTTCAGGTCCACCGAAGCGGGCATCTGCTTGCGGAAGGTCGGCAGCAGCGCCTTGATCGAGTTCACCACCTCGATGGTGTTGGTGCCCGGCTGGCGCTGGATGGCCAACACGATGGACCGTGTGTTGTTGTACCAGGCCGCGAGCTTGTCGTTTTCCACGCTGTCGATGGCGGTACCGATCTGCTCGATGCGCACCGGAGCGCCGTTGCGGTAAGCCACAATCAGCGGCCGGTAGGCCGCAGCGTTCATGAGCTGCCCATTCGCCTGCACGGCAAAAGCCTGGTGCTGGCCGTAGAGCGTGCCAGTCGGCAGATTGACGTTGCCCTTTTCCACCGCAGCTTCAACTTCGTCGATGCCCAGTTGCCTATAGGCCAGAGCGCGGGGGTCGAGCTGCACGTGCACGGAGTACTTCTGCGATCCGTACACCTGCACCTGGGCCACGCCGCTCACCATGGAGATGCGCTGCGCCATCAGAGTCTCGGCATATTCATCCACGTCGGAGAGTCGCAGCGTGGGCGAGCTTAGCGCCAAGTACAGGATGGGCTGGTCGGCCGGGTTCACTTTCTGGTAGGAAGGCGGGGCCGGCATGTTCTGCGGCAGGTCGCGTGCCGCCTTGGAGATCATCGACTGCACGTCCTGAGCAGCGGCGTCGATATTGCGATCGAGCGCGAACTGCAAGGTGATATTGCTGGCGCCCTGCGCGCTGACCGAAGTCATGTTGTCGACGCCGGCGATGGTGGAGAACTGCTTTTCCAGGGGTAGTGCTACCGCCGAGGCCATGGTTTCGGGGGTCGCGCCCGGCAGGGTCGCGCTGACCAGGATGGTGGGGAAGTCTACGTTGGGCAGGTCGTTGACCGGCAGTAGGCGATAGCCCATGATGCCGAAAAGCAGAATCGCGGCCATCACCAGCGTGGTCATGACCGGCCGTCGTATGAAGAGCTCGGCTATGTTCATGGCTTGGCTTCCTGCGCCTGCAAGCCGCCGTTCTTGATCTCGACCTTAGATCCAGGCACGAGTCGGATCTGGCCGTCGGTCACTACTTTTTCGCCGGCACTCAGGCCGGACTCGATCACTGTCTGATTGTCGATATTGCGTTCCACCTTCACCGGGCGCGACTCAGCCGTAAGATCAGGTTTCACAATGAACACGTAGGAGCCGTCCTGCCCGGTCTGGATCGCTTGCGTTGGCACCACGATGGCGTTCGGCTCCTCGGTCAGGGTCAGGGTCACGTTTACGTATTGCCCCGGCCACAGGCGTCGGTTGCTGTTCGCGAAGGTGCCTTTCAGCTTGATGGTGCCCGTGTTGAGATCCACATTGTTGTCGACGAAAGTGAGCGTCCCCTCCTCGGGGCGGTTCTCCTGGCCTTGGATGATGGCAGTGACCTTCAGCTTGTCCTTAGCCATGTGTTGCTTGATCTCCGGCAGCACTTGCTGGGGCACGGAAAAGGTCACATAGATGGGATTAATCTGGTTGATGGTGATGATGGGGTTATCAGGGTTAGCCTTGACCACCGTCCCCCGGTGCAGCATCAGGTTGCCGGTGCGCCCATCCATGGGAGAGTAAATCTTGGTGTAGATCAATTGCACACGCGCATACTCCACCTGCGCGCGGTCGGCGTTCACAGTCGCCAACATGGCCGCATCGTTGGTCTCCATCTGCTCCGCCTGTTCTTTGGCCACCACTCCGGCTTCCATCAGCTTCCTGTAGCGCTGGTGTTCGACCTCCGCATTCTTCGCTTTGGCTTCATCTTGTGCCAGATTGGCTTGGGCGCGCAGCAGGTCGGCTTCAAAGGGCCGCGGATCGAACGTGAACAACAATTGGCTCTTCTTGACGTCCTGGCCCTCGGTGAAGTGCACGCCCACGATCTCTCCGGTGATCTGCGGTTTGATCCCGACCGTCGAATAAGCTTCAACATTACCGATCACCCGCACCTGCACGGGGACTGTTTTCTGTTGAACGTCGGCGACGGTGACGGGCACGCGCGACACTACGCCTTGCTGTTTGCTCCCACTGCACCCGAAGAGCAGTCCGGTTGCCAGTACGCCGGCAAAAGCCGCGCTTCGAAACGTACGCCGGGGTTTCGCGTCAATGCGGAGGTTCATCGATTACGCCCTGAGCGGTGATTTTGCTTTGCCTTGCGCCGCGGATTCTGGCCATAGCGGATTTCCATTCCCCCCAGCCAGATGTCGGTAAGTGTCTCGCTCACTTCTTTGACGTCAAAATCTTGGTACCGTTTAGCGCCATAGATTTCCTGGATCAGGGAATGGTACACGATCATGCCGACGAACCCCCGCGCCGCCAGCAGCGGATTCACACTGCGAAATACACCGTCCTCAATCCGTTTGGAAATGTATTTGGCAATGGCCTCGTAGTACTCCACCACGTGGGTCTGGAAGAAGCGCTGGGAGCGATGCTGGTTTTCGAGCGCGCTGAACAGCAGCAGGCGGCTCAGGCTGCTGTCCTGGGCGCGGCGAACCAGGACGTCCTCAGCGATGCCGGCCAGAATCTCGCGGTCGCTGGCGCCCGAACTCAGTTGGCGGCGCAAGGCGGGCTGCCAGCCTGCCAGTTCACACTGCCGGTCGATGATGGCCCAGTAGAGATCTTCCTTGCTGGGAAAATGCCGGAAGATGATAGCTTCGTTTACCCGCGCCGCCTCGGCGATCTGGCGCGTGGTGGTGCCCTCGAAGCCTTGCCGCGCGAACAACTCCTTGGCCGCCTCCATGATCTGCAGGCGGCGGTCGCTGGCAGACACGCGCACTTGGGATGTCGTAGCCATGTAAGTAATCACTTACTTTAGGTTACCACTGCCTGGTTGTCAATGCTCAAGAAGTCTCGAGGTAACCACCCATCAGAATCGCGGGACGATGCTGCCACAGCACCTTTCGGCGATCCCTACCAGCACCCCCGTAATTTTTCAGCCCCCGGGAAACCGGGCTAGGATGCGAATTGTGAAGCGGGCCATGTTCTTCGATCTCCCCCAATCCCGCGCACGCTTCGTCCCACCGGAGGACCCGCCGGTCCTCCGCTACGGTGTGGCCTTGCTCTCCAGCACGGTCGCATTACTCCTGACGGCTTATTCACCGCTGGTAGAGACGCGCCTGTTGGTGTTTGCCCTGGCGGTGATGGTGAGCGCATGGTTCGGAGGCTGGAAACCGGGCCTGACCACGACTGCGTTCTGTGTTCTTGGCGACGCGTATTTCTTCTTGCCCATGCAGCCCTCCCGACGCGCCTTCAAGGACTACCTGGTCCACCTTGCGTTGTTCGTGCTGATGGCGCTGCTGATCTGCGCCTTCAACGCGGCGCTGCGGTCTGCGCAGCAGGCGGTCAAGGCTTCCGAGGCCAACTTTCGTTCGCTGGTTGAGAACGCGCCCTATGGCATTTGCCGCTGCGACGCAAATGGCCAGCTCGTCGACGCCAATCCCGCCCTTATCGGTATGCTCGGTTTTGGCGGCGCCGAGGCGTTGCTCCGACGCAACCTGGCGACGGAAATCTACCGCGATCCTGAACAGCGCGAGATCTTGCTCGAATGCTTCCGCTCCGGCCGCAGCTTCGACAAGGTGGAGGCGGAGTGGACGCGCCACGACGGTTCAGCTATGGTGGCACGGGTTTCCGGACGACCCATCCGCCATACCCATAAGACCGTTTCTTTTGAGCTCTACGCCGAGGACATCACCGAACAGCGGGCGCTGGAACAGCAACTGCGGCAGTCCCAGAAGATGGAAGCCGTGGGCCGACTGGCCGGTGGCATTGCCCACGACTTCAATAACTTGCTGATGGTGATCTCCGGCTATTGCGAGTTCCTGCTGCAGAAGCTGGGACCTGACCCCTCCCTGCGCGGGTTCGCGCAGGAAATTGCCAATGCTGCCGACCGTGCCACCGCACTAACCCGGCAGCTTCTGGCCTTCAGCCGCAAACAAGTTCTGTCCCCCAAGGTACTCGACCTTAATGCGGTCGTCAGCGAGCACCTGAAGATGCTGCCCCGGCTCATCGGCGAAGACATCGAACTGGTGACTCTTCCTGCGGAGCGGCTGGGCCAGGTGAAAGCCGACCCCGGGCAGATCGAGCAGGTAGTCATGAACCTGGTGGTAAACGCGCGCGACGCCATGCCGGGCGGCGGCAAGCTCACCATCGAGACTGCCAATGTCACCCTCGACGAAGCCTATACCCGCCGCCATCCGGGAGTCACTCCGGGAGAGTACGTCATGCTCGCCATCAGCGACAGCGGCATGGGCATGGACTCGGACACGCAATCGCACATCTTCGAGCCCTTCTTCACCACCAAGGGACAGAAGGGCACCGGCCTGGGCCTCTCGATGGTGTACGGCATCGTCAAGCAAAGTGGCGGCTACATCTGGGTGTACAGCGAAGTCGGCCACGGCACCACCTTCAAGGTATATCTGCCGCGGGTAGAGGACGCGCAGGAGAAGCTTGCCCTGCAGTCCGCGCCCGCGGGGCCCTCCCCGGGCCACGAGACCATCCTGCTGGTGGAAGATGAGCCACAACTCCGCGACCTGACGCGCCAGTTCCTGGAAAGCCACGGCTACAGCGTGCTGGTAGCGGAGAACGGGGCCGCGGCCATCGAAGTCGCGCAGCGGCACAGCGGCGTCATCGACTTGCTGCTGACGGACATCATCATGCCGGTCATGAACGGGCGCGAACTGGCGCAGCGCATGGCCGTGCTCAGCCCTAAGACCCGCATCCTCTTCATGTCGGGCTACACGGAACAGGCCGTCTGGCATAACGGCATGATTGAGAACTCAGTCAACTTCCTGCAAAAACCCTTCACGCTCGAGGCCCTCACCCGCAAGGTGCGCGCAGTGCTGGAAACGCCAATCCCCGAAACGGAGAAATCACCAATGCCAGTAATCAAGCAGCAAGCCATCGAATTCGAGACCGGTCTTCCCCCGCGCGCGCCGCGGTTCACCCTACAGCTGCCGGTGCACTACCGCTTGTCCGGCGAGACCCAGTGGCGGCACGGCACCACCGAGAACATCAGCCGCTCGGGCGTGCTCTTCCGCACCGACCAGCCGCTGGAACCCAATGCCCGTCTGGAAATCAGCGTAGAACTGCCTACACGCATATTTGGCATGGCGGCTACTGAAATCCAGTGCCGGGGCGAGATCGTGCGCCAGGTGTTCCCGGCTGAAGAAGGCATGCCCCCGGCGCTTGCGGCGCGCATCCTGGATTACCAGCTCCATCGTACTGGCCCGGTCGCAGCCTGAGGCGCTGGAACCGGGGTTGGGTCTGCTGCCGGGAGCGGTGTTACACTAGCGGCTCGCGATGGCGGACGAGCGACAGCCCCGCACTCTCCTGTGGATCGTGATCGGCGGAGGCGCCTTCTTCCTCTTCGTGCTGGCAGTGTTCACGCTGGTTTACATGAGCCTGCGCCGTGGGGAAGGGAAGAAGACCTTCGGCGGCTTCGGCGACAAGATCGGTGTCGTGGACATCGAAGGCGTGATCATCGAGCCCAAGACGGTGGTCTCCCAACTCAAGAAGGTCGCTGCCGACGACTCCATTAAGGCCATTATTCTCCATATCAACACACCCGGCGGCGGGGTTGCCGCCTCGCAAGAGATCTACCAGGAAGTCAAACGTATTCGCGATCAAAAGAAAAAGCCCGTCGTTGCCTCCATCGAGACCGTTGGGGCGAGCGGCGGCTATTACATTTCCGCCGCCACCAGCAAGATCTTCGCTGACCGTGGCAGCATTGTGGGCAGCATCGGCGCCATCGCCGAATGGTACAACTATGGCGACCTGATCCACTGGGCCAAGATGAAGGACGTCGTAATCAAGACTGGAGAGTTCAAGGATACCGGCATTCCTACCCGCGACCTGACGCCCGCCGAACGTGAATACCTCCAGAAGTTGCTGGAAAACATGTCAGCGCAGTTCATTCAGGCTGTGGCGGAGGGCCGCAAGCTCAAGGAAGAAGAGGTCCGTGCCCTGGCCGACGGAAGGGTGTGGACAGGCGAACAGGCCAAGCCACTGAAGCTGGTTGACGAGTTCGGCGATTTCCAGGCCGCGGTCGAGGACACGGCAAAGTCAGTTGGTATCCAGGGCGAACCCACGCTCGTACACCCGGAAAAGCAGCGGCGCACACTTCTGGATGTGTTATTCGGGGACCTTTCGGAATATCTGCCCGACCGAGCCAAGCTCATGCAGAGCAACGTGGGATTCTATTATCTTTGGAAATGAACCGTTTGCCCCCGACCCCTTGGATGTAAGATACTGATTCGGAACGGGAATCGGCCGGTTTGCACAGCAAGTGAGGTGGCGATGACGAAAGCGGATTTGATCGACGAAGTATCGCAGCAGGTGGAACTGACGCGCAAGGACAGCGAGGTGATCGTGGAGACGATCTTCGACAGCATCGTGCGCTCGCTCCGCGCCGGCGATAAGATCGAGATCCGCGGCTTCGGCAGCTTCCGTACCCGCCAGCGCAATCCGCGCGTCGGACGCAATCCCAAGACCGGCGATCGCGTGGAAGTCCCCGCCAAGAAGATCCCCTTCTTCAAGCCCAGCAAGGAACTGAAGGATCTGGTCAACGCAGGGACGCCAGCGTCTCAAGCCGCCGCCGCTCCGACGCCACCCCCGCAACCGAGCTAGTTTGTTCTCCGCCAATAGCCTACCCCGAGTGAAGTCGAGGTGGGGATTAACGCAGATGAAACCAACATGTCTTGTAAGGACCGGGTGCCCCATCCTTGGCTGTTTTTGCCAAGGCCGGGTGTCTGGAGGCTTCCTATGTCCACTGGTAACATAGCCGCGATCCAGGCGCCGGTCAGCACCATCCGCGAGATTGGCCAGCACGAAGGGCAGGCCGTTACCATCCGAGGGTGGCTCTACAACCTGCGCGAGAGCGGCAAGCTGCTTTTCCCCATCTTCCGCGACGGCACGGGCGTGATCCAGGGCGTAGTGGCGAAGAACGCGGTGTCGCCGGAGATGTTCGATTCCGTCAAGAAGCTCACCCGGGAATCGAGTGTGATCGCCACCGGGAAGGTGCGGGCCGACAAGCGTGCGCCCGGCGGCTACGAGCTCGACGTGAGCGACGTGCAGGTGGTGCAGCCGGTGCCCGAGTCCGACCCGTTTCCCATCTCGCTCAAAGAACACGGCGTGGACTTCCTCATGGAGCACCGTCATCTCTGGGTACGCACGCCCCGCCAGGCCTCAATCCTGCGCGTGCGCGCGGAGGTCATCAAGGCGGCGCGCGACTTCTTCGACGAGCGCGGTTTTATCCTCACTGATCCTCCCATCCTCACGCCCGCCGCCTGTGAAGGTACCACCACGCTGTTTCCGGTCGATTACTTTGGGGAGCAGGCCTTTCTCACACAGTCCGGGCAGCTTTACGTTGAGGCCACCGCCATGGCGCTGGGCAAGGTCTATTCCTTCGGGCCTACCTTCCGCGCGGAAAAATCCAAGACGCGCCGCCATCTGACCGAGTTCTGGATGGTCGAGCCTGAAGTCGCCTACGCCACGCTCGACGATCTAATGAAGCTGGCCGAGGAGTTCGTCACCTTCATCGTCAAGCGCGTCCTGGAGCGCCGCCGGGCGGAGCTGGAAACCCTCGGCCGCAACCTTGCGCTGCTCGAGAAGATCGACACGCCCTTCCCCCGCATTACCTACGACGAAGCGGTCAAGATGCTGCAGCAGGGCCATGCCAAGGGCGAACTGGAGAACCGGTTCGAGTGGGGTGGCGACCTCGGTTCTCCCGACGAGACATATCTCTCATCAAAGTTCGAGCGGCCTGTGATGGTGCACCGTTATCCCTCGGCGATAAAGGCGTTCTATATGGAACCTGATCCGCAGCGGCCAGAAGTGGCCCTGTGCGTGGACATGCTGGCGCCGGAGGGTTACGGCGAGATCATCGGCGGCTCGCAGCGCATCGGCTCCTACGAGCTGCTGCTCAAGCGCATCCGCGAGCACGGCTTGCCGGAAGAGGCGTTCAAGTGGTATCTCGACCTGCGAAAATACGGCGGGGTTCCGCACGCCGGCTTCGGCATGGGTATCGAGCGGGTGGTCGCTTGGATCTGCGGTATCGAGCACCTGCGGGAGGCTATCCCGTTCGCGCGCACTCTGACCCGCATTTATCCGTAGATTTCACCCCCGAGGCGCCGGGTGAAGCTTGTAGAGACGCAGCATGCTGCGTCTCTACAACAGGGGCCAAGAGCTAAGAGCCAAGAGCAAAGAATGGCGACCGCAGCTACTAACATTTCTGGCAGGAAAATCCGCGTGATCGGCGTCCCGCTTGACCTCGGCCAATCGCGCCGCGGCGTGGACATGGGACCGTCAGCGGTGCGGGTCGCCGGTCTCGAGGCGCGTCTTGAGGCGCTGGGCTTTGTTGTAGAGGATGCCGGCAACATCGCCGTCGCCCTCCCCGAGCAGAAGAAGGAAGGCCATCCCCGGGCCAAGTATCTGAAGGAGATCACGGCTACCTGCACCAAGCACGCCGAGCTGGTACTCAAGACGCTCGAAGCCAGCAAAACGCCGGTCGTGTTGGGAGGTGACCACTCGGTCGCGGTTGGGACCGTTGCTGGCGTCGCGGAGTTCTTTCGCCGGCAGAACCAGAAGATCGGACTCATCTGGATCGACGCTCACACCGACATCAACACGCCCGAGAGTTCGCCCAGCGGTAACGTCCATGGGATGCCGCTGGCCGCCATCATGGGGCTAGGACCGCCGGAGCTGGCCAACATCTTCGGCTTCTCGCCCAAGATCGCGCCTGAGAATTGCGTGCTGGTGGGCGTGCGCGACATCGACGCCGCCGAGAAGGAGAACGTGCGCAGGGCTGGCATTGAGGTGTACACCATGCGCGACATCGATGAGCGCGGCATGCGTGCCGTCATGGAGGAGGCCTTGCGCGCCGCCGGTCGCGGCACCGCCGGCTACCACGTGTCGCTCGACATGGATTGGGTCGATCCCGAGGACGCGCCCGGCGTAGGCACGCCTGTTCGCGGCGGCGCCACCTACCGCGAAGCTCACCTGGCCATGGAGATCATCGCCGACCACGGCCGCCTTACCAGCTTCGAGATCGTCGAGGTCAATCCTGTAATCGACGAGCATAACCAGACCGCCGACCTGGCGGTCGAACTGACGCTGTCTGTTTTTGGGAAGAAGATTCTCTGAGCAACCCACCACCACAAGGACATCCGACCATCGGCGTGCTGCCGATACACCTGTTGTCCTTGAACGGTTACCTTCATGTAGTTCACACTGGCAACTGGCAACTGCCTACTGACAACTGACTATGAAGAAGCTTCGGGTCGGCATCCTCTTTGGCGGGCGCAGCGGCGAGCATGAAGTCTCGCTGCTTTCGGCCGCTTCCATCCTTGACGCCATCGAGAAAGACAAGTACGAGGTCGTGCCTATCGGCATCACCAAAGAAGGCCGCTGGCTTACGTCATCCAGCGCGGAGAAGCTGCTGCGCGGTGAGTTTTCAAGCGCCAAGCATCTGCGCGCCGGCGACCCCGACGCGACGCCCGGAGCGGCACTGCTGGCGAAAGGGGAGTCAATCGTCGTGCCGCCAGTCCCGGGCGATGCGCTTGCGCCATTCGACGTCCCGCAGCGCCGCCTGGAAGACCGCGCCATCAACGTCGATGTTGTCTTTCCCGTGCTGCACGGCACTTTCGGCGAGGACGGCACCATCCAGGGCCTGCTCGAACTGGCTGACCTGCCGTACGTCGGCGCGGGTGTGCTGGGTTCGGCCGCCGGCATGGATAAGGACGTGATGAAGCGCCTCTTCCGCGATGCCGGGCTCGCCATCGTCCGGCATCTCACCTTCCTGCGCGCCGACTGGCAAAAAGATCCCAAGCGCCTGCGCAAGGAGATCGAGAAGAAGCTCAACTATCCGGTATTCGTGAAGCCGGCGAACCTGGGCTCATCGGTGGGCGTCAGCAAGGCGCGCGACCGCAAAGAACTCGAAAGGGCCATGGACGAGGCCGCCGCCTACGACCGCAAGATCATCATCGAGGAAGGCGTCGGCGGGAAGGACCGCAAGGCGCGCGAGATCGAATGTTCCGTGTTGGGCAACGAGCGCCCAGAGGCGTCAATCGCCGGCGAGGTCATCCCCTGTAAAGACTTCTACGATTACGAGGCGAAATATCTGACCGAAGGCTCGGAACTCATCATCCCCGCCAAACTCAGCAAGAAGCAGATGCAACAGGTGCAGGAGATGGCAGTGCAGGCATTTCTCGCTGTCGATTGCGCAGGCATGGCACGTGTGGATTTCCTGATGGATCCCAAGACGGAAAAGATATACGTCAACGAGGTGAATACGATTCCCGGCTTCACCGCCATCAGCATGTATCCCAAGCTGTGGGCGGCCTCGGGGCTGCCGTATCCCAAGCTGATCGACCGGCTGATCCAGTTGGCGCTGGAGCGGCATGCAGAGAAGAAGAAGACCAAGTTCAGCAGATAAGTAGCGCCGCCATCCCGGCGGCTGTCTGGCGGGCGTCCCGTCCGCCCGTCAGGGCAAGATGCTCTGACGCACAGCCGGCCAGAGGCCGGCGCTACCATTTTCCAGCGTCCAACCCGACGCGCTTACTGTGCTCGCGGATCTCGGCCAGCACATCGAGCGCCACCGCCAGGGCGCGCCGTCCATCTTCCAAGGGCACCTGAGGCTGCGTCCGATGGCGCACTGCGTCGAGGAAAGATCGCAGCTCCGCGTGCAACGGCTCTTCTGAAACCACCGAGGGTTTCTGCATGCCGATACCCGGATTAGGCGAGGCCTTCGCCGCGGCCGCGGACGGGTCCACGGTGAACACCATCACATCCTGCCGCGAGTAGTCGATGGAGATGTACTGCTGCGGCTGGAAGAAGCGCAGCTTGCGTACGCGCTCCGTGGAAACACGGCTGGCAGTGAAGTTGGCCACGCAGCCGGATTCGAACTCCATGCGCACGTTGGCGATGTCTATCTTGGGCGTGAGGATGGGCAGGCCAACGGCACGGACTTCCTTGACCGGCGAGCTCACGAACGAAAGCACGATATCCAGATCATGGATCATGAGGTCGAGGATTACGTCGATATCGAGGGAGCGTGGCGTGAACACGCTGAGGCGGTGAACCTCGAAGAACATCGGCCTCGTAAGGAGCGGGATTGTTGCGCGGACGGCGGGATTGAAGCGCTCAAGGTGCCCGACCTGGACCACTCGTCCGCTCTGCTCGGCTACGCGGATGATTTCGTCAGCTTCGGCCAGCGACGGCGCCAGTGGCTTCTCGATGAGCACGTCGATGCCAGCTTCCATCAACGCACGCGCGACTTTCATGTGCTCGACCGTGGGCACAGCAACCGACGCCGCATCCACGCGCCCACGCAGATCGCTCAGCGCCAGGGACGCCGGATTGCCGAATTCGCGACTCACGGCGGCAGCGCGGGCCCGGTCGGTATCAACGATCGCCGCCAGCTCTACGCCTGCCCCTTCTTGCTGGAGCTGGCGATAGACGCGCGCGTGGTTACGGCCGAAAGCGCCGGCGCCGATTACGGCAACTCGTATTTTCTGGTCAGTGGACAAGGAAAGGCGATTCTAACAGCCGAGAGACCGTCGGCCAGCCCGCGTCCTCGGCGCGCCAGGCCTTGGCGCAATGGAGTGGCAGGGCACCCGCGCCACGCGAGCCAACCACATTTCTGCAACCTCTGGATTGCCCACGGAGTCCTAATTAGGCGTATCATGCAGGACGCAAATTTGGAGGAGAGAAAGCATGGCCTATCAAGTACCCCCCTTGCCGTACGACTACTCGGCTCTCGAACCGACCATCGACACTCAGACCATGCAGTTGCACCATGACAAACACCATGCGGCGTACGTAACCAACGCCAATGCTGCGCTGGAGAAGCACCCGGATCTGGAGAAGAAGTTTCCCACGCCGGAGGACCTGCTGCGCAACATCAACCAGGTGCCGGAGGATGTCCGCACCGCGCTGCGCAATAATGCTGGCGGGCATGCCAATCACTCCATGTTCTGGAACATCATGCAGCCTAAAGGCGGCGGCCCGGCTACCGGCCCGGTCTCGGAAGCCATCACCAAGGCGTTCGGCAGCTTCGACCAGTTCGTCGAACAGTTCAACACCGCCGGCACCAAGCAGTTCGGCAGCGGCTGGGTGTGGCTGGTGCGCAGCGCCGATCACAAGCTGCAGGTCATCTCCACGCCCAACCAGGACAGCCCTCTCATGCAGGGCCTCTATCCGATCATGGGCAACGACGTCTGGGAGCACGCCTACTACTTGAAATACCAGAACCGCCGTGCCGACTACTTGAAAGCGTGGTGGAACGTGGTCAACTGGAAGGAAATCAACAAGCGCTTCGAGGAAAGCGAGAGGGCGCTGAAGAAAGCGGTGGCCTAAGCGGCTGTTGCAAACGGGTTTACGGGGCGGAGATTCCGCCCCGTCTGTTTTTGTGCCGTCCGGATGACCCTCCACTTCAGTTAGACTGTCGCCACATGTCCTCCGAAAAGCTCGGTCTCATCGCGGGGAACGGCAAATTCCCCTTGCTGGTGCTGGACGCGGCGCGCGCACGCGGCGAACAGGTAATTGTCGTTGCCCTTAAGGAAGAGACTTTCCCCGAAGTCGAGCAGCACGGCGCTGCCGCCGTGCACTGGATGTCTCTTGGCGAATTGGGCAAGCTGATTGAGACCTTCAAGAGCGAAGGCGTGACGCGCGCTCTGATGGCCGGGCAGGTGAAGCACAAGCAGATTTTTTCAAGCATCCGCCCAGACTGGCGCATGGCCAAGGTGTTGTTCTCCCTGCGGGCGCGTAACACTGACGCGCTTATCGGCGCCGTGGCTCGGGTCCTGGCCGACGAAGGGATAACCCTGATGGACTCGACTGCCTATCTGGAGTCATTGCTGGCGCGTCCCGGCGTCCTGACCCGCCGTGCACCCACCATGGTAGAACAGCGCGATATCGCGTACGGACGCCAAGTCGCGCGACACCTGGCGCAATACGACATCGGCCAAACCGTGGTCATGGCCGAAGCCGCATGCGTCGCGGTGGAAGCCATGGAAGGCACTGACGCGACCATTCAGCGCGCCGGCGAAATCATGGCCAGCATGGCCGGGACGTCAACGCTGGCTCGTAACCTCACGGTGGTCAAAGTTGCGAAGCCCGACCAGGACATGCGCTTCGATGTACCGGTGATCGGGACCAGTACCATCGAGATCATGCGCCGGGCGGGCGCAACTTGTCTAGCGCTGGACGCGGGCGAGTGTTTGCTGCTCGACGGCGACGCAATCATCCATGTTGCCGACCAGGCTGAGATCGCGATCGTAGCCGACCCTGCCTAGACTCGCGTGAATCCGCGGTAAAGAAGTTACTTGATGATTCCCCGCTGTGCGTTCTCCACAAAGCGGATCAGCATCTCTACGTCCTCGCCTCGGTCAGATTCCGCCTTCAGCTTGGCGAGCGCCTGTGAGGTGTTGAGCTTGGAGGCAAGCAGGAGCTTATAGGCATGGTGGATCTTGCGGATGCGCTCACGGCTGAATCCGCGCCGTTCGAGGCCAACCTTGTTCAGCCCGAAGGCGTGGGTGTCGCGTTCGGCGGAGGTGAGCGAAAACGGAAGAACGTCCTGGGTGATGGTGGTGCCGCCGCCGATATAAGAATGTGCGCCGATGCGCACGAACTGGTGGACGGGACACAAGGCTCCCACGACCGCCCAGTCTTCTACCGTGATATGCCCGCCGAGGGTGGCGGCGTTGGCCAAGATCACGTGGTCGCCGATCACGCAGTCGTGTGCGATGTGCGTGTAAGCCATGATCAGATTGTGACTGCCGACGCGGGTCAGGCCCCCACCGCCGGACGTCCCGCGACTGATGGTGACGTACTCGCGGATCACGTTGTCATCGCCGATCTCGAGGCGCGTGGGCTCACCTTTGTACTTCAGGTCCTGCGGCTCGATGCCGACGGCGGCAAAGGGGAAGATGCGGTTGTTGTTTCCGAAGCGGGCCGGGCCGCCGATCACCACGTGCGAAACCAATTCGCAGTCCTCTCCCAACTCGGCGCCGGCGGCGACCGTGCAATACGGGCCGATGCGGCAGGAGGGGGGGATTCTCGCCGCGGGATCGACGATAGCTGTGGGATGGATCATCGCACGGGCGAGCGCGGCCTCTTTCACGGGCGGCATCGTCACGCCGACTCAGCCCCGGCCTTGCTGCGCGTGGCGGCGGTTCCGGGCGAGGGCCGGTCCACGAGCACACAGGTCACGATGGCCTCGCAGGCGAGTTTCTCTCCAACGTACGCTTTGCCGCTCATACGCACGGCTGTCGTGCGCCAGGCCAGCACCTCCACCTCGATGCGCAACTGGTCCCCCGGCACCACCGGCTTGCGGAATCTGGCGCGTTCGATGCCAGTGAAGAACATCAGCTTGGAGTCGCGTTCTGCAATCTCGGTGAGCAGCAGCGCCCCTCCGGCCTGGGCGATGGCCTCCACGATCAGCACTCCGGGCACGACCGGAAAGCCTGGGAAGTGTCCGGCGAAAAATGGCTCATTGACGCTGACGTTCTTGAGGGCGACAATGCGGTGCTTCCGCGCGACCTCGACCACACGGTCGATTAGCAAGAAGGGGTAGCGGTGCGGCAGGATGGCTTGGATCTGGTTGATGTCCAGCGCACCTCCGCTCTCGGCGGCCGGAGCTTCCACGGCAGAATGTACGGTCTGTGCCATCAGGAGCCGTCATTATAGAGCGATTGTGCCCTTGGGTCATTGATTAGCTAGTAGCGCTGCCGTCCCGGCGGTTGTGCGTGCGGGTGTCCCGCCCGCACCGCGGAGGGCAGGATGTCCTCCGCGACAGCCGGCAAGATGCCCTCGGACTTGGCTTGAAGGGGAAATTCCTGAACGACACATTACAGTCCGCCAAGCTGTTGGATTACTTGCTGGCCCTCCGCGATGAGATGGTGGCATCGCTTCGCCAGTTGGTGGAGCTGGAATCTCCCAGTGGCAACAAGCTCGCACTCGATTGCCTGGGCCAGCACCTTGCCGCGGAATTCGCGAAGCTAGGCGGCCGAATCAAGTTACACAAACAGCGACACGCCGGCGATCACCTGCAGGTGGACTTCGCAGGACCTGGCAAGCCTATCCTCATCCTCGGACACATGGATACGGTTTGGGACCTTGGCACGCTGGCGGCGATGCCATTCCGCGTGGCCAAAGGGCGCGCCTTCGGCCCTGGCGGCTTCGACATGAAGGCCGGCATCGTGCAGGCGATCTACGCCATCCGCGCTCTGCAAGAGCGGCACGCGCGACTACCGCGCGCCATCAGCGTACTGCTGGTCAGCGATGAGGAGAGCGGCAGCTATTCCTCGCGACGGATCACGGAACGGCTGGCAAAGCGATCCGCCGCCGTCCTCGTGCTCGAGCCGGCGCAGGGCCCGAAAGGCGCATTGAAGACTGCGCGCAAGGGCGTTGGCGCGTACCGAGTGGCAGTCGAAGGACAGGAGGCGCATTCCGGGCTCGACGCTGAGAAAGGCGCGAGCGCGGTGCTGGAGCTGGCACGTCAGCTTCTGGTGATCGAGAAATTCGCTGATCGCAGGCGCGGTATCACCGTCAATCCTGGCGTGGTCCGCGGCGGCACGCGCACGAATGTGATCGCCGGCGAGGCTGTAGCCGAAGTGGATGCACGTGTCACACGGTTGAAAGATATCGCGTATCTCGACAAGAAGTTCAGCTCGTTGAAGCCGTTCGACAAGCGCTGCCGGATCGAAATCTCAGGCGGTATCAGCCGCCCGCCTATGGAACGGAGCAGGCAAACTTTTGCACTCTTTACACTCGCCAGGCGCCTGGCACATGAGCGGGGCTGGAAACTTGAGGAAGCTTCGGTGGGCGGAGGGTCGGACGGCAACTTCACGGCGGCGCTCGGGATTCCTACGCTGGACGGCTTGGGCGCCGTGGGCGAAGGCGCGCACGCGCGCCACGAGTCAGTGCTGATAACCGAGATGCCCCGCCGAGCTGCACTGCTGGCGCGGCTAATCGAAAGCATTCCAATCCGATCCTGCTAAAAGACTTCCACAGTCGCGTAGTGCCCTGGCGCTGCCGCAATCTTCGCATCGCAGGTAAGCAGGGGAGCGTTCAGGGCCTCCGCCAGGGCGACGTAGATGGCATCGTACGCCGTGAGATGGTGACGCATTTCCCAGACGCGCGGTAGAAGAAAGGTGTGACGATGGCGGAAGATGCGAAGCTCTAAGAGGATCTGAAGCGCCTCGTGAGCTCGCGCCTCCGTGACTTCGCGCTCGCGCACATAGCGCCGCAGAGCATGAGCGGTTTCGACGTCAAGCAGATGGGGTGCGTGGAGGATATCCGCATGAGAGAAAAGCTGCGCTTCAATACGTAAGCCCTTCTGCGTCCTCAGCAGCCACTCGACGGCAGCCGAAGCATCCAGGACTATCACCGGCTGTCTCGGGCCTCTCGAATCACCTGCGCCGCCGGCGTTGACAAGACCACGGGCTTATGGCGCCGCAGTCGCTCCCGCATCTCCTCCAAGGTCGGTCGCTCTGCAATTTCCCGAATTTCGGCCAGCAGGTAATCCGATAAGGACATGCCTGCCATAGCAGCGCGCGCCTTCAGTGTGCGATGCAGGGCATCGGGAACATTGCGTACTTGAATCATCTTGGACATGTGATCATGATAGTTACATGTGCATAGCATGTCAAACAGCCGCCTCGCTGAGTTCTTTGACTGCGTAATCGCCCTGCCCTACAATTACGGCAGAGGTCGTTCCTGCCCGGCCTCGGACGGAGGCCATATGCCGGGGAAACTTGGTCTGCCCGAAATCCTGCTGATCCTGGCCATTGCTCTGCTGCTCTTCGGTCCGGGCAAGCTGGCCCAGTTGGGCAAGGGGCTGGGCGAAGGAATCCGCAATTTCAAGTCGTCGATGAAAGAGGGCGAAGACCAGCAAGACAAGAAGTCTTAGCACCCGGCTGCAGGTGTCATTGTGCAGATCCCGGCTGGGCGTGTGAAGCCCTCCCTCCGCGGCATCCACAGTTGAATTCGGCTACAGCACCCCATGCTTGCGCAGCATTCGGTACACCAGCGGTACCGGCAATCCCACCACATTGAAATAGCAGCCATCCAGGTGGGTGACCCAGCGCGAGGCGAGGCCTTGGATTCCGTAGGCGCCGGCCTTGTCCGTGGGCTCAGCCGTAGCCACGTACTCGGCGATCTCCTGGTCGCTGAGCGGACTGAAGCTGACGGTCGTGGTTTCGGCTCGGGTGTCTTCAATGCCCGGACCGCGCAAGCAGACCCCGGTCGTCACCAGGTGGGAGCCTCCGGAGAGCAGGCGTAGCATGCGGGCGGCGTCCTGCGCGTCGGCGGGTTTTCCCAGTACCTGTCCGTCCACGATCACGACCGTGTCGGCGGCAAGCACGAACTTGTCAGGATGGCGCGCGAAGGCCGCTGCTGCTTTTTCTTCGGCGATACGGCGGACGAAATCCTCAGGCCACTCCTGCGGCCGACGTACCTCAGCAAGATCCACGGTACCAAGCGTGAACGGGATGCCGGCATTGCGCAACAGCTCGGCACGGCGCGGTGACGATGACGCCAGAACCAGTTCCACCCTCGGCGTTGCAGGTTTCACGTTGCGCTGTTTTTGATGTTGCTTACCGTTTTTCAGCACGGCCTCATTCTACCTGTGTTGCGCGGCCGAGGGCGCCTCCTTGGCCTGCTGCGAATGCTAGAATCGAACCGGGTCAATCCCGCCAAGATGGATCGCGCTCACATCCGCAACTTCGCCATCATTGCTCACATAGACCACGGCAAGAGCACGCTGGCGGACCGCTTGCTCGAGCTCACTGGAGCGCTCTCGGCGCGCGAGATGCAGGAGCAGGTGCTCGATGCCATGGATCTTGAACGCGAGCGCGGCATCACTATCAAGGCCCACGCCGTGCGTATGAAGTACATTGCACGCGACGGCCAGGAGTATCAGCTCAACCTGATCGATACGCCCGGCCACGTAGATTTTTCGTACGAAGTCTCGCGTTCGCTGGCCTCCTGCGAGGGCGCGATTCTGCTGGTGGATGCTTCGCAGGGCGTGGAGGCGCAAACGCTCGCGAACGCATATCTCGCGATCAATCACGGTCTCGACATTATCCCCGTCATTAATAAGATCGATTTGGCCAGCGCCGATGTCGGTCGTACCAAAGAGATGATTGAAAGCGCCGTCGGCCTCGATGCCTCCGACGCCCTGCCGATCAGCGCCAAGACCGGCCAGGGTGTTCCCGAGGTGCTGGAGCGGATCGTAGCCAAGGTGCCGCCGCCGAAGGGTTTTCCGGAAGCCCATCTGCAAGCGCTGATCTTTGATTCCTGGTTCGACCCCTACCGTGGAGTGATCGTGCTGGCGCGCGTTTTCCAGGGGACGCTGCAGCGCGGGCAGAAGATACGCCTGTGGTCCAACGGCAAAGTGTTCGAGGTGGAGACGCTGGGCGTGCTCACGCCCAAGCCGGTAGAAGTGGAGAGCCTGGCCGCGGGCGAGGTCGGGTTCCTGATTGCTAACATCAAGAACGTTGCCGACACCAAGATCGGCGACACCATCACCGACGACGACCGCCCCGCTATCGAGCCACTCCCCGGTTTCGAGGAAGTGAAACCGATGGTCTTCGCCGGGCTGTACACGGTAGACGCGCACGAACACACGCAGTTGCGCGAGGCCCTCGAAAAACTTCGCCTCAACGATTCCTCATTTTTCTTCGAGCCGGAGAGTTCCGCGGCGCTGGGCTTCGGCTTCCGCTGCGGTTTTCTCGGCCTCCTGCACATGGAAATCATCCAGGAGCGCCTGGAGCGCGAGTTCAACCTCGACCTCATCACTACCGCGCCCGGCGTTCGCTATCGCATTACCCGCACCGACGGGCAGGTGGTCGAGATCGATAACCCGTCGAAATGGCTGCCGCAGAGCGAGATTGCCAGGGTCAACGAGCCGGTGATCGTCGCCACTATCCTGACCAACGAGGAATATGTAGGCGGCATCCTGAAGCTGGTGGAGGAGAAGCGCGGCAAGCAGAAAGCGTTCGAGTACGTAAGCGCATCACGCGTGATGCTGACCTACGAGCTGCCGCTCAACGAGATCGTGCTTGACTTCTACGACCGGCTGAAATCGGTGTCACGCGGCTACGCTTCGCTCGACTATCACCTGGCGGGCTGGTGGGAATCGCCCATGGTTAAACTCGACATCCTGGTGGCGGGCGAGCCGGTGGACGCGCTCTCGCTCATCGTGCACCGCGAGGCCGCCTACGAGCGCGGCCGGGCGCTGGCCGCCAAGATGAAGGAACTCATCCCGCGGCAGATGTTCGAGGTGGCCATTCAGGCGGCCATCGGCGGCAAAGTGATCGCGCGCGAGACGGTACCGGCCATGCGCAAGAACGTGCTCGCCAAGTGCTACGGCGGCGACATCACCCGCAAGCGCAAGCTGCTGGAGAAACAGAAAGAGGGCAAGCGACGGATGAAGCGCATTGGGCGCGTCGATATTCCGCAGGAAGCCTTCCTGGCAGTTCTGAAGGTCGGCGAGCAGTAGGACATGCGTGGAGGGACAAGGCTCCTTCGGCCAGGTATTCTTAGCTGGTCCCGCCAGAAATCTGGATGCTGGAATGTGCAAAAGTAACCTCCCGAGGGATTACGAAAGAACCGACAAACCGGCCCAACTGCACAACCGGATGTGCGCCGTAAATACTTGACTTCTTGAGCCTTTATCCCTGCCGCAGAAATTATGCAAAACGCTGAGAACGGCGCAATGACTGGCTGATTACGCGCTGCCGACATTGAATTCCACAAGATTTTCCACAAGGCACAGGAAAAACACCTGACGTTGCCAGTAAGAAAATGGCCGCCCGAAGACGGCCTGATCTCTTGCCCCCGACGGGACGAACTACTGGGACTTCGGCGGACTGGCAGGCGCGGCAGGAGCCGCTGCTGGTTTGTGATTGGCGGCCGGTTTCGGAGTTGTCGTGCCACTGGGCTTGCTGCTGGAAGCCGAAGCAGGAGCCGGGACACCCGACTGCGCATTGTAGAGGTCCACCACCGCCTTGGTGACGTCGACGTTGCCTCCGAACCACAGCACCTGTCCCTGCGGCCAAGGCTGCGAAACGTCGATGAGCAGCGAGTACTGGTTGTCCTTAGCGAACTTGTCGATCACTGGCGCCATCTTCTGCAAGATGCGCTGCGCGACCTCGCTCTGCTGCTGCTGGTACTCGTTCTGCGCGTCCTCGGAGCTGCGCTGCATTTGCTTCTGCTTAGTCTCCAGGTTGCGGACCAGATTGCTGCGTGCATCCTCATTCATCTTGTCGCCCTGGGTGTTGAGCTGCTTCTTCAGATCTTCGATCTCCTTGTTGAGATTTTGCAGCTCGGTGCGCTTGGGATCGAATTTCTTGTCCAGCGCTTCCAGATCGCGGCGGCCCTCATTGGAGGCCAGGATGGCGCCTTGGATGTTGATGATGCCGACTTTATTGATACCCGCGACGGGAGCAGCGCCAGCGGAAGCGGCGGCAGGTGCGCTGGCCGGAGCAGCCGCCGCAGGCGCGGCAGCAGCAGGTGCGGCGGAGGCGGGCGTGGCAGCCGCGCTTCCAGTCTGCGCCAGAGCGGCCACAGACAGGACCGCGGCAAACAGCAAAATAACGGATGCAAACTTGCGTGTCATCGAATGTTTCGGACTCCTTGGAAGAATACCTTCGGGATTTCTCAGAAATGCGATCGGAACACCGTGTTTCCCGGCCAGATTCTTCGCCCGGGCACAAAGAACCACGCTCGCCGGGAAGACATGTTTTTCGCGGGAGCGAATACGACATTATAGCAAGTAAGGAGTGGGACGGCAAAATACACCCCACTCCCGGCATTGAGCGATTCTAGGAATTGGATCAGTGACCGATTCCCAGCATTTCCTAGAACGTTGTGCTCACCGTGAAGCGGAAAGTCTTGGTAGGCTCCTTCAGGAGGTAACTTGGGAAGAAAGCCCTCAAGGTCTGCTGAAAGGTGAAGTCGCCAGCAGCTCCGGGCGGGAACATGCTGCGCGTGACCAGGCTCGGAGTCGGGCTAGTGGTGTCGAGTCTCAAGGGGTTGTATGCCCAATAGACGCGGAACGGAGCATTGATTACCGGCATCATCACCTGTACCTCCAGCCCCGTGGACATGCGCGGAACATAGTTGGTTCCGCGGACCAGTTGAAGTTTCTGCGTGAAGGGGATGGTACCCGCAGCGATGTTATTGATGCACTCGAAATTGATATTCAGGCTTGAGCAGCCGAAAGGGGTGCTGTTCAGCGTTTCAAAGGCGCTGTCGGAGATGCGGAGCTGCGAGCTGCGGGCGGAAAAGTTCATGCCCGTGTCCATAAACGGGGCCAGATTCACCGGGCCTACCAGCGGGATCCGGTACTCCAAGTTAGTAATGACGCTGGTGTCCCCTCCGGGGAAGATGAGGTTTTGAACTGGGATGGGAATGCACCACCCCAGGCAGCCCGAGTTCGGCAGCGAGTTGACGAGAGGATTTTTCGGATTGGCCGGAACACGTGTTAAATCCGGATTGGTCAGAGCGATGGTGGCAGTTGTCACCACGAAGGCCACTGGCGAAACCGAGCGGATATCAAACCCGCGCAAATCCTGCTCACCGCCGGGATAGGAGCGCTCGAAGGGTGGCGCCACCAGCCCTCCGTAGCCGGTGAGGAACGAGCCCTGTACCCGGAAACCCAGGACCTGGCGTCCTTCCTTGCTGGGCCGCGGACCCTTCATGCTCAGGAACCTCTTGTATTCTGCTACTGGCCGCACCGCCTTCACCGTGCCCCCGAGCCCGGAAACTTCCGCCGAGAGGAAGTAACTCTGGCCCGACGTCGGCCGCAGCGGGCTGTTGATGGTGCTGTAGCTGAAACTGGGGACCACTTTGCTGGTGACCACACCCTGCAGCGCATTCGGCCCTGAGAGGCTGCGAAAGGCCAGCGTCTGGAAGTATTGCTGGGAAGCCTGGCTGAACACGGTGAGCGATGAGCTATCGTAGCCATAGCTGATGCCGACGCGTTTGAGTGAATGCCGCAGCGGATAACTGGCCGACACTGTGAACCCGGTGCTCGACTGGGTAAAGTTCTGCAATGTATTCAACACCGCCTGCGAGAGGTTGAGCGCCTGCCCCGCCAGGATGTTGGCCTGCTTCGCTTGGTTATAGTTGTACCTGCGGGTGTACACGCTGAAGCCTAGCTGCAGCGGCCGGTCGAGCACGTAGGGCTCGGTAAACCCAAACGTCAGGTTGCGCTCCAGGTTGCCGATGTTGGCCTGGACCGTCAAGGTCTCGCCCAGGCCCAGAAAGTTGTTGGTGGTGTAGTTGAGGCCGATGAACGAGCCGGCCAGGCCGCTGAGGCCGCCGGTCAGCCCGATTGAGTTCTTCCCCTTCTCCTTCACTTTCAGGGTCAAGTCGACAGTCCCTTCCTGCTGGTTCTGCTTGGTCTCGGTGTCCTGCTCCGGCTTGAGCGGCTCGAAATAGCCGAGCTGGTTCAGCCGCAGCAAGCTGAACTCCCAGAGCTTGCTGTTGTAGACCTGGCCTTCTTGCAGCGCCAGTTCGCGGCGGATGACTTTGTCTCGGGTGGTGGTGTTTCCCTGAAACTCAATGCGCCGCACGAAGAACTGCTTGCCCTCGTCGAGGTCGAATTTCACCGTCACCGTCTTGTGCTCGTCGTCGATCTCGGTATCCGGCACCGGGGTGAAATTGATGAACCCCAAAGCACCGTAGAGGTCGTGCAGGTTCTTGATGCCGTCGCGCATCAGCTTGGTGTTGAATATGTCGCCGTCTTTCATGGGGATGGCACGTCGCAGGAGGTCCACGTTGGTGACGGTCTTGTTGCCGCTGAATTTGACTGCTTTCAGACGGTAACGCTCCCCTTCCTCGACGGGCATGGTGATATCGACTTCCTTCCCGCCACCCTTCTGTATCAGCGGTATGCGGAACCCGTGGCTATCGCGGATGTTGGTCTTCGGGTCCTGCACCAGCGCTTTGAAATACCCCTTTTGCTGCAGGGCGTCGCGGACGCGCTCTGCGTCTTCTTGCAGCTTGGTGGCGTCATACGTGCGCGACCACAGATGTTCCAGAAAGATCGAACGCGGGATCCCGAACGGCTTCAGGTTCTTCATCGCGGACTGCAGGTAACGGCTCTTGACGTGCTTGTTCCCCACGAACTTGATCTTGCCCACCTTTACCTTGGGGCCTTCCTTGACCACGAAAGTCACGGCGACCGCCGCCGGGGGGATCTGTCGAATCTCGGTGCGCACGGTGGCGAACTGCCGCCCGTGTTCCGCCAGCATCTCTTTGATCGTGACCTCTGCCTTCTTGATCTTGGTCGGGTCGTACTGGTTTTCGATGGTCAGGCCAACCTTGCGCTCCTTGAAGCGGTCGAGCACGTCGCTCTGACTCACCGAACTCAGGCCCAAATAGTTGATCTCGCGGATGGTGGGCTTTTCCTTGACGTAAATGTTGATGATCCAGCCCTTGGGCCCCTGCTCGCGCTCGAAGCGGATGTCCTCGAAGTAGCCGGCGTTCCACAGCGAGTTGAAGTCGCGCTCCAGGGCGGCCTGATCGTAAACGTCCCCAGCATGGGTGAAGATTTTGGAGCGGATAGTGTCGGCCGGGATGCGGCGGTTGCCAAAAATACGGACTTCTTGAATCAACTCCTGCTGCGAGCCGACCAGTATCCCAGAGCCGAGGAATAAGGTGGCCAGCAGGAGGGAAATAGACCGGGCTAACCCGGAGCCAACAACAAAGCCGGTATTGCTTCGTTGGGGTGGAAGCCGGAGAGCATGGTCGGCGCGGACTGCTGAGGTAACCCTAAGAAATGCAGAAATATTCCAACCTCAGTCTGGAGTACGGGAAAAACCCAAATTATACGGTAGCTGAGCCTTCCCGCCAAAACCGGAAGTGCGCGATGGCGATGCCCTTAAATGCTTCATCGGAAATCGAGTTAGCGCGCGGCGGGCCGGACGCGCTCCACCTCTACCATGGTGGAGTAGAACGTGGCGCCCGCGCCCAGGTCGGTGAGCCTGTCTGAAGTCAGAACGTTGATATTCCGGCCCTGCGGCGAGAGTTTGGCCCAGTCTAGCCGGGCGGCCACGACGCCGGGCGGCACCGCACCGTTGACCCTCGCCGTCAGCTCGATTTCGCCACGACCGTTGAATACACGGACCCGGTCGCCGTCGCAGATGCCGCGCGATTCAGCGTCGGTTGCCGTCATCTCCAGCAAATGGCGATCCTCCATCTGCTGCAGGCCGGGCTGATTGGTGAAGGTGGTGTTGAGGAAGTTGTCCGCCTTGCGGGCTAGCAGTTCCAGTGGATAAGCGCGAGCCTGCGTGCCATACCGGGATTCTCGAGGCGGAACGAAGGCTAGTACGGGATCCAAGCCCTGCACTACCAGCGGCTCACTGTAAAACTCCGCCTTGCCGGAGGGGGTCGGGAAGCCTCCATTGGCGAAAGGAAGAAATGGTTGTTGCTCCCTCCGTATCTCGGTGTGCCCGTGGTGGAAGTTCAAGCGCACGTGCCCCTCGCGTTCGAGCCGCGCACGGTCGATGCCCGCGAGCCAGGGATGGTCGGGGTCGAGGACGGTCTCGATGGCCTGATCCACCGTCTCCTTGAAGCAATCCTCAGTGAATCCCATGCGCTGCCCGAGATCGGAGAAGAGCTGGTAATTCGAGCGGCATTCACCTAGCGGCTCGATCGCCTGGTGAGAGACCTGCAGATGGTAATGCCCGTAGGCCGTCTGCAGTTCCTTGTGCTCGAAGAAGGTGGTGGCTGGCAGGACGATATCGGCATAATCGGTCGTATCGGTAAAGAACTGCTCGTGCACCACCGTGAACAAATCCTTGCGCGCAAAGCCCTCGACCACGCGGTTGTGGTCGGGCGCCACCGCCACCGGATTCGAGTTGTAAACGAATACTGCCTGGACCGGCGGATCGGTAAGCTCAGTAAGCGCCCGCCCGATCTCCACCATGTTGATGGTCCGCGCTGGCCGTCCGAGCGCGGTCTGCATCAGGTCCGGACGCTCCAGCCGCTCCCGCCGCAGCGGATAGGCGCCGCTGGTGGAGAGTTGCAGCCCGCCGCCGACCTCCTTCCACGAGCCGACCAGGCAGGGCAGCATGGCAATGGCCCGCACCGCCGTTCCGCCGTTCTCCGAGCGCTGCACGCCGTAGTTCATGCGAATGGCCGCCGGACGCGTCGTCGCGTACTCGCGTGCCAGCCGCACAATGTCCTCGGTTGCGATGCCGGTGATCGCCGCCACCCGCTCCGGCGGATACTGCGCCGCCCGGCCTCGCAACTGGTCGAAGCCCAGGGTGTAGCTCGCGACGTAGTCTGCGTCGTGCAGGTTTTCGCCGATGATCACGTGCATCATGCCCAGCGCCAGCGCCACGTCGGTGCCCGGACGAATGGGGAGATACCAGTCGGCGCAGCGGGCGGTGCGCGTCTTGTAGGGGTCGATGACCACCAGCTTCGCGCCCTGGCGCCGCGCTTCTTCGATGAAAGGCCACAGGTGGACGTTATTGCCGTGGATGTTTGCGCCCCAGGCGATGATGTAGCGCGACTCCGCGAACTGCTCCGGCTCTGTGCCGAGCTTGCGTCCCAGCACGGAGATCAGGCCCACTTCGCCCGCCTTCGAGCAGATATGGCGCGCTAGCTGCGACGCGCCCAGGCGATGGAAGAACGCGCGGTCCATGCCGCTGCCGTTCAGCACACCCAGCGTTCCGCCATAGGAATAAGGCAGGATGGCTTCGCTGCCGAACCCGCGGGTGATGTTTCGGAAGCGCTCGCAGATTTCGTCCAGAGCCGCGTCCCAGGAGATGCGCTCCCAGCGCGCTCCCTGGCCTTTGCTGCCCAAGCGACGCGCCGGATAGAGCACGCGATCGGGCGAGTAGACGCGCTCCAGATACTTGGCGACTTTGGCGCAAAGGAACCCGCGCGTTACCGGATGAGCAGGATCTCCCCGGATTCTCGTGGCACGGCCGTCTTCCACGGTGATGAGCACACCGCACGCGTCCGGACAATCATGCGGGCACGCGGCATGGACAACCTTCTTCATAGGCAAGTCCGAATTATATCTGCAAAGAATTGAGTCATTGAGCTATTGCGTCATTGATTCATTTGAGAAAGTCATCCGGGACCCAATGGCTCAATGACCCACGACTCAATGCCACAATCCCGACCAGGTATCAAATTGGGCACTGGCCAGCACTTGCCTGTTATCGTTATGATTATGATGGAACGAGTACCGGCTGGGGCGTGAGTATGGCAACGACGCAAGTTATTCTCTACTTCGACACTCCGGCGGACGCACTGCGCTTCACACTGGCCGCCAGTTCCGCGCTCGCGGGTGACGGCAAGAAAACCGCCGGCCATCCGGACCTGAGCCGCGAGATCAAGCGCGCCACCCGCATCCGCGCCGAGGACGTCGCCGTCGCCGCGTCGAAATAGAATACTGAGACTTCAGGCAGCACTGGAAGGCGCGCCGCGCTCCGGCCGCAGCGGATATCCGTCCGGATCCTTGCCGCGCAGCCGCCGCCACAGTACCTGAAAGTTGATGCGGTTCACCACCACAATAAACACTTTCCGCAGCCTGTCCGGCGGGCAGGTGAGTGGGCGCACCCCATGCCAGGAGTGCTCGTTGCGCTGAAAGATGAAGCTCTGATTGCCCAGGATCTCCGAAGCTGCGACCTGGCGCAGATCGCCAAAACCCGGCCGCTCCGTGACGCGAAAGCGTCCTTCGTCGTCGAGCACAACGGTTTGGCCGCCCCAGCCCGGGTCCCAATCCGCTTCTGTATTCAGGTAGAAGATGTGAGAGCCCATTTTGCGCCGTGCATCGACGTGGGGTGCGATGGAAAACCCCGCGCCCTCGTAATGCCAGTGCATCGTCAGTTGGATGCGCTGCCGGCGCGACAGCCCGAACAGCCGACGCAGAAAATCCCCATACTCCGCGCTTTGCAGTTCGCCGATGAAGTCCCGCCAGGGCTGCGCCACTTCCAGGCCCGGGCGGCATTGCAACGCATGGAGGTCGCCGTAGCCTCCCTTGCGCGAGGAATGCCGGGCAAATGTGTTGATGTCGGGCAGCGTATTGCAGAGCCGGCGAAACCCATCGTCGTTCACGAAGCCCTGGACACTCACCCAGGGAAATGGGCGGCGCTCGCGAAAAGCCTGCGGGTCGATCTGCCTCATACGCTCTAAGTTGAGATATTGCATCGTCACTCCCGCGAACGCTTCGATTCTAGCAAAGCTGGAGGGGCTGGTTTTGAAGAGGCGCGGCTTCAAAGCTGTTCCTGTTAGGAAACCGCCATGGGCCGACCAGTGCTGTCCGGATTGCTGCGCCTCAGGATAGCAACGGAGCATGCAGGAAGGCGAGATCACTTGATCTCGAGAATTTCTTTTTCCTTGGCCTTGCCCATGTCTTCCATTTTCTTGATTTCGTCGTCGGTGAGCTTCTGGATCTCGTCGTAGGAACGGCGCTCGTCGTCCTCGGTGATTCTCTTGTCCTTGAGCGATTTCTTGATGAGCTCGTTGCCGTCGCGGCGGATGTTGCGGACGGCCGTGCGATGGTCCTCGAGCACCTTGTGCAGGTGCTTAACTAGTTCGCGGCGCCGTTCTTCGGTCAGCGGCGGCACCGGCACGCGGATGAGCTTGCCGTCGTTCATGGGATTCAGGCCCAGATCGGCGGCGCGGATGGCCTTCTCGATCGTGCCCAGCGAGCTGGGATCGAAGGGCTGCACGGTGATGAGCTGCGCCTCGGGCGCGTGCACCTGCGCGATCTGGTTGAGCGGCATCGCGTTGCCGTAGTAGTCGACGCTGACGGAATCGAGCATGTGCACGGAGGCGCGTCCGGTGCGGATGGCCGCCAGTTCCTTGCGGAAGTCTTCCACCGCCTTCTCCATCCGCGTGCGCAGTTGCGCGAAGGTCTCCTTGAGCGCGGGATTGCTCGCCATGCTGGGTTGAGGCATCAGGTCCGCCTGTACGAGTGGCCGCAAGCGGCCAGGCATCGAGAACGGGAGATTATAGCAAGCGGCAGGCTGGAAGCAGCCGTCGTTGCGGCTACAACCGGCCGCAATAATTTGTCATGCTGAGCGAGTGCGGGCCGGTTTTGCCCGCACGAGTCGAAGCACCCCTACATAATCAGACATCGTTCGAATAGGGGTCCTTCGACTCGCGCGCCAACAGCGGGCGCGCTCGCTCAGGATGACAGCGCTTAAGGAAGTTCAATAGCTACGCGGTCACCAGCGAGCCGATCTTCTCACCCGTCACGACGCGGCGGATATTGCCTGTGCGGTTCAGGTTGAAGACGACGATGGGCAGATTGTTGTCCTTGCACAGGCTGATGGCGGTGGAATCCATCACCTTGAGACCCAGCTTGAGGACGTCCATGTAGGAGATGCGGTCGAACAGCTTGGCATCCTTGACTACGACGGGATCGGCGTCGTAGACGCCATCGACCTTGGTGGCTTTCAGGATAGCATCGGCCTTGATCTCCATGGCGCGCAGCGAGGCGGCCGTGTCGGTCGAAAAGTAAGGGCTCCCGGTTCCTGCGGCGAAGATCACGATGCGGCCCTTTTCCAGGTGGCGGATGGCGCGGCGGCGAATGAAGGGCTCAGCTACCTGGTTCATCTCGATGGCAGTCATCACGCGGGTGAAGACGCCGCGCTTCTCCAGCGCGTCCTGAAGTGCGATGGCATTGATGACTGTGGCCAACATGCCCATGTGGTCGGCGGCGACGCGGTCCATGTCGCGGGCCTGCTCGGCGACGCCGCGGAAGAAGTTGCCGCCGCCGACGACGATGGCGATCTGGACGCCCAGCGAATGGACATCGGCCAGCTCGGACGCGATTTCGTGGATGCGAGTCTCATCCACGCCGAAGCCCTGTCCGGCGGCGAGGGCCTCGCCGGAGAGTTTCAGCAGCACGCGTTTGAAAGCAAGAGCCAAAACGGTCGTCAGTTGTCAGTGTAACCCAAACTACTGCTTGGGATCGGCGCCGGGTTTGGTGAGGGCGATGGTCTCGCCCTGGTCGCCCACCTTGAAGCGGGCAAAACGCCGGACGGAGATGTTCTCGCCCAGCTTGCCGATCTTGGAGGCGATCAGTTGCGAGACGCTGATGGTCTGGTCCTTGATGAAGGGCTGCTCGTAGAGGCAAACCTCCTCATAGAACTTGCTCATCTTGCCCTCGACGATCTTCTCGGCGACGTGGTCGGGTTTGCCGGTGGCCTTGGCCTGGGCGCGGTAGATGTCCTTCTCGCGCGCGTAGGCTTCGGGCGTAACGTCTTCCTTGCGGATGAACTTGGGATCGCTGGCCGCGATGTGCATGGCGATGTCGTGCACCAGCTCCTTGAAGTCGTCGGTGCGGGCGACGAAATCGCTCTCGCAGTTAACTTCTACCAGGACGCCGATTTTGCCGCCGGCGTGAATGTATTGTGCGACCGAACCTTCGGTGGTCACGCGCGTAGCCTTCTTGGCCGCCGTGGCGACGCCTTTCTTGCGCAGGACGACGATCGCCTGCTCCATGTCGCCCTTGGCCTCGGTGAGGGCCTGCTTGCAGTCCATCATGGGAGCCCCGGTCTTGTCGCGGAGCTCCTTCACTTGCGTGGCAGAGATATTCACTGTGGTTGTACCCATAATTGCTCTAATACCGCTTTCTTCAGATTATTGCAGAACTGTGCTTCCACGCGAATAGACCCGCGGATCATCGGCCGCGGGTCAATGATTTGATGCAGCAGCTCGTGCGAGCGATTCCACCGCTAGAACGTCTGGCTTTCAACCTGCGGAACGCCCTCCGTATCTTCCTTGGCTGGACGCTTGCGGGCGCTGGCGCCGAGGACCTCTTCCATGCTTACGTTGTCGCCGCCCTCGACCACAGCGCTCTCGGCTGCGTCGGCGGGAGCAGCCTCGGCTTCGCCTTGGGCAACAGCCGCGGAGATCTCCACGGTCTCTTTGTCGGTGGCAGCTTGCGCACCCTCAACCACCGAATCGGCGATCTTGGAAGCAAACAGGCGGATAGCGCGCAGCGCGTCGTCGTTGCCGGGAATCACGTAATCTACTTCGCTGGGATCGCAGTTGGTGTCGACCACGGCGACCACGGGGATCCCGAGCTTGCGCGCTTCGCGCACCGCGATCTGCTCCTTGTTGGAGTCGATGACGAAGATGAGGTCGGGCAAGCGGTTCATATTCTTGATGCCTGCCAGGTTGGCCTGCAGGTGCTTGCGCTCGCGCTCCAGCTTGATGACCTCTTTCTTGGGCAGCAGCTCGTAACGTCCGTCCACCGCCATCTCGTCAAGCTCCTTGAGCCGCTTGACGGATTTCTGCACGGTGACCCAGTTGGTGAGCAGCCCGCCCAGCCAGCGCTGGTTGACGTAAAACATTCCGCAACGTTGGGCCTCTTCGGCGATGGCGTCCTGCGCCTGTCGTTTGGTGCCTACAAAAAGCACCACCTTACCGCTGGCGGCTGAATCCTGGACGAACTTGCTCGCGTCCTTGAACATCTTGAGCGTTTTCTGTAGGTCGATGATGTAGATGCCGTTGCGCTCGCCGAAAATGAATTCCTTCATCTTGGGATTCCAGCGCTTGGTCTGGTGCCCGAAGTGAACGCCCGCTTCGAGCAGCTCCTTCATGGTGATGTTCGCCAAACTACCTCCTCATTAGATTGCATCCCTGCGCCGAACCGGGGCCCTCGGCGCGCCCGCCCCTTCGACTTCGCTCAGGGCAAGCTTTGGCGCCTTGGGGTGGTTGTGCGCTCAGGATTACGTTCCCGCAAACCCGCTCTCGCAGAGCGAGCGCGGGAAGATTTACAACCAATACGTCGAAGCTCTCATCCGCGCCACACAATGTGAAACGCGAAGTGCCGGATGCCTACCGTTTCGAGTACTGGAACCGCTTGCGGGCGCCCTTCTGCCCGTATTTCTTGCGCTCTTTCGAGCGTGCATCACGCGAAAGCATACCCGCGGTCTTTAAGCGCTTGCGCAGCTCCGTGTTAAATTCCAGCAATGCGCGGGCAATGCCCAGCTTCACCGCGCCTGCCTGCCCGCCGACGCCGCCGCCAGCGACATTGGCGACGATGTTGAAGTTGCCCGAGGTTTCGGTGACCACCAGAGGCTGCCGCGCCAGCGTGCGCTGCGCCGGGGTCACAAAATACTGGTCAAAAGCGCGGCCATTCACTGTGAACTGGCCGTCGCCCGGACGGAGGAACACGCGCGCCACGCTGGCCTTGCGCCGTCCCGTACCATAATACTGAACCAGATCTGCCATTATTATCCTAAGCCCCGGCGCACGCCGGAGGCTGAGCCTTTCCAAAAAATTATGCAGCCATTTCGGGCTGCAGGGAATACCTAATCCGACTTACCGGCCAGCGCCACTGCTTCCGGCTTCTGCGCCTGGTGCGGATGCTTGTCGCCGCGATAAACCTTCAGCTTGCGCGCCATGGCGCGACCGAGTTTGGTCTTCGGCAGCATGCCCAAGATCGCATCCTGCACCACTATTTCCGGCTTGCGCTCGAAACGTTTGCGGAAATCTTCACTGCGCAGGCCGCCAGGATAGCCGGTGTACCGGTGATAGATCTTCTGTTCGCCCTTGAGCCCGCTCAGCTGCACCTTGGCCGCATTGATGACCACTACATGATCCCCAGTGTCCAGGAAAGGGGTGTAGCGAGGCGAATTCTTGCCGGTCAGGATGCGGGACACGCGGGTGGCCAGCCGGCCGAGCGCCTGTCCGTCGGCGTCCACCACGTACCATCTGCGCGCAATTTCCCCCTGCTTGGGGAAATAGGTTGCCATACGAAAACTCTCCCAAAGATAAAAGCTAAGAAGACCGCTGAGCGACCCGGAAGGACAAAATCCACTCAGGGTGGCCTGGGCGGGCAACGCAGGCTGCGAAAACATAAAGATTACCGGTTAGCCCGGGTGATGTCAATGAACCGAGGACGTACGCAGCCCTCGCAAGTGCGTCAGCTCATTCATATGCCAGCGCATCAATCGGATCCTTCTGCGCGGCCTTAAGTGCTGGATACATGGCGCCGCCGAGCGCGCCCACAAGGGCGATGCCGGTGGCGCGCAGGATCCAGATCGGTTCCACCTGGATGCGCAGGGTGGAAAAGTGTGCGACGATAGCGCCACGGGCGGCATAGCTGATGCCAATGCCCAGGGCAATCCCCAAAATCGCCAGCAGGATGGTCTCGCGCAGGATAGCACTGACGATATATCCCTTGGAGGCGCCCATCGACTTCAGGATGCCGATCTCGCGCGTGCGTTCCATCACCGCCGCGTACATGGCCTGGAAGATGACGATGAATCCGATCACCACCGCGACGCCGATCACGACGCTGATGAACGTCGACAGTCCGGGGATGTTACCCATGGTCATCAGCGAGAGATATTCCCGCAGAGAGCGAACCACATAACTCTGCATGCCTGGAATCTGGCGAAGGTCAGCCGCTACGGCATCGGCCGAAGCCGGATTGTCCAGCTTCACATAGAAAATCGAAGCCTTGCCCTGGGCGCCGATCAGATCCTGCAGCGTGGACAATTGCAGGAACTTCCGGGCACCCTTGCCGTGCTCCACGATGCCACTGACCCGAAACTGATGGTTTAGGACTTCGATCCAGTCCCCGACGTGCACGTTCTTCTGGTGCGCGAAAAAATCGTCCACCAGAATGTCATCTGGTCGTTGAAACGGCCCGCCGCCAATGTAGTGGAAAGGCCCGCCAATAGCCTGGAAACTTTGCGGGTCAATGCCGTAGATGACCTCGACCGTTCCCGCCGTGCTCAGCTGTGTGATCACGGGCGCCACGGCGACCACACGCGGCACCTTTCGCAGCACATCGGCGACTTTGGCCGAGACCGGCGCGCCGGAAATGCCGCTGAGGAAGGAAGAGCCCGGCGGTTGCACCATGATGTCGGCGCCGATGCCCGCCTGTCGCTCCTTGGAGTCGTTCAGGATCCCTACGGACAGCCCAACAATCAGCAGGATGAGCGTTACCTCCACGGCGACCGCAATGACGCTGATGCCGGTACGGATGGGCCGGTGCACCAAGTTAGCTAGGATCATCCTGTTCATTAGGGAAATATTGTAAGCGAGGTGGACTATTGCCGGGGGAACTCGCCGTCGCCACCGGAATTCCGACTGGAGTTCGGTGAATCGAGCCGGACGACCTGAGCTCCGGCCGGTTGCTGCAAGACGAACTGCTCGTCGGTCAGCGGCTGGTTGAGGGCGAGCTTTTGAACGGTCAGATTAATAGCGTACTCCTCCTGCGGACGCCAGATGTCGATCTCGTTGGGGAAATCGATGCCATCGTGCTCGGCGAACTTGCCATAGCGGACTTCGCTGGCGATGTAGCCGTTCCTGTCGTAGATGATCTGTTGGTGCGGCTCGAGATCGGTACGGCTGAAGATGATCTTGCGCGAGAGATACCAGCCGCTATCGCCCCGATGAATGACAGTGATCACATAGTCTGGTTGCTGCACTTCCTTCCGCGTCTTCGGGTTGGTCACCGTTTCGTAACCGTTCTCCAACACCGCGATCTCGTCGGACGGATCGATCTCGCGCAGCAGCAGAGCATCGAGGATGTGCTGCGGGCGCAGGTTCTCCAAGGGCTGATTGGTATTGTGGGTGATGATGTCGTTGCGGCCAACAACGAAGCGATTCTTCGGAGGGATGGAGAGTTCAAAGGTCTGTCCGTCCGACACCAAGTCGAAGGCGCGATTGCGAACAATAGGCAGCAGCCCGATCATGCGCAGCATCTGCGGCTTGCGCACCAGGATGTAACCGCTGACGCTCTGGTACTGAGTGATTTTGCCCCTGGTCCAGCCGCCGACGGAGGCGTGGATGTCCACGGTCGCATTCAAGGTCTTGATCCCGGCAGCCCCGGAGTTGATGCGGTTGACGAGTTCCGCCTCGGTAGCTTGCTTGAGCGGGGCTGTACTCATCTGGGATTCGACCCTGTGCGAGCGAAAGAGACACCCTGAGAGCGGGGGGAGAACAACCAACATCAGCAGGAATCGTAGGCTCCGCTTGCCGTGCAAGGATCCCTTCCCTGGATCAGTCCCTCAGTATAGCGCGGACGCCGGGAGCCGGCATGACCCAAGCTGTTAGTGGGATTCGGCTACCGCGTGGCGATAGGCGGCGACGTTACGGGAGTGTTCTTGCATAGTGCGGGCGAAGCGGTGGTGCCCATTGCTGTCGCTGACAAAATAGAAGAAGTCCGATTTAGCAGGTTGCATGGCGGCCTGTAGCGAATCGCGTCCGGGGTTGCAGATGGGGCCGGGCGGAAGGCCCGCGTGCCTGTAGGTGTTGTACGTGGAGTCGAACTGGAGATCGGATTGGTGGATCACACCCTTGTAGCGTCCGGCCAGCAGCGCGGCATAGATGACGCTTGGATCGGTCGCCAGGATGATTTTGCGCTGGAGCCGGTTGTAGAAGACGCTGGCGACCAGCGGACGTTCGGCCGGAACAGCCGTCTCCCTTTCAACAATTGAGGCCATGGTCACGACACGACGGAAATCAGTATCCAGTCCGAGCTGGTGGCTTTCCTGCCGAAAGCGCTTGACCATGGCAGCCGCCATATCTTGCAGACTTTGTGTGCGCGTAAACTCGTAGGTGTCAGGGAAGAGATAGCCTTCGAGAGACGGAGCCTGAGGATCAAGGTCGGAGATGAGGGCTACATCCGAGCGGGTGATGGCGAGAAAGTCGTCCCGGGAGCCCAGCCCAGCCGCCTGGAGAGTATTCGCGATATCAAAGATGTTATAACCCTCCGGAATAACCACGGTGTGCACGTAAATGTCGCCGGCGACGATCCGGTCGTACACCTCCTTCGCAGAGGCGGGGTGGTCGAACTTGTACTCCCCGGCCTTGAGAGTCGGCAGACCGCGCCAGTAGTGCCACAGCAGAAAGGCATGGTCGCTGCGGATGACGCCGGCGCTCTTGAGGTCACGTGCGATGTGACGGGCGGAGGAACCAGGTCGAAGGAGAACGAATTTCTCCGCCCCGCTGGGCCCGCTGGGGAGCAGGAGGCCGCACGCCAGCCAGGCGGCAGTGGCGAGGACAGCGACGAGGAGTGATATGAAAATCGCGCGCAAGGCTTTAGTTTAGATGAGAAAAAGCCTGGCGCTGCGAGTCAGTGGTGTCATACCCCATCACGGCGGGTCAGGACCCACCGAGCGGCGATCCAGGAAACCCTGCAGGATCAGCACGGCTGACAGGCGGTCTACAACCTGGGCACGGCGCCGGATGCTCATCTCGGTTTCGCGCAGCAACCGATTGGCCTGAGCGGAGGTCAGGCGCTCATCCCAGAGGTGGACGGGCACCTTGAAACGCCGATGCAATTCTTCCGCGAAGGCCGACATCTTCACGGACTGCGTGCCCGCCGATCCGCTCATGCGCAGCGGGTCGCCGACCACGATCTCTTGAATTGAGTAGTGACGAAGAATCTGACCCAGGGCCTCGAAGTCGGCACGCTTGTTCTTGCGCCGGATGGTTGGCAAGCCTTGGGCGGTAATTCCCAAAGGATCAGACACGGCTAGACCGATTGTCCTGGAACCAACGTCGAGAGCCAGAACCCGGTGTGGAGTCGCATCGGCGCCAGGCAGGTTAACGGGAGAGCACACCTGAGAATTATAGGTCGTAAAGCATCATGGCTTGAGTACCATGGTGCGAGTACCATAGAAGCGGACAACGATGTCTGACCAGGTTGACGAGCCGAGCGAGCTGGCCGAGCGTTTGACCGATGCCCCGGACGCCCTGCCCATGACGCCGTATCGACGGCGGGCGGACCGCATTCAGACCTCGGCGCAGATCATCATGGCGATCGGGGTAGTGCTGGCGCTTTGTTACGTCGCCAAGCCTGTCCTGATCGTCTTGCTGGCCTCGGTGCTGCTGGCGTTCATGCTTGCCCCCATCGTCGATGGGTTGCAAAGGGTCCGCGTGCCGCGCGGTGTGGGTGCGGTGGTCGCACTGCTCATCCTGTGTGCCCTTTTGTATGGGACGAGCTTCTTCTTCTACAACCGTGCCGTCGCTTTCGTGCATGAGCTGCCCAAATACACGGAACGGATCCGGGATGAAGTGGAGAAACTGCAGCAACAAGCCCATCGCCTCCGAAGCACAACCTCCATTCTGCCCGCGGAGAGGCCGGAGGGCAGCATCACAGTCCATGAGGAAAAGGATTGGACGTCGACTTTGACCCAGGGGGCGGGGGCGGTCTGGGATGTGGCCCTGACCGTTTCTTTCATCCCGTTCCTCGTCTATTTCATGTTGACTTGGCAGGAGCATGCGCGGGCGGCTACAGTGATGCTATTCCGGCTGGAACACCGCAACGCCGCGTATATCACGCTGGGGCGGATCTCAGCCATGATCCGCAGTTTCCTGGTTGGCAACCTGCTGATGGGTGTCTTCATGGGGGCGGTCAGTACGGTGGTGTTCGCGTTTCTGCACTTGCCATTCTTCTACTTCGTGGGTTTTATCAGCGGTTTTATCAGCTTGCTCCCCTACCTCGGACCAATCCTCGCCATCATTCCGCCCCTGACGGCTGGCCTGGGGCGGTTACACGGCGGCGGATTCCTGGTGATCCTGATCACCGTTTTCAGCCTTCATATCTTCGCTATCAACGTTTTCTACCCCAAATTGATCGGCAAACGCCTGCAACTGAACCCGCTGGTGGTGACCATCTCGCTGCTGTTGTGGGGCTGGGTCTGGGGCGCGGCGGGACTTATATTGGCAGTCCCGATCACGGCCGCTTTGAAGATCATTTTCGATCATGTGGACTCGCTCCGCCCCTACGGCGCCTGGTTGGGAGAGTAGGTAAAGTCTGTAGCCTCGGCTCTGAAGGGGAACTTGGCGGCGTGCTTCACGCCTCAGCGGTGACTTCGGGGAACTTCAGCCTGGACTTGGAGAGTGCCTTGGTCAGCATCTGCTCAACTTCACTTTCTTCCAGGTTCTTGGCCAGCGCCAGTTCGCTGACGAGCAGGTAACGCGCCCGCTCCAGCATTTTTTTCTCGCGGAAGGAAAGCGGCTTGCTCTGACCGAGCGTCAGCAGGCTCTTTAGCACGCAGGCGACCTCGAGCAGCGACCCGGTCCGCATCTTCTCGGAGTTTTCCTTGAAGCGGTACTTCCAATCGTTGTGGTTGTCGCACTTGCCGTTAGTCAGGTAGTCAAGAATCTTCTGCACTTCGCCGTTACGAATGACGCGTCGGAGTCCGACATTGCCGGCATTCTGAAACGGAACCATTACCTTCAGGCTGCTGGACTTGATATTGAGCAAGTAGAACTTTTCAACACTGGCGCCGATAGTCCGGCTGCTGATCTGCTCGATGACTCCGACACCATGATTGGGATAAACAACCTTATCCCCGATGCGGAAGCCTGGATCAACATTCATGAGGGGCACCCGACGATAGGGCGTCAGGAGAAAAACTCCTTAAATCATACCTGATTAAAGCATCGCGGTCAAATATCGCAGCGCTTGTATTTTATTGATAAGTAATAGCTTAGATATAATTCGCACCATCTTTGAAGCAGTGGCGGCGATCTCTCGCACTGCGTACACAACAGCGCGAGGGGTTAGCGGCTGCAGCAGGACGGAGAAACGGTGAAAGAATGCGGATTGGCGGCGTTGGGAACTGGTAAAGACTTATAATTAGCATCTCGTAGAAACCGAATTTCATGGCGATGATTCGGTTACGCTTGTCAAGTACACCACCTTCGCCGCGGGACGGGTTCAAGCACCATGCCAGAGCACATCAGGAAACGGCTGGAAGAAGAAATCCAGCAACTGGAATACGAGTTGAACCACGAGTTGCCGAAGGAACTCAAGAAGGCCGTGGCCCTCGGTGACCTCAGCGAAAACGCCGAGTACCACATGGCAAAACAGAGACAAGAATTCGTCCGGGCGAGGCTGGGACAACTGAAGAAACGCATGGCGGAACTCTCCATGGTGAATCTGGCCAACATCCCCAAGGATCGAGTGGCCTTCGGCTCGACAGTAGTGGTATACGACGGTGCCAAAGACGAACAAATCGAATACAAGCTGGTTACCAGCGAAGAATCAGACGTCGCCAAGGGATTGATTTCAACCAGTTCACCGATCGGCCGGGGGCTGATGGGCAAGAAGGTGGGGGACACCGCCACCGTTGTGACACCCACGGGCAAAAGGGAACTGGAGATCCTGAAACTGATCACCGTTCACGACGAGGCGGTATGAGCTGGACGGGCGCATTCGGCCGGGCCTGTGGGGCGTTGCTCTACAGGATTGTGCGCGGGCTGGCACTGACTCGTATCTCGCCCAACGTCTATACCGCGATTGGGCTGGCGATCAGCGTCTGTGCCGCCGTTCTGTTTGGCAAAGCCAGCGGCGAGAACACGGCCCGGCTCTTCCGCTATGCCGGAGCGGTTATCTTCTTCGCCGGCTTTCTGGACATGGTTGATGGACGCATCGCCCGGGCCACCAACCAGGTAACCGTGTTCGGTGCGTTCTTCGATTCGGTGGTAGACCGCTATAGCGACGTAGCCCTTTACTTTGGCTTGCTTGTCTATTACGCCCGAGCGAACCGGTTCTTCTACGTCGTGTTGGCGGCGGTAGTGATGATCACTTCCGTGATGGTTAGTTACACGCGGGCGAGAGCCGAGTCGCTGATCGGCACTTGCAAAGTGGGATTTATGGAGCGGCCGGAACGCCTGGTTCTGGTCATCCTGGGAGCAGTTTTCAATCGCATGGCGCCGGTGCTATGGGTGATCGCCGTACTCGGCAGTATCACTGTGATCCATCGCATCTGGTACACCTACCAGCGCACCAAGCCAGTAGCCCAGGTGGCGAAAGATGTTGACGACCGCGAGCCCTCGGCGGTCGCCTAGGCGTCGAGAACGGTGGGAGGTCGAAGTTTCGGTTTTGGCGCTGTAGCGAACCTGTTTAAGCGCTAATGTTTACCATGTAATGGCTTGGGCCCATAAGTACGAGGTCCTTTCGGCCGATTGACCAGCCAAATTCCAGAGTAGTACGATCTAGCGAACAGTCGGCGGCGGCAAAGCTCTCGAATTCGAGGTCTATGAGATTTCGCAAATCTTATCTGCTGTCGCCCTTTGTAGCCTCCTTGGTGCTGGCGACGATCTCCTGCGAAACCGCTGAAAAAAATAGGGCTACAGCCACCCCGCCCGTCCAGGCCCTTGCCCCTGCGCCCACTCAGGTTGCGGAGCCAGCCTTGCCAGCCAAGTCGGAAGAACGCTCCAAGCCGCCTAGCGGCGCGCCCTATACGGTCGAGGCGATCGTGGCGCAGGCGGAGCGGGAACTCCAAGCTGGTCAGGCCAGTTACGCCGCCGGGCATTTAGAAGCCGCGCGGGCCAGTTTTGATAGAGCAGTGGACCTGTTGTTGGAGGGGCCGTTGGACATAGGCTCGGACGAGCGGCTCCAGGTGGAGTTCGACAAGGTCATTGATAGCGTGCATACGCTCGAGATAGCGGCCCTGAAGGAAGGAGACGGATCTACTGACCCAAAGACGGAACCAGCACCCATCGACGAAGCAAACAACGTCATTTTCCCCGAACAACCCATAGTCACCCCGGAGCAGGAAGCGGCAGTGAAGCGAATCCCCTCTGGGCTACCGCTGGATCTGAAGCCCGCGGTGGAGAACTACATCTATTTCTTCTCTGGCCGTGGTCGAGGGACGCTGGAGGCAGCGCTGGTGCGTGCAGGCCGCTACCGGGAGATGATTCAGCGGGTGCTCGCGGAAGAAGGAGTCCCGCAGGAATTGATCTATCTTGCGCAGGCCGAATCCGGATTTCACCCGCTGGCGGTCTCGCGTGCGGGAGCACGCGGTATGTGGCAGTTCATGGCTAGCCGCGGCACAGCTTACGGCTTGCAACGGAACTGGTGGGTAGATGAGCGCCAGGACCCAGAGAAGGCCACACGAGCCGCAGCCCGTCACCTGAAGGACCTCTACAGGGAATTCAACGACTGGTATTTGGCGATGGCGGCTTACAACTCTGGACCGGTAACCGTGAAGAACGCCGTCGCGCGTACCGGATATGCGGATTTTTGGCAGTTGTACAACCGGGGAGTACTGCCCAAAGAGACCCGCAACTATGTGCCCATTATTCTCGCTGTCACGATCATGGCCAAGAACCCGGCGCAGTACGGGTTGGAAAATGTGCAGCCGGAGTCACCGCTCGAAGCTGACACGGTGAGGGTCAATTATCCGGTGGATCTACGCCTGGTGGCCGAGTGCACGGAGGTTTCGCTGGATGCAATCCAGGATTTGAACCCCAGCCTGCTGCGCTTGACCACGCCCAAAGACGGTGACTTTGAACTCAAGCTGCCGCGCGGAACCAAAGACACGTACCTGAGCAATATCGCTTCGATTCCAGTGGACAAGCGAGCGTGGTGGCGGTACTACAAGGTCGTTCGTGGCGATACGTTGGCCAGCATTGGGCGCAAGTACCACGCCACGGTGAGTGCGATTTCGACTGTCAACAATTTGCGTGCCAGCGACCCGCTGCAGCCCGACAGCAGGCTGATTATTCCCGTTGCTCCTGGGAACGGACCGGCTGCCAACCCCGCCTTTTCAAAGAAGATCCTGCGCTACCGTGTGCGCAAGGGCGACACCGTGCTTTCCGTGGCAGACGATTTTGGCGTTCCACCCCAAAGGCTGCGGTTATGGAACCATCTACACGGAAATCAACTATATCCGGGAAGAATCCTCATCATTCACCGCCCCTTGGCCGAGCCCCAACCTGGGCCCGCCCAGGCGAGGTTGGCGCATCGCGCCGCATTGCCAGCTAAATCAAAGTCCGCCAACGGGTTACGCTCGCCAGACAAACGGGTACATAAGGTGAAACCTGGCGAAACGTTGTATAGCATAGCAGCGGAATACAAAACGACGGTGGCCCAGTTGCAGCGCAACAACAGACTGGCCTCCGCCACGATCCATCCTGGCGACACGCTCGTTATCAGCGAAATGCACTAACCTCGCTCATCCCGCCGAGGGCATAGACGCGGGTATAGTTGACAGACGGTTTGCTGTTGCTATAATCCGCGCCGGTTCTCAGCAGGCGCATTGCGCGGAACCCGGCTTAAGACTCCAGGAGGAGACATGACGTTCGACGATAAGACCCTCTATGCACGCAATGATGACGATATGGATGAGTATGGCGATGCCGGCTACGGCGATGTAGAGGAAGATTACGAGGAAGAGGAAGAAGAGGAAGCGGAGGAGGTTCCGGTGGGTGGGGGAGTGGGCGGAGAGACCGGTGGTGCGCCCGTGGGAGGCGAAACGCCCCCGCCAACTCCGCCGAAGAAAGCGCCGGCACCCAAGAAGAAGGCGGCGCGCAAGAAAGCGGCCAAAAAAGGCGCGCGAAAACCTGCGAAGAAGAAGACTGCCGCGCGTCGCGGGGGCGGCGCGCGCAAGAAGACGGCGGCACGCCGGAAGGGAACTCGGAAAAAGAAGAGCAGTCGCCGGCGCTAGGTCACTTCCGCATTAGCTGTGTGCCAGGCTGCCAGAACCAGCAGGAGCCGCGGGAAACTGCGGCTCTTTTGCTTCTATTTCCCTCCCTGTACGGCGGCAAGGCAGCGGGCGTACAACTCCATCAGGTGTGCAGCATATCCTTCTGCCTTATTCACGGTGGAGCCTTGAAACCCGGCACCGGGAGATCCGGTTTTGCCGTAGCCCGTGGTCATGGCGACGAACTTCATCAAGTCGAGGGCGATGTCTTCATTGCGGCGCGAGCCGAGAGCGACGCCGGCGATCGGTTCCATGATTCCCTCCTGAGGCGGCTATTCGTTGCGTTTTCGGACCTGAATGACCCGCGAGTGCAGAGTCAGAATACCGCTAACTCTCCCAACCTTCGAAAACCGCGATAGCGGCTCGCTCGTTTCGGAAATCAAGAATATCCCGGCCCGAGCGTTTCCGGGTTCAGGAACACATGGGGTGAACTCCCTCAGGTCTCCACGCCGACGTGACACACCCGGCCGACGATGTAATCGGCATAAGTTTTGCCCTCCTCCACCTCGACGAGGTCCACGGGATAAGAAGGGTTCTGCGGCTTCAGCACCAGGTTGTTGCCTACCTGCTCGACATACTTGATGGTGCAGGCGTCTCCCTTGCGCACGGCATACATGTTCTGCTCGCTGCGGTGGTATGGTTTGAGCGAGTTGTAATGGCGGTCGATGAGCACCGTGGCGCCCGGCAGCAAGCGCGGATACATGCTCATGCCATCGCGCGCGTCCACCTTGACGAGAACGAAGCGACGCCAGTCCTCGCGCGGCGAGGCCGGGTCGGCGCGGAGGCGTCGCAGGAACGACTTCTTGAATTTCAAAATCTCCTTCACGTTTTCATTGGTGATGAGCGGTTCGCCGGCCGCAATCACACCCTCGACCAGGAGCACATTCTCGAACTCGTCTTCGCTCGGCGGCAGGATGCTGGCCCGCTTGTTGATCTCTGCGGGGTCGAGCAGGTCGAGCACCGACAAGTGCTGCACGCTGAGCACCTTGTCCATCCCGGTGAGACTGAGAGAACGCTTGCGGTTGAGGAAGTTGGAAATATGCGCCTGCTGGAACCCGGTCTGCTCGGCCAGTCTCAACCCTGTCAGCTCGCCGGCGTCAATTCGGCCCCAGAGCACCTTGCGGAGATTCTCTTGCAAAGCTTTAAATTTCATAGCGGGTCAAATATAACGGATGGATATAAAGCATGCAAGTCTAATAACGATAAGCGAATAAAATTGTTGACAAGACTTGTTCCGATAAGATATAAGACGCAACCAGAATATTTCTGGAAGAAGTGGGGGCGATTTTCCATGCGCGATTTGGGCCATGCGCCATTTCCTGAAGAAGCAGCGGGCAATCGGGAATTCCTCGAGTTCCGCCGCAAGGTGTGCCAGTCCGAGATGCTTTCTGCCGCTATGGAGCGGCTGCTGCAGGCGATCGGTTTCAGCGGGCGGCTTTCCATCGTGGTGCAGAACGGACGGGTACTAAAGTCCGGCTACGAGGAAGGCTATTTTTGCCGCCGCAAAGACCGCCCGCTGCTGTCCTGAGATCGTCGGCTTGAGCTTTGACAACTAAATAAATCGAGCAGGTCGTCGCAACACAAGCGAGCCCTGCACCGCAGGCGAGTCCCGTCGTGGGAACGCGTGGGGTGCAGGGCTTTTTTGTCGCTGCTGCGGTCGGCACTGGAGGCGATTGTGATCGGAGAACCGCGGATTGTTCGAGTGGAGCTGAAGTACTGCGAAGCGTGCGGGGCGCTGTGGCTGCGCCCACCTGCCAATCACACACCCTATTGCAGGCGCTGCCAGGGCGTCATGGCGGACCTGTCGCGCGCGCGACAGAAGAAACCAGCGCAAGGGAAACGGTCATGATCGTCTGCCTATCTGCGCGCTCGGATCATGGTCAGGCAAGAGAACCACAAACTGAGCCGGCGCCGTGGTCGGCTTATCGCGGGCGTACCATGGCGTTGTTACGGCGTTACTTTCGCATGTCGCTGGATATCGGCCGCCTGCCATCAGTGTTGGGACGCGAGTTCTTCCGCGGGCGGGTTACGTCCTATCACGTGCACAGTTTTGAAGACGTCGTCATCCTGGTGCACGACGTGGAGCGCTGCCTGGAAAAGCTGGATGAGTTTGCGCGCGACCTGGTGGTGCGCGTGGTGTTCCAGGATTACACCTGGGACGAGACCGCCGCGCTGATGAACTGCAGCCGCCGCACAGTAGCTCGGCGATTCCCCCGCGCCCTGGATCAGTTAAGCGAAATTTTCCTGGAAGTCGGGCTGTTGCGTCCCCTGCCCTCGACTTCGGCCGACGAGAGCTCACAGAACTGTCAAGAGGCCAAAGCAACGGAAGAATCCGCAACTGGCTGGGCCGCAAGAGAATAAAGTTTTCCTCGAGGTGGCACTGTGAGCCTGGGCGTCCTGCTATTCTTAGAGTAGAAGTCGCGAGAAGAAGAAACGAGGGAGCGCAGATGCGCTCCCTAATTCTTTTCGGAGGAGACGCCGTGCCGAAGTTTGCCGCCAATCTGAAGGGCAGACGCAACCGCGGTGTTAACGGACAGCAGCAATGGGCGGCGGCAGTGGTGCGGAAAGCCATGCCCAAAATCATGGAGAGCCTGATCGAGGCTGCCGCGTCGTTAGGGGAGCGCAGGCAGCCATTGCCCAGCGAGCCGGCCAGCCAAGCACCGGAAGAAGTCGAGGACGAATCGCTGGCGGCTCTGCTGCTGCGACTTCTGCGCACGCCGGAAAGCGGCGCAAACAGAGATGCCGCTGCAAATACGATGACGTCGGCCAGCCAGAATCCATCGGTAGGGTAGAATGACAGCTTCTTGGCCTCGGCCGGCACGATGGCGGCTGCGGCGAGCGCGATCGATGGACTTGACTTGGGTGACTCGGCAGATTGCGGTGGGAGGCGGGATCTGGACGGATGCGAACATGGCCAAGGTGGCCGCGGCCGGGATCACGCACATCATCGACATGCAGGTGGAGTTCGACGACACGCCGCTCGCGGGGCCTTACGGCATCGAGGTGTTCTGGAACCCCGTGGATGATGATTTTCAGCCTAAGCCGGCGCAGGTCTTCCAGTCAGCGGCTGAGTTCGCTCTGGCGGCGATAGAGAACCCAGAACACAAGCTGTTGATTCATTGCGCTGCTGGCGTCCACCGCGCACCCATGATGGCCCTGGCGCTGCTCCGTGTGCAGGGATGGGATCTGCACCAGGCTATGGCACTTATCGAGGAGCGGCGCCCGGTAGTGGATTTCGCGGACGTCTACGTGCGGAGTGTGGAGGATTTTATCCGCAACTACGCAGGCGCCGGCAAACGCTGAAAGGTAATATGGGTAAGTCCACCCTTCGACCTTCTGGGAGGGTGGGGCCTGTGGGTGCCTGATTCCCATCCCGATGTTTCCCCCAAACGCTCAACCCTGCTTGGGCCAAAACTGATGAAAACAGGAACGCTCGATCATCGCCGCCGTGGGCGGCTTTTTTATTGTCTGGTCTCGCTGGTGCTGGCACTGGGAATATCGCGACAGGCCGCGGCGGCGAACACGACTACCGTGCAGGACGTCATATACCGCGCCGATGGTACGCCCGCCGCGGGCACGCTCGTGATCTCGTGGCCCGCCTTCACCACCGCCGATAATTCCGCTGTTGCCGCGGGATCGCTGAGCGTGGCCATCGCTGCGCAGGGTGCGATCAGCGTGACCCTGGTGCCCAATGCCGGCGGAACCCCGGACGGCACGTATTACAAAGTAATCTACAAGCTGGACGACGGATCGACGAGCGAAGAGTACTGGTCGGTGCCCGCCACGACCATGACGACGATCTCCAACGTGCGCTCCAGGATCGTTCCCAGTGGCCTGGCGATGCAGGTAGCGTCGCGCCAGTACGTGGACAACGCCATCGCGGCGGCGCTGAGCGGCGGCGGTCACACTCCCTTTCTGAATATCGTCACTTCGTTCAATGGCCGAACGGGCGCCATCGTGCCGGCAGCCAACGACTACGCTTACTCGCAACTGGGAGGCGTTCCCTCCAGCTTCAACGCGGGGCAGCTCCAGGGTTACAACCTGGACGCTCCCAGCGCCGCCGGCCAGCAACCGACCTTCAATGGCCTCAAGTTCGTTGAGCAAGCAAAGCAGAGGGCCGACTTCCGCGATTTCGGCGTCCATGGCGACGTCTTAACCGACGATACCAACGCCGCCAACCGGGCCATTGCGGCCTTGGCCAACAATGGCGGGTCTCTCCAGCTTCCCGGATCCGCCAATTTTTTCTGGATGAGACTCACCTCCCCGCTGAACCTGAGCAACACCGGCAACTTCAAGATCGAAGGCGGATTAGACTCGACCGGATTCTTATACTGCGGCAACGGAAGTGGGCCGGTTGTGAACGCCAACAACACTTTCAACCTTGGCTTGCAGGACCTGGGTATCTACGGCCACTGGGGTGCCAACTGTACTCCAACATACGCGACTGCAGGCATCGCCTGGGACAAGACCGGGAACAGCGGGTGGAATGCCACCAGGCTGATGGTCAACCACGTGACCATCACGGGGGCGCCGCAGGGAGACATCGGTACCCCCAACTTCACTTGTGTGGACATTTCCCCGACCTCTCAGGTCAACGTAGAAGACGGCAAGTTTTACAACATCAGTTGCATCCCGGGGGGTATCGGGTTTCACATCGGGCCCTCTGCCAACCCCAAGAATGAGATTTTTTTCAACAACAACGTAACCTTCGGCCAGTACGGCTACAAGTTCGAGGGAGGCGGGTATCACATCAAGTACGGCGAAGTGGGGAACCTGGCCCAGAGCGCTCTCTGGTTTAGCGGAGCCAATGACCCGGTGAGCGTGGATGGCTTGCTCAGCGAGGCCAACACGCAGTTTCTCAGGCTGGGCCCAGGTTTCGGACACATGCCGATCACGCTTTCCCATATCAACAACGGATGGGACGATAAGGCTACGGCGCCGTGTTTCTGGGACATCGGCGGAGCCCAGTATTTCTTGGCATTCAGTAACACCTGGTCCGATACCAGCTTCGCTACGCCCCATGCCGTTTGCGGAAACAGCGGTAGCTCCGGCATGTTCATCAACAATTCGTTTGCCTGGAAGGCTGGTGGAGTAAATTCGGGCCTGTATGCAATGCTGCCTCCACCGGCTACGATTCAGCAGTTACTGGGGCCGAGCTATGGTTTCTATCACGGCGGCAATATTGTTCTGGGCTCGGTAAATCCGGCGACCGACAACGGACTTTCCTTCATCCAGTCTACTGGGGGAACCCGGCTGGGCTTACGTATGTTAGAGAATCCCAACCCCAGAAGCGACGGAGCCATTCCCGCTGCCAATGATGATCCCTACCTGGGCGAAGGGGTGCTGGAAGTAGCGGGACCGGGTGCGCCCACCTTGCTTCCTGGTTGCACGGTGACGGGTGGAGACACGTCACAGGGATACCTCTTCTGGATGTTCGCCAAGGACGCCAACGGCAGGCGTACGACTCAGACCCACACTTTCTGCAGTGGTCCGGCCACTCCCGACAGCAATCACCAGATGACTTTCCAGTGGGTGGGTACACCCGGCTCGCAGAGCTACGACACCATGTTCCTGGTTAACAGCCAGTCCTGCTTCATCGGGAACACAACCGCGACGTCTATCACCGTGAGCGCCATGCCGACGTGCGATAACTCCTACCCTCACCCGACCCAGAACGAAGCCGAGTACCTGAACCTGCGCGGCAAGGGCGTTTACGGTTACGGTCCCTCGAGCGCCACCGTCCCGACCTGGTCGATCGACACTGCCGCTGGGGCAGCTTCTTTCACCGGCGGGGTCTTCGCGCCGAATGTCGCACAGTTGTGTACGGCCTCCAACGCCCAGCCCTGCATTGACGCAGTCTCAGCGGGCGGAGGCACCGTCTATCTTGGCCCTGGCACTTACACCGGCGCGATCACGCTGCCAGACAACGGCAAGTGTGTGAACCTCGTCGGCTCCGGCATCGACGTCACGTTTATGACCGTCAGTGCGAGCGTCGCCGCGGTGATCAGTAAGGCCAACGGCTCGCTGCCGCTGGGCTGCCGCATCTCTGATCTGACCATCGACGGCAATCTTCAGGCGACCTATGGAATCCAGGCGCTCAAGGGCAAGGGATGGGTGATCGAGCGGGTCAAGGTCAAGCGCGTGCTGGCCGACACCGGAGAAGCCATCCAGCTTGGGGAGTCATCCGGGTCGAGCGCCGAATTCTATGAAGCGCGCCTGCGCGCCATCACCGTCGCCTTCGAATCGAGCGATTACAGCTCGTCGCATCGTCCGCTGAACGGCCTGCACTTCCTGGCCACCGCCACGGATAACCAGGTGAGCGATGTCACGGCCTGGAACATGTCCAACGCCGGGATCGTGGACGACGCTGGCGACAACCAGTACAACAAAGTCCACGTCTATGGATTTCCGCTGCTCACCTACTACCCGAATTACGCCATGGAAGTGCTGGGCAATGCGCATATCACGCAGTTGACGGCGGACGGTGTCTCGACCGGCGGCGTGCACGTCAGGGGTAACGGCAACAGTGTCACCAACAGCACCTTCCAGTGGCCGAGTGGCGGCCAGGTCTCCGGGGCGTTTCCCATCTTGGCCGACGGGGGAACAGACTATAACGTGTACAGCGACAATGTAGTGCGCAACGGGAGCGGATTGACGATCTCTGGGCTGGCCGCGGTATTCGCCCAAATCGGTACCAGCTACCTGCCGGGTACCAACACCGAGATTTCGCGCAACACAAACTGGGGTGACGGCGCCGACGGCGTCTTTGCCAACTTCCCGGTCGCCGGATACTACAGCTTTGGTCAGGGATCGCCGCGCGGGGCGTTTACCTTCATCTCGCCCTATACGACTTCGTCCACCATCGCGGCCCGGCTGAAGGCCAGTCAAACCGCCGACCTCTTCGACTGCCTGAGCGCCGACGCATCCACCAAGCTGTGCTCCATCGACAATGCCGGGAACGCGCAGTTCACCAGCATCAACGCCTCGGCCCTGCCTGCGCCAACGTCGTCCACACTCGGCGGAATCGAGTCCAGTTCATCCGTGTCGCATCAATGGGTCGCCTATATCGATACGTCTGGCGTGGAACATCAAAGCCAGCCCGGTTTTTCGGATCTCTCAGGCTCGGCATCGTGCTCGCAACTGCCGGCCCTTACCGGCGACGCGACAACTTCAGCGGGAAATTGCGCTACCACGGTAGCCAAAGTCAATGGCGGCTCCATTCCGGCATCTGCAAACTTCGTAGGCACTAACCCCAGCGGGCAGCTCATTTCCCAGGCAGCAGCCGTCCGCGTGGCGGCCACGTCGCTGACCGGGCAGACGGCCTCCATCAGCAACACGACGTTGTACACGCCTTCGAGCGCCGGGACCTATCGTGTGTCGCTCGCCATGTGGACCATGGCCATGGGCTCGAGCGGCACCGTTTCCTTCAGCTTGTCGGCAAGCACCGGCAGCGGAGCCGAGAGCTTTGGTAGCTCCAGCCTGGACCTCACCAAGATCAACTCGGGCGGACAGGTCAGCGGACAGTGGAACATTCACGTGGGCGCCAGCCAGGCGATCTCGTACAACACCACGCTGACCTGCTCCAGTTGCGGCTCCCCGCAGTACGGGATCGACGTCGTGGTTGAAAGGTTGCAGTAAGCCGTCGGTTGGCATAGCTCAGCCTTGACCGAGGACCTCGAGGCGTTGGTTGCGCTGGGCAGACGTCTGGATTGGGAACCCGATGATCTGAGCCCGCGTTTCTCCATCGGCTGGCTGGAGCGGCCCGACCGGCGGTCGCATGCCACTGTCCGCGATTACCTGGCCTTGGCGCTGCTCGAGATCCGCGACAAGCAGGGGAATCGCTTGCCGCTGGCGCCAAACCGTGCGCAGCGCGAGTTCTCGCGCCGTTGCGGGCGGCGCAACATCGTATTGAAGGCGCGGCAGGTCGGAGTGACCACCTGGGTGGCGGCGCGGTTCTTCCTGCACACCATCACCCGGCCGGGTACGGTGAGCGTGCAGGTGGCGCACGATCTGGCCTCAGCCGAAGAGTTGTTTCGCATCGTGCGGCGGTTCCTGGAGAACCTGCCGGAACGGCTGCGCAAGGGCGCGCTGGAAACCTCGCGCGCCAACGTCCGCCAGATCGTCTTTCCCCACCTCGATAGCGAGTACCGGGTGGAGACGGCGGCGGATCCCAACGCCGGCCGCGGGCTGACCATCCGCAACCTGCACTGTTCGGAGGTGGCCCGCTGGCCGCGTGATCCGGCCGAGACCCTGGCTTCGCTGCGCGCGGCCGTTCCGCCCGACGGCGAAGTGGTGCTGGAATCCACGGCCAACGGCGCCGGTGGCTGCTTCTACGACGAGTGGCAGCATGCGGAGGAGAAGGGCTTCGTTCGCCACTTCTTCCCGTGGTGGTGGGAGGCGTCCTACCGGCGCGCAGCCGTGGATGTGTTGCCGCTGAGCGAGAAAGAAGAAGAGCTCGTCAGCAAGCACGGCCTCGAGCCGGCGCAGATCGCCTTTCGCCGCGAGGTCCAGGCGGAATTCCGTGGCCGCGCCGTGCAGGAGTACGCCGAGGATGCGGAGAGCTGTTTCCTCTCCTCCGGAGAATGCGTGTTCGACCTGGCGGTGATCGAACAGCGGCTGGCAAACTGCGGCGAGCCCCTGGAGATAAAGGACAACGGACGGCTGCAGATCTGGTTGCCACCTGCCCGGGCGAGCCGGGGCCAGAAGTCATGGATCATCGGCGTGGATCCTGCAGGCGGCGGCGCGCGTGGCGACTATGCTTGCGCGCAGGTAATCGAACGCTTTAGCGGCATGCAGTGCGCTGAGTTGCTCGGCCACTTCACTCCCCGCGAACTGGCGCAATGGGTGACGAGGCTGGGGCGCGAATACTGCGACGCCCTGATTGCGGTCGAGAGGAACAACCACGGCCACGCGGTGCTGGCTTACCTGACTGACCGCCATCATTATCCGAACTTGTATGAGGAGAACGGACAGGTGGGCTGGGTGACATCTCGGAGGAGCCGTCCTGAGATGATCGAGCACCTGGCAGTGATGCTTGCCGACGCGCCGGAGCTGTTCTTCAGCCGGCGCTTGCTGCAGGAGTGCCGGACCTTCGTGCGCCATGCGGACACTTCCATCGGCGCCAGCGGTGGGGCCCATGACGATTGCGTGCTGGCCATGGCCATCGCGCAGATGGTCAGGCGGGCCGATGCGGGAGGCCATTCCCGAAGGGGAACGGCATTCCAGGAGGTCTTCCCTGCGCCGGAAGTCTGAGAAGGGACGGGTGCCTGGGTCTGTTTCGTATCTGGAACAGGAATCGGGTTATTTCCCGCGGGCAGGAAACCGGACGTAATCTGCTGGGATGGCTTTAGTTGCCGTCCAGCATGTTCGCAAAATGCGCGGAGGCGCGCAGGGGCACCTCATGCGCGTCTCGGACGGCAACTTCTATGTTGTGAAGTTCCAGAACAATCCGCAGCACATCCGGGTTCTGGCCAATGACTTGCTAGCTACGCGACTGGGCCTGCACGCCGGATTGCCCATGCCGCCAGCGGAAGTGATTGAAGTCGGTGAATGGCTCATCGAGCACACACCCGAGCTGGCGATCGACCTCGGCGGGAAGAAGGTTGCCTGCCAGCCAGGACTGCAATTCGGCTCGCGCTACATCGTCGATCCATCGCGCGGCCAGGTGTTGGATTATTTGCCCGAGAACTTCCTCTGCGGTATCTGGAACCTCAGGGATTTCGCTGGCATTCTCGCGTTCGACAAGTGGACCTGCAATGCCGATGGCCGTCAGGCAGTCTATTGGCGAAAGTCGGATGCGCCGGGCTACAGCGCCGCCTTCATCGACCAGGGGTACTGCTTCAACGATGGCGAGTGGGCATTTCGCGATTCTCCGCTGCGCGGAGTGCACTCCTCCAACCAGGTCTACTCGGCTGTCATTGGTTGGAAATCCTTCGAACCCTGGCTGTCGGCGATCGAGGCGCTGGACTCGAGCGCGATCGGGAGCATCGCATCTGAAGTTCCGCCGGAGTGGTACGATGCCGATTGGGATGCCCTGGAGAAGCTGGTGGATTCTCTGGCCAGGCGGTGCCACGGCGTGAGGGCACTGATCACGGAGTTTCGCCGCTCGTCGCGGCAGCCGTTCCCGAACTGGAAGGACAACTGATGATTGTCACCGGGACACAGAGGCACAGAGGAGGACGCAAGCAATAAACAGTAAATAGAGCATTAAGTGTGCAGTTCTTCTCTGTGTCTCTGCGTCTTGGTTAGCCGTAAGTGTAGAGACGCAGCATGCTGCGTCTCGACGGCTGGAAAGCCGATGGCTGATCTGAAGCAATGCGAGTTCTTCCTGCTCCGCTACGTGCCGGATGCGGTGAAGGACGAGTTCGTCAACATCGGCGTGGTGCTGGTTGAATCCGGGGCCCCCAGCGAGCCCGGTTTTGGCTCGCTGGGGTGGGAGTCGCGCGCGAACGGCGCCGGCTTTGCCGAGGTCAAGTTCACCCGCGATTGGCAACGGGTGAAGTGTCTCGACCCGGCGGCGGACATCGAAATGCTGGCAGGGCTGGAAGACGATCTGCGGGCGCGCGTGAAAGAAGCGGGCAGTCGCCAGGACTTCCTGCGCAGCGTCGAGGAGTCGTTTTCCAACTTGTTGCAGCTCTCCCCGGCCAAGGCCTGCCTGACCGAATCTCCGGCGGAGGAACTCGGGCGGCTGGCGGAGATGTACCTGGAGCGGGTGCGGCGCCCGGCGGGCAAGGCCGCTGCGGCCGGGCGTCAGGCGATAGCGCAGCGCATGCGCGAAGCCTTCGAGCACGCGGGCGTGTGGAAGCTGATGCGCAAGCGCATCGCGGTGGCGCAGTACACTCATCCGGGCGATCCGCTCAAGATTGATTGCGGTTACCGCCCGAACGGCGAGGTCAAGCTGTTTCACGCAGTTTCGCTGGCGAGCGACGTGGACGCCGCCAAAGTCCTGGCGTTCACTTATCCGCAGATCCGTGAGGGCATCGCGCGTCTGGAGCAGGCGAAGACGTCGCTGACGGCCATCGTTGAAGACGATCTCGATCGTGCGGATGAGCCCATAGCATTCGCGCTGGACGCGCTGGCCCGCAGCCAGATCGCCGTCGCTGCGCAGGCCGAATTGCCACGGCTGGCGGAAGTGGCGAGGCGGGAATTGAGAGTATAGCGACACCACTGTTGCTCTTGTCATGCTGAGCGAGTGCGGGCCGATTTTGCCCGCACGAGTCGAAGCACCCCTACTGCGCGAAGGCGTTTGGAGTAGGGGTCCTTCGACTCGCGCGCCAACAGCAGGCGCGCTCGCTCAGGATGACAGAATTGCAGCTTATCTGCGTTTATCCGCGCTAATCCGCGGCGAAGAAGTTCCCAACAAAATCCATGAGCATTCGTGAGACATTGCGCGGCGCGCTGCGCCGACTTGCCGGTACCGGTGCGCCCGAGAAGCGGCGCACGCTGGCCCTGCCGTCCATTCTGCAGACCTACGGGCCGCGAGCCGATGTTCTGCCCAAGCCGACGCCCTATAACCTGCGCCGGTTCGCCGAGACGCCGGTGGCACGCAAGGCCATCAACACCGTTAAGGACCGCGTGGCCGGCATGCGCTGGCGGGTGCAACCGAAGAATGGACGCTCGCTCGCCGAGATCCCCGACGCGGCCGAACGCATCCGCATCCTGACCGACAACTTCGATGCGCCCAACTCCGACGATTCGTTCCGCTCGCTGGCCGAGCAGGTGCTGGAAGACGTGATCGTAGGCGGCTTCGGGGCGATCGAGGCGCAGTTGTCGGGCGACGCTTCGCGGCCTCTGAACCTATGGCCAGTGGATGGGGCGAGCATCCGCATGCGCACCGAGTGGGATGGCAATCCCACTTCGCCGCGTTACGTCCAGGTGGCCGGGGCGTTCAGCCCAAACACTCAGATCGTGCTCAACGACGACGAGCTCATCTATATCCGGCTGAACCCGCGCACGCACACTCCCTTCGGGCTGGGCCGGCTGGAGGTAGCGTTCGAGAGCATCAATGCTTTTCTCGGAGCACACCGCTACGCCGCGCGCCTGGCGTCGAATTCGGTGGTGCAGTATGCGCTGTGGCTGCAGGACCTGGGGCCGTCGCAGCACGAGCGGCTGATCCGCTGGTGGCAGGACGAGATCGAAGGCACGGGCCGCGTGCCCATCCTCTCGGTCGAGAACAAGCCGGAGGTGCTGCGCTTCGGCGGCGGCACCGATCAGGACCTCCGCCTGGGCTGGCAGGAATTCCTGCTGCGCGTAATTGCCGACGCCTTCGATTTGCCCCCGTTCCTCCTGGGGCTGGAACACGACGTCAACCGCTCGACCGCCGGGCAATTGGCGGACCAGGCGTTTCGCCAGGCCATCGTGCCCACGGCGCGCCTGATCGCCGAGCACCTTACGCGCGACGCCATCGGCAAGAAGCTGGGCTGGAACGATCTGGAGTTCGTCTTTACCGATGTGGACGCGCCCAACGAGATGGAGGAAGCGCAGATCCAGGAAATCCTGCTGCGCAACGGCGTGCTGACAGTGAACGAAGTGCGGCAGATGCGGGGATTGCCGGCGATACCGCGCTAAATCGAGCTGTGGCTGACATTCGGTTTTGTTCGTCAGCGCGCGCTAGAACGTAGCCCACGGCGCGAGCCGTGGGAGACGATGTGGAACAGAAGCAGCCCGCGAAGCGGTCGTAAGAAATACAGTCTGATTCTTTCGCCCGCTTACGCGGGCTGGCATGGTTGATCGCACATTTCCCACGGCTTACGCCGTGGGCTACGGTCTTATGCCCGCTACGCAGGCTTCTCGGTGCCGCAGCCACCGGCAGGTAGGTCATCCGGAAAGATTGATGAACATCACACTCCAATCCATGGCGATCGAGATGCCGCCAGTGTCGCGGCATCCCAACCGGCAGCCGTTCCGCGGCGTGCTCACATTGGTGGATGCTCCCAGCACGCGGCCTCCAGCAGGTGCGCGCGGACATCGCGTGCTGCTCTCGCGGGCAGCGGCGGAGCGGGCGCTGGCCTCGCTTCTCGGAATGGGCCTCGACTACACGCCCTCGCTCGACGGCCACGACGCGCGCCGCAAGGTCGGGATCATCACCTCGGCAGATATCGTGAAGGGCCGCTTGGAGGTCGGCGGTTACCTTTTCGCACGCGATTTCCCCGAACTGGTGCGCGAGCTGTCGCCGGGAGGGCGCCGGCTGGCGATGTCCTACGAGATCGCCGACGCCCGCGTCGCCGACGTGCGCGCCTCTATCTGGGTGCTGACGGATGTGACCTTCACCGGCGCCGCCATCTTGCGCCGCGAGAAGGCAGCGTATCCGGAGACGTGGATTGCGCTAGCAAGTACCGAGTACCAAGTACCGAGTACCGAGAGACAGGCTCTAAGAGCCAAGAGCCAAAAGCTAAGGGCTAAAAGCTAAAAGCTAAAAGCTAGGAGCTAAGACCCATGAACGAAGAACTCACCCAACAAGTCATCGCTACCGCCGAGCGGCTGGCGTCTGCGGCCGAAGCGCTGGATAAAGCAGTGGGCCGGATGGACGCGCAGCAGCAGGCACTCAACGCACAGGTCGACCGCATCGTTGCGGCTGTGGACGAGAACGAAAATGATTCCCGCCGCCAGCTTGGAGCGCGCGTGGCCGAACTGGAACGCATCAACGCTGAGCTTAAAGCAGAGATCGGCCGCCACACAGCCACGCGCAAGACGTTGCCGCCGCTGGTGACCGCGCTGCTGGCCAAAACCGGCATCGAGGCCCAGGAGAAGATGGACATCGCCGCGCTCGACAAGGCGCTCGCCTTGCTCACCGTGGACCAGAGGATCGCGGTCAAGGCGCAGATGGCGCGTGCGGGTCTCATCGAGTAACTCAACCACTGTCATCCTGAGCGAGCGCGCCCGACTTTGGCGCGCGAGTCGAAGTTGAGGCGCGTAGCGGGCGTCTGAGCCCGCTGCCGAAATCCCGAGCGCAGCGAGGGAGCCCTATCCAGTAGGGGTGCTTCGACTCGCCTCGGCAAAAACGGCCGAGGCTCGCTCAGCATGACAAAGAATTTGTGGCCCGCACTCGCTCAGCATGACAACTTTGAATTTTTTCGAAAGGACACCAATGACAGCCTCCTTCATGGACATCCACGCCGCCGCCGACTATCTCGGTCCGGGCGCGGTGGAGATCAACATGTATCAGACCGAGATCAGCGACATCGTGCGCCGGCGCGGCGCCTTCGGGCAGCGCGTCCGCCAGGTGCCGGCGACCGGACATCCGTCGCGCTTCTTCGAGCAGACGGCGATCGTCGCGCCCACGGCGGCGCAGGCCTTCGTGGACCCGCGCAACATCGTGGCCACGGTGGGCTCGCCCACGCGCGTGGAGCGCAGCGTGCCGCTTAAGGCGCTGGTCTCGCAGATCAACTACAACCTGTTCGACATCGAGGTGGGCGCGCAGCAGAGCCAGTTCGCCTTCCTGCAGGCCAAGGACCTGGCCGACGCGGTGGACGGACTGATGCGCACCCACGACGTGGCGCTGTGGAACGGCAACGACACGTCGCTCTCGGCGCCGACCACCACGCAGTACTACGGTGTGGCCGGGCAGATCACAGCCGGCGGCAACGTCGCCATTATCAACACCACGGACCTGATCGTGGATGGACTGAAGGCGACGATCGCGAGCATGGTGGCCAACTCCTCCTACGAGGTGAAGCCCACGGCCATCTACGCCAATCCCGTGCTGCTCGACCTGATCGACCGCGAGATGAAGCAGGAGTTCAACGTCGTGCTCTCGACCACCGAGGTGGCTGGCGGTCTGACGGTGAAGACGCTCTCTACGCAGGCCGGCGATCTGCCCCTGATCCCGGAGTGGGCGCTGAGCTACACCGGGACGCCGGGCAGCGGTAACGCGGTGTTGCCGGCGTACATCGTCACCGAGTCGCTGATCGAGTACCACTGGCTGACGGACGCCAATCCCCGCGTCTTTCAGTTGGGAGCGACCGGGTCGCTGGCGCACCAAATGGTGATCGTGAAGTTCGGCGCCGTGGTCGTCAAGAACGCTTCCGCCGCGCACTACGCGGTGCAGGTCCACAGATAAGCAGTTGTGAGTTGCCAGTTGCCGGTTCTCAGTTTGGGGCGCTAACCCGTCCGCTCCCCGCCGCTGACTACCTGGCGACTGGCGACCCGCTGCTGGCAACTGACAACTAACAACTGGCAACTGACCATGATCTACCTCGACGCTTCCGAATACGGTACTTACGGGCTGGAAAAAACGGTGGTGGCGGCATGGATCGCCGCCGCGTCATCGCTGATCGATGCCCACTGCCGGCGCCCGACGCTGGGCGTGGTGCAGTACGTCGAACGGGTGCGCCTGCGACCGGACCGCAACACGGTGCGGCTCACCTACCTCCCCCTCGCAGCGGTCGCACCCGCTTCCTCGCCGATCGTGACGGCGCGCGGCCGCTATGCGGTCCCGCGCCGCGGCGAGGACAGGCCGGTGATCGACCTGCAGAGACCCGTAGGCGACCTCGCTCTCGATGTGGCGCTGGTCTTCGGACTGCCGGGAACGTGGTCCACGCTCGACACCACTGCTATCGACTTCGACGCGAACACCGGCGAGCTGACCTTGCCCTCGAATCCTCTTGGGTTCGGCTACAACGAAGTCGAGATCACGTACACGGCCGGTCTAGCCCAGATCCCGGATGCCGTGAAGTTCGCCTGCGCGCAGATCGTGCGCAATGCGCAGGCCACGCCGGCGTTGAACGTCCGGGCTGGCAGCCTGGAACGCATGCAACTGGAGTATTTCGCGGACACGCTGCTCGACCCGACGGTCTGCGCCAGCCTGGCGCCCTATGTAGTGCAGAAGATGGGGTGACACATGGGGGCATATTCAAGTGACGTTTCGCGGGCGGAAGCCCTCATACGAGCTGCTGACGCATTCCTGCAGGCGCTGGGGCCGAGCGAGGTGATTCTGGTCCTGCCGGTGCCGATGGAGCAGGCCAACGCTGACCTGGGTCTGGCGACGCCCGTCGTCGAACAGCTATCACTCTCGCCGGCGGTCGTGCGCAAGATCGGAGGCGCGACCGCAGCGGGAACGCGGATGGAGGTCATGCTGTCGGCTTCTATCGTGAATGCGCAAGCGGAATCGCGCAATTTCGATCCTCCCGCCGCGTTGTTCGATGCCGCCCTGGGAATGCTGCACGGGGACAAGCTGTTGCGCATTGAAGGCGTTGCCTGGGATTCCTTTGCGGACACACCCTATCTCTACCGAATCATGCTGACGGATTAGTTGCCAGTTGCTAGTTGCCAGTTGTCAGTTGCGCTCCAGCGACCGATCGGAGTGCCGATTCACGCTCTCCTGGCAACTGGCAACTGACAACTGACAACTGCTCTTATGCAATTCGCCAAAGACAGCTTCTACGTCGCTCTGCGCGACCGCCTTGCGGCGCTGAACCCGCAGCGAACCGTCTTCCTGGACGGCGTGACCCGTCCGGCGGTGGTGGTGGTGGAGAACGAATGCGTCACCTCTGCCGGTCCACTGCCAGAAGCTTTCTACATCGCCTGGGGAACCGCGCAGCCCGTGGGACCGATGCGCAACGGGCAACCTCCGCTGCTCGGTCTGGAATGCACCATCTCGTATTGGACGGGAGGGTCGGCGGAAATGCAGGGCGTGGACCGCGGACGCGTTCTGGCACAACTCGACGGCGAGTTACTGACCATCTGCTCGCCGCCATCCACCAGCAAGTGCGATTACTCGCAAACGCCACCGCTGGATCTCGGGACGAAGGTCCTGTGGACGCTGCCCGAGTTGCGTTTCAACGCACAGCCGCAGTCCCAGGGAGCATCACGCTGGACGGTGATGGGGAATCAGTTGCTGGGGACGCCACCTGATTCCGTTCCCGTCGTTCGCCTTCAACGCGCCGCCTCACTCACCATCTTTTTCTATCCGCAGGCGGGATCCTGATGAGCACCCCAGCCGTTCTCCGCGCTCCCATGCTGCCCCTGGCCCGGCGGCTGCGCGCCTACTTCGCCCCAGTGATGCGCCAAACCGAGGCTCCGGCCATCTTCGACCCTGCAGTCAACGCGGGCTTCAATCTCGACTCTCCGCCTGCGCCCTGGGTCGATGCCGGGTGGATCGAGAACTTCGTGCGCACGCCGGCGACGAAGGTGCAGCAGCTCCGCAGCGGAGCGTCGACGGCGGTGAGCGAACAATTCCGCAGCCAGCTCGACGCGCGTGTGGAGTTCGACTTCCAGCAATGGGGCAAGCTGCAAATGGCCATCGCCGGGGGCGCGGAGCACATGAACGTGCTTGCCACGAACAGCGGGGCTGCACCCCTGCCAACCGGCGGACAGCCCATCGCCGCCGTGCCGCTGCAGCCGGGCTCGACGGCGACCCAACTGCAACTCGCGGCAACAGACCTTGCCGGCTTCTCCACTGGTGACCTCCTCGCCGTGGATATCGATTACCAGCAGCAGACCGGCTATGTAGGAACTGGGTTGGCGGGAGCATTCATCAGTAATCCAGCAGACGTAAACGGCGACGTGAACTTCATCCGCCGGGTGACCTTCAACGTCGGCCGGGTCGCGGGGGCGAATACAACGTCGCTGGCACTGGCACAGCCGCTGCTGGGCGGAACGCCACCAGCCGGCGCTGCCGTGCAGAAGGTGATCGCGTTCGTAGACCGCGAGGGCGGCGGCTTCTTCCAGGAATGGTCAGGGTTGTTCGTGATCCCGGAGGAGGGTGGTGGGCGCGTTTGTTTCTACTATCCGCGGGTCCAGGCCTGCGCCCCCGCGCAGGAGAAGATAACCGCTGTTATCGATCCCCTTCGAGCCTACACGCTGCATGCTTCGTTAGTGGCGTTGCCCTACGCCGATCCCGCTGACGGCCAGCAGTCGGTGTGCTACCGCAGCTACACGCCCACGTCGGAAGCGGCAGTCTTTTGATAGTCATTGATTGCCTTCCCGGAAAACATGCAAGCAATAACCTCCCCACACACTTCCACTGTGAGTGTAGCCGGGAACTGACTGCGCCGGGAGCAGGAAGCTGTTCTTGTTCCAGAAACGGAACTGGCCCGTTTCCAGCGATCGATATCAGTCGAACACAGTAAGGTTCGACTGCACCGTTTCTTGGGCAATGTGGGGGTACGATGAAACTTACGATCAACAATTTCGACAACCGTGGCCCTGCGGACTACTCCGGCTGGATTGATGCCGAAACTCCCCCCCGCATACGCCGTCGCCTCAACCAATCCAGCGAGCTGAGCTTTGCTCTGGTCGCTGCCCAACCGCAGTTCGTTGTTCCTGTCGAAGGCGCGCGCGTAGTGCTGGCACGTTCCGACGGCACCTCATTGTTCACCGGATACATCAGCGCCGCGGCGCAGTATGAATACCTGGGCTGGGGCCAGTGTGGGCCGGCGTACCGTTATTCGCTGGTGGCCATCGGCGACGAACTGCCGCTTGATCGCAAGGTGTTGCCCGCCCGCGCGCCCTTCGTGGCGCGCACCGCCGGGGACATCCTGCGCCAACTGACGGAGGACCTCCTGCCGGGGATGTTGGATTACTCGGCCGTTCAGGCGCTCGATGTGCTTCCGACGTTCGCCAGCGATCCGCGGAAAACCTGGTCGCAGCACGCCGCCGAGGTCGCCGTGTGCGCGCGCGCCAGCTACCGCGTCATGGACGGGAAGCTCGTGTTCGGGCCGCTGGGCAGCACGCGGCACACGCTCAGCGAAAGCTCCAGCCAGTTTTGCCCGGAAGCCTTGAAGCTGAGCTCGCCCGACACGCGTGTGAATGATGTCACCATAAGCGGCCTGCAGGAGCCTGTACTTCACGTTAAAGACTACTTCCTGGGCGACGGGCTGACGCTGAGTTTCAGCCTCTCACACACTCCTTTTACGAAGGTCACCCAGACCCTCGCGCGCCCGCCGTTCACCAACGTTGACCCGTATTTTGTCGAGGACGAATTCACGGCCGCGTCGCCGGACTGGCACTACTGGAAGGTAAGCGATCCCAGTTCGGCGGTATCGGTCAGCGGAGGCGTCCTTGCAGTCCAGGGAGGCACGGGGCAGGACGGCCAGACCAGCGTCGCATTCGTGGAGCAGGTGGAGCTGGGCGGAGGATTAGTGCTGCGCCATGGCGAGGTCAGCTTTAGCGCCGCCTCCAGCGGAATTATCGGCGGGCTGTATACGGGCAGCGTCCTGCTGGCGAACTGCTTTGCCGGATTCCGCATCGCACCCTCGGGGAGCCAATCCACCATTCAGGCACTGGTAAACGGCGCTCTCGTAGGTACGCCTATGACGACAACCACCGGGCACCGCTACGCCCTGACCACGCACCTTTATGCGACCGAGATCTTTCGCAAGCAGCAGATCTTCCATTCCTCGGTGAATCCGGCGGGCGCGGCACGGGGTGGAGCTGCAATTCCGGCGGACGTCCAGGTCGTGCTTGAAGTCCACGATATCGATCCGACCAACCCAGGATCGCTGCAGGCCATCTCCACCATGCTTTATGACGGCCTCGTCTCAGGCGCCCCGGGGTATTGCAGCTACGCGCTTGTCAATGCACTCAACCTGCACGCCTCCATCGACTACGCGGAACTGCAGCGGGGGGTCGAGGCCGCAGTACGCAGCGCTCTGCCGACCGCAGCCTATCGCACACGTTTAGTGGGCGCGCTGGCCGACGGAGCCGAGTGCAGTATCAGTAGCTATTATCTGAAGTTCTACCCGGCCTATGTGCCGGCGGCGAATGAAAGCATCAAAGTGACCTACCGCAGCAGAGGGATGTCGCGGGCGCGCGTCGTGGACGGAAACAACGCCGCCAGCCTTGCGCTGGGGCCCGATCCCGGCGTGCGCAGCGGCGCGCGGCATGTCACGGCGCCGCCGGCGCGCACCAGCGCCGAATGTGAGATTGCCACGCTCGCCCTGCTGGACGACGCCTGCCAGCAGGCCTGGGCAGGAGAGTACGACGTGTGGAGTGATTTCTTCCCGGCTTCTGGCCAGGATGTCTTTCCCGGAGATTCCATCACCCTGCAGGTGCCATCCCGAGGCGCTAACTTTACCGCTGTTGTGCGCGAGGTGGACTGGCAACTCGCGGATTGGGCCAGTGGTCGCGGCCGATACAAGATTACCTTTGCCAACGACGCCGCCGCGCCTTTCGCATTCACGTTCACCGGCGCTAAACCGGCTCCTCCGGATACGACGATCCCCACAGCGCAGGTGGGCAATTCGGTCCTTGCAGACCTTGCGCTGGCGGAGATCACCGCCGTGACCTCCACGACAGTGAGCATTGATGCAGGAGTAGTTCCGCCGGCCGGTGGTGGTATCGAGGTGCGCCGGAGCGATTATGGTTGGGGCCCCGGAAGCGATCGTTATCTTGTGGGTCGCTTCAGCACGGAGACGTTTACGGTGCCGCGGCTTTCTCGCGAACAGAATTACTACCTGCGGCAATACGACGCCTCCTCGCCGCCCCGCTATTCGCGGTACTCCACGCTGTTGCATCTCGACTTTCCGTACTGAGCCATGGACGAATTCGAAAGGACTGTGCTGGCGGATCTCTCCCAGCTCAAGGCCGATATGCGCTGGCTGATCGGCAACGGCAAAGCGGGACGGTTGCAGGAACTGGAGGCGCGCGTCGAGCACCACGAGGCCATGCTGCAACGCGGTCTCGGCATCGGCGCCGCGGCCGGCGTTCTGCTGACGCTGCTCCACATCGGAATCGATTACCTGCGCGTGCGCTACCTGCGCTGACTCGCGAGTCGTAAGTCGTGAGAGGGCACTTTAGGTGGCAAGTGTCAGCAGATGCCCCGCCCCGTTAGGCGAGCCGAAATCAGGTGAAGGGGCACGCCTTCAGCGGGGTCCCCAGCAAACCCGCCTTTGGTTTGCTGGAGTGCGGAGGCGTGCCATCCAGGCCTCAATTTGAACCGGCCTTTAGGCCCTGACACGGGGCTGAAGCCCGACAAATTTTCTTCTCCACGGTGGCACGACTGGAAGTCGTGCCCCTTCACTTGCCTCGGCTCACGACTAACGACCACCGATCAAAGACAGCAGCTCCATGACCCAGGACGAATTCATCGCAGCCGCCACCGCGGCGGCGCAGGCTTCCTCGGCCACGAGCGGCTTCCCACCGGGAGTGACTGTCGCCCAGGCTGCGCTGGAAAGTGGATTTGGCAGTTCAGGACTATCGCAAATGGCCAACAACTATTTCGGCATCAAGGCCCGGCCCGGCCATGAAGCCATCGACCTGCCCACAGTTGAGTACGTGGACGGTGCGCCGGTCCGCAGCACGGCGAAGTTCGCGAAATTCGTTTCCATGGCGGAATGCTTTGCCGCCCGAGATCGGATGATCGCATCGCTCCCCGCATACGCTGAAGCCCGCGGCGCAGCCCAGGACCCGGAAGCGTTTGTTCGCGCATTCGCCCGGCACTGGGCAACTGACCCGAGCTACGCCGAGAAAGTGCTGGCGGTCTACCGCGCGCATGCCCTCGACAAACTCGATCACCCGGCGGCCACTCCGGCAACCGTTCCGGACGCCGATGGGTGACGATGCCGAGAACTGTCCCAACTGCCTGAGCCAAGACTATGAGCGACAATCCCACGGCTGGAGGAAGTGCAATCGCTGCGGCGCGCGCTGGCGGGTACTGGAAAGAGATTGCCCCGATTGCGGCCCTTATCATTGCCGGGGTGATCGGCTATTCCTGGCTGAAGGCCCATGATGCCTGGCTCCGATACCAGGCGCTCGCGGAAGCCAAAGACGCCCAAATCGCCCAGCGCGACGCAGAAGCTCGGAACTACCAACTGCAGATCGAGAATCTGAAAAAGCAGGCGCAGACCCCGCAGCAGGTGGTCAAGCTCGTTCCGCAGATCGTCAAGGTTCCCGCTGGTTTGCCTGAGCCGGTCGTGATCGACCACCCCGACAAGCTGACTCCGCAGGACGTCAGCCAGTTGCCCGACGCGCCCAGCACGCTGCTGCCCGATCAGACGCTAAAACTCCTGACGGATCAGGCAGCGAGCGACCTGGCTTGTCAGAAAAGCTGGGCGACCTGCCAGCAAGATTATGCCGACATGAAGAAAGAGCGGGACGCAGCAGTCAAAGCTCGCAATGGGTCGTTCTGGCAGCGCGCCAAACAGATGGGGATCGGCATCGCCATCGGCGGCGCCATCGGCTACGCAGCTCACAGATAGGTCGTTTGTTGGTGGTCGTTGGTCAGTAGCGGGCCGCTTCCAACGACTAACACCAACGACCAACGACTAACGACCAACGACCAAAAGGAGGAAACATGGAACTACTACTGGCAAGTCTCGGACTCGGCTTCGCAGGCGGCTTTACTGTGGCCTGGCTGTTCGCCGGCGGCATCAAGAAGGAGATCGCAATCCTCTCCGGCAAGATCGATGGCTTCCTCGCGGCCACGAAAAAGCTGTGACCACGCCTGCCCTGCTGGCGTTTGCGGGGATCTCGGGTGCGCGCAGAACCGGGGGGATTCTCTGGCTGCTCTATTTCATCGGGCAGGCCATTTCCATCCTCGGGCGCGCTTCCACTTCGGCATCCTCGCAGTTCACGCCCTGGAACTCCGTGCGAGAGTACATCAAGTGGCACTGGCCGGCTCTGGTCTTCCACGTCTTCGCCTGCACGATGGGCTTCCTGCTGTGGTGGAACAATACAGCGTTTTTTGAAGCGCTGGTGAGCAACCAGCTCGGCGTGACCGTGGGCCTCCAGAAGTCCATCCCGCTGACGCCGGCGACGGCAGGGGTCTACGGCCTGCTCTCGGACGTGCTGCTTGACTGGGCCTGCGCCAAGATTCCGTTACTTAAGGGAAGAATCCCAAACGGAACCAGTGGCCCGGCATCGCCGACCGCATGATCCGAACCCGGCATCAACCGGCACCACCATTGCTGAAGTGATGCGCAAGGCTTGATGACGCAAGCCTTTATGGCCATAGAATGCCATGCTGGCCAAGCGGTTACTCGGTTCGGCCTTTGACGGTCCACGTCCTGGGGTGGTAACCTTCGGTGTTCCCAGGGTGTTAATGACCCACACAAAAGTGCTCTATCTAGGCCCTTGACAAACGCTGTAACATCGCTTACCGAGAAAACGTTACCAAGGTGACGTGCGTCTAACCGGATAGGGCCGATAGACTTCAATGTGCCCTCCGCGGGGTGGGTTCGGAGCCTACTGGTCACACCCAAGTTGGAAAGGATAGATGAATCCCGCCGCGACAGTGGATGAGGCTGGACTTATTCTCAGTCATGAGAGGCTGGAAGGCGTGTTGTCGTTTCTGGTCTCTCGCGCGAAGGGCTCTGCCCGCGCGTTGACGCCGTCGGCTTTTGATGTGTTCAAGGGCTGTGCGGATGCCGTCAACCAAATGTTGCGCAGCGTGATCGAGGCGCGCAGCGCGGCGGAATTTGAGCGCATATTCGACGCGTCGTTCAGCAGGTATGTCGCTGTGAATTTGGCGATGGCGCATTTTGCAAAAGCTGTCGTGCCGAAGCATGTTTTGGAGCGTTTAACGCGGGAATCGATCTGCGAAATGGAGGCCGATTTCCGGGATAAGGGGTTGGCGGCGCTCGGCTCGGCTGGCCGCGACCAGGCGCTGTTCACCGTCTGGACCTTGCGGAAAATCAATGAATTGGTCACACAAATCATGGCAGCTGGTCTCGATGAATCACGCAAGGAGGCCGATGCCGAGTTTTGTGTGAATTTCAATGTCAGCGTGTTTCACGCACAGTTTGGTTTGGATTGCCTGAACATGGCGCTCCAAAGCGGACAAGCAATTTATCCAGAGGTTATGGAAAGGTTGATCGATTGCCTGCGTGGCATGGTCAATGCGTATGCATGGGCGCGGCGCGGTGTTGAAGGAAGGCTGCCGACAACGGAAGCTCCTGTGACGCTCTCCCCTCCTGACGAGGAAGATCGTGCGCTGATGGACTTTTCCCTGACCGAAGCGGGCGACGCCCTAAGCGGCGAGGACGCATGAATGCCCCTCGCCGAAGACACGCCAATTGACCAAGGCGAGATTTATTGGATTACCCTCCCGGATCGCGGAGGGAGGGAGCAGTATGGCAGGCGTCCGTGCATTGTAATGTCTCGCCGTTCCCTGAACCAAAGCAATCCTGTCGTCGTCGTGCCGATGACAAGCGAAACGAGAAAGGCAAGCGCCTTCAACATTCTTCTTCCGGCAGCTGAGATCATCAAAGACATAGCGAGCCGTTCGACCGTCGTGGACAGTGTGGCCCTCTGCGGGCAGGTATTCATGATTGACAAGAGAAAATTTGAAGACAGGCTCGGGAAGCTGTCTGCAAATGCTGTACTCGCGGTGCAGCTTGGTCTGTCCTACGTCTTCGATATACGCTGACAATCTCAAACTGAGCCGTTGCGCAGAAGACGGTACGCCGGACCTCATTTACGGTGTTTTAGGCGAAGCGCGGCCCTGCCGAGCTATCCAATATCCTCGTCCCACTGCTCCAGCTTCTTCTTGACCACCGAGAGGAACTGATCGGCGACAGCGCCATCGACAACGCGGTGATCGTAGCCGAGCGACACGTGCATGATGTGCGCCACGGCAAAGTAGTCGTTGCCCTCGGGATCGGTCTTGACCACCGGCGTCTTGAAGATGCCGCCGATGCCGAGGATCGCGACCTGCGGCTGGTTGATGATGGGCGTGCCGAACAGCGGCCCGTACGGCCCCGGGTTGGTAATGGTGAAGGTGCCGCCCTGCACGTCGTCGGGCGAGAGCTTCTTGTTGCGGGCGCGATCGGCCAGCTCGGTGATGGCACGCTGCAATCCCAGGAAGTTCTTCTCCTCCGCGTGCTTGACCACCGGGACGATCAGCCCCCAGTCGAGCGCTACGGCAATTCCCAGGTTGACGTTGCTGTGATAGCGGATGGCCTCGCCCTCGACCGATGAGTTGACGATCGGCCACTCCCGGATCCCGGCCAGCACCGCCCGCGCGAAGAACGGCATAAAGGTCAGCTTGGCGCCGTTGCGCTTCTCCCACTCGGCGCGCTCGCGCTCGCGCAGCTTGACGATGCGTGTCATATCGATCTCAAAGATCGAGTGCACGTGCGCGCTGGTCCGCTTTGAGGCGACCATGTGCTCGGCGATCTTCTTGCGCATGGTAGACATGGGCACCAGATCGCCGGGCACGGCCACCGGCGCCGCACCCGGTGTGGCCGGCATCGGCTGCGCCGCTGCTGGCGCTGGCCGCGCGCCCACGGCCACTGCCGGCGGAGCTCCCGCCGGATGCTGCTCGACGAAACGCAGGATATCTTCCTTGGTAATGCGTCCTCCCAGGCCGGTGCCCGCGACCTGCGCCAAATCGACGTTGTGCTCACGTGCGATGCGCCGCACCAGCGGAGACGACCGCACGCGCTGTCCTTCCTCAGCGGACGGAAATTCGATCACCGTCTCGGGCTGACGCGCGACCGCCTCGCGTGGTCTGGCTGGTTCGGGCGCCGGCGCTGGCTGCGGACGCGCGCCATTCCCCTTGCGGGCCACGGCCGGTTCGGGCGGGCGCACAGGTGCGGGCGGGACCGCTGCTTTGGGGGCGGCTTCCGGTTTGGGAGCAGCCGGCGCGACAGCAGCGCCTTCCGCATCGATCACTCCCACCACCGTGTTCACCTGCACGGTGGCGCCTTCCGCGACCTTGACCTCCTTCAGCACTCCGGAAGCGGGCGCTGGTATCTCGGCATCCACTTTGTCGGTTGAGATCTCGAACAGCGGCTCGTCCCGCTGCACCTTGTCCCCGGGCTTCTTCAGCCACTTGGTCAGCGTGCCCTCGAAGATCGATTCTCCCATTTGCGGCATGACTACATCAGTCGGCATGATTCTCCCCCCGGCACTGCCGGATGGCTCCGGCACATACGTCGCAGTTAGATATTTTACTCTCGCGGCGGACTGTGAAGGTGCGCCTCACTGTCCGGTTTCGAACTTGGATTTCACCGTGGGCGGCAGCTTCTTCCAGTTGCCGAGGAAGGTCGTGACCTTCCAGATGTCGTCATCGCTCAGCATCTTTCCCCACGCCGGCATCGCCGTGTAGCGGATGCCGTGCTTGATAATCCAATAGTTCTGGTACTCCGGCATGTCGGGCGGATCCTCGGTGAACTGGGGCGCCGGCGGATACTCGCCGTCTCCTAGCGTCGCCTTGCGTGTTGGCGCTCCGTGGCACTGGGCACAATTCATGTTGTAGACCAACATGCCGCGCGTCAGATTCTCCTCGGTGGGCTGAACGGGATTGCTGATTTTAGGCGCCTGGCGATGGACCGAAGCGTCCATGGCGTGCGAGCCCAGATAGGTCTCAAGCTTTCCGGGTGGGACATCGGCATTCACCGGCATGTGGCCGAAGTAGGTGTAAAGACCGGCTACGCCTAAGGCTGCAATGGTGAAGATGATGCCAGCAATGAATCTCCCCATGGCTTCCTCGCTTTCGTAACTGCAGAAAATTGGAATCAGTACGCCTTCAGCCGCCGCGCCTCGCGTACCACGTCGGCCACCTTAGGCAGAAAGAATTCCTCCATGGGCGGCGAGAACGGCACCGGCGTGTCCAGCGAGGCGATGCGCACTACGGGCGCGTCCAGCCAGTCAAAGGCGTCCTCATTGATGACCGCAGTGATCTCCCCAGCGATGCCCGCAGTGCGGGTGTCCTCGTGCAGCACGATCACCTTGTCGGTTTTCTGCACCGTATTACTGATTGCCTCGCGGTCCAGAGGTTGCAAAGTTCGGAGATCAATAACTTCGAGTTCGAGGCCTTCTCCGGCCAGGGTCTCCGCCGCTGCGAGCGCCACCTGCAGCATGGCCGCGTAAGTAATCACGCTTACGTCGCGTCCTTCGCGCGCCACCCGCGCCTTGCCCAGCGGCACGACGTAGTCGTCAGCGGGCAGCTCTTCCTTTATGCGCCGGTAGAGGAACTTGTGCTCCAGGAAGAGCACGGGATTGTTGTCGCGTATGGCCGACTTGATCAGCCCCTTGGCGTCGTAGGCAGTACCAGGCGCGACCACCTTCATTCCCGGCGTGTGGACGAAGTACATCTCCGGGTTCTGCGAGTGGAACGGTCCGCCATGCACGCCGCCTCCGCACGGGCCGCGCAGCACGATGGGGGCGGGCGCTCCCCAGCGGTAGTGCGACTTGGCCAGCATGTTGGTGATCTGGTTGAAGGCGCAAACGATGAAGTCGATGAACTGGAACTCTACCACCGGGCGCAGCCCGGTGAGCCCGGCGCCGAATGCTGCGTTGACCAGCGCGCCCTCGGCGATGGGCGTGTCGATCACGCGTTCAGGCCCGAAGTGATGGATGAATCCCTCGGTGACCTTGAACGCGCCCCCGTACACACCGATGTCCTCGCCCATGCAGAAGACGGCCGGGTCGCGGTCCATCTCCTCCCAGAGTCCCTGGCGGATGGCTTCGAGATAGGTAACCGGAGGCATATTGCCTTTGCACGCGAAAAATAAGTAACTGTCATCCTGAGCGAGCGACCGCAGCTTTATCGCGGTCGCGAGTCGAAGGACCCCTGCTCTCGTACCATTGTCTAGCCAAATCCTTCCAACTCGGATTGGTGCTGCGGATCAGCGCAATCTTCTTCTGCCGCCGCCAGCCCTTCAACTGTTTTTCGCGACGAATTGCGTTTCGAACGTCGCTGTAAACTTCGAAATAGACCAACCGACTGACGCCGTAATGTTTTGTGAAGCCGGCAATCAGATCTTCCTTGTGTTCAACCATGCGCCTTTCGAGATTGTTCGTGATCCCGATGTACAGTGTTCCGGAAAGGCTCGCGAGAATGTACACGTAGTAATGTTTTGTCCGCATCATAGGGGTCCTTCGACTCGCGCTCCCTTCGCAAGCTCCGGTCGCGCTTCGCTCAGGAAGACAGCTTCACGGAATCATTTCAGTACGACAGCCTATTTCAGGTGCACCGCCGCTTCGTTCTCCTTCAGTCTCGCCGCCGCAGCTTTCGCTTTTAGTTCCTTCAACCCGTACTTCGGCTTGATCTCGTGGCACGTGCCGTCGCAATACACCCCGCCGGCGGCACCCTCCGGCGCGGGCATGGGCGACGCCTCGGCGAAATTGCGGTCGGCCTCGAGTTGCTTCTCCACATCGTCGATCAGCACCCGGTCCTCCGCGGACGTGAGCCACTTCTTCACCTTGACCAGGTAATTTTCGAAGCGGGCGATCGGGTCGCGTTTCTGCCAGTACTCAAACAGCGGCCGCGGCACATACTGCGCCGCGTCGTGAATGGCGTGGCCTTTCATACGCATCATCTTGGCTTCGATCAGCGTGGGGCCTTCACCGCGACGGGCGCGCTCGCAGGCTTCGTGCGCCGCGTCGTAAACCTGGCAGGCGTCAGTGCCATCGACGATCACACCCGGGATGCCATAGGCGATCGCCCGCTGTGCCAGATCCTTGATCGCGAACTGGTGCTCGGTCGGGGTGGAGTATCCCCACAGATTGTTCTCGACGATCAATACCAATCCCAATTTCTGCACCGCGGCGAAGTTCAGCGACTCGTGGAAGATTCCCGTCGACTGCCCGCCATCGCCGATGTAAGTCATGCAGGCAATGTGGCGTCCCTGATAGCGGGCGCCCAGGGCCACGCCGGCCATCACTCCAATCAACTCGCCCAGCATGGAGGTGGGGGCAGCGATGTTGCGCTCGTAGATGTCGCCGAAATGGGAAGAGGCATCGCGGCCCTTGGTCGGCGAACCTGCCTTCGCCATGTACTGCATCATGATGTCGCGCGCGGGAAAGCCCCTCACCAGCAGCGATCCCTGATTGCGGATCATCGGCGCCAGCCAGTCGTCCTTGCCCAGCGCATACGCCGATGCACACGAGCACGCTTCCTGCCCCAGGCCGAAGTACACGCCGCCCACCACCTTGCCCTGCTTGTAGAGGTTCTCGAGCGCGGCCTCCATGCGCCGGTTGAGCAGCATCCAGCGGTAAATCTCGATGTGCTGCTTAGCCGTGAGGTACTTCGATTGGCGGATCGGCGGGACGGGCGCGCTCAGGTCGCCGCGCACCTCGTAGGAGACTTCGCCGTTGCGCGTGATCTCGACTACGCGGTAATCCGGCTTTTCCTGCCGGTAATCGACGATGCCGTAAGCGTTGGTGGCCGGTTCGCGCTTTCCGTCGGAGGTTGCCGCGCGACGCTTCTTGGGCGGAGTTTTCTTCATTGGGCAGGCAATTCTACCCTACCAGATTCTTGAGGGTGCCCCACCCTTCGCGGTTTTCGAAGGGTGGGGATTTTGGACCTACGCCCAGAAGGTTTCGTCTTCGTGTAATTCGCGCAGGGTTTCCGGCAGCTTCATGGGGACGCCGACGGAGCGGCCCAGCAGCGCGTCCAGGGTATCGACCCAGCCGACTTGGCTGTCGAAGACGCGGCCGAAATTGCGCGCCACTGATTGGGAGACTTCGTCGAGCGTGAGCGGCGTGACCGCAATCCCCGGATAGGCCTCGGCCAGCGCCCGATCAAGCGAGATCACCGGCTTGTCGCCGATGCCGCAGGGAATGATGAGCTTGAAGTGCTCGAGATCGGTCGAGACGTTCAGCGCGAAGCCATGCGAGGTTACACCGCGCGAGATGTGCACGCCGATGGCGGCGATCTTGGCTTCGTTGCGCAGCGTCCACACGCCGGTCATGCCGCGCACGCGGTGCGTGGCCACGCCGAAATCGGCGCAGGTGCGGATCAGCACCTCTTCTAGTTTGCGGACAAACGCGACCGCCCCGATACGCGGCGTAAATCCGCGCAGATCGAAGATGGGATAGCCGACCAGTTGCCCGGGGCCGTGATAGGTCACGTCGCCGCCACGGTCGCACTCGAAGATCTCCACTCCCGTCCGCGAGAGCCGATCCTCGGAAACCAGCACGTTAGCGCGTTTCGCGTTCCGGCCAAGCGTGATGACTGGAGGATGCTCGAGCAGCAGCAGCGTGTCCGTGACCTGCCCGGCCTTGCGCAGTTCGACCAGTGTCTGTTGCAGCTTGAGCGCGGTCGTGTAATCGACGCGGCCGAGTTGGATAACAGAGGTCATGTTTCAAGGTTTCAAAGTTTCAAGGTTGCAAGGTTTCAGGTTTCACTCGCTGTCTTGGCGTTCACAGAGCGATGTGAGCAGCCGGTTCAACAAACCCAATACCTCGTACGCTTTCTGTTCCAGAAGCTCGTACTGCGTCCTACTCAGATAACGCAGTTCAAATGCGATCGCAAGTTGGGTATCGAGTTCCAATACGGAGCCCCGCGCGTGGCCAAGAAACTGGCGGAACTCACCCCTGGTGAGGCGCCCTTGTCCCTCGGCGATATTCGATGCAACTGACACGCCAGCCCGGCGGAGTTGATTCGTTAAGCCGTACGTTTCTGAGGAAGGAAAGTGTTCTGTATGCCTATAAATCTCAACCGCAAGTCCTTTCGCCTTCTGCCAGACAAGAAGGTCACGATAAGAACGAGCCATATCTCTCCTTGCCTTGAAACTTTGAAACGTTGAAACCTTGAAACCCCTCATATATTGATCGACAGCCCGTACACATTCTCAATGCCGTCGAACATGGCCTCGCTCAGCGTCGGATGCGGGTGGATGGTGAACATCAACTCGTCCACGGTAGCTTCCGCGTCCATGGCCGCGACGGCTTCCGCGATCATCTCCGTCGCCTGTGGACCGATGATGTGCACGCCCAGCAACTCGCCGTACTTCGCATCCGCCACCACTTTCACGAAGCCTTCGTGCGAGCCGACGATGCTCGCCTTCGAATTCGCCGAGAACGGAAACTTGCCGATCTTTACTTCGCGGCCCGCTTCTCGCGCCGCTGCTTCGCTCATGCCGACGCTAGAAATCTGCGGCTCACAGTACGTGCAGTTGGGGATCCGGTTGCGGTTGAGCGGCCGCGCCGCTTTGCCCGCGATGTGCGCTGCCGCCACCATGCCTTGCATGAACGCGACGTGGGCCAGTTGCGGGAAGCCGGCGATAATGTCGCCGACAGCGTAGACGCCCGGCTCCGCCGTCTCCATCCACTGATTCGTATGCACGAATCCGCGCTCCGCCTTGATCTTCGTCTTCTCCAGGCCGACATTGGCGGTTTGGGGCGCGCGGCCAACCGCGATGAGAATCTTCTCGGCTTCGATCTTCTGCTGCTTGCCGTCCTGTGGCGTGAAGTTCACCGCGATGCCGCTCTTCGTCTTCTCGATCTTCTCAACTTTGGCGCCGACGAAGGACTTGATCCCTCGCTTGTTGAAGGAGCGCATCAACTCTTTCGAGATTTCCTCGTCCTCAAGCGGCACCAGGCGCGGCAGCATTTCGAGGATAGTCACGTCGCAGTCAAACGATTTGTAGATCGACGCGAACTCCACTCCCACTGCCCCCGCCCCCACCACTACCAGCGATTTCGGAATCGATTGGAGGCTAAGGATCTCAATGTTCGTCAGGATGCGATCATCGGGTTTGAGGCCAGGCAGCATCTTGGCTTCGGAGCCGGTCGCCAGGATCACGTTCTTCGCCTTGACGTTCGTTCCGCCCTGCACGTCAACGGTGAGCACACCGTCCTTGCGCGGCCCAGCCAGGCGGCCATAGCCCTTCACCACGTCAACCTTATTCTTGCGCATCAGGTAATCAAGGCCCTTGGTGTGCTTGAGAACAATCTTGTCCTTGCGCGACTGGATGGTGGCCCAGTTCAGCTTTGCGCCGTCGGTGCCTTCGATGCCGAATTCCTTGCCCGCCTTCAGATGATCGTAAATCTCGGCGTTGAAGAGCAGAGCCTTGGTGGGAATGCAGCCCACCAGCAGGCACGTTCCGCCCAGCCGCTCGCCCTTCTCGATCAGGCACGGTCTAAGGCCCAATTGTGCGGCGCGAATGGCGGCGGTGTAGCCGCCCGGCCCGGACCCGATGATGGCAACGTCGTAGATCGTCTCAGCCAAGGCTGTGCTCCTCTGGTGGGATTAGCGAGGATGAACCAATCAAGGATTGTACGACAGACGGAAGAATTCAACGCCGCGGATCAATGCGGATGGACACGAAGCCATCTTTAGCTTTGTCATCCTGAGCGAGCGCGCCCGCATTTGGCGCGCGAGTCGAAGGACCCCTATTTTGACGATATCGTCAGGGTAGGGGTGCTTCGACTCGTGCGGGCAAAAGCGGCTCGCACTCGCTCAGCATGACAGGGTTTGAGAGGTTCTTGCTACGCGAGCAGCCGCGCAGCGTCCTTGGCGAAATACGTCAGGATGATTGATGCCCCGGCGCGCCGTATCGAGGTAAGCGATTCCATCATGATGCGCTCGCGGTCGATCCAGTTGTTGCGGGCAGCGGCCATGATCATGGCGTACTCGCCCGAGACCTGATATGCGGCCAGCGGCACGTCAAACCTCCCGCGCGCCGCGTGGATTACGTCGAGATAAGGCATGGCGGGTTTGACCATCACCAGGTCGGCGCCCTCTTCCAGGTCGAGCTCGATTTCGCGCATGGCCTCGCGCAGGTTGGCGCCATCCATCTGGTAGGAGCGTCGGTCGCCGAACTGCGGCGCCGAATCCGCCGCCTCACGGAACGGCCCGTAGAACGCCGAAGCGAATTTCGCCGCATAAGAAAGGATAGGAATGTTTGTGAAGCCGGCCTCGTCGAGCGCCTTGCGGATGGCGGCGACGCGGCCGTCCATCATGTCCGAGGGCGCGATGATGTCCATGCCCGCGCGCGCCTGCGAGACCGCAGTCTTCGCCAGGATTTCCAGCGTGGCGTCGTTGACGATCTCATACTCGCCGGGTGCCCCATCCGAGCCGGTTTTGCTCGGGTGGGGACTTTTGTTTCTCTTCGCCAGCGCGCTTGCAGTTGCCGCCCGCGCGCCCAGCGAGCGCGGCGATGTCGTCTGCCGCACGATCCCGCAATGTCCGTGCGACATGTACTCGCACAGGCAGACGTCGCCCATCACCAGCAGATCCTTGACCTCGCTCTTGATGGCTCGGGTAGCGCGCTGCACGATTCCGTCATCCGCCCATGCGCCGGTCGCCACTTCGTCTTTTTTCTCCGGCAGGCCGAAGAGGATGGTCGATGGCAGGCCGAGCGACCTGAGTTCGCGCGCTTCCTTTACTACTTCGTCCACCGAGAGGTTGTACACGCCGGGCATGGAGCCCACTTCCTTGCGCACGCCCTCGCCGGGGCAGACAAACATTGGATAAACGAACGAGTCGGGCGCAAGCCGCGTCTCGCGCACGAAATTGCGCATCTGCTCCGAGCGGCGGAGCCTTCTCATGCGGGTGGTAGGAAAGCTCATAATGCGTAAATTCTAGCACTGGAAGGATTGGGTCATTGGGCGATTGTGCTATTGGGTGAGTGAAGGAGGCGCGAATGCTTTTGCTAAGCCGACGCAGGTGAAGGGGCACGACCTTTGGTCGTGCCGTTCAGGAAGCTGAGAAGTCCCGGGCTTCAGCCCCTGTGGTGTTTCTCAGGGGCTAGAGCCCAAGTCTTTGTCCTGGCCCTTGACGGCACGGCTAGAAGTCGTGCCCCTTCACCTGATTCGGCTAAGGAGTCTCCCTGATCCCTCTGTACTAAGCCGAAAGAGAATCTCGGCGATAATGGTCCCATGCCTCCCCTGCCACACACGAGCGCCCGCTCCCTCGAGTTCGACTCGATGCGCCAGATGCTGCGCGAATATGTCCATTCGCCTCTCGGTCAGGCGAAGATTGCCGCGCTTGCACCCTCGGGAGACGCCGCCTGGATCGAGCGCCAGCAGCAGCTCGCTTCTGAGATCCGCGAGTTTTTGCGCGTTGCCGGGCACTTCGAGTTCTCGGGTCTGCTCGACCCCACGGCGCTGGTCGAGAAGTCGCGCATCGAAGGGGTAGCGCTGGAGACGGCCGAGATCCGCGACATTCTGCTGGTCGCCGACCGCGCCGATGAGTGGCGCCACATCGCGCGGCAGCCGCCGTCACAGATGATGCTGGAGTTCGTCGCCGTCGCCGAACTCTCCTCCATGCTTGCCGACTTCACCGAGTTCCTGCGCTTCTTCCGCAACAAGATCCTGCCGGATGGCACGCTCGACGACCGCGCCTCGCCCGAACTGGCGCACATCCGTCGCGAAATCGAGCGCCAGAAGCGGCTGATTCAGGAGTCGCTGCGCAGCTACCTGCGACGGCTGGCCGAGGGCGGTGCCGTCCAGGATGAGCTCATCACCATCCGTGGCGAGCGCTTCGTCATCCCGGTGAAGATCGAGCAGAAGCGCCGCGTGCAAGGTGTGGTGCATGGTGCCAGCTCCAGCGGCCAGACGGTCTTCATCGAGCCGCTGGAGACCATCGAACAGAACAACGAGCTGGTGCGGATGCTCGAGGAAGAGCAGGCGGAGATCCACCGGATTCTGCTGGAGATGACGGCGCGCATCCGCGAGCAGGCGGACGCCATTGTGGACGCGACCGAAGTGCTCGCCGAGCTGGAACTGCAATTCGCCAAGGCGCGGTTCGCGGCGGATTACGAGTGCACCAGACCGTCGTTGGTCGGTAGTCGGTTGTCGTTAGCCGACTCCCAACGACTAACGACTGACGACCAACGACTGATTCTTCGCAACGCCCGGCACCCCATTCTTGAGCGCACGCTGAAGGCGCGCGGCGGGAGGATCGTTCCCATCAGTCTCGAGCTCGAACCGCCCAACCATCAGCTCGTCATCAGCGGACCCAATACCGGCGGGAAGACGGTGGCGATCAAGACCATCGGACTGCTGGTGCTGATGGCGCAATCGGGCATTCCGGTTCCGGCCGAGCGCGCGGAGTTGCCTGTGTTTGACGCCGTGCTCGCCGACATCGGCGACTACCAGTCCATCGAGCAGAACCTCTCGACCTTCTCCGCGCACGTCACCAACATCGACTTCATCTCCCGCACCGCGACGCCGCATTCGCTGGTGCTGCTGGACGAACTGGGCTCCGCCACCGACCCCGCAGAAGGCGCTGCGCTGGCCGTGGCCATCGCCCACCATTTCCGCCAGATCGGCGCCATCAGCATCGTCTCTACCCATCACACCTCGCTGAAGGTCTATGCCACGAATACTCGCGGCGCCGTCAACGCTGCTGTCGGTTTCGATGAAACCACGCTCCAGCCCACGTACGAGCTGAAGATGGGCGTGCCCGGCGCGTCGGCCGGCATCAATATCGCGCAGCGCCTCGGACTGAATCCCGGCATCGTGTCTGCGGCGCGCGCCTCGCTCGGCTCTCAAGCGCAAGATATCGCCCGCTTCCTCGACCGCCTGCACGCCGAGCTGCGCCACGCCGAGCAGGAGCGCCATCGCTTGCAACAACGCGAACAGGAATTGGCGCGCGAACGCCAGCGTCTCGAGGCCGAAGGCATGAAGGAGCAGCGGCAGCGTGTGCGCGAAATGGAGAAGAAGCTGGATGCGCTGTTTCGCGATTTCGAGTACCACGCGCGCGAGACGGTGAATGCCATCCAGGACCGGGCGCAGGCGTCGAAGCTTTCGAAGGACGCCGAGCGCCGCATCTCCCGGCTGCGTCGCGAGTTCAAGGAGCAGTTCGACGCCGCGGTCGTGGCCCACGCGACCGGCGCCGATCGCGGCGATCCGAATGCCCGACCTGGCGAGATAAAGCACGTCTCCGAGGGCGATACGGTCAAGCTGAAGTCGCTGGGCCGCAGCGCTGTCGTCAAGCGCCGCGTGGACGACCACACCTTCGAAGTCGAGATGGGCGCCATGAAGATGAAGGTCGGCCGCGACGATATTGCCGAGGTCGTCATTCGCTCAGCGGATTCGCCGCTGCATGCCGCCCGCGCTCAGGGAGTTTCGGTCTCCGTAGCCGAAAGCGGCGGCGTGCCGACCGAGATCAATGTGATTGGCAAGAACGTGGACGAAGCCACTGCCCGCGTGGAAAAATTTCTGGACCGCGCTTTCCTTGCCGGCCTGGCGCGCGTCCGTATAGTGCACGGCAGCGGCATGGGCGTCCTGCGGAAGGCCTTGCGGCAGTACCTGCAGAACCACCCGCAAGTAGCCTCAATCTCCGAGCCACCGCAGAACGAGGGCGGCGCGGGAGCCACTGTAGTCGAACTCAGAGTCTGAGGAGAGACCGATGACCGATCACGAACTCCGGGAGAAGATTGATGCCATCGAGCGCGGTCCGGCGCTGGTTGTGGCGGCGGCTGCGAGCGTGGATGATCACACGTTGCGCTACAAGCCTGCGCCCGATAAATGGTGCATCCTCGAGATTCTCGGTCACCTTGCCGATATCGAGGTGCTCTACGGCTACCGCATGCGCCAGATGCTCGCCGACCGCGAGCCCGCCATCGCTCCCATCGATCAGGACGACTGGGCCCGCAATCTCGGCTACATGGAAGGCGCGCCCTCCGACTTCCTGGCCGCATACCAGGCGGCGCGGCGTGCCAATCTCCGCCTGCTGCGACGGCTAGAGGCCACCGACCTGGCGAAGGGCGCCTTCCATCCCGAGAAAGGCCGCAAGGTCACGCTGGAGGAGCTGATCGGCATGATGGTGGTCCACGATCCCAATCACGCTGGGCAGATCGAACGGCTGAAGCAGCAAGCGAAGTCGGCGAAGTAGGGGATCACCGCCGAGACGTTTGCCTGTCATGCTGAGCGAGGCTCGGCCGCTTTTGCCCGCCTTGTCATCCCGAGCGAAGCGCGAGGCGAGTTTCGAGCCGAACGCGAGCCGAGGGACCCCTACCTTACAAAGCTCCCTCGCTGCGCTCAGGATTTCGCCTGCGGGCTCGGACGCCCGCAAGGCGGCTCAACTTCGACTCGCGCGCCCAACCCCAGGCGCGCTCGCTCAGGATGACAATGGCATCGGCGTCTCGACGGTAAACTTCTTTCTTTTGCGCTTTCGTCCACGACTAAGCGTCAATTTCCACAGCATTCCCACAGCAGTTACAATGATTCCCGTTCCGCTCTGGCAATCGTTCGACGAAAATCCCCAGGGGAAGTTCCGTCCGCGCTCCACCCCATGGCCAACCCCGGCGACTTCGCATACACCGTCAAACAGCAGGCGGACATCGTCCGCATCATCGGCGACTACGTGAAGCTGAAGAAAGCCGGGGCGCAGAACTTCTCCGGCCTCTGTCCCTTTCACAGCGAGAAGACGCCGTCGTTTTCGGTGCACGCCACGCGCCAGTTCTATCATTGTTTCGGATGCGGGGCCTCGGGGGACGTGCTCGGCTTCGTGCAGAAGATCGAGAACATCACCTTTCCTGAGGCTGTGCGGCTGGTGGCGCAGAAGGCCGGCATACCGCTGCCCAAGCAGACCTACGCGACGGAAGGCGAGGCGCGGGAGGCCAGGCTGCGCGGCGTGCTTGTGGACCTGAACGAGCGCGCCTGCGCTTTCTTCGAGGAGCAGTTGCGGCGTCCTGAAGGCGCCCGCGCGCGCGAGTATCTTGCCGGACGCGGGCTTACCGACGAAGCGATCAAGACCTTCCGCATCGGCTTCGCGCCGGATTCGGGGTTTCTGCTGCGCGACCGCCTGAAGGGCGCGGCGGATGAAGCGACGCTGAAGGCATCTGGGTTGTTCTCGTGGAAGCAGGAGGAAGACGAACGCCACGATAGGGGTCCTTCGACTCGGGATTCCCGCGCTCTGCCCCAGCACGCCAACACCGGGCGTGCTGGGGACCCCGAAAGCGCGCGGGAGCCCTCCCTCGCTCAGGATGACAAAACAGAATTATCTGCGCGGCCGACGACCGATGGCCGACGACCAACGACCATTTACTCCAAGTTCCGCAACCGCGTGATGTTTCCCATCACCAACGAATCCGGCAAAGTCATCGCCTTCACCGGACGGACGCTCGAGACCGGTGACAAGGCCGGACCTAAGTACCTGAATTCGCCCGAGACGGCGATCTATTCCAAGTCGCGCGTGCTCTACAACCTCGACCGCGCGCGCGAGGCCATTCGCGCTCTCGGCTACGTGATTCTGGTGGAAGGCCAGATGGATTGCATCTCGGTCTTCATGGCCGGGTTCCGCAACGTGATCGCGAGTTCGGGGACCGCTTTCACCGACGCCCAGGTGCGCCTGCTCTCTCGCTACGCCAAGAAGATCGTGGTCAATTTCGATCCTGACACCGCCGGCATCGCCGCCGCAGAGCGCTCGCTGGCCATGCTGGTAGCCGAAGACTTCGAGATCCGCGTGCTCACGCTCGACTCGGGCTTCGATCCCGACCTTTTCATTCGGCGCAAAGGCGCCGACGCTTACAAGAAGTCGCTGGCCGGTTCGCAGAGATATTTCGACTACCTGATCGAGCGCGCGCGCACGCAATTCCCGGTGCGCTCCGCCGAGGGCAAGGTGAAGGCCGTCAACTATCTGCTGCCGCACCTGCAGCAGGTCCCGCACCGCATTGCCCGCGACGAGCTGGCCGCCGACATCGCTCAGAAGCTGGGCATCGACTCAGCCGTCTTGCGCCAGGAGCTGAAGCATGCGGCCGCCACGCGTTCCTCCACCGTCAAGGCCGCGCCGGAAGCGCAGATTACCGACGCCGAGCGAATCGTCATCCGGGCGCTGGCCTCAGGGGGCGAGATGAACGGGGAGGTGGGGGTCTCCGACCGCTCGGGCGAAGACCATCTGCCCGACTTGCGCCGCCAGGCCCAGTACACGCTGGTGGCTGAGCCCTTGCAGGTGGGGCTGGCCACCGAATCGCTGCTCCAGACCCTGCTGGATGCTGGCCCGGAACTGGCCGACCCCATGTCACTGCTGCTTTCGGACTCCGACCGGCAGACGCTCGCGGCCCTCCTGATGCGTGAGGACGAACCGCTGACGCTAGAACTGCTCGAAGGCGCGTTTGCTGCGCTTCGCCGCCGGCATCTGGAGCGCCAGCAGCAGCAGGTCAAGGTCAGGATGCTCGAGGCCGAACGCCGCAATGATGGCTCCGCCCTGGCCGAGCTGGTCCGGGAAAAGCTGAGGATCGACCGGGCCCTGGCGGCCCACAGAGAGAATGCAGGGCCAGACCTGAAGATTTTCTTGCCTGTCCCTTGAAACCATCTAAGTTATTGAATCATCTAATGCTTAAATACCCGTGCTCACAGAATCGGCGGCAGAATTGAGCGTGGTTGGGTCGATGTGAAGGTCGATTGTGCTAACATTACAGGGTTTTCGCTATTGGCGCTTTCCACCAAATTTTTCCTGCCGCACAAAACGCGGGGTATGCGTGTGCCTCCACTTTGGAAGCCACCGTTGAGGGATTGCATTGGCTCTGGAAGATAAGTACGACGACATTAAGAAACTGATCGATGCGGGCAAGGAGAAGGGTTACTTGACCTACAGCGAGGTGAACGACCTCATCCCGCACGACGTCCACTCGCCCGAGGACTTGGATGATCTGCTCACCACCATCGGTACGCAGGGTATCGACGTGCTCGAGGGGCAGCCCAAGCTGCCCTCTTCGGACCTGGGCAAGAAGTTCGAGCAGGAGATCGAGGCCGGCGAGGACGTCGAACTCGACCTCACCCCCGGCGCCCTGGAGAAGACCAACGATCCCGTCCGCATGTACCTGCGGGAGATGGGCACGGTCCCGCTGCTCACCCGCGAGGGCGAAGTGGAGATCGCCAAGCGCATCGAGCGCGGGCAGCTCCGGGTGCTCAAGGCGCTTTCGCGCTCGCCCATCATCATCCGGGAGATCATCGCTATCGGAGAGGACCTGGAGCGGGGGGTCCGCTCCATCAAGGAAGTCGTCATCTTCGACGAAGAAGAACTGACGGACGAGGTCCTGCAGAACCGCCTGAAGGAAGTCACCGAGCGCATCCAGGAGCTGGGCAAGCATTACAAGAAAGCCGTCCAGCTTGCCGAGAAGTTGCAAGAACTCTCGGAGAAGAAGAAGCCGCGCGAGTATCGCCGCTGCCGCTGGAACCTGGGCCGCGAGCAGGTCGATATCTCGCGCCTGATCCGCTACCTCGGATTCACCAATCCCGAGCGCAAGCGGCTGATCGACAAAGTCAATCGAACCGTCGAGACGATGCGCGCGCTCGACCGGCAGATGTCGAACCTCGAAAAGAAAATCGAGGCCACTCGCAGCGAGGACCTGAAAAAGGATTACCGCAAGGCGCAGCGCCAGCACCGCGGCGATCTGGAGACGCTGGAGCAGGAAGCGGGCGTCAGCTACCAGGAGCTGCGGCGCACCCAGCGCGAAATCATCCAGGGCGATATGGACGCCGAGCAGGCCAAGAAGGAGCTCATCGAGGCCAACCTGCGCCTGGTCGTATCGATCGCCAAGAAATACACCAACCGCGGTCTGCAGTTCCTCGACCTGATCCAGGAGGGCAACATCGGCCTGATGAAGGCGGTGGACAAATTCGAATACCGCCGCGGCTATAAGTTCTCCACCTACGCTACCTGGTGGATCCGGCAGGCGATCACCCGCGCCATCGCCGACCAGGCCCGCACCATCCGCATTCCGGTGCACATGATCGAGACCATCAACAAGCTCATCCGCACCTCGCGTCAACTGGTGCAGGAACTGGGCCGCGAGCCGACTTCGGAAGAGATCGCCAAGCGCATGGACATCCCAGTGGCCAAGGTGCGCAAGGTGCTCAAGATCGCGCAGGAGCCGATATCCCTCGAGACCCCGATTGGCGAAGAAGAAGATTCCCACCTCGGAGATTTCATCGAGGACCGCGCCGTGGTCTCGCCTGCTGATGCCGTCATCAATGTAAATCTGAAGGAGCAGACGGCGCATGTGCTGCGGACGCTCACCGCGCGCGAAGAGAAAGTCATCAAGATGCGCTTCGGGCTGGAAGATGGGAGCGAGCACACGCTGGAGGAAGTCGGGCAGTCGTTTGCCGTTACCCGCGAGCGCATACGCCAGATCGAAGCCAAGGCGCTGCGCAAACTACGCCATCCATCGCGATCGCGCAAGTTGCGGGCCTTCATGGACGGGGTGAGGGACTAGATCCTCGCGGCGGATCGCGCAGGGAATGCTATGAGCCAGGATGGCAACATCGACGAGAGAATCAAGCGATTAGTCGAGCGGCACGAGGCGCTCGCGCAG
>Ga0187777_10000020_pt1 | contig 114130 bp, 88 predicted proteins | sample 1015_Q2_SP5_10_M_FD_132416 | JGI IMG/M metagenome (GOLD analysis project Ga0187777, IMG submission 132416) | Tropical peat soil microbial communities from peatlands in Department of Meta, Colombia - 1015_Q2_SP5_10_MG | ecosystem: Environmental > Terrestrial > Soil > Wetlands > Peat | place... | reverse complement strand
AGTTCTGCTGCTCCTCTGACACTGCACGATGCGGCAAGCATCGCCCTGGAAAAGAATCCCCTCCGCAAGGCGGCGTTGGCGGATACGAAGGCAGCCTCGGCTGGGGTGCGGGAAGCACAGTCATTCCTTATGCCGCATGTGAGTTTTTCGGAACAAGCAACACGCGGCAATGATCCTGTGTATGTGTTCGGTAGCAAGTTACGGCAGCAGCGATTTACTACCGACGATTTCTTCCTGAACCAACTGAACACTCCTTTGCCGTACGGCAATTTCTCCACCCGCTTTGGCGGAACCTGGAATTTGTTCGATTCATTTGCTTCGTGGCACGGAGTCAATCGCGCGAAGGAAATGAATATCGCAGCCAGTCATCAACTCGAACGTACCGATCAGGAAATCCTCTTCCGAGTCGTGCAGTCCTACTACGGAGTTTTTCTAGCAATGAAGCAGTTGGAGGTCGCTGAGCATTCGCAGAAGACGGCGAAGTCGATCATGGACCGTAGCCAGGTCCGCTACGACGCAGGGTTGGTGGTCGAGTCCGATCTGCTCAGCGCCAAGGTTCGTCTGGCCAGCCGCGAGCAAGAACTGATTCGTGCGCGAAACAACCTAGAATTTGCCCAAGCCCAACTCAACACGGGAATGGGCGTGTCGGTCGATACGCCATATCAGCCCGTAGATCCACTCGCTGAGCGAAATCTGCCAGTGAGTTCGCTACCGGACTTGGAGCAAAAGGCTCTCACGACTCGCCCCGATCTCAAGCGGATCGAAGCGCAACAAACGGCGCAAGAACTAAGTGTAGCGATTGCCAAGTCGTCGTTCGGTCCGCGGCTGAACGCCTTTGCCGGTTGGGAAATGGACAATCCTACCTTCCTTGCCGGAGGGGGTGGCAATAGCTGGCTGGGAGGAATTGAACTACAGATTGATCTTTTCCAGGGTGGCGCAAAACGAGCTGCGCTGTCGCGCGAACGCGCCAACGCAGAGAAGATCACGGCGTTAAAACAGGCGGCAAGCAATGCAGTACGGCTGGAGGTCCGGCAGGCTTACTACGATCAGGACGCGAGCCGGCAGCAGGTAGAGGTGGCGCGAAGTGCCATTACTCAGGCGCTGGAGAGCCTGCGCATCGATCAGGATCGCTACGATGGCGGCCTGCTGACCATCACCGATCTTTTGGGCGCGGAGGAAGCGGCGCGTCGTACACAGACTGATTACTTGCAGGCGATCTATCAGTTTCACATCAGCTACGCCAACCTGGAGTTGGCCTGCGGAACCTTGAATCTGCAGTCTCCGGTGCTTATGCCATGAATCACACTCTTCCTGACACACTGAAACGGTCAACCTTCGCCTTCGGAGGTGCAACCTTAGCTTTCACCTTTCTGAGTCTGGTTTTTGTCGGCTGTTCCGGCGAACGGCAAAGCGTGAGCGCCCCACCGGAAGCTGTGAGCAACGTTTCCGTCGTGTCAGCTCAGACAGCGAATATTCCTGATGTCGTCGAGGCCGTTGGGACGCTCCGCGCCGCACAAACCAGCCAACTCGCCGCGCAGATGATGGGAAATATCGTTGAGCTCCGTGTACGCGAAGGCGACCACGTACAGCGCGGGCAGGTACTGGCAGTTATTGATGAATCCCAGCCGCGCGCTGCTCTCGACCGCGCAATGGCGGCTGATCTAGTTGCTCAACAGGAGATTTCGGCTTCTGAGTCCGATTTCACACTCGCCGAAGCAACCTTCAAACGCTATCAGACGCTGTATGACAGAAAGTCCGTCAGCCCGCAGGAGTTCGATGAGATTAAAGCCCGCTATGAAGCGGCGCAGGCGCGCCGCGAAATGGCTCGCGCCGGACAGGCCCAGACCAAGGCCGCATTGCAACAAGCTCGTACGGCCCTGGGCTACACGCGTATTGTGGCTCCGTTCGATGGTCTGGTGACTGAAAAGAAAGCTGACGTAGGAATGCTCTCCAGTCCCGGGATGCCGATCTTCACCGTTGAGGATCTGCGGCGCTACAGGCTGGAGGCTGCGGTAAACGAGACTGACTTGCGCTACGTGCGTCAGGGACAACAAGTGTCAGTCTCGATCGATGCCCTCGGGGACCGAGAACTCAAGGGGAAAGTCATTGAGATTGTTCCAGCAGCAGATCCCGGAAGTCGTAGTTTTCTCGTGAAAATCGAGTTGCCCTCAGATCCAGCGCTGCGGTCCGGTCTCTTCGGTCGCGCCCAATTCACCCGAGGAGAACGGGCGGCGCTGATGATCCCCCGCGCAGCGATCGTGAGGCGGGGCCAACTTCAAGGCATTTACGTGCTGGATCAAAATCGAATCGCCGGGTTGCGGTACATCACTCTGGGGAAACCGTCGGCGCAGCAGGTGGAGGTACTAGCGGGTCTCCAGTCCGGGGAGAGTTTGATTGCTGATCCGGGCAGCCGCGAATTGAGCGGAAAGAAGATCGAGCCTCGTTAGGAGCCAGGAATGAGCGCTGACAACAACAAGTCGAAACCGACAAACGCTGCGTCCCCCGCTCCTGGCTCGACAAGACAGGGTCTGGCAGGGCAAGTCGCCCATGCTTTCATTGACTCGAAACTGACTCCGCTGGTCATCGTTGCCGCGCTGCTGCTGGGAGCCTTCGCCGTTCTCAAAACCCCGCGCGAAGAGGAACCACAGATCGTGGTTCCCATGCTCGACGTCTTTGTCCAGATGCCGGGTGCGTCGTCCGAGGAAGTCGCCCAGCGTGTCAGTTTACCGATGGAAAAGTTGCTGCGCGAAGTACCTGGCGTCGAATACATCTACTCCATCAGCCATCCCGGCATGAGCGTGGTGATCGTGCGCTTCTACGTTGGAACAAAAGAAGAAGATGCGATCATCCAGACCTATAACAAGCTCTACTCCAATTTTGACCGCATCCCGCCCGGTGTTTCACAACCCCTCATCAAGGTTCGATCTATCGACAACGTTCCAATTATGGCGCTGACGCTGTGGGGGCAGAACTACGATTCCTACCGACTGCGTCGCGTCGCCGGAGAGCTGGAAAACTCGCTGAAAAAGCTGGATGACATTTCGGAAACAACCATAATAGGCGGCCAACCGAGACAGGTGCGCGTCGTGCTCGATACTCAGAGGCTTGTAGCCTATGGCCTGACACCGGGAGAGGTGATCACCCAACTGCAAGGAGCAAACACCAGGGGGCAGGCCGGCAGCTTTGCACGGGACAATCGCGAGTTTCAAGTAGAAGCAGGCTTGTTCTTCACCCAGGCCGACGATCTCAACCAAATTGTGGTGGGAGTTCATACAGGACGGCCCGTGTATCTACGCGACGTAGTCGAAAAGATCGAAGACGGCTCGGCGGAGCCCGACAACTATGTTCTGTTTGCAAGCGCCAAGGGAACCACTGGTCAAACTGCAAATCCCGAATATCCAGCGGTGACCATCACTCTGGCCAAGCGCAAGGGCACGAATGCCAGCGTGATCGCCGAAAATGTGTTGCAGACAGTGACCGACTTGCGTGGCTCCATGCTGCCGCAGGATTTGAATATCACCGTCACACGAAACTATGGCGAGACGGCAAAGGACAAGTCCGACGAACTGCTCAAGCACCTATTCATCGCAACTCTTTCGGTGACTTTGCTGATCGCTTTGGCGTTAGGCTGGCGGGAATCGGGCGTGGTTTTGCTGGCCGTGCCTGTGACCTTGGCTCTGACGTTAGCGATCTTCTATCTGTTCGGCTATACCCTGAACCGGGTCACGCTCTTTGCGCTGATTTTTTCCATCGGTATTCTTGTGGACGATGCCATCGTTGTCGTCGAGAATATTGTTCGACATTTCCGCCTACCAAGCAGCCGTGGACGCTCGCTCGTCGATGTCGCTGTCGAAGCGGTCGATGAAGTTGGCAACCCGACCATCCTTGCGACCTTCGCCGTGATTGCGGCGATTTTGCCCATGGCTTTTGTGCGCGGGCTCATGGGTCCGTACATGCGCCCGATTCCTGTCGGCGCCTCGGCGGCTATGTTGTTCTCCCTAATCGTCGCGTTTGTGGTGTCACCCTGGGCCGCGCTCCGGCTGTTGCGCCACTATGCTGGCGACCGCGGAGGAGAACATCATGAATCAGAAGGATGGACTACGCGCTTCTACCGCAAGGTGATGAACCCGTTGGTCCTCGATGCGAAGCGGCGCTGGCTGTTTCTCGCTGGCGTGGTTGTTCTCTTACTCACCGCCATGGCCTTTGTCCCCCTGAAATGGGTTCGCGTGAAAATGCTGCCGTTCGATAACAAGAGTGAGTTCCAGGTCATCATTGACATGCCCGATGGAACTCCCCTGGAGCAAACCACTCGCGTCGCACAAACCCTGGGACAATATCTCGCGCAGCAGCCCGAGGTTGCGAATTACCAGATCTACTCCGGCACATCAGGCCCGTACAACTTCAACGGCCTGGTGCGGCACTACTTCCTGCGGCGTCAGCCAAATCAAGCTGACATACAGGTGAATCTACTCTCGCGTCACGATCGCAAAGCGCAGAGCCATGAAATCGCCCGACGTTTGCGTTCCGAACTCGTGAAGCTTGCTCAGCTTTTTGGTGCCCGCATTAAGGTAGCCGAGGTTCCACCCGGGCCTCCCGTACTTGAGACACTGGTCGCTGAAGTCTATGGCCCCGACTACAAAGGGCAGATTCAGCTCGCCTCACAAATCAGGCAAGCCTTCCAACAGACGCCGGGTGTGGTGGACGTGGACTGGTACGTGGAGGATCCACAAACCAAGTACGACCTCAAGGTGGATCTCGACAAGGCAGCGCTGCATGGTATCTCGGCGGCAGACGTGACCCGCACGTTGCAGATCGGCCTTGGCGGTGCCGATGCGGGTCTGCTACACGATCCACAGTCCCGCGAAGACATACCCATTCATGTGCGGTTGTCCCGTCCGGATCGCTCTGGAATACAGGACTTGGCAAGCCTGAAACTGCCTGCTCCCAACGGTGGCCAGATCGCATTGCAGGAAGTGACCAGCCTGAATCAAACAACAATTGATACGAGCGTGTACCGGAAGAATCTGCAGCGGGTGGTATATGTCACAGGAGATGTCGCCGGGGAAGAAGAAAGCCCCGTATACGCCATCGGCAAGATTAGTGATGCGATCGACAAAATCAAGCTCCCTGACGGCTACACGGTCAAACAATACAAGGGCACAGCTATGCCCGAACGGACCGACCGCTACTCCATGAAGTGGGACGGTGAGTGGCATATCACGGTGGAGGTCTTCCGCGATCTTGGCCTGGCCTTCGCAGCCGTGCTCGTTCTCATCTATGTTCTAGTCGTCGGTTGGTTCCGGTCGTTTATCACCCCACTGGTGATCATGGCGCCGATCCCGTTGACTCTGGTCGGTATTCTCCCGGCTCACGCCATGATGGGAGCGTTTTTTACCGCCACGTCGATGATTGGGTTCATTGCCGGGGCCGGCATTATCGTGCGCAATTCCATCATTCTTGTTGACTTTATCGAACTACGCCGCTCGCAAGGGATGCCTTTGGAAGAAGCTGTCGTGGACGCTGGTGCAGTGCGATTCCGTCCAATGCTTTTGACCGCCGCCGCGGTTGTCGTGGGTGCCAGCGTCATCCTCTTTGATCCGATCTTTCAGGGACTGGCACTCTCGCTCATGGCGGGTGAGGTTGCATCCACCGTGCTGTCTCGCATGGCGGTGCCGGTTCTTTATTACATCTCGCAGAAGCGAAAACAATTACCACAACTTCATCCTCACTCGCCGCCGAACATCGCCGACGGTGAGGCGCCGCAGTATAAGGTTACGCAATGACCTTCAGGAGAAGTCAGGCTAAAAGTTGTGTGTCCCCGCTGTGTCCCCGGCGAAAAATGGGGTTTCCAGCAAGTCTTTTATTTTGTTGGCGTCCCCGACGGGATTTGAACCCGTGTTACCGCCGTGAAAGGGCGATGTCCTAGGCCGGGCTAGACGACGGGGACGCTTTAAGAATCAAGCACTTGTCATTCTATCATCGACAGCCCTGGTGCCGGTTGTCGACGGCAGCCCGAATAGCAACATTAGCGCACACAATCTAGCCCACGCCAAGTCCTTCCATCACTGACGAAAACAAGCGGATCCGAAGCGGATCTGCCCGATACATAACAATTGACGTCTCTTTGACAAGCACCTGACAAAATGTCAGGGCGGGAGCGCTAACCTGTCTGTTAGTTCAACTGACTCTAAACTGGAGATTGACCTTGACCTCCCGACGAAGACTACCCCATAACCACCGTCTTCCCCCAGAAGAGGGCGTTATGCCATTGCATATCACAATCGAACAAACCGCAGACGTGGCCGTATTGCAGTGCGCCGGAAGAATGGTGCGCGGTAGAGCTCTCCATTTTCTCCATCAGGCCGTCACTAGTTTGAAACAAGCGCGAATTATCGTGCTGGACGTGTCACGAGTGGAGACCATTGACGGCGGTGGGCTCGGTGAGCTGGTATTTCTGTATGGTTGGGCTCGCGGGAACGCAATTCAGCTGAAGCTCGTGAATCCGTCCACCTTCCTCTGCGAAGTGTTGGAGCGTACCGGGCTGACGCGTGTGATGTGCATCTCGGCAGTCGACGACGCGGTCGAGATTCTTTGCATGCCGAAGAGCACAACCGGGAATGCAAACTGGGTGGCGGTGTTCTGACGGACGGGTACTAAATGACGGCGAGGTCCGTTCTGAAACACTGGCCTAAGATGGGAGAGGCGAGGGTTATAACCTGTCGTGGTACGAAAGCCTGCTGCCTGACAGTTGTCTTCACCGGGAATAAGCGGCGGAATGCTCTGCACAGATTTTCTCGAATATGTGGCTACCTATCCCGCCCCGAAAACTGCCTAGAGAATACCCACACAGAATATCTACGTCGTATGTCTTGGCTAGCTGGTTGCCGAGCTTTTCCAACAGAATCGCCCCCTCTGCGTTACCTTGCGCCCACAGGAGATGAACACATTCTCCGAAAATTGCAACGTCGGCCCGTTCTCCCTCGGCGGCCTCAGCCGCTGTCACAACAAGATCACCCAAGAGTCTGAAAAATCGAACTGGATCGGGCATGCCATTCCGCATGACTGTCGATAGCGTCTCAGCGGCATCCAACGCGATGTATCTGCCTTGCTCCATCGCAGCACCCATATCCCAGCCCTGTGCCTGCAATCGTGGAAGCAGGCTCTCCCGGTGAGACTCGGTCGCGACGACGATAGCACCCTTCCCAGCCTTGAGAGCAGCCCCGATGAACTGCGTAAGGTCATCTAGAAGACGGCGATCATTGGAATAAAAGCCAACCACGTGGCGGCGGGCGATTTCCATGTTGTGCGGCGAGAGCGCGGAGACCGTATTGGCTTGGACTTTCTGGGGATCTCGTGTGCCTGAAGCCCTGGTGAAATCGTGACTCGCAAATCTGCTGCTGACAAATTGGTCGCCCCGCAGAACCGCGTTCACAGCGCTCAAGAGCTCTCTTCCGGCATCCGTTTTGAAAACGTAACCCCTTGCGCCCGTCTCCAGGGCCACTCGCACTACATCGGCAGAGGCTTGTAGGCTTACGAACAGTATTGCGGAGTGGGGAGAGAGCCTGCGGATTCGACGGGCAGCCTCGATTCCATCCAGCTTCGGGAGGCCGACGTCCAGCAAGATCAGGTCCGGTTGCAGTTCTTCCGCTTTCTGAACCGCCTCCAGTCCATCCGATGCTTCGCCGACGATCTTTAAGCCCGGCTGTGTCTGAAGGGTCGAACGGACGAGGCGATGCCAGGGCTCGTAGTCATCTACCACGAGAACCCGAATGGTTGATCTCTCCAAGCAGCCTCCGCCTGTCACAGTTCACGCCCGGATCACTGACAGGCGGGGTTGAGCCTATGACTCTAGAGGATTACATATGCGAGGGGCTCGTTCGTTGCGCTGAAGCAACTTGGGCTGCTCCAATGCAAAGAGCGACGATGTTGAAATAGGACACTGGCTCAATTGCCAAGCCGGAGAAGACTGACGAAGGCGAGGCACAATCACGATCCTTCCGCAATGGCGCGTACCCGATGTGCTAAAACCAACAGGCCAAACCTTAAGCCGGTCGTTTGACATGGGCCTCATCCGAGCTTACCCGCCCCCATGGCAATGTTCCGTTTCAAACAGCGTGAAGGAAGAGTCTTTTGGCTGAGCGCAGAAGGATCTTCCCGCGCTGTTTGCGAATCGCGCCGGTCCTTTGCCATTCGCTGATTAGGCGGCTCGTCGTGTAAGGGCTGATATTGGCTGCGTTGGCCAACTCTTCGTTGGTCATATCGAGTTCAATGCCTGCGGAAACTTCTTGGCCGATACTGGGTGCGTATCCCAAAACCACATAGGCAAGCCTGTCCCGCGCAGTTTGCGAAGTTAGAGCAGCGTGGGCAGCAACATACCAAGAGAGATAATCTAAAGCACTGAGGGATACATTTTCCAGGAGTTGAGGAAACCGTTGTGCGAGGCCGCGAATGGTGGGGCGATCCCAAGCGAGCACCGCACTGCTTCCGTGCTGACTAGATAAGTGCACGGTCGCGAGGTCAGCGCAGTTCCACCGAAAGTATGGCCCGGAGTAACCCATATCAGGTTGAGCTTTTTCCCATTGGGCGTATCAAAGAAATAACGCGCCCGCCCCTTCCACAACAATAAGAGTTGGTCGGCAGGTTCACCTTGGTGCGTCATCACTGATTTGGCGGAGAACCGGCGGGATCTCGCCGCCGCTAAGATTACATCCATTTCTTGCTGTTCCAAGCCCCGCAGCAGTTCGCTACTAGCGGGACCGTCGACAGCGCGAAGCTTCGAAGCGGGCATACTCTCTCGGGTATAAGAGCCGACATCGTGACGGAACATTTGCGCTCACCAGTCAGGTATTTGGCCAGAAGACGTTTCGCCGCAAAGCTACCCTTTCAGGAGCTAAATTCAGTGCTTGGCGCTCGCTAACGACTTTGGAACCAGCGGGCCAAGCTGCAGTGTCACGGGTTCAAATCCTGTCGGTGCGGGCGGCGCTGGATATACAATCTCTCTGCGGTGTGTCTTTGTAGAGAGCGAAGTTGTGGCCGACCCACTCTATCTCAGTCTCTGGTTTCCCAGCTTCAGGGTTCAAGACATAATGCTGCACGTCCTGTCCGTGCTGCGCCAATTCCCTTACTCCCAACAGCTGCCCGGCATTTCCTACCTGGCCGTCCATCCCGTCTCCTGGAACGAACCCACTATCCTCGAGAGGCGATTCCAGCCGGGCATCTCGCCCGAAGAGGCGGCGACCATTGCCTCCGACCTCGTGCACGAAGACTATGCCTTCCTGTTCGAGGCCTTCTGGGATTTGTGGTCCACCGACGCCACCGGAAAGCAGTGGTCCCTGGTGCCGCAACGTGTCCAGTTGATCGCGCAGGGTGCCGAGTTCGATGAGGGAGCTGCGGAGGGCACCGGGCACATCGAAGTTGACTTCGGACTGGATACTCCGTTTCTCCAGGAGGAGGTCGCGTTGGATGCTGAGGCGGAAGCGCACGTGCGTTCCAACATTCACAAGCTGGTTGACTTCACCAACAAGGTGGAAAAGAACGCCCACGCCGGCGGCCGCTTGCTTTGGTCCGACTCCGAAGACAATCTGGCCCAGAAACTCATCGCCCGCCTCCAGAAAGTGCAGTAGAGCCCTCGAAAAAAGTCCGGCCACGGAGCCTGCACCGCCCTCTCCGCGGCCGTGTTCTCGCAGTAAAGGAGCTACTTCGTCCTTCCGCCTTCCACCTTCAGCGTCTCCGTAGCCGCCGCCTGCGCCGCCGCCAGTCGCGCCGTAAGCACGCGGAACGGCGAGCAGGAGACGTAGTTCAACCCCACCTTGTGGCAGAACTCAACCGACGAGGGTTCCCCCCCGTGCTCTCCGCAGATTCCCACCTTGAGGTTTGACCGAGTCTTGCGCCCGCGTTCGGTCGCCATCTTCACCAGTTGCCCGACGCCGTCCTGGTCCAGTGCTGCGAATGGGTCCTGCTTGAGGATGCCCTCTTCCAGGTAGGTGGGCAGAATCTTGTTCACGTCGTCGCGGGAGAAGCCGAACGTGGTCTGCGTAAGATCATTCGTGCCGAAGGAGAAGAACTGCGCCTCCTGGGCGATTTCATCGGCCACCAGCGCGGCACGCGGCAACTCAATCATCGTGCCCACCAGGTATTCGACCTTGGTTCCCTTCTCCTTGAACACCTCGGTGGCAACCCGGTGCACGATCTCTCCCTGGTTGGCCATTTCCTTCAAAGTAGCGGTCAGCGGAATCATAACTTCGGGATAGACCTTCACGCCCTTCTTTGAGACCTCGACGGCGGCTTCGAAAATGGCACGCGCCTGCATCTCCGTGATCTCGGGGTAGGTGATCCCCAGGCGGCAACCGCGATGTCCCAGCATCGGGTTGAATTCGTGCAGTTCTTCCACCCGCTTGAGCAGTTCGCGCAGCTGCTTCTTTAGGTCTCCGGCCCCTTTCACCAAATAGTCCTGATACTTCTTAACGAGCGAGCTCTTTTTCTTGGCGTCGGCATAGGGAAGCGTCTCAATGTCCACCATGAGATCCTCGCGCCGTGGCAGGAACTCGTGCAGTGGCGGATCCAGGGTGCGGATGGTGACCGGAAGGCCGTCCATCGCTTCAAACACCCCGATGAAGTCCTTGCGCTGCATGGGCAGCAGCTTCTTCAGGGCGGCCCGGCGGTCCTTTTCATTCGTGGCCAGAATCATTGCCCGCATGTGTCGAATGCGATCCGGGGCAAAAAACATGTGCTCGGTTCGACACAGTCCGATGCCCTCGGCGCCAAAGGCCCGCGCCTGGATGGCATCGCGCGGAATGTCAGCGTTGGCACGCACGCGCAGCCGACGGTGCGGGTCTGCCCAGCCCATGAATTTGAGCATCTCCGGGTCGTCAGGGGACGGCGGCAGGGTGTTGAGCCGGCCCTTGATAACCCGACCCGTAGTTCCGTCTAACGAAATCCAGTCCCCCGCCTTGAAGACTTGCCCTTTCACCCGCATCACGCGTGCCTTCTCATCGACTTCGATATCCCCGGCGCCGGCCACGCAACACTTGCCCATACCGCGCGTGACTACCGCAGCGTGGCTGGTCATCCCGCCGCGAGACGTCAGAATCCCCACCGCAACCTCCATGCCGTGAATGTCCTCGGGCGTCGTTTCTGCTCGCGCCAGGATGACCGATGCTTTCTTGCCGTGCCCCGCCTGTTCCACGGCTTCATCGGCGGTGAAAACGATCTGCCCGACGGCCGCTCCAGGCGAGGCGGGAAGCCCCTTGGCCAGAACCTCCACCTTCACTCCCTTCTCGTCCAACCGGGGCACCAGAAAGTCGTACAACTGGTTCGGTTCGACGCGGAAAATCGCTTCTTCCTTCGTGATCAGTCCCTCCTCCACCATCTGGAGAGCCACCCTTACCGCTGCCAGCCCCGTGCGCTTGCCGTTCCGGGTCTGCAGCATCCAGAGCTTTCCATCCTCGATGGTGAACTCGAAGTCCTGCATGTCCTTGTAGTGTTTTTCCAGGCGCGTGGTGATATCGCGCAGCTGGTTGTAAACCTCGGGCATGATCTTCTGGAGTTCGAGGATCGGAACGGGCGTGCGCACACCCGAAACCACGTCCTCGCCCTGGGCATTCATCAGGAATTCCCCGTAGAACTCCTTGGCTCCATTTGCGGGGTTGCGCGTGAATCCGACACCCGTGCCACTGGTGTCGCTGAGATTGCCGTATACCATGATCTGCACGTTAACTGCTGTACCCAGATCGTCGGAGATATTGTTGATGCGGCGATAGTGCCTGGCTCGCTCGTTGTTCCAGGAGCGGAACACAGCATCTCGCGCCATGATCAGCTGTTCGTGCGGGTCCTGTGGAAAATCCAGCTTGGCGTGTTTCTTGACAACTTTCTTATACTCTTCAACCACTTCCTTCAGGGCTTTTGCTTCGAGATCCGTGTCCAGCTTCGCCTTCTTCTGTTTCTTCTTTGCCTCAAACACTTTATCAAATGCCGACTTCTCGATGTCGAGCACGACGTTGCCGAACATCTGGATCAGGCGGCGATAGGAGTCGTACGCAAAGCGCGGGTTGTTCCTGCGCTTGGCCATTGCTTCCACGCTCTTGTCGTTCAGGCCGAGGTTCAGGATGGTATCCATCATCCCGGGCATGGAGAACTTCGCCCCCGAGCGCACGCTCACTAGCAACGGATTGTCCCCCTGCCCGAGCTTTTGCCCCTGCAATTGCTCCAGCCGCGCCAGGGCCTCCTCCATCTCGTGGTCTACCTCCGGCGAAACCGCACCGCGTCGCATGTACTCCCGGCAGGCCTCGGTCTGGATGGTGAAACCCGGAGGCACGGGAAGGCCGGCATTGGTCATCTCGGCCAATCCGGCGCCCTTGCCGCCCAGCACGTCCTTCATCTTGCCGTTGCCGTCGGCTTTGCCGCGGCCGAAGAAGTACACGTACTTCACTTCGCTTTTGGGGGTGACTTTTTCTACTTCGCGTTCGGGGAGCGTCGTCGTTGCCATATGGAGTCCTTTACGATTCTGAGTATTCTTTGGAATTTTTGCCTTCGGTCACGATCTCGGAAAAATCCGCGATCGTCGAAAATTCTCTGAGCAAGCTGTGCAGCAAAGCCAGCCGGTTGGCCCGCAGCCGCGCTTCGTCGACCATCACCATGACTTTGTCGAAAAAGCGGTCAACCAGGGGCCGCAACTTCGCGATCTCCAGCAGCGCCCCTTCGTAGTTCTTTGTCCGGCGGAGAGCTTCCACGCGATGCGCGGTTTCCGGCACCTGGGCTGCCAGTTCCTTCTCCACCGGATCCTGCAACGCCTCCGGCTGAACATGCGTGGCCATTTCCTTGCCGGTCTCGGCGGCCTGGCGCAAAATATTCTTCATGCGCTTGAATGCCACGGAAATGGATGCGAAATCCGACGAAGGCCGCACCTTGGCCACGGCCTCGGCCCTGGCCAGCGCGTCCGCCACGTCATTGGCGTCGGCTGCCAGTACCGCATTCACCACGTCGTAGGCGAAGCCACGCACCTCACGCAGGTAGAACTCCAGTCGCTCGCGGAAGAACATCCGGGTCACTTCCGCCAAGTCAAGGTTCGCGGGAAACTTTTTCTCCGCCTCCGAGCCGTGGTAGCGCGCACGAGCGTCGCGCATTACCTCATCCAGCTTCAAGGGCAGCTTGCACTCCGCGATCGTCTTCACGATGCCGTTGGCCTGCCGGCGCAGGCCGAACGGATCTTTCGATCCGCTGGGCACCAGGCCCAGGGCGAACATGCCGGCAAGGCTGTCGGCCTTGTCGGCAATCGAGACCATCGCACCCTCGAGGCTGCGAGGCACCGCATCTTCCGTCGACTCCGGTCTATAGTGATCGTAAACCGCCTTTGCCACCTCGGCTTGGGGCTCCGGCTTCAGATCGTCGTCCAGGTGCTGCACTTCGGCGTAGAGTCCACCCACGATGCCCTGCAGTTCGGTGAACTCCTTGACCAGCTCGGTCGTCAGGTCGGTCTTTGACAGCAACGCCGCCTTGTGCACGATGCCCGGACGTATCGGGGTGCCGCGTTGCCTGACGGTTTCCGACAAAGAGCTGGCCAGGCGCTGCATGCGCATGGTTTTTTCGTAGTAACTCCCCAGATCCTTATGGAAGGTGACGTGCTTGAGCAACTCCACGCGCTGCCGCAGCGTGCGTTTCTGATCGGTCTGCCAGAAGAAGCGGGCGTCGTTGAAGCGGGCCCGCAGCACCCGCTCGTTGCCGTGCCGGATGATGCCGTCGCGGTCCCCGTCGGTGTTGAGCACGGCCAGGAAATGGGGCAGCAGTTTGCCGCTCGCATCCTCGACCGCGAAGTATTTCTGGTGATCACGCATGACCGTCACCAGCACTTCTTCCGGCAACTCCAGAAATTCGGAATCGAAGCTGCCCAGGATCGCCGAGGGATATTCGGTCAGGTTGACCACCGTGTCGACGAGAGCTCCGTCCTCGCGCCAGCGCGCTCCGGAAATGGTGCGGACAGCCGCGTCCAGGGATTTCCGGATCTGCTTCTCGCGCTCGCTCCTGCCCAGGACCTTGGCTCTCGCCAGCGCTTCCCTGTAAGCCGCCCCGGCGCAAGGGATGGCGACCGACGCGTCCGCCAGAATGCGGTGGCCGCGCGACTCCCGGCCGGCGCCAATGCCGTCGAACTCGAGCGGAATCACTTCGCGGTCGAGCAACGCCACGACCCAGCGCACTGGGCGGACAAAGCGCTCCCCGGGTTTGCGCCAGTACATGTTTTTCGGCCAGTAGATGGCGCTGATTTCCTTGGGCAGAAGCTCAGCCAGAAGTTCGCGTGCGGCGCGGCCTTTCCTAGTCACCTTGGCGGAGAGATACTCACCCCTGGCGGTGATGACCTTTTCCAGCTGGGAGACCTGCACGCTCGCCTTTTTCGCGAACGCGAACGCGGCTGGAGTTGGCTGTCCATCTTTGAAAGCAACCTGCATCGCGGGACCAGTGATCTGCTCCGTCACGTCGGGCTGCTCCGCCGGAATCCCGGCCACCTGTACCGCCAGCCGTCGCGGAGTGTCAAACCTGGAAACCGTCTGGCCCGCCAGCCGCTCACGGCGCAGCAGATCTTCCACCCGCTTCCCCAGTTCCTCAGACGCCGCATCGATCATCCGCGCGGGAATTTCTTCGCAGCCGATTTCAAGCAGGAAGTCAGGCATCAGGCAATCACTTCATCCTCTCAGCATCAACCCACCCTGAATGTCAGTACCGTCACACCGAGCTGCAGGCTATGAGCGGAACCTCTACGCCACCGGTGCCTTTTCCTTCCGGGGGCGGGGCACCTTTACTGGCTTCTGGGTCTTTGTCTCAGCCACGGGGTGTTCCTCGACATCGGGAGCGCTCGCTGCTTGCGTCAGGTATGCCTTCGCGATCCCCACCGCCAGCGCGCGCACCCGCGCAATCACCCCCACGCGCTCGGTCACGGAGATCGCTCCCCGCGCATCCAAAATGTTGAACAGGTGCGAGCACTTCAGGCACAGGTCGTACGCGGCCAACAAAGGATACCGGAGCTTCGCCGTCGCGGACACTTTCTTGTCCAAACTAAGACGCGCATAGCCGTCGATCAGAGCCTTGCCCTCCGCCTCGTACAGTTCGAAATGCTTCCAGGTCTTCTCCACGTCCGCCGCTTGGAAGTTGTAGACCGAAAACTGCAGCTCCTCCGCCAGCCGCACGTCTCCGTAAGTCGTGGCCGCGCCGCTTTCCGGATCGCGCGCCCACACGATGTCATAAATCGAGTCCACATCCTGCAGAAAGGCCGTGATCCGCTCCAGCCCGTAGGTCAATTCCGCCGAAATCGGCAGCAGATCCATGCCGCCACATTGCTGGAAATAGGTGAACTGTGTGATCTCCAAACCGTCGAGCATCACTTGCCATCCGATGCCCCAGGCGCCCAGCGTCGGCGACTCCCAATTATCTTCCTCGAATTTCAGATCGTGCTGGCGCAGATCGATCCCGAGCGCCCCCAGCGACTCCAGGTAAAGCTCCTGCACATGGTCCGGCGGAGGCTTCAGGACGACCTGCAACTGCATGTGCCGGAACAGCCGGTTCGGATTGTCGCCGTAACGTCCGTCCGCTGGCCGCCGCGAAGGTTGCACGTAAGCCACTTTGCAGGGCTGCGGCCCCAGCACGCGCAGGAAGGTCTCGGGAGCCATGGTCCCGGCTCCCACCTCAACATCGTAGGGCTGCTCCAGGACACACCCCCGCTCTGCCCAGAAGCTCTGCAGCTTGAGCACGAGTTCCTGAAACGTCGGCGGATTGGATTTCGCTGAACTCACCATTCTGTTCCGAAGCCCTTGGCTGCGGTCATTCCTCATTCGCCCATAACCCTGTTCCCGGGCAGAGCCAGCGGCCAAGATTGAGCCGCTAAGAGCCCACCTTCTCCAGCATTCCCGCCGTCACCAGCTTCTTCTCTATATGCCGCTCGAGCGTCTGGATCAGAAACTTCCGCAGGTCCGCGCCCCTCGCCTTGGGCCACTCTGCAGGCGCGAAGGTCTCGAGAGGAGCGCGAAACATCTGGGCCGCCAGGAGGCGCGACTCGCCCGACATCTCCGACGACGCCAGCCTCTTGTCGGCAGCGCACACGAGCCCGTCGGCCAGGGCGTGGTAGAAGGCACGGTTCCCGTTGAGCACCTCGCCACACACCATGCACTGCGAGAGATCAGGCAGGAACCCTGTCAGCCGGCTTAGCCACAGCTCAAAATAGGTCACCGGCCCCCAGATCTTGCCCCCACGCAGGTTGCCCAGCACCGACAACGCCAGCCGGAACACGGCGTCGTTGGGCTCGCGGTCGGGCAGCAACTCGTCCAGCAGCTCGGCCACGTGCGCCAGCGCCGTGGCCCTTGGATACGTGACCTCGCTGGCCAGCGGAGATTCCAGTACTTCGAGCGAATTCAGGCGCGCCAGCTCCTGCCCCTCGCGATCCTCGTAGAAGGCCCGCACGTAGGTCAGAGGTTCGAGCGCCCCGCCGAATCGCTTCTTCGACTTCTTGGCCGAGCGGGCGACTCCACGGACTTTGCCTTCGCTCCGCGTGAAAAGGGTGACCAGCAGGTCGGCCTCTCGCAACGGGTAGGTCCGGAGGACGATCGCTTCCGACTCCTTAAGCGGCATGGACGGCTTCGCGCCGCACCGAACCACGCAGCCCAAGGGACTCCTGCGCGCTCGCCACGGCCAGCGTAAACCTTGATTGTAACGAAGGGGGAGAGAGATGGAAAGCAAGGGTAACAAAACCTGCGATGGTCGAAGGCTCCGGCGCTAAAACCAACGGCGCACACCCTCAGCGGATGTGCGCCGTCAAAAACGTAGGGGCGAAAACCTCACCGCCCGTAATACTTCGAGTTCCGTTCCGTGAACGCCTTCCACTTCTCCGGCAGGTCGTCCAGTGCAAAAATGGCTGACACCGGACACACCGGCACGCAGGCCCCGCAGTCAATGCATTCCACCGGGTCGATGTACAGCATCTCTTCGGTCGCGTAGGCCGGTTCGTCCTTCTTGGGATGGATGCAGTCCACCGGGCAGGCATCGACGCAGGCGGTGTCCTTGGTGCCGATGCAGGGTTCCGCGATTATGTATGCCATAGTCTTTCTCTCTCCTGAGGTCTCGACGAAAGCTCTACGAAACCGCACATTCTAGCAAGAATCCGCAGCCTTCGCACCAACCCCCAATTCCTTCTACGCCGAAACTGGTTCTGGCTTCTCCGAAGGCTGATACTCGACGATGTACCCCGCCACCGCACTGGCCGCGACGGTCAGAGGCGAAGCCAAATACATCTGTCCCGGGCCGCTGCGGCCGGGAAAGTTGCGGTTCTGGGCACTGATCACCACCTGCTCGGGACGCGTCGACACCCCCGGCCCGGCGTTGATGCAGGCTCCACAACTCGGCTCGATCACCCGCGCCCCCGCCCGCCGGAATACCTCCAGGTAGCCTTTCCGCACGCAGTATTCGCGCGTCTCCTGCGAGCCGAATTGGATATAGAACTGGACCGATTCCGCCACCCGCCGGCCGCGCCGCAGGGCCTCGGCCAGCACTTCGGCGTACATGTCCATGTCTTCGTTCTTGCCGGCCGTGCAGGTCCCGCCGTAGGCAATCTCAATCAGCACCGGCGTATTGAGCTCGCGGACGTATTTCCCGTTCCCCGGATCGCCCGGAGTCGCCACCATGGGCGCAATCTGCGCCGCATCCAGTTCGATCACCTGCGCGTACTCGGCCCCGGGATCGCTGTCCAGCCCGCGGATCATCGCCTCGGCCTCGCCCCGCTCCATCCCGCGCCGCTCCACCAGGAAGTCCACCACCTTCGCGTCCGGCGCCACGATCCCGGTGAACCCGCCGATCTCCGCCGCCATGTTGGTCATGGTGGCCCGTTCGTCGACGCTCAGAGCCTCCACCGCTTCCCCGGCGTACTCCATCACCTTGGCGAGCGCCCTGCCGGAGCGCACGTCATCAAGCGCCAGGATCTTCAAAATGAAGTCCTTGGCTGTGACGTTCGCCCGCTTCTTGCCGCGGATCACGATTTTCACCGACTCCGGCACCTTCACCCGCACATCCTGGGTGATCCAGGAATTGAAAACGTCGGTAGTGCCGATCCCGAAAGCCACGCAACCGATCGCGCCCACGTGCGGAGTATGCGAGTCCGAGCCCACGTTCACCTGTCCCGGCAAGGCGTAAGTTTCCAGCATCACGGAGTGGCAGATGCCCTCGGCTCCCTTCCGGTCGGCCAGTTCCCCATGCAGCTTGATCCCCTGCGCCCGGGCAAAGGTCTCCTGCTTGCGCTTCAGGAGCGTGGCCAGATCGAGCAGGCCCATCTTCTTCTTTTCCTCCGAGATCACCTCGTCCAGGAACGTGAGATGATCGCGGAAGAAGCGGATCGAAGAGGGATCCTTGACCTTCGCCTCTTTCCCCACGTAATGCTCGAAAAAGATCGCCGCCATCGGCGTAACGTACTCGTGGCTGAAGCGGAGATCGACCCGGCAGAACCCGGTGTCTCCGGGCTGGACCGCCGCGACTCCGACCTCCCCGTCCGGAGTCATCAGGTGCCGGGCGAAGATCTTTTCCGCCAGGGTCATCGGTTGCGGGGCGGTCTTGATGGGTGGCAGAAACACCTTTCTCTGCAAGCGCGCGACGTTGAAGGGAAACAGCCCGCCGTACTCGATGACCTGTCGGGTGACGTCATCCTCGCCAGCCGTGAATTCGCGGAGCGCGATTTCCTCTCCGGCGCGGATCTGGTCGATCAGGCAAAAGTTGGTCGAGGTCAGCAACCCCAGGTTCTGGCAGTTCTGCCGGTAAATGCGTTCAATGTTCTCGGCGATGACCAATTGGATGCCGGCGCACATCTCCGCGTAGGGCGACTGCTCCCGGCTCGATCCTTTTCCGCGCCGCTTCCCGCTCACCGAGCAGACGAATCTGCCCCTTTTCACCTCGGAACGCCCAATCGGATGCACGGTTCCGGCTTTCAACCCCAGGTATGGAATCTCTCCCAGCGTCTCATCGAAATAAAAACAGTAATGCGCCGGGGTGATCTCGTCGGTGGAAATGTCATCGCGCAGCTTGGGGTTGTGGGCAGGATTCTTTGTATCCCAGGGCAGGTCTTCGCCCGCCAGCTGGCGCCGGATGAGATCTGGATCTTCCGTTAGAAACAGAATCCGCCCGAGCAGGCGTACTTTCTCAGGACGTTTTTCGATCTTGCGTTCCAGTAAGGCTTGGATCACAAATTCAGCCCGTTGTGTTTTCGAACCCGCCGGAAACCGTAGACGCCGCTTCGCGCCGGATCACTCCCCACTGTCTGTATTCTAACGCCTGGGGTCCCCCCAGCGCCCGCCTTCGCAAGACTCCGAACGCGTGACGGTTTAGGGAGACGTATTCCTGCCGGTGCGATGGAGCTCCGGGCCTCCGCTTGACGGCCCCCCTGAATCTCAGCCCGTCAGTGGCGCCTTTCGGTGTATTTCTCCCCCGCCGGAATCGCCACCGTCAACTGGTCTTCTTTGGGCGGAAGGGGGCAAGTCGCATAGGGAGTGACTGAGCAGGGTGGATTGTAAGCGTAGTTGAAGTCGAGCGTGACCTTGCCGTCCTTGACCGGCCCTGACTCCAGGAACCTTCCCGCCGGATAAGTCTCCGTCTTGCGGGTGGCATCACTGAAGATGAACGACAGTTGCTCGGCGGGATCGCCGCCCAGCGCCGACAGGTGGATCTCCTGGCCGTTCACACGGAAGCGCGCCTCTCCCACCACCTTGGTGTGGGTCACGTCCCCCAGGACATTCGGCACGTCAACCGTCCTCGAACCGTCGCCCGGCACCCAGGCGGCCTCAATGCGAAACGCCGGATCCAGCGGATAGAAGATCGCGCCCCGATATTGCTTCGCGGCGTCGCTTGTCAGATCCTTTACGCGAACCCCGACTCTCTCCCCCCGCTGAATTACGTAGAAGCGCAGGCTCCCCAGCTTCACCACCGTCGGATGTCCCGAGATGTCCGGAGCCAGCTGGGCATTCGTCACCGTCTTCCCCTCGATCATCGCGTTGCTGCCGGGGAGAAAAGTCGCATGCACGTCCCTGCCCTCGAGACGTAACGATCCCGAGCGTGGCGTGGTCGATCCAGCCGGAAATACGAGCGCGTTGCCCGGATCGGTCCCAAAGCTGTTCTCGCCCGACTTCAGCCAGAACAATCCCACCAGGGTCAGCCAGTTCTCCCGGCGATCCTCCACCAGTTCCGCTCTCCACGTTTCGAACCGCTCACGATAGGCCGCATCCAACGGGGCGGGCCGCGCTGACTGCGCCCAGACCCCACCCAGGCTCATCGCCGTGGCCAGCACGCCCCCGAGTAGACCTGCCTTGGGCACCCTCACCGGCGAAACTCCCGCGGGTCCGGCAACGGCTCCAGCCCCCGCCCTGCAAAAATCTCCTCGAACTCCCGCAGCAGGTCCGCATGCACCAGCCCGTTCGAGGCCACCAGGTTGCGCCCGGTGATGGCAACTGGCTTTCCCGCAAAGTCGGTTACCTGGCCTCCGGCCTCTTCCACCAGCAGGATTCCCGCCGCCGTATCCCAGGCATTGAGATTGAACTCCCAGAATCCGTCAAACCGCCCGCAGGCCACCGACGCCAAGTCCAGCGCTGCCGATCCCGCCCGCCGCACCCCATGCGTGTGCAGCGTAAGCTGGTGATAGAAATAAATGTTGGGATTCTTGTGCCGCTTGTGGCTGGGGAAGCCAGTCGCCACCAGGCATTGAGGTAACTGGGCAATCTTTGACACCTGGATCTTCTGCCCGTTCAGATAGGCACCGCTCCCCTGTTCCGCTGCAAACAGCTCGTTCCGCGTCGGATCGTACAGCAGTGCCGCCTTGCGCCGATTTTGAAAGGTCAACGCCAGCGACACACAGAACACGGGAAATCCGTGGGCAAAGTTGGTCGTCCCGTCCAGCGGATCGACATACCAGCGGTAGTCACTGCCGGTCTCGACCCGCGTGCCTTCTTCCCCCACTACGTCGTGCGAAGGCCACTCCTGTCGGATGCGCTCCAGGATGAGCTTCTCGGAGGCCCGGTCCGCCTCCGTCACCAGGTCCGCCTCACCCTTGTACTCGATTTTGACCCTCTGCCGGAAGTAGTCCATCAGCAGGGCGCCCGCTTCGCGGGCCATCCCCTCCATCGCGGGCACGAACTCGAAATGAGCATCAGAACTGGACATCAGGGCATGCGGCGGCAGTAGATCCGATGGGGAAGGCTGGAATCAGCCGGCGCTCTTCGCGCAATCCGGGCGAACGCGGCCGTTGACCGTCCCCGGAACCACGGCCGGGCTACTTGCGTTTGGCAGAGTCTTCGGCGATGTACACGATATCGTGCTTGAAGATGAACAGGTTCGGCTCGCCCTCGCGGGTCACGCGCACCATGTTCTTGTCGTAGTACTCGATCCAGCCGCGGACAATCTCTCCGTCGGCCAGCTTGATGCTCACGGGCCGCTGCTTCTCGCCGGCGGCTTTCAGAAACTTCGCTTCTTCGAACGTCTCCTCCGGCGGCGGGGTTTTCCCTCCCCGCCGGAAGGATCCAGGAGTACTTTGCGGATGGAAAGGCATACGGGCATTGTACACGGACGCTGCCCGGACTGAATCGTGCTGCCGCCCCCAGTCACCCAGCGCGCGGGCATCTAGAACGTGATCTTCACGCCAAACTCCATCTGACGCGCTGCGCCCGCCCCAAACACGCCGGAGCCCGGACCGATCCGGGTCACATCTCTCGGGGGTCCCGAAGGTGTCCCGCTGACGGAGCCCGCTCCCGCCGTAGGTGGCGTCCCCGCTCCCGGGTAGTAGTACGCCAATTGCCCCGACAGGGACGCAAAATTCGGGAAGTTGAGCAGGTTGTACAGACTTACGCTGGGCTCCAGCCGGAATCGATCCGCTACCCGAACCGGCCAACTCAAAGACAGATCCACGGACTTGAACCACGGGTTGCTCACCTGGTCGGCGGGAGGCTGAACGATGAAGGGCGTGGTCGCGTGCAGACTCGCCAGTTGCGCCGCGGTCATGACCTGGGCCGTCACTAATTCCTGCCCGGCCGGGGTCAGCATACCGGACTGGGTGGCGTTGTACTTACTGATGGCCGTCATCAGGCTGCTGCCGGAAGGCGTACTGAACGGACCGGCGCTGGTGGGCGGTGGAAACAGGTCGCCCGGGGTCCCGTCCCCGGTAAAATCGGTGCGAAAGATCTCCCCCGGCGTCGCCAGGGGATTGCCCGTGGGTACGGCCAGCGTAAGGTTGCTGGGGGCGCTCGAAGCAAAATGTCCGGCAAAGGTCAGCCGGGGGCCCCACTTGGTGTCCAAGCTGCCGCCAAACGCTATCTGATGGTGGCGGTCGAGTGGCGAGCGCCCCCGATACTTGGCCCCGTAGCGGAAGTCGTAAGCCAGCGCGTTTGCCGTGGGTACGTCACCCCCGTCGGTAGTGAATTGGGAAAACGTGTAGGTGACCTGGAGGCTCTCGGCCACCAAACCGTAGCCGTGGTACACAAAATTCTGGCGATACGAGGTCTGCAGACCGTCATACACGGAGTGCCCAGCCGAGGTCTGGAATGTGCCCTGACCGACCGTAGGATTGAACCCCGCAAACGCCGCACCAAATGCCGGACCCACCCCGCGCGCTGCCGACGGTGCTTCTCCCCCAAGGTAGGCCGCTCCCGAGTCCAGGCCGTTGACCGCGAAATCGTTGATGCTGGCGTTGGGCACGCTCGCGATGTAACAGGAAACGGCATCCTGCACGATCGCTCCTGCGCTCAGGGGTACGGTGAGACAGGCCGGTGCCTTCTGGATCAGGGTTCGCGTCACCGCGTTCAGCGCCGCCGTCGGTTCCCCGCTCACGGGATCCTTGTAGAGGTAGTTGAAATCGCCCACGTGGTTTTCATCCATGATCAGGGAGAAGCGCTGGCTGACGTTGCGCAGGTAATCGGCCGTGAGGATCCCGCCCTTCCAGGCCTCGCGCCGCACGCCGATGTTGATCTGGTAGGAGCGGGGAGTGTAATAGTTCGCGTCGAACGGGGCCAGTCCGTTTACCGGATAGCTCGCCGCGAGGGTTCGCCCGACAAAATAAGGATTCCCGGCGGCCCCCGCCGCCCCGACCGCGGCCTGATATTCCGACTGTAACTGTTCGACCGCGCCGGCTACGGCGCCGACCGGTTGCCCGCAGACCTGTGTCGCCAGATCCAACCCGTTCACCGCGGTCACTGCGGTGGGCAACGCCCCCGCGTTCGGGAAATTCACCGCCACCGTCCCCGCTGCTGCGCCCGGGGCGCACGCCAGCCCCGTGGTCGCCCGGTACAGGCCCTGGTCCAGACGCACGCTGCGGTCCAGCTGGGCGTTGAGAAGAAGCGCGTCGTCGTAGTAAATGCCGATGCCCCCGCGCAACAGGGTCCGTCCGTTCCGGTAGGGGTCCCAGGCGAACCCAAACTGCGGAGCAAAATTGAAGTATGGCCGCCGCACTTGGTTGCCCTGCCCCGAGGGCACCCCGAACTCGTTCAGCAGACCGGTGCTCCCCGTGCACGGCAGCAGACCGCTGGGCACTATGGTGGTGTCGATCGCCGAGCAAGGCACCGCTCCCAGATCACTGTTGGTGAGGCCCGTGTCATATACGTAGCGGATGCCGTACGTCAGGGTCAGATTCGGACGGAAGCGAAACGCGTCGCCGAAGTATGCCTGGAAGCGCAGATCGGACTGCCCCCCCTGCGGGAAGCCGAACCCCGACTTCTCCGAAGCCGCTCCCTGCCCATCTCCGAGGGTCGCGAAAAGCAGCGGGTAGTCCAGGGGATTGGTATCCACCCCGCCGGAGACCGCCGCTGTCAGCAAAGGCCCCGCGTGGCTGGGAATCGCGTAGCCGCCCGCCGTGATGCGGTTTACGCTGCCTCCGAATTGGTAGGTGTGCCGCTCCCGCACCCGGGTGCCGTCATAGCGGCCTTCCAGGTTGCTTTCGAGCGTCTCCTGGGGCGCAAAGATGCTCGGTCCGAACTGCACTTTCCCCCCGAACAGGTCGCTGAATTCCAGGCTGGCTCCCGGCACAGGCTGAGGCAGGTTGGCTCCCGCCGTCGCATCGGCCAGGGTGTTGTGATAATGGAGATAACCGAAGCGGAAACTGTTCGTGGAATTTTCCTTGGTGAAATCCACGCCCCCGGCATGCGCTGGAGAGTTGTTGCGGTTGCTGTAGATCGAATAGCTGTCTCCGAAGTTATCGACGCTGCTGTTCCAGTCATAGGCAAAGCGGTAGAACGCATGCACCTGCGGCTTGACTTGCCAGTCCAGTCGGGCGCTGGCCGCAGTGTTGCGATACGGAGCTGAGAACCGACCGGTCAACGCCTGAAATGGCGGGGGAACAGACACCGCCTGGCTGGCATTCTGGTTCACCCGCTCCGCATCCAGAAAGAAGAACGCCTTGTCCTTGCTCAGCGCTCCTCCGACCTTGCCGCCAAACCCACTGCGGGTGAAGGGAAGATCCTGCCCGCCGGCCTGGTTGGCGAACCCGATGCTATGGTCGCGAAAGAATCCGAAGGCCTCCCCGTGAAACGGGTTCGCCCCGGAGTAGGTTTTCAAACTTACCGCCCCTGCCGTGGTGAGACCGGTTGAGACATCGGCCGTCGCCCGGCTGACCGTCATCTGGTCGATGGCGCTCAGGGCGACGTTTTGGGTCGCAGCTCCGTGGCTTTGGTCGTTGATGTCAATCCCGTCCAGGATGTAGCGCGACGCCAGCCCGCTCACCTTGTCAACCGAAAGGGCAAAACTGCCGCTTTTGGTCGGATCGAGCGTCCGCCCATCCTGTACCAGGACTTCCGGCTGGAACTGTGCCGTATTCAGCGCGTTTCTGCCATTGATCGGCAACTCAGCAATCTCCTCTGGCGCTATCTTGCCCAGCAGCGTCGGCGCCCCGGGATTGATGGGAACCATTTTGCGCTCCACTTTGGTAAACGCCCCCGCCTTCACCGTCACGTACGAGCGATCCACGCGGAAATTCTTGGCCTCGATCCGCACCATGTACTGCCCGGGCTGCAGCAGGCTGGATTCATACTTGCCATTTTGATCGGTGCTGCGGTTGAGCAAGGTATCGGTGGTTCGCGAACTGATTTCGACCTTGGCTCCCGAAACCGGAGCTCCGGCGTTGTCCACCACGCTACCCGCAATCTTCCCCTTGGAAGGGTCTTCGACCACTTCTTCCTGTGCGGAGACCAGGCTAAGACCCAGGGTGAAGATCCAGATGGCGAGAATCAGATAGGGCTTTCGTTCCAGAAAACTCCTGACAGCGCGCAATCTCGACAAACGCTTTCTCCTCCCCAGCCTGGAAATGCGGGTTTTGCCAGATGGAATCGCGGCCCGCGCGAATGGTTGCTTCCGTCTTCCACGGTGGAAACAGACATCTTACTAGACGGACGGCGGATCTGCTCGTCCCTCTGTCCTAGGACTCGAAGGGCGGTCGTCCCGCCGGCCAGCCTGCCTCGGGGCGCAGTCGAAGCGGGCATGCTGAGCTCGCCAAAGATTCCTCAGCCTCGGTTGACGCACCCGCCGCCGGCACTTCCGCCACCGGCAAGGTGACTTCTGGACTCCTAGAAACTGGACTTCGTAGTGTAATAGCCAGTCCGGTGCCGAACGCTGAACTCGCCCGGAACCCCGCTGATGTGAACCTGGATGCGCCGGAAGTCGGAGTCGGACAGCCTCTGCGCGGGATAGTAGGCCAGCAGGTACTGCGTGCGCAGTTCGTCGCTCACCATGTGGAAGGCGTCGTCGAGTTGGGCCAGCGAACTGGCATAGTAGTACTTCCCCCCGGTGTCTTCCGAAAGCTGGATCAGCGCGTGTTCGCCGCCCGTGTCCCGCCCCGCGCTGGCTTCCACCGGAACGACGATGATGCTGTAAACCAGCGCGTCGGATTCCTGCTCCGCTCGCAGGGCTTCCTTGTAATCGACTTTGCTGGCCGTGTCGCCTCCGTCGGTGATCACCACCATTACTTTCCTGCCCTGCCGCTTCTCGAGCGCGCGCGCCCCCAGGTACATCGCGTCATACAGCGCCGTCGCCGAGCCTAGCCGGATCCGGTCAATGCCCCGGTCGATGGTCTTCAGGTCAGAGGTGAAGGGCACAACCTCGCCGACTACCTCGCTGAACTGGTACACGCTCATCGAATCCACCGGCCGCAGGATGGCGTGGGCAAAGCGCCGCGCCGAGGCCAGTTCCAGCGGAAGGTCCCGCCGCGTGCTCAGGCTGGTGTCGATGGCCAGTACGATGGAAAGCGGCAAAGCCGCTTCCTTGTCGAACACCGCAATTTTCTGCGGCTCCCCGTCTTCGCTGACCTGGAAATTGTCCTTGATCAGTTGGCCCACGGGCGCTCCACGCGCATCGGTGACGGTGACGTACACGTTCACCAGGTTCACATCGACCTTAACGGTCGAGACCGGCTCCTGGGCGTGACCAACACAGGCAATGAGCACCGGCAACAGGGAAAACCAGCGCATGATGGGAGCTTCGCTCACTTAGATGCCGCCCGCCCGCCCGGGCTGCCTTCGGCCCGGGGAATATCGGGGGGAAAGGGCTCGCCGTCCGCCCAGACGGCGCCATCGGAGAAATGCTCCTTTTTCCAGATGGGGACGGTGCGCTTAAGCGTGTCGATGAGCCAGCGGCAGGCTTCAAACGCCGCCCCCCGGTGGGCCGAGGCCACGACGATCAACACGCTGGTGTCGCCGATGTCGAGCCTTCCCAGGCGGTGAATCAGCGCTACCTCCCGCACCGGGAATTGCCGCAGCGCCTCCGCCGCCAGTTCCTCCATCTTTTTCAGCGCCATCTCCTCGTAGGCCTCGTAGTCCAGGTAGAGCGTCGGCCGCCCGCGCGTATGGTTGCGGACAACGCCTTCGAAAACCACGGCCGCTCCGTCTTCCGGCTGCTTGAGGGCAGCCAGCAGGCTTTGGCTGTCGATCCGGTCCCGCACGATGGCCGCGTGCGGCGCGCCCCCGCTTACGGGAGGCAGCAGCGCCACTTCATCGTCGGCCTTGAGCCGCGATTGCGGTTCCGCATACTCCTGGTTCACCGACATGGCTAGCGAGGGGAGGAAATTCTTCAGCTGCGGAAAGCGGGCTTCATAGTGGTCCAGCACGTCCGACAGGGTGGCGCCATCGCGCAGCTCGAGCACGTCGGACCCGCCCCCCGCCAGGTCCTTGAGCACCCCGAAAAAAAGCACGCGCACCCGCATCGATCTTCCTTAAGCACGTCGCGCCACGAAGCGGAACCGCTTCCGCTTCTCCTTGACTTCGATTCCCGAGAATCCTGCCGCCTCCAGGCGTGGGGCAACATGGCTCGGATCCACCGTCGTTCACTGTCTGCCCCCGGACGACTTGTCATAGTATCCTAAGACCCTGAGGTGGCGCGGGTGCCCTCGCCCTAAAAAAGCAACGCCAGACCCGCAAGGATCTGGCGCTGACGACGGATGGGGGATGACGGAACGACGATTACGCGGGCTGCCCGCTTAGCACCTTCTCCCGCTCCTCGGCATCCAACTTCTCTTCTCGGGGGCTCGAGGGCAGCGCGATCTCCAGTACTTCCTCGATCAGCTTTACGTAGTGGATGTTGACGTTCTCCAGTTGCTCAGGCGTAAGATCCTCATCCAGGTTGGTCTTGTTCTCCGCCGGCAGGATCACATCGCGTACCCCCGCCCGCTTGGCCGCCAGCACTTTTTCCTTCACCCCTCCGATCGGCAACACGTTGCCGCTCAGGGTGATTTCTCCGGTCATAGCCAGCAGCGGACGAACCGGGCGGCTGCTAAGCAACGAGACCAGCGCGGTCACGATGGTCACACCGGCCGACGGGCCGTCCTTGGGAATGGCCCCCGCCGGCACGTGGATGTGAATGTCGTGCTTCTCGAAGAAGTCCTCGCCAATGCCCAGTTGCGCGGCGTTGGAGCGCACCCAGCTCAGGGCGGCTTGCATCGATTCCCTCATCACGTCCTGAATCTGGCCGGTAATCGTGAATCCGCCTTTGCCCTTCATGGTGCTGGCTTCCACAAACAGGATGTCTCCCCCCGATGGGGTCCAGGCCAGTCCCACCACCACGCCTGCACGTTGCGTGCGCTCGGCAATCTCGCCTTCGCTGCGGATCTTGATCCCGCCCAGAAATTCCTGGACGATCTCCTTGGTCACGACCAGCTTCTCGGTCTTGCCTTCCGCCAGCCGCCGCGCCTGCTTGCGGCAGATGGTTCCGATGTTGCGCTCCAGATTGCGTACCCCGGCTTCCCGGGTGTAGTGCCGGATAATCTGCTGAACCGCGTCCTCGGGAAATTCGATCTGTTCCGCCGTTACCCCGTTCTCTTCCCGCTGCCGCGGAATCAGGTACTGGAACGCGATGTGGACCTTCTCCTCCTCGGTATAGCCCTGCAGCTCGATGATCTCCATGCGGTCGCGCAGCGGCTCGGCAATCGGATCCAGCATGTTGGCGGTGGTGATGAACAGCACCTTCGACAAGTCGAAGGGCACGTCCAGGTAGTTGTCGCGGAAGGTCGAGTTCTGCTCCGGATCGAGCGCTTCCAGCAGAGCCGATCCCGGGTCGCCCCGGAAGTCGCGCCCTACCTTGTCAATCTCGTCCAGCATGAACACCGGATCCTTGGTCTCGGCCCGCCGGATGCCCTGGATGATCTGCCCCGGCAGCGCCCCTATATAGGTGCGCCGGTGTCCGCGGATCTCCGCCTCGTCGTGCACGCCGCCCAGCGACAAGCGCACAAACTTACGGCCCAAGGCCCGCGCAATGGACTTGCCCAGCGACGTCTTACCCACGCCCGGCGGCCCGACAAAGCACAGGATCGGGCCTTTCATGCTCGGCTTCAAGCGCCGCACCGACAAATAGTCGAGGATGCGGTCTTTCACCTTCTTCAGGTCGTAGTGGTCGGTATCCAGCGTCTCCTTGGCCTTGATAATGTCCACTTCCACGCCTGACGTCTTCTGCCAGGGAAGCACCGCCAGCCACTCGATGTAATTTCGCGTGACCGAGTAGTCGGCCGCCATCGGCGACATGCGCGAGAGCCGGCCCAATTCCTTCAAAGCTTCCTTCTTCACTTCATCCGGCATGCCGGCCGCTTCGATCTTCTGCTTGAGCTCCTCGACGTCGCGCTGCCCTTCATCCTGCTCTCCCAGTTCTTTCTGGATGGCCTTCATCTGCTCGCGCAGGTAATACTCGCGCTGCGTCTGCTGCACCTTGTCCTGCACTTCCGACTGGATCTTGTTGCGCAGTTGCTGGACTTCCAACTCCTTGGCCAGGTGCTGGTTGATTTTCTCCAGCCGCACGTTCACGTCCGTGGTTTCGAGCGTGTCCTGCTTGTCCGCGGTCGAAAGCGACGGCAACGAAGACGCGATGAAGTCCACCAGCCGTCCCGGCTCCTCGATATTCATCGCTACCGTGGAGAGTTCATCGGAAAGCGTCGGCGATCCCGCCACGATCTGCTGGAACAGGGTCAGCACATTGCGTTGCAGCGCCTCGATCTCGGCGCTCTTGGTGGGAATCGATTCGGCGATGGTCGCCACCTGCGCCCGCATGAAGGGCGTCAGTTGGGTAAATTCGGTGAGCTTCACCCGCTCCAAGCCTTCGGCGAACACGAACAGGCTTTGGTTCGGCATTTTGACGACCTTGTGCACCACGGCGAGGGTGCCCACGGTATACAGGTCGCTCGGTTGCGGGGAATCGACCCGCGCTTCCCGCTGCGCGACCACGATGATCGTCTTGTCCTCACCTAGGGAGTTGATCAGCTGGACCGAGCTTTCCCGGCCCACGGTGAGCGGCAGAACCGCGTGGGGAAATAGCACCGTGTCCCTTACAGGAAGCAGGGGTAGCGACCGTTCTTCCTGTGTTTCCTTGGGCTTGGGGCGCTCAGAGCGCGACTGCTGTGCCATGTTATTCCTTGAGTGTATCTCGCTCAACTTTAGATGTTCATGGGTCCCAAAAAGATGCAGGCCGCGCGGGTGCTTACCCGCAGGAGCGCGTTGGATTGTAGACCTTTCTCCGGGTTTTGCATCCTGTCGTTTGTGCATCCCCCGGTTACGGGGGTACCGTGGCCCTTCCGGATTTGCGGACCGGGCGCCACGATCGCGGGTGACTCCTGACGCAGCTGCGTCTCATTCGGCTGCGGACAGGCCGGTTACCCGAGAGGAGGTGCCGCACCTAAATTAGAATAGACTTCGCCCCACAGCGGTCGTGAGCAGTGTGCCAGCCCGCCCTCATGCAGAACCAAGATTCCACAGCCGAGCCGTCCCGGCAACCAGGGTGTCGGGACGGCTTCTCAGCTTTGTTCTTAGCCTAGAAAACGTGTTTCGCGGTGTCGCCGCGGAACACAATTTCCTGCACCACCTGCTCATTGGAGGCATTCACGGTGTAAGTCGTCGCCGTCCGTGTTGCCTTCTCGGACAGGGGCACCAGCGTGCACTTCACATGGGCTTCGGCTGGATTGGTCACATGCAGCTGGCGGAACACCATGATGTGGTTTTCGCCTTCCATGGTGTGGCGCACTTCATAATCGCCCGCCGGCAGCGGTGCATCCCCGATCCGCACCGGGGCGGTGAAGGTGATCTTCGTGACGTCGGCAACACCGTACTTGTTGTTCTCCGCCGTCGCCAGAACACCCAGGGCCAGCGCACCCGCGACGGCCAGCACCAGAATGGTATATGAGCGCATAAGTTCTCCTTCCCGAATCGTCTCTCCAGAAACCACTCTCAGCATAGAGCCCAGGCGGAGAACCTGCCGTGTTTACCCTCACGTCCCGATGTGACGGTCGTTGATCCCCAAGTGGTCCGCTACTCACGCCCTGGCGAGAACCAGGCCTCAAGAACCTGGCCTCAGGACCCCGCGTGCGCTCACATACCATGTCTTCTGACTTTCCCACTTTCCCTTCGAATTCAGCCGTCTCTCCACACCAATTGGCCCACTTATTAACTCCTTCGATTCGTAACGGATGAGGTTCATCCTGTCTCTACCCCCGATCGCGGTCTAACTCATGCCGCTCTGTAAACTCCCAGCACCTTCACCAGGTCCGCCACTTCCCCCAGGTGTCGCAGCGCGTTGCGCGCCGCTTCATCGTCGCCCCGCAGGATGTCCACATAGAATACGTATTCCCACGGCCGTCCCCGCAGCGGCCGGGACTCGATCTTGCTCAGGCTGATATCCCGCAGCGCGAACACGCTCAGCGCCTTGAACAACGCCCCGGGAACATTTTTTACGCTGAAGGCCAGCGACGTCTTGTTCGCCCCGGCCACCGCCCGCCGCCTCTTGCGGACCAGGAAGAAGCGGGTAAAGTTCCGCTTGTCATCCTCAATCCCGGCCTTAAGGATGGTTCCTCCGTACACCCGTGCCGCCTGCCTGCCGGCGATCCCGGCGGCGTCGCGCAGGTCCGCCTCCAGCACATGTTTCACACTGCCCGCGGTGTCATAGAACGCCACCGCTTCGATCTTGGGGTACCGGCGGAAGAAATCCCGGCACTGGTCGAGCGCCACCGGGTGCGAGTACACCCGCCGCAGATCCCGGAACTTCACTCCCGGAGCCACGATCAGGTTATGCACGATGCGCAGCGGAAACTCTGCCTGAATGAAGACGTTCCGGCTCAGCAGCAGGTCAAAGTGCTCGGCCACCGAACCGGCCAGCGAGTTTTCAATGGGAATGACGGCCGCCGCCACCGATCCCCGCTCCACCCGGTCGAATACTTCGGCCGAGCGCACGCAGGGCACGATGCTCGAGCGCGGCACCATGCGCAGTGCCGCCTCGTGGCTGAACGCCCCCGCTTCCCCCTGAATTGCAACCTTCATGCGCCGAATCCGTGGCATCTTGCGCTCACCGCCCGTCCTGTCCCCTTCTCGCCGTTTAAGGTCGTCCGAACCCGCTGGCGGCGCGTCGCGAGCGTCCGTATCGCTTACCTTATCCTTCCGGCAGGTTCTTTTTCAGCACAAATGCGTCCACACCATTCGAGTAATAGCGCGGAATCGTTCTCAGCACGAAGTATTGGTGTTTCTTGTAGAAACTCAGTGCCCCCCGATTATCCACTGCGGCCTCGAGGTACACCATCCGGCAAGCGCGCTTACGCAACCGCTCCTCTGCTGCCTCGAGCAGCCTTGAACCCAGCCCGGTTCCGCGCGCCGCCTCGGCGACATCAATGGTAATGATGTGCCCGATCTGATGGCGCTCCACTTCCGCGACGATGAAACCGCCGATCTCCGACGTCGCCCCGCCCTCGCGCTCCCCCACCAGGGTAATAGACTGGGAGCGCTTGATATACGCCATCAATGCAAAACGGGAGTAGGAAATCCCCGCCGGAAAGCACGCCTGGTCAATCGCCCACAGCCGCTCAAAATCTTCTTTCCGGTATTCGCGGAGCTGAAAATCCACGGGGGGATTCTAGCGGGAAATCAGCATGCACCACGTTTGCATTTGAGGTTTGCCAGTTTCGAGGGGACCGAGCCCTGCCGAAGTGGCGAAGGCTGAACCACTGCATGCTGAGTGCAAAGGTCCAAAGGCTACATGCAGTCCTTTTCCCGCCCTCAAAAATTTCGTTCCTCCTGCTCTTGCCCTGGCTACAGCTTCGGACGTAACATTCCCGTCAGAGGTCCTCTGTGGGGCGCCTTCTCGTCATCGACGCCTTGGGCGCGAGCTTGTTGCTGACTCTGTGGTATTTGGCCTTCGCTCGCTACAATCACCGCAAGGGCGCGGCTGCTTTGCGCTGGGTCCAACTCGCCTGTCGCGGCGGTCGCGGCAAGGTCGTCGAATCCCGTTGGTTCGGCAGCTCGCGCCTGCAGGCGCGGCTTCAGTTCGCCTCCCGCCGCTTCGATAATGCCCGGCTCACGGTGAATCTGCGCCCGCGCGCCCTGCCCCTGCGCTGGTTGTTTAGCTACTGGCGGAAGCAGAAGGAAACCCTCACCTTCGAGGCCGACCTCGATTTCCCTCCCGGCTTCCAGTTGGAGGTGTTCAACCACCGCTGGGAGTGCGGCAAGCGTCGGGACGAACTCTCCTCCAAGGCCTGGGAATTCCACAGTCCCGGCCCGGTGGTGCTCACGACCCGGGCCAAGTGGACCCAGGATCTTTCGCCCGTGGTCAGCGCCCTGATGTCCTCCCGCGAGCACAGCTTCCTGCGGGTGCAGTTCCGCCCCGAATCCCCGAATTTCTCTGCCACCGTCGCCCTCGAAGCCATGCAGGACCCCGACGCCGCGTCGGGTTTCCTGACTGTTTTGCGCGAACTCGCCGCCGGGGCGTCGGCGAAGCACCTTTAAGGCAGCGGGCTCGCATCTAGGGTTCAGCACTTATCCTCGAGCCAGTGCCGCCTCACCGCGGCCACAGCCACCCGAACGTTCCCGCGGTCAGCAATCCGTAAATCAGCCCGTCGCACACCTCCTTGATCGTGTTGCTCCAGGGCTGCCCCTTCCAGATGCTGTTGCTCAGGTTGCCCAGGCCGTAGGGTAGGAAGGCTGCCGTGCCCGCGACGCGAAACACCTTCAGGTACGGTGCGCCCTCCGCTACCGTGCGTCCGGTCAGATAGGCAACGAAGAAGCCGATCACCAGGCAGAACACGAACCACTGCACCAGGTACTTCGGCATATTGACCGGGCCGCTGGCAAACACGGTCAACAGCCCCACCGGCCCCTGCTTGAATTTCTCCACCATAGCGGGCGACTTCATTTCCTTGTGGGTGCAATAAGGGAAGGCGTACAGACCCCGCTTCAGGCCCAGGCCGCGCAAGGGTGCAAGCACCTTCTCTTCTTCGGGAAGTTGCTGGTAGTCGCGCTGATGGTAAGGCAGCACCATGTGCATGATGGAGCTGGCGACGAACACGATAACGGCTGACAGCACGATCGGAAGCCATAAAGCGGCAAGAGAAACCATCGATACCCTCCTCGTGGAACGCGGGAGATCGAGCAAGCCGGCAAAATTTCGCCCGCGAGACTACGCCTGGGGAAATCACCGGTCAAGAGAATTCAGGCTTTCAGAGGCGTCAGGTTGCAGGCCGGGCTGCAGCTTTTGCAGTTCGCACGCGCGGACCTGAAGGAAACCCTGGAGGGCGCCGCGCTACCCGCCCGGCGGCCTGCTGATCGCGGAGCGCTCAGAGCCGAATGCCAGTTGTTATGCGCTCCCCTCCCCTGGCTCCGCCACGAACCGGTATCCGATCCCGCGCACCGTCTGCAGGTGCCGCGGTTTGGCGGGGTCATCCTCGAGATAACGCCGCAACCGGACCACGAAATTATCAATGGCCCGCGTATCGGTATCCTCGTGCAGCCCCCATACCTCCTCGAGGATCGCCTTGCGGGACACCACTTTTCCCTGGTTGCGCACCAGGTTTCGCAACAGGTCCGCCTCCATCACCGTGAGCTGGACCTTGCCGCTTGCGGTGCGCAGCTCGAGCCCGGCAAAGTCAATGGTTTTCCCTCGAAAGGAAAAGACCCGGAGATCCTCGTCGCGATCGTTCCCCGTCGCGGGTAGCGGCGCCGCCCGCTGCCAGGCGCTGCGCCGTAGCAATCCCTGCAACCGCGCCAGCAGGATCGCCAATTCGAACGGCTTGGGAAGATAATCGTCCGCACCGGCGGCGAACCCCTGGAGCACGTCTTCCGGGCGCCCGCGGGCGGTCAGCATCAGCACGGGAACAAAGTTCCGCGCCTTGCGCAGCGCCGAGGCCACGGCAAAGCCATCCTTGCCGGGCAGCATCACGTCCAGAACCACAACGTCGAAGCTTTCGTTCTTCACCAGCAAACGGTCCAGCGCCGACTCCCCGTCCCCCACCACCTCGACGGAATGGCCCTCGGCCTCGAGATTGAAAGACAGGCCTTTGGCCAGGTGTGTCTCGTCCTCAACCACCAGCACCCGGCTCATGTGAGGCTCCGCGGCAACTCCAGCGTCAGGGTTGTGCCCAGGCCCTCGCCTTCGCTCTGAGCGAACACCTTGCCGCCATGCTTGTGTGCGATGGCGCGCACGATGAACAACCCCAGGCCTGTGCCCTTGATTTGCGCCAGCGCCCGGTTCGGCACCCGGTAAAAGCGCTTGAAGATCCTCTTCAGCTCGCCTGCCGGAATGCCCACCCCCTTGTCCCGCACCCGCAGGATGACGTTCTTGTCGTCGCTCTCCACCCTTACCCAGACATCCACCTGTCCCGCCGAATACTTGATGGCGTTGTCCAGCAGGTTCGAGACCGCAGTGCGCAGCTCCTCGGCATCGCCTCGCACCAGGGCCCGCACCCCGTTGCTGGTGGGTTCGTAGCGCAAAACATCCGGTGCCAGGTGATGCCGGGTGCGCGCCAGCACCATGCACTCATCGACCACTCCCGCGAAATCCACCTCGTCCTGCTTGCGCTGGCCGCCGCGCTGCCCGGCCTGGCCCGCCTTGAGCACCTGCTCCACGGTACCCAGCAGCCGGTCGGTATCGGAGAGCATCAGCTGGTAGAATTCGTGCCGCCTGGCGTCGTCGAGTTCACGCCGCTCCAGGGTCTCGAGATAGAGCCGGATCGAGGTAATCGGGGTTTTCAGCTCGTGCGTGACCGCGTTGATGAAGCTGTCATGCTGCTCGTTGCGCCGGATCTCCCGCACCAGAAAGCTGGTGTTGATGATCATGCCCGCAATCAGGACCGCGAAGAAAATCACCCCCAGGAACAACAGCACGCTCTCCCGCCAGTTGAGGATGATCCAGCCAACGTTGAGCGCCACCGCCAATCCCACCAGGCACACACCCAGGGTCACGAAGAAGGCAATCGTCTTGCGGCGGGAGGTGATGCGCATGGTGTTGGGATTGATTGTACTTCCGGGAAGAACCTGGAACTAGAGCTGAGCCGGCAGCCGTTGAGATCGAGGCGGGCGGCGAGCAGGCCGCGTCCCCCTGCACTTCACCACCTGAAGCCTGCGCTTAATCGGTAAATTGTGCCGAGATCAATCGGCCGTTCGGTGAGGCCACTTCGCCGCGTTCGATTTCGTCGAGCTCGACCTTGCGGATGTCCCAGGCCAGGCCCAGCTTCTGCAAGGCCCAGATTCCGTACCAGTTCAGGTCGACTTCGTACCAGGCAAGGCCATGGCGCGCCGAGGTGGGATGCGCGTGGTGGTTGTTATGCCAGCCCTCGCCGAAAGTGAAGATCGCGACCAGCCAGTTGTTGGTCGACAGATCGCGTGTCAGGAAGCGCCGCGCGCCCCACATGTGGGTGGCCGAGTTGACCGCCCAGGTGGCGTGCAACCCAATCACGGTGCGCATGAAGATGCCCCACAACAGGAAAGGCAAGCCGCCCGTGGCCAGCAGCAGAATGCCCAGCAGCGTCAGGGGAACGTAGTGATACTTGGTGATCCAGACGTGAAATTTGTCTTTGGCGAGATCCGGAACATAACGGACCAGGGTTGTGGTGTCGTGGTGCATCGACTTGCCCGTGAGGATCCAGCCCATGTGCGACCACCACTTGCCATCGAGCGGAGAATGCGGATCGCCCGGCTGGTCGGAGTACTGGTGATGAATGCGATGGGTAGCCACCCAGAAGATGGGCCCGCCCTCGAGCGCGAGCGTAGCGCACAAGGTGAGGAAATACTCCACCCAGGGATAGGTCTTGTAGCCGCGATGCGTCAGCAACCGGTGGTAGCTCATGCCGATGCCGAGCGACCCCGACACCCACCAGAGGAAACACGCCAGGAAAAATGCCGGCCACGTGAAGAAGAACAGGGCAGCCACCGCACCGAGATGAAACAACCCCATGAAGCTGGCAGTGACCCAGTTGGTCTTGTCGTCGCCAGTGCGACTCCTCCTCAGCGCTTCCAGTTCCATGGCCTCAAGGTACCAGCAGGCCACCGGATTTGTTTGTAATACTTGTGTAATAGCAAGAACTTAGGAGTTACGGGGGTAATGAGGCAGGCTCGGCCCCACCATATTGACGAGGACGCTACCGGTACGAAAGACCCTGAATCCTTCCCTTACGCTGCCCCCTTCACTTCTACCCCGGCCCATTTTTCCAGCAGAGTGAGTGTGGCGGCGTAATCCAGGTCCTGGTGTCCGTCTTCGGCGGCCATTTCGTAGATCTCCTCGACCGTCTCCAGCGCGGGCAGTTTCACGCGGGCCTCTTTGGCGGCGTTCAGGGCAAGGTGGATGTCTTTCAGCATCAGGCGCAGGGGGAAATTGGGCGAGAAGTCGCGGCGCAGAACGAAGGGTGCTTTGTACTCAACCACGCCCGAGCGCACCATCGACGCCTGGATCAGGGGCAGGAGTTTATCCACGTTCACACCCAGCTTGGTGGCGAGCGTCAGGGCCTCAACAAAACCTTCATAAATTACGGCGATCTGCAGGTTCATCACCAGTTTGGCGGCCTGACCCTTGCTGGTCTCGCCCATGTGGAAGAGCTGTTTGCCCATGGCCTGGAAGAGCGGCTCAAGCCGGGCGAGGACGGCTTCGTCGCCTCCGGCCATGAAGATCAAGGACCCGCCCTCAGCGGCAATCTTGGAGCCGGTGACCGGGGCGTCGACGTAGGCAACGCCCTTGGCGGCCAGCCGCTGGGCGAAGCTGCGCTCGGCCGAAGGCGAGATGGTGCTGGAATCCACCACGGTCATGCCTTCGCTGGCCGAAGCCTCAACCCCTTGCGGGCCGAACAGCACGCTCTCGACGGCCTGGGTGTCAGACACGCAGATCCAGACGACCTCGGCGCCGCGAGCGGCGTCGGCGGGAGAGTCCGCGCTGCGCGCACCCTCCACCGTCCTCCCGGGCGTACGGTTCCAGGTGGTGACGTCGTGGCCCACCTTGACCAGGTTGGCCGCCATTCCCTGCCCCATGATGCCCAAACCCAGAAACGCTACACGCATGCCGCGGCTCCTTCTCTGTCGATCTGGAATGCAGGTGTAAGTGGATTAGATATGACCATGGTAACGATGGTCAAGCAATCTGCACGGTATTTCGATTAAAATGACTTGCGATTTGACTTCTCACAGCCGATGCTTGCGCCACGAAGCCCAGGCGTGCGCCTGTGGAGGGCATCGCGCGCGGCGCATCCCTGGTTTGTATTGGACCCGATGATCAAAGCAACACTGCGAAATCCTAATCTTCGCAAGCGCGCCCGGCAGTTCAGCCGCCTGGTTCGTCACTCCGCCGTAACCCCCCGCATCGGCACCACGCACAAGCCCCACTTGGTCAGCAATGGTGAGCTGGGGCTGACCTTCATCGGACACGCCAGCTTTTTCCTGCAGATGGGCGGGCAGAACCTGGTGATCGACCCCAACTTTGCGCGGTGGCTGTTCCTGCTCAAACGCCTGCGGCAACCCGGGTTGCGGGTTAGCGATCTGCCGCCGATCGACACCGTGCTGGTAACCCACGCGCACTTCGACCACCTGCACCGGCCCTCGCTGCGCGCCATCGTGAACCACACGCGGCGGCGGATGGGAAACAGCCCAACCCTGATCGTTCCGCACCACGTATTCGATCTGGTGTCGGATCTGGGATTTGACCGGATCATTGAGCTGGACTGGTGGAGCAGCCACCGGCTGGGTGCCCTGACCGTGACGCACGTGCCCTCGCGGCATTGGGGAGCGCGCATCATCAAGGATTCGCACCGGGGTTACGGCGGCTACGTACTGCGCACCGACAAACATTCGCTCTACCACGCGGGAGACACCGCATACTTTGCCGGGTTTCGCGAGATCGGGCAGCGGCTCTCGCCGGAGGTCGCACTGCTGCCCATCGGCGCCTACAATCCTCCGCAATTCCGCAACGTGCACGCCAGCCCCGAGGATGCCACCCGCGCCTTTCTCGATCTCAACGCACGCTGGCTGGTGCCCATGCACTACGGCACCTTCCGCCTCTCGCACGAGCCGATGGACGAACCCCTGCAGCTGCTCGCACAAGAGGCCCGGCACGCCGGGATCGGCGACCGAGTCGTGGTTTTGGAAGAGGGCGTAACCCGGTTTTTTTAGGGCACCCTCTGCTTTCAATAGCCCCGGCGCCGGGGTTCCCCGACCGACAAGAAGCGAAATCGGGGACCATCACGAGAGTATTCATTCCCTGGCGCTTGATTTCTCCCGCCAACTACCTAAGGAGAGCGAGCGAAAGCGGCCCCGCCGTCAATGCCAGATTAATTCCGCTTCGGGTTCGATTTCTTCGGCGCCTTCGAGGCTCGTAGCTTCGGCGAGGATCGGCAATCCGCCCTCCTCCGCGGCATGCCTGGTGTAGCGCAGAAGGAGCAGGAACGGGATCATGGCCAGGAACATGATGGACATCACCCAGAAGGCCTCGACGAAGGCCAGGATGGAGGCCTGTCTCTGCACCAGACCGTAGAGGGCAGCCAAGGCCTTGCGCTGAGCGGTGACCGCATCGAGGCCATGGGAGAGAAACCAGGCCTGGATACCGGCAAGCATCCGGCGGGTGGCCAAGTTGCCGGCGGTGATGTTGGCGACCAGATGGGATTGGTGAAACTGGGTGCGGCGCTCAAGGAAGGTAGTCATGAGGGCGATGCCAAAGCTGCCCCCGATGTTACGCATGAGGTTGAAGATGCTGGTGGCGTTGCCCATCCTCTCTTTGGGAATTCTGGCCATGCTGAGCGTCATCAGGGGAATGAACAGGAGGGCGAGAGCGACTCCCTGCACCACCTGGGGCCAGAAGATGTCCCAATAGCCGGCGTTGAGGTTCAGGTGAGAGAGCTGAAACATGGTGATCGCGCCCAGCGTGAAACCGACCAGCATCAGCTTGCGGGGATCGGTCTTGCCGATCAGGTATCCGGTGAGGGGCATGGTGGCGAGAGAGCCGATGCCGCGGGGAGAGAGCGCCAGGCCGGCGTTGTAGGCGGGATAGCCCAGCAAAGTCTGGAGATAAATGGGTAAGAGTACGAGGCTGGCGTAGAGCACGAAGCCGAGTTGCGTAATCAGAAAGACTCCGGCGGAAAAGGAGCGATCCGCCAGTGCGCGCAGATCGACCACGGGATCCTTGGCTCTCAGTTCGCGTACCACCAGCGCGACCAAGCCGATCACGCACAGGATGGCGAAGAAACGGATGTAGTTTGAGGCGAACCAGTCCTTGCGCTGGCCGGTGTCCAGTACGACCTGCAGCGTGCCGAAGCCCAGAGCCAGCAACCCGATGCCCCACAGGTCCACCCGGCCCGCGCTGCGGCGTATGTAGTGAGGGTCGAAGACGAAGCGGTTCATCATCACCAGGGAAAAGGCTCCGATGGGAAGGTTGAGGTAGAAGATCCAGCGCCAGGAGTAATTATCGGTGATCCAGCCACCCAGGGTAGGGCCGAGAATGGGGGCGAGCAGGATGCCCACGCCGTAGGCCGCCATGGCCTGTCCGTGCTTCTTGCGCGGGAAAGATTCGAGCAAGATGGCCTGGGCAAGGGGCTGCAGACCGCCGCCGCTCAGTCCCTGCAGAACGCGGAAGAAGATGAGTGTGGAGAGGCTGGTGGCGAGTCCGCATAGCAGCGAAGTTGCGGTAAAGCCGCTGACGCACAGGAGTAGGAGTTTCTTGCGGCCGAGATAGCGCGCCAGCCACCCCGACATGGGCAGCACGATGGCGTTGGCGACAAGATAAGACGTGACCACCCAGGTGCCTTCGTCGACGGTGGCCGCGAGATTGCCGCTGATGTGGGGAATGGCGACGTTGACCACCGTGGTGTCGAGCAACTCCATGAAGGTCGCCATCATCACGGAGACGGTGACGATCCAGGGATTCACCGGCCGATGCGTTGCTGCATCCACGGGAACCGCTCACCTGTTTGTAAGCTACCGGTTCGGGTGCGCCGGGGCAGTGATGAAGATCACCCGTGGTTGAGCTGAGGCTGGTCTCCCAGCGGCGCGTAACACCCCGGGTGAAGTCCACAAAAAGGTTAGCCTTCGGGCATGAGGTCGGCGGATTGGTAACGGTTGAGGACGTCATCGCGAGTGATGACGCCTTCCAGCTTGCGAAGATCGGCGCGGTTGACCACCGGGACTAGCACCACCTGGTTGACGTGGCGCAGCGCCATGTCGAGGGAGAGATCGGGATAGAGGTAGGGCAGGTCCTGCTTGGGCAGGACGGAACCGAGTGTGAGGTCCCCCTTCCCTTCTTTGACCATGCGTGCCAGATCGGCCTTGCTGACGCTGCGCCATCCCCCAAGTTGCATCTGGACCAGGACAACGTTATGCGGAAGGGACTGGCTGCGCTGCTCCGCTTCGGCGATGGAGATGTCCGCGTCGAGCACGACCGTGGGCGGGGGTTTCATGGCATCCTCGACGCGCAGGATCACCTCGTCGCGCTGTTCTTCGAGCGAGGGCAGGACCAGACCGTCCTGGCGGGTGAGCAGATCGAGGATCGGTGTCTTCTGCAGACTGCGAGAGACGACGTAGGCGACGGTGTTGGCGACGATGACGGGGAGGATGATGGCGTAATTGCCGCTGGTTTCAAGCACCATGAACACCGAGGTCATGGGCGCCCGCAGGAAGCCGGCGAACAGTACCCCCATGCCCACCAGGGCGTAGGTACCGGTCGAGCCCATGAGGGTGGGAAAGAAGATGCGCTCCACGCCCCCGACGGCTCCGCCCAGCATCGCACCCACAAACAACGTAGGGGCGAACATTCCTCCCGGGGTCCCGGTGGAGAACGAGAGGGTGGTGGCGAGAATTTTGAGCGCGGCCAGAATGGCCAGCATTTTCCAGGTGAACTGGTCGTGCATGGCCTGGTCCATGAAACTGTAGCCGGCACCCATGACTTGGGGGGCGCCCAGCCATCCCATCAATCCGATGATCAGGCCGGCGGCGGCAGTCTGGAAGTAGAGCGTCCAGCCCGGGAGGGCGCGGAGACGGGGGCGAAGGAAGCCGATACCTTTGGCAAATAGGACGCAGGCGACCCCGCCGACCAGACCGAGAGCGGTGTAGGCGATGAGCTCAGCCGGGCGGACAAAGGCCGTGACGGGAATGCGGAACAGCGCCTCCGCGCCCAGGAAAAAGCGCACGATGACCACGCTGGCCACGGCGGCCAGGACGACGGCGCCGAGGATGCCGGCGCTCCAGCGTCCGATGACCTCTTCGATGACGAACAGCACGGCAGAGATCGGGGCGTTGAAGGCGGCGGCCAGACCGGCAGCCGCGCCCACCGGGGCGAGCAGGCGCAGACGCTCGCGGGAGAGCTCGAGGTGTCGGCCCAGGGCGGATGCGATAGAAGCACCGACCTGAAGCGAGGGATCCTCGGGGCCGAGCGACTGGCCGGAGCCGATGGCCAGGGCACAGCAGATGAATTTTCCCACCGCGCTGCGCAGCGGGATGTAGCCGTTATAGATGTAGAGAGCGGCCTTGGTCTGGTTGACGCCGCTGCCGCGGATGGTAGGAAAAACCTGGCGTACCAGGACCGCGACCAGCAGGCCCACGACGACAGGGGCGCCCAGGAGTCGCAGCGCGCCAGAATGCGGCAAAGGTCCGAGCAGGGCGAGGCTGGTCCAGTCGATGGCCAGCCGGAAGCAGACCACGGCCAGGCCGGAGAAAATCCCAATGAAGATAGAGAGGAGGAGGAAGAAAGGCTCCTCGCGGCGGGGGCTGAAGGTGATACGCGACAGGCGGCCGAGCGTGGAGAGCTCGGGCGTACCGTTGGCGGCGCTGGGCGGAGGGGCCGGCATGGAAGGAGGCAGGTCGGCCATCACTCGGCCTCCGCCTGGTGCGAGATCAGCGAGAGGGCAAGATCCATCCCCTTGGGGGGGCCACATCGCTGGGCGGTCTTCTGCTCGATGGTGGAAACCAGATCCATGATGATGTCCGGTAAATCGGTCTCCCCGGCGGAGCGCAACTGCCGGAGTTTAGGCTTCAGCTCGTTCCACTGAACCGACAGGTCATGCAGGCCGTTCGCCGAAGGCGACGCGAGGTCGAGTTCGAGGGAGGTAGCGCAGGACTGGAGGCGATGCCCGGCCTGCTCAAAGGCGGCTTGGAGGCGACGATTGCGTTCGGCGTCGGAGATGCGGGGACGAAAGGGATCCGAACCGAGCAGTAAGTTCACGGTTCCGAGAAGCTGTTGGGATGGAGCATCGCCAGAATCGGTTTCGACGGCGGTCTTGAGGAAGTGCTGGGCAAGATCGTAACGGCGCAACTGGAAGGCGGTTTCGCCTGCGCCCGCCAGGGCCGCGTGGTTACGGCGATCGAGATGCAAGACCTGCCGGAATTCCGCGAGGGCGTGGGGCTGGTCGCCGGCGCGCGCGAACAGGGCGGCGACCTGAAGATGGAGCTCGGGATCGGGCGGAAGCGTCTGAGCCAAGGACAGCAGTTCGGCCTGAGCCTGAGGAAGGGCGTTCTCCTCGAGAAGAAATTGAATCAGTTCGAGGCGGGTGTGGCGGCGGTTGGAGTCGGCATCGCGGTCCCAGATGCCGTAGATGGCGTTGTGGTAGTAGCGGATGGCCGTGTCGAGCGCGTGCTGGCGGACGGCGAGCCGGGCCAGGGCCAGGCTGATCGTGCTGTCCTGGGGCGCGCGCTCCCAGAGACTCAGCAGGTAGGTCTGGGACTCGCTGAGACGGCCGGAGTCGCGCAGTGCGCGCGCCAGCGAGAGCTGATACTGGCTGTTGCCGGGATCGTAGGTGAGGGCGGCGCGGAATTCATCGAGCGCACCGACCAGGTTGCCGGCATCGGCGTCGGCCACACCCCGCTGGAAGAGGTGCCAGGCAATCTGCTTAGTGTTGGCACGATAGCGCGTGACCAGATGCGAGACCAGGACAAAACCGGCGACGCTGATCGCGGTCAGAATGATCAGCACGACGGACAAGCGGGGAGCGAGGGGTGCTTGTTCGACTGGCGCAGCTTCCACCACGGAGATCATGGTAGCCAATTCCTGTCAGGAATGACCAGCGGCGGCCGAGGTTCGGGCGGACCGGTCGCGCGTCTGCATGCTTGGTGACGGCCAAGATTGAGAGAGAAAAGCATCGAACCACCGGAGATCCGGCTACCGAGGTTGCGTCCCGGCGGGCAGCTTGAGCAGACGGGCCGCGGCCAAGTCTTCGAGAGCGCAACCCACGCTCTTGAAAAGCGTGATCTCAGAAGGGCTGGTGCGGACAGGGCGGGTGCCGGACAGCAACTGATGGAGATCGGCGAGCAGGTGGTGGCGCGAGATAGCGCCCGAACGGAGCGGCAGCAGGAGGTCGCCGGCTTCAGCCAGAGCGCCCTCGAAGGTATCGACGACCACGCGCGACCGCTGGATGGTGTAGTCGTCGACTTCGCGGGTCTGCGGCTGGAACGAGCCGACCAGATTGAGGTGGGCGCCGGCGCGGAGCATACGCCCGTCGAACAGCGGGGTGTGGGAGGTGGTGCAGGTACAAAGAACGTCGGACTCGGCGGCGTTGGTACGGGGATAGACAGCTTCGACGGGCAGGGCTCGTTCGGCGGACATTTCCTGGGCGAAGTCGCGGGCCCTGGCGTGATCGCGACCGGTAACGACGGCGCGCTCGAACTTGCGGACTAGCGGCAGAACCCGCAGGTGCGCGCGCGCCTGGCGTCCGGTGCCGAAGATGCCGAGGACGCGGGCATCTGCGCGGGCGAGGAGCCGGGTAGCGACGGCAGAAGTGGCAGCCGTGCGCAGGTCGGTGAGGTAGTTGGCAGGGATGACCAGGCGAGCGCCGCCGGAGTCGGCGTCGAACAGGATGTAGGTGGCCTGGATGTGACTCTCGGGGACATGGGGATTCTCGTTGAACTTGACCAGCTTCATGCCGAGGGCATGGGCCAGGCGGTCGTAACAGGGCATGATCAAGAAGACGCCACCTGCCACCTTCATCTGGGCGCGGACGGGCATGACGGTGTCGGGATAGCGGAGGCGGAAGGCTTCCTCGATGGCCGCAATCACCTGAACCGGATCCAGCAGGCGGCGGACGTCGGCCTCGGTCAGGAATTCCACGGGGGAATGGTATCAGCCCTGAAGGCGGTCGGATCGGGTCAGGGCGCCAGCGCTGGCGGGAACCTTGAGCTTCGCGCGTCAAAGTCTTCGCCGAATCGGCGCGCTCCGGCAGAATCTTCCCGGGGGTCAGCGAAGGGATCGCTTCAGGTTAAGATACTGCGGCGCATGAATCGCGAATATCACAAGGGATACAGCCAGGAACTGCACCGGGACATGGAGATGCTGGTCTTCGGCCACGCGGGAGTGCCTATCCTCGTGTTCCCCACTTCGAGGGGAAGGTTCTTTGAGTATGAGGACCGTGGCATGATCGGGATGCTCTCGCCTAAGATCGAGCGCGGGGAGTTGCAAGTGTTCTGCCCGGACTCGGTGGACGGGGAGAGCTGGTACAACCATGGGGTTCATCCGCGGATCCGCGTGCTGCGACACCTGCAGTACGAGCGTTACATTTGGCATGAGGTGATGCGGTTCCTGCGGTGGAAGAACCCGGCGCCGAGCCTGGCGGTGACGGGATGCAGCTTTGGGGGATACCACGCGCTGAATTTTGCGCTCAAGCATCCGGACACGGTCACGCATTGCGTGAGCATGGGGGCAGCGTTCGACATTCACCAATTTCTGGACGGATACTACGACGATGATTGCTACTTCAACTGCCCTCCAGATTTCCTGCCGAACATGAGCGATGACTGGTACCTGAGCCGCTACCGGCAGATGCAGTGGGTGCTGGCCACCGGGGAGTGGGACATGTGCATGGACCAGAATGTGAAGATGGCGCGGATCATGGAGAGCAAGGGGATTCCGCACTGGCTGGACATCTGGGGAGACCATTCCCAGCATGACTGGCCATGGTGGCAGAAGATGGCGGGAAAGTATTTTTAGCGGTGGCAGCAAGGGCTGGAAGCCGCGGGAGGCAGCAGAGAGTTCTCCAGGGCGGAGAGAACAGCGGCAAAGACGCGAAGACCGGCGCGACACGGGTCCCCGGGGTTGTTCTCGAGCGTCGGAGCGATTTGAGGAGCATTGCCTATGAGTAAGAAAATTGCGGTCCTGTTTGGGATGGAGAATTCGTTTCCCCCGGCGGTGGTGGAGCAGATCAAGGCGATGCAGGTGCCGGGGGTTGAGGCGGAATTTGTGAAGATCGGCGGGATCCGGATGGATGAGCCGAAGAAATATGACGTCATCGTGGACCGCATCTCTCAGGATATCCAGTTTTACCGGGCGTACCTGAAGAACGCAGCCCTCCACGGGACGATCGTGATCAACAACCCCTTCTGGTGGACGGCGGACGACAAGTTCTTCAACTACGCGCTGGCTGCCAAGCTGGGGGTGGCGATCCCGCCGACGGTGATTCTGCCGCACAACCGACATCCCGAGGGGACAACGGAACAGTCGATGCGGAACCTGATTTTCCCCCTGAACTGGGATGGCTTGTTCGCCTACGTGGGGTTCCCCGCCTTTCTGAAGCCCTATTCCGGCGGCGGCTGGAAGCACGTGTACAAAGTCCATTCGCCGGAGGAGTTTTTCCATTGCTACAACCAGACCGGAGACCTGTGCATGACCCTGCAGCACGGAGTGGAATTCGAGGAGTATTTTCGTTGCTACGTGATCGGGCAGGAAAAAGTGCACATCATGCGGTATGACCCCAGGGCGCCGCATCACGACCGCTATGTGAAGGGGAACCCACCGCCGTCACCCAGGTTGAAGGAGCGGATGGAGAAAGATGCCCTGACCTTGTGTCGGGCCCTGGGCTACGACGTGAATACCGTGGAGTTCGCGGTGGAGGGCGGGGTTCCGTACGCGATTGACTTCCTCAATCCGGCCCCGGATGCGGAGATCAGCTCGGTGGGGCAGGAGAATTTTGACTGGGTGGTCCAAGCGGTCGCAGAGATGGCGATTGCCAAGGCGCTGCGTGGGGAGAACCCGGTTCGGGAACTGCGGTGGGCGGAGTTTCTGACCGGGCCCAGGCCGGCGGCCAAGAAGCGGGCAAGGAAGGTGGTAACGGAAGGGGCGGGCGCGTCGTAGAGAGAAGAGCCCGCAGCGGGTTCGGAAAACCGGGAAAGCCTTCGACCCCAGGGCGGACGCAGCGCGGGCCACGGAGGAAAGCGGGCGGCAATCGAACACCCGGTTGTTATACTGTCTGGGGCCAAAACCAGCGATGTTTCGCCATGAAACCCACGTTCACCATCGGGATTGAGGAGGAATATCAGACGGTCGACCCGGTGAGCCGGGATCTGCGGTCGCATATTCACGCCCAGATCATCGAGAAGGGCAAGCGGCTGCTCCAGGAGCGGGTGAAGGCGGAGATGCACGCTTCGGTGGTGGAGGTGGGGACGTCGGTGTGCCCGTCCATCAAGCAAGCCAAGGAAGAGGTCAAGAAGCTGCGGCGGGACATGATCACGCTGGCCAAGGAAAACGGCTTGCGGTTGGCCTCGGCGGCGACGCATCCCTTTGCAGACTGGCGCACCCAGGAGATCACGCCCGACGAGCGCTATAAGAATATCGTTGAGGACATGCAGCTGGTGGCGCGCGCCAACCTGATTTTCGGGTTGCACGTACACATCGGGGTGGAGGACCGGGAGACGGCCATCCATATGATGAACCATGCCCGGTATTTTCTTCCCCACATGCTGGCGCTGTCGTCGAATTCGCCGTTCTGGCTGGGGATGGATACGGGGTTGAAGTCGTATCGCTGCAAGGTGTTCGACAAGTTTCCGCGCACCAATATTCCGGATTATTTTCCCTCGTGGGGTGAGTATGAGAGTTTCATCCGGCTGCTGATCAAAACCGGGTGCATCGATAACGCCAAGAAGATCTGGTGGGATATCCGGCCGCATCCGTTCTTCAACACCATCGAATTCCGGGTTTGTGATATCCCGATGCGGGTGGACGAGACCATCGCGCTGGCGGCATTGATCCAGGCAACGGTGGCCAAGCTGTACAAACTGTACGAGGCGAACCAGGGCTTCCGCCTGTACCGACGGGCGCTGATCATGGAGAACAAGTGGCGGGCGGCGCGCTACGGGCTGGAGGGGAAGATGATCGACTTCGGCCGGCAGGTCGAGCTGCCGGAGCGCGATCTGATTCTCGAGTATTTGCAGTTCGTCGAGGACGTGGTCGATGAGCTGAACTCGCGCGAAGAGATTGAATACATCCACCAGATCCTGGAGATGGGCAGCGGCGCCGACCGGCAGCTGCGAGTCTTCCGGGAGACGGGGGATCTGAAGCAGGTCGTGGATTACATCATCGAGGAGACGGAAGTGGGCGTGGCCAGGACGGCAGCCCCGGTTTCCGAACAAAAAGCAGGGTAATGAAGACAGCCAGTCGCGCCTACCGCTCGCTCCATCACATCCCCTTCGATTCCGAACTGACTCCGGGCGCCCGCAACGCCATCGACGTTTGCCTGCGGGTGCAGCCCTCCGAGAAGGTCACCCTCATCACCGACGAGGTCAGCAAGGAGATCGCGGCGGCGATCGCCAGCGAACTCAAGCGGGTGGGAGCACCGTACCAGGCGTGGCTTCTGGAAGAACTGGCCACCCGGCCGCTGGCGCACCTTCCCGGGGAGATCCTGGAGGACCTGGAGACCAGCCAGGTAAGCCTGTTCGTGGTGCAGGTGCAGCCGAACGAGTTGCAATCGCGCATGCAGATGACGGCGGTGGTCAACCGGAGGAAGATCCGGCACGCCCACATGGTCAACATCAACCGGCAGATCATGCTGGAGGGGATGCGGGCCGATTTCCGCAAAGTCGATCAGATCAGCACCCGGGTGGTGGAGCGAGTGCGGAAGGCATCGCGGATCCGGGCGACGACTCCGGCAGGGACGGAGTTGGTGGCGGAGTTGAATCCTTCTTATAAGTGGCTGAAAACCTCCGGGATCATCAGCCCGGACAAGTGGGGAAACCTGCCCGGTGGCGAGGTGTTTACCACCCCCGGCGAGGTGAACGGGACGTTCGTGATCGATGGCGTGGTCGGGGATTATCTGTGCGCCAAGTTCGGTGACCTGAAGCGCAATCCGCTGACCATTGTCGTGAAGGGGAACCGGGTGTCGGAGGCGCATTCCTCGAACCGAGAGCTGGAGCAGGACTTCTGGCGCTATACGCACACGGATGAGAACAGCGACCGGGTGGGAGAGTTCGCGATCGGAACCAACGTCGAGCTGAAGGATGTGATCGGGCAGATCCTGCAGGACGAGAAGTTTCCTGGCGTACACATTGCCTTCGGAAATCCCTACGGGGAACATACCGGGGCGCAGTGGTATTCATCGACCCATATCGACGTCGTGGGACGGAAATTTGATATCTGGGTCGATTCCGAGCAGATCATGCGGTGCGGGGAGTTCTTAATCTAGCCGCCGGTTCTGCCAACCCCAGTGTGCGCCTTCCAGTTCGCGGGTCGCGCGATCCCGCGCTACACTTCCCTGGCATGATTCCCTCCCTGCGGTCCGCTTTCAATTCGACATACAAACCTGAGAAATATCGGGCCCTGCTGCAGAAGCTGGAAACCCGGTGTGGAGTCCGCATCGGGTTCCGGGTCTCGGAGACGCCGTGTTTCTTGCCTCAGGGGCTGATTGAGCGGTTGGCGGAGGAGGGAAAGGAGTTAATCCGCCAACTGGTGGACAGCCCCGCGTATCACGAGCGGTCGAACCGGTCGATTCCGCCGAAGTTTTGTGTGTCGCGCGAGGATGCGCACCCGCTGTTTGTGCAGGTGGACTTCGGGCTGGTGCGAGACCCGGCCGGGGATCTGCAGCCGAAGCTGGTGGAGTTGCAGGCCTTCCCTTCCCTGTACGCATATCAGCCGATCCTGGCGGAAAGTTATCGGGATGTGTTTGAGCTCGATTCCCTGCCCGGGCCGAACGCCCCCGCGACCGCCGGCGCGACCCGGCCCGACGCCGGACGAAGGCCGGGACTTCGCTACTTTCTCAGCGGCCTGGATGAACACTCCTACCGGGAACTGCTGCGCCGGGCGATTGTGGCAGGTCACGATCCAGAGAACGTGATCCTGATGGAAATCGATCCGCTTCGTCAGAAGACGCTGCCGGACTTTCTCGCGACCGAGAAGCTGCTGGGAATCCGGACGGTGGACATCCGGGCACTCAAGAAAGAGGGAAACCGTCTCTGTTACGAAGACTCGGGGCGGCAGGTGCCGGTGCGTCGGATTTACAACCGTGCCATCGTGGATGAACTGGAGCGGAAGGGAGTGCGCCTGAATTTCGATTTTCGGGATGACCTCGAGGTGGAGTGGGCCGGGCATCCGAACTGGTACTTCCGGATCAGCAAGTTTGCCATTCCCTATCTCCAGCATCCTTCGGTTCCGAAGACCTGGTTTCTCGACCAGATGGAGCGGGTGCCTGAGGATCTCGAGAACTACGCCCTGAAGCCCTTGTATTCCTTTGCCGGGCTGGGGGTGGTGATCGCTCCCCGGAAACAAGATATTCAGGCCGTGCCCCGGGAGCGGCGGGCAGAGTACATCCTGCAGGAGCGGCTGCACTTTGCGCCGGTGATCGAGACGCCGCACGGCGCGACCAAGGTGGAAGTGCGGGTGATGTATGTGTGGTTGGAGGAACTGACACCGGTGCTGACCATTCTGCGCATGGGGCGAGGACTGATGATGGGTGTGGACCATAACCGGGACATGGAGTGGGTGGGGTCGTCGGCGGGGTTCTTCTAGAAACCCGTCGTTCGTCATGGATCGGCTCCTAAGGCCGGCAAGGGGACTAGGATCATCTGGCTTCCCTTCCTGGAATTGGCTGAGGCGCAGAGGCTTCGGTGCGGGACATGGCCGATTGAGTAGGTGACTGAAGGCAAACGGGCTGCCGGAGTCTGACGCCGAGTCAAGGCGCCGGCGGGCGGTTGACCTGCCGCCTCGGCGGGCCTAAGATGGCGGGCTGCAGGGTTAGCGCTTCCCATGATCGGGCAGACGGTTTCTCATTATCGCATCCTGGGAAAGCTGGGCGGCGGTGGCATGGGAGTAGTGTACGAGGCTGAGGACATCAAGCTCGGCCGGCACGTCGCCCTCAAATTCATTCCGGAAAACCTGGTGGGGGACCGCAAGGCGCTGGAGCGCTTCGAGCGCGAGGCGCGGGCCGCCTCGCAGCTGAACCATCCCAACATCTGTACCATCCACGAAATCGACGACAACCGGGGCCAGCCGTTCATCGTCATGGAGAAACTGGAGGGCGAGAGCCTGAAGGAGCGCATGCGCGGCAAGCCCATGGAACTGGACGAGGTGCTGGAGATCTCGATCCAGGTGGCGGACGCGCTGATCGCCTCGCATGCCAAGGGCATCATTCACCGTGACATCAAGCCGGCCAACATCTTCCTTACGCGCGGCGGACAAGCCAAGGTGCTGGACTTCGGATTGGCCAAGCTGCAGAAGGCGACGCAACTGGCGACCAGCACGGATAGCGGGGTCGAGGATTCGCTGACCGCGGTGGGGGTAATTCCGGGCACGGCGGTATACATGTCGCCGGAGCAGGCCCGCAGCGACGATCTGGATCAACGCAGCGACCTGTTCTCCTTTGGCGTGGTGCTGTACGAGATGGGGACGGGAAAGAAGCCGTTCTCGGGGACAAACATCATCACCACCCTGGACGCAGTGCTGCACCAGAAACCGGCGGCGCCGCGCAGCGTCAACCCCGCCTTGCCGCCCGAGTTCGAAGGCATCGTCGGCAAGGCGATGGAGAAGGACCGCGACCTGCGCTACAAGACCGCGAGCGAGATGCGGGGCGACCTGCAGCAACTGAAAAAGGAGACCGAGTCGGGATTGTCGCGCACCGCGGCGCGAGACATTCTGCCCCGAATCGCGAGCACGACCTTTCAAGGATCGAGCACCAGGCAGACGTATCTCTTGCTGGGCATGGCAGCCTTGCTCATCACCGTGCTGGCGGCGGTAGGGGCGTGGTGGCTCAAGCATCGCCGCATGGGGCCGGCGGCGGGCAAAGATACCATCGCCGTGCTGCCCCTCGAGAACTTCACCGGCGATTCCAATCTCGATTACCTCAGGTACGCTCTGGCCGACGAAGTGGCGAAGGCTTTGACCTATACGCGAACGCTGGACGTGCGCCCGACCGCCAACACCCGCAAATATTCCGCCGTGGATGTGGATCCACAGCAGGCGGGACGTGATCTGCACGTGGCCAGTGTGGTCACGGGGCATTTTCTGAAACAAGGTACGCTGTTGCTGGTCGCGCTGGAAGCGATCAACGTCGGCAGCAACAGCCTGGTGTGGCAAAGCACCATCCAGGTACCCGGGCAGGATCTGCTGGCGCTGCAGGATGAACTGGGCAAGAACATCCGCCAAGGTCTGCTGCCCAGCCTGGGCACGGGGCAGGTGCAGGATACGAGCACCAAGCCCAAGAATTCCGAGGCGTACGACCTGTACTTGCGCAGCGTTCCCGTGCCCCACGACGCAAAGCCCAATAAGCAAGCGATCGCCATGCTGGAGCGGTCGGTGGGTCTGGATTCCTCCTACGCGCCCGCCTGGGAAGCGCTGGGCATGCGCTACTACTACGATTCGCATTACGGCGACGGAGGCGATGAAAGCTTCAAGCGTTCCAATGCGTCGTATGAGCGGGCTTTGGCTCTGGACCCGAATTTGGTACTCGCCACCGGGCAACTGACCACCAACCGGGTGGAGCGGGGAGAACTGACCAAAGCCTATGAAGAGGCGACTTCCCTGGTGCGGCGCCGTCCCAAGATGTCGCAGGCGCACTTCACCATGGGCTACGTGTACCGCTACGCAGGCATGATGGAAGACTCCCAGAAGGAGTGCGACGCGGCTCTGAAACTCGACCCCGGAAATTACTCGCTGCGCTCCTGCGCGTTTGCCTTTCTCTACATGGGGAAGACGGAGCGGGCCCGGGACTACGTTCAGTTGGACGCCGGGACGGAGTGGGCCAACTACGTGATGCCTTCGATCCTGCTGCGGGAGGGAAAAAAGCCCGAGGCCCGGGAGGCGGTGAAGCAGATGTCGGCACAACCCTTCTATCACCGTGATCTGCTGGAGGCGGGCCTGGGCATGCGGCCGCCGGCAGACCTCGACAAAATCGCCCAGCAGGCTGCGGCCATCGCCGCGGAAGACGACCCCGAGTCAGCCTATTACGAGGGGTCGCTGCTGGCCCTCTTCGGCAGGAATGACGCGGCCATGCACATGCTCAAGCTGGCGGTGGAAGAGAACTATTGCGCGTACTCCGCCTTGCTGACTGATCCCGCCTTGGTGAACCTGCGGGGCACGAAAGAGTTCGATAACCTGCTGAACCAGGCCAAGTATTGCCAGCAACAACTGCTTGAGTCTTCCGGCACCTCAGGGAAATAGAGCACCACGGACAAGCCTCCTCACCCTGTCGAATATAATCCAGAGTTGAGTTGTTGAGGACTGTCCAGGAAAAATCTTGCGTCCCCCGCACGAAGAAGCCCATCCGCATACCATGAAGTCCCCGAATCCTCGGAGGTCCTTTTCCCGTTGGCTCCTGCTTTTGCCGATTGTGCTGGGGCTGCTTCTAGCGGCCGCAGTCCTGATCCCTTTACCCGGGAAAAGAGCCGCGGTTCCGGACGTTCTGCCGCCAGACACGGGAACGACGGGCCTGCGACTGATGTTGCGGCGGTTGGGCACCACGGCCCGACTCATGCAGACGGTGGCGCATCCCGACGACGAAGACGGAGGCATGCTGACGCTCGAGTCGCGCGGCCAAGGCGACACGGTTCTCCTGCTGACCCTGAACCGGGGCGAAGGAGGTCAGAACAAGCTGGGCAGCAACCTGTTTGATGTATTGGGAGTGCTGCGCACGCTCGAGCTGTTGGCCTCGGACCGCTATTACGGGGTGGAGCAGCGGTTCACGCGGGTGGCGGACTTCGGGTACTCCAAGACGGCAGAGGAGACGTTTGCCAAGTGGGGCGGGCATGACGTTCCGCTCGGCGATATGGTGCGGGTGATCCGTACCTTCCGTCCGGATGTTCTGGTGGCCCGCTTCTCCGGGACGAACCGGGACGGCCACGGTCATCACCAGGCTTCGGCGATCCTGACCCAGGAGGCATTTCGCGCGGCGGCAGATCCGGCGCGGTTTCCAGAGCAGATCCGGGAAGGACTGGCACCCTGGCAGGCGCGAAAGCTCTACGTCGGCAATGTATGCGGGTTTGGCGTCCAGACGTGTCCCGATGCCACGGTCAAGCTGAACACAGGAACCGTGGATCCGCTTCTGGGCATGTCATACGTGCAGTTTTCCATGGAGGGACTGCGGCACCAGTTATCGCAGGGCGCGGGGGCGTGGAGTGTAGCATCGGGGGACCGGTTCACCTTTTACAAGCAGGTGGATTCCGTGCTGCCGAAGACGGCAGCGGAAGGCGGACACGAGAAGGATTTCTTCGACGGCATCGATACCAGTTTGCCGGGGCTGGCCTCGCGACTGGGCATGGAGGAAGGACGGGTTCCGTGGCTCCGGCCGGAACTGGTCAAGCTGCAAGGGTTGGTAGAAGAGGCGACGAAGGATGCCGAGGCCAATCCCGGCGAGGCCGCAGGGCCGCTTCTCAAAGCGCTCGCCTTAGTCAAGGAACAGGAGCAGAAGGCGGTTGCCGGTCTTTCCGCCCCGGCCGCAGCGGATCTGTGGGTAAACCTCGATACCAAGCGGGAGCAGTTTCAGCAGGCGGCGAACCTCGCCCTTGGCCTGACCTTGACGGTTGCGGTGGACGCGCCCATGGGGGCCTCGCCGGAAGCTGCCTTCATGGCGGTCCCTGGACAGGCCTTTCGAGTAACCGTGCGTTTGCGGAACGGGAGCGGCCAGAGCCTTACCCTTCGCAACATGGCGCTGGATTTTCCCCCGGGATGGAGAGCGGCAGCCACCTCCAGCCGGGTACAGGCTTTGCCCCCCGGGGAGCAGGCCACGGAGACCTTCCGGGTGACAGTGCCGGAGAATGCCGAGTATACACGCCCGTACTGGCACCGTACCGATCCGGAAAAAGAGAGCGTCAACACCATTGACGATGCGCGCTACGTGACGCTTCCTTTCCCTCCCCCGCCGCTGGCGGCACACGTGGATTATGCCGTCAAGGGGCTGACGGGATCGGTGCGCGCCGTGGCCACGGCTAGCTTCAAGAATTCCCAGGGCCAGGCAGAAAACCGCGCTGTGGCGGTAGGCCCCGCGTTTTCCGTGGCTCTGGAACCTTCTACCCAGGTTATTCCCGTAGGACCGGACGGGCCACGGTCGATTCACGTTGCCGTCGAGAGTTCCCTTCCCGCAGCTGAGGGGGCGAGCCTCAAGGCGGAGGCGCCACCGGGATGGCGTGCGGAACCAGCTTCCGAAAAGGTGAGAGAGGAGACGAAGCAATACCAGTTCAAGGTGTATCCGCGAGCACAGAGTGAGGGGCGCTCCCAGGTAAAAGCCAGGCTGGACTACCAGGACCGGAAATACTCCGAAGGCTATACCGTGGTGACGCGGGACGATCTGGACACTTTCTATTACTACCAGCCGGCAGTGCAGCGGGTAAGCGTGGTGGAGGTAAAGCTGCCGCCCGATTTGAGAGTGGGGTATGTCATGGGAGCGGGCGACGACATTCCGACGGTGCTCGAGCAGACGGGAATAGATGTGACTCTGATTCCGCCGGAGAAGTTGGCGACCGAGGATCTGGGCAAGTACGGGACGATTGTCGTTGGAATCCGAGCCTATGACACGCAGAAAGACGTGGTGGCGAATAACCGGCGATTGCTGGACTTCGTCTCCGCGGGCGGAACCCTGGTGGTGCAGTATCAGACCAGCCCCGGAGATTTCAACACCGGTCACTTCACACCCTATCCGGCGGAACTGGGGCGAGCGCGAGTTTCGGTGGAGGAGGCGCCGGTGGGAATCCTGGCGCCCGAGGATCGCGTCTTCCACTTCCCCAACCGGATTACCGCACGCGACTTTGAGGGATGGGTGCAGGAGCGCGGTCTGTATTTCATGAGCAAGTGGGATGACAAGTACATGCCCCTGCTGACGTCCGAGGACCCGGGCGAAGCTCCCCAAGAGGGCGGCTTGCTGCGCGCAGCATACGGAAAGGGGACCTACATCTATACCGGGTACGCATTTTTCCGGCAACTGCCGGCCGGGGTGCCGGGGGCGGTTCGGCTGTTTGTGAATCTGCTGAGCGCGAAGAGCGGGAGTCCGCAGTCGGCAGTCAGCTCCCGAACCGCGGAGTGAAAACCGAGGAGCGACTTGCCCGACACCTGAGGGCGCGGAGCGTGGCACTTCGCGCTTCCACCCGGCTTCTGCCGATTTCCCGGTTTAGCGGTCACATTCAGCGTTAACCGTTAGGGATGCGTCTCGAGCGCCGGGCGGATGGAATGCTGAGTGCTATTCTGATCCCCCAGTCTTCACCATCCATGGCAACTTCTGCCCAGAGCGAGACCAGCCCGTCTCCGCTGATTCGCGGGATGGGGTTGTGGAGCGCCGTTTCTCTGAACATGATCGACATGATCGGGGTGGGGCCGTTCATCACCATGCCGCTGATCGTGAGCGCGATGGGCGGGCCGCAGGCCATGCTGGTATGGGTGCTGGGCGCCGGGTTCGCGATGTGCGACGGGCTGGTGTGGGCGGAGCTGGGCGCGGCGTTGCCGGCATCGGGCGGTTCGTACCTTTTCCTGAAAGAGATCTACGGGCCAAAGGGGCTGGGAAGGCTGATTTCGTTCCTGTTCATCTGGCAGCTGTCGTTCAGTGCACCCATGTCGATTGCGTCGGGCTGTCTGGGGCTCGCGGGGTATGCAGCATTCTTCTGGCCGGGACTCGAGCACACGTACTGGTCGCGCACGGCCAGCGTGCAACTGCCGTTGCTGGGTTCGTTACAGATCGCGTGGCTGATCACGGCGGGAACCGGGGTGGCCATCGGGTTGTGCGGGCTGGTGGTATTTCTTCTCTACCGGCGGATCACCGCGATCGGCCGACTATCGAAGGTCCTCTGGGTGGTCGTGATGGGCACGATTGCATGGATCATTTTTGCAGGATTAACGCATTTTCATGCAGCTTCCGCCTTTGACTTTCCACCCGGGGCGTTCCGGCTCTCGCACGAGTTCTTCCACGGCCTGAGCAGCGCGATGCTGTTCGCCACCTATGATTATTGGGGATATTACAACGTTTGTTTCCTGGGAGACGAGGTGAGAGACCCGGGCCGCAACATTCCACGGGCGTTACTGCTATCGATTCTGATCGTCGCTGGTCTATACATAATGATGAATGTCAGCATCCTGGGCGTGGTGCCCTGGCGGGAGATGGTGGCGGCCAGCCGTGCCAACAGCGGGTTGTACGTAGTGTCGGTCTTCATGGAAAGAATCTATGGGCCGTGGGCGGCAAAGCTCGCCACCGGGCTGGTGATGTGGGCCGCGTTCGGTTCGGTGTTCTCGCTGATGCTGGGATACTCGCGGGTGCCCTATGCGGCGGCGCTGGACGGGAATTACTTCCGGGTATTTGCCCAGGTCCACCCGCAAGACCGCTTTCCCTGGGTGTCGCTGGTTTGCCTGGGAGCGGTAGCGGCAGCATTCTGTTTTCTGCGGCTGGCAGATGTGATTGCGGCCCTGGTGGTCATCCGCATCATGCTGCAGTTCTTTGTGCAAGCGATTGGAGTGATAGTGTTACGCGTGCGCCGTCCGGATTTGCCGCGCCCTTTCCGGATGTGGCTGTATCCTGTACCAGCCCTGCTTGCCGCGGCGGGGTTCGGATACATCCTGTGGTTCCGTCCGAACGCCGGCCGGGAGATCCGCTACGCCATCGTGCTTCTGCTCTGCGGATTGGCGATTTACATGGCGCGGGCGTGGCGGAATTCGGAGTGGCCGTTCCAGGTGGGCGTGGGTTAGGAGAGGCAAACCTCTAGCCATAGCGGCGTAGGGATCAACCACATACGAACGGCGGGGTACAAACGAAGTTCGACGACCGGAAAAAGGTAGATGGCAGAAATGATCAAGGCGCCGCTGGCATCTCCCGCCCCTGCGGAGGGCCTTGGCGTTTCGGCCTGGGCTCCTTTGCAAGAGCCGGTGTTCCGCTCCCTGTGGATCGCAGCTGTCATCTCCTACATCGGAACCTGGATGCAGGCGGTGGGCGCGGGCTGGATGATGACCATGCTGACCACCTCCCCGCTCATGGTAGGACTGGTCCAGGCGGCGGGTGCACTGCCGGTGTTCCTTGTCATTCTGCCCGCTGGGGCGCTGGCCGACATGGTGGACCGGCGGAGACTCCTGCTGGCGACGCAAGGCTGGATGGTGCTGGCGGCCGGGGCGCTGGGCGGGCTGACGCTGCTGCACCTGGTCACGCCCTGGATTCTGCTGGGCTTTACCTTTCTGCTGGGGCTGGGTGCGGTGATGAACGATCCCGCCTGGCAGGCGATTACGCCCGAACTGGTCCCGGCGGAGAAGCACGCGGCCGCGGTCGCGATGAACTCGGCGGGGTTCAACGTGGCGCGCGCGGTGGGCCCGGCGCTGGGCGGAGTCGTGATTGCGGCGGCCGGATCGGGCTCGGCGTTCTTGCTCAATGCGATTTCGTTCTTTGGCGTCATCCTGGTGCTGTACCGCTGGAAGCGCCCCCCGCCGGAGCAGACGGTATCGGAGCCGCTGTGGGAGGCGGTAAAGACCGGGGTGCGGTATGTGCGCTCCTCGGCGGTAGTGCGGTCGGTGTTGATCCGGACGGGTGCATTCAGCGTGGCGGCCATCTCGGTATTTGCCTTGTTGCCCATCCTGGCGCAGCCTTACGGGGCGCGAGGATACGGGCTGCTGCTGGGCTGCTTCGGGCTGGGCGCCATGGCCGGGGCCACGGTGCTGCCGCGCTTGCGACGCAATCTCTCGGTGGACGGACTGGTGGCAACGGCCATCGTGGTGTTCGCGGCGATGGCGTTCGCAGCTGGTCGGGTGCACGGATTCGGGGCGATGTGCCTGGTACTCGGGATCGCGGGCGCAGCCTGGATCGGGATCCTGGCCTGCCTGAACACGGCCGCCCAGACGATGTCGCCCTCCTGGCTGCGGGCCCGGTCGCTGTCCATGTATCTGCTGGTTCTACAGGGCGGAATGGCCGCCGGGAGTACACTCTGGGGAGCACTGGCCTCGCGGCTGGGGTTGCCGAACACGCTGGCCTGCTCGGCCCTGGCTCTGCTTCTGGGTCTGGTTACGATCCGGAAGCATCGGCTGTCGGCACGCTACCTGGAGATGGCGCCGTCGGTAGTGCGGGACTGAGATCCCGCGGAGATGACGAGAACTGCTTTGAGTCCCGGATAGGACTGGATTTGTCAGCCCTGCCAGGATTTGGGAACAGGGTATGCGGCGGGCTAGGATGCTCGCCGGACCGCAAGTGTCGCCGGCGTTACCAAGGAGCAAGGTTCATGAGACGAATGTTTCTCTTTGTGCCAGTGGTGGTCACAGGACTGGGAGTGTTCGCGTCGGGGCAAGCGATGCAGGCCATGCCCAAGCCAGAGGAACGGCGCACGCTGACGCAAGTGATGGATCGAGCGTTGACCAATGTGGAGAAGGAGTTCACCTCTGCCGCCGAGGCGATGCCGGAGGACAAATACGGGTACGCTCCCACCGACGGTGAGTTCAAGGGCGTGCGCACTTTTGCGGCGCAAGTGAAGCACGTAGCTGCCTCCAATTATGAATTCGGCGCAGTCATTCTGCAGCAGAAGCCGCCGCTGGATGTCGGAGGGGAAGAGGGACCCGCATCGATCAAAACGAAGGCGGAGATTCTTCAGTTCCTGAAAGATTCGTTTGCCTACATGCACAAGGCGATTGCCACCATGAATGAACAGAATGCCACCGAGTCGCTCAAGAGCCCGTGGGGCCAGAACACGGTGACCCGGCTGGGAATCACCACCCTGACGGTGGCACACTGCTTCGATCACTACGGGCAGATGGTGGTCTATCTGCGCCACAACGGGATCATTCCGCCGGCGAGTCGAGGCTAGGCCGCCGTACTCGGAGTTCGCGGAGAGCGTCTGGCACGCCCGTGCCATTTACGATCGCGCGGCGCGGACACTAGTCTTGAGCCTCCCCCCGATCGAAAGATCAGAATTCACAGCACGGAGCGCATGTCGCTGTCTTCAGTGCACACGAGGAGTCTATGAAGTCGACGAAGACAGGTGCAGATCTGGTGGAAGAGGCACGAAGGCGGGAAGTAGAACACGAAATTCTGAGCTATTTTCTGGCGGTTGAGTCGTATCCCGCACGGGTCGCGCGAGAGCCACAGGTAAGCTTTGAGACCCACTGTTGGACGGTGTACACGGAACTGGAGAGCGGCCGGGCGAACTAGGGAGTGCCGACGGCACGGCTAAGGTTGCGGGATCCGGCGTGGGGCTGCGCCCCTGTCTGCGATCGCCGTGAGCACGAGTTCCGCGGGAAGTTGCTTCTGCTGGAGATGCGCCGCCACCTGGGCGGCGATTTTTTTGGCGGGCGGCGTCGAATCCAGAAAAATAAGGACGGAGGGACCGGCGCCGCTCAGCGCCACGCCCAGGATTCCCGGCTGACCGGCGAGTTCATGGAGCGCGGGCAGCAGCGGGCAGAGGGAAGCGCGGTAAGGCTGGTGGATGCGGTCGTCGAGCGCGGCCGCCAGCAGATCCTGCCTACCTTGAATCAAGGCCGCCAGCAGCAGCATGGAGTTCTGAATGTTCACGACGGCGTCGGCCCGCGAGTAGCTGGCCGGTAGAACGCGGCGCGCTTCCTCGGTGGCAAGACGATGGGGCGGGATCGCGACCGCCAGCGGCCACTTCCCTTTGGGTCGGATACGAGCCGCTTGGACTTCCGCTTGTCCGGAGAGGCGGGCCACGGCCAGGCCTCCCAGCCAGCAGGCCGCGGCGTTGTCGGGGTGATGCTCGCGGCGGGAGGCTTCTCCGATGATGCGCGCTTCGCTCCAGCGCAGCCGTCCGAAGTGGACGGCCAAGGCGATACCGGCAAGACGCGCGGCGGCCGAGGAACCGCAGCCCTTGCCGATGGGGATCTGGTTGCGGATCTTCAGGGCCAACGGCGTCTCTGCTTGGCCGGCAGCGGCGAGAACTTCGCGGTAGGTGGTCAGGATAAGGTGGTTTTCCAGTTGGCCGCAGATTTCCCGGTCGCGGCCCTGGGCCACGATCGAGTAGGCAGTGGCGGGACGGGCAGAAACCTTCAGGTAAAGCTCGAAGGCGAGCGCGGCGGCGTCGAAGGCCGGGCCCAGGTTGGCCGAGGTGGCGGGAAGAGTAAGGTGGAGTGGCGCGGGATCCTTGGACATGTTTTATCCGAGCTGACAAGAGTGAACATCAGGCACGCGAATTACCTGCTATTGCCCGCGAATCTCACTGGCACAGTTCAATCAGTGACTTGCGCGGGCAGTAGCATTTTGGACTCTGCTCGGATTCTCCGCAATTCCCCGCTTTTCTACCGACATTGGCACTGGATTGGCACCGAAGAGAAGGCGAAGGACGTGGGGGGCGGCTCCCCTGGCGCATGCTAGTCCCTTCCATGGGGCTGTTTTGAGGGTGCCTGGACTGGCGCACTCAATGCCTTTTTCAGTTCTGGACCGGCGGTGAGCATCTGTTTTGTGAACTGGTCGTACATGTATTCCCATTCTTCCATCTGCTTCCGCACAAGGGCGCTAAGTTTCTTCTTTTTCTTTGGCAGTGTAACGTTCGAAGGTTTGACAACGATGCTTTCGTGCACGAGTGCTTTCAGAAGAGTCGCGTCTACCAATTTCATCTGCTGAGTCAGACGGTGCATGTGGAGACCCCTCTCTTTGCGCAGCTTTTTGTTGTCCGGGGATAGTCCCATCACCAGTCCGCTGAACCGTCTACTGTGCTCCAAAGCCATGAGCTCAAGTTTGTCGCCCTGAATTGCCAACTCACGCCGGTATTCGTTTTCGGGTCTAATGGTGTTCGCGAGGCGGCACGCTACCCAGGCTTTGCAGATGAAATAGAGGGGGTCTCTGGCCATGCGACTAGCTTACCAGTAGACAGGCAGCCCGGTAGGTCGACCGATACCCCGACCCCTGGTACTCCCCTCGCTACAGCGGGCTCCCCCTCAGGCCGCACATCACAGACAACGCAAACGTTGGCGCGTGATATTTCCGTGAGTGGCTCGGCAAGTGCACAGAGAGGGCGGGAAGGTGGCTCATGAAATTAAACACCCTCGCCCGCACACCAGTGTCACCGTAGGGTCTTAGCGCGCCGCTGCCAAGTGAACTCGCCGATGAGGTACACGGCGGGTACACGCCGTGCTAAATTACGCGCATCAGCAGGGAGGGCGCAAACTGTATGGCGTGGAACCGTAGGCAGTTCCTGTCATTACTAGCGCTAGGGATTCCCGCAGGAGTGGGTGCGCTATGGGCGGCCCGCTCAGGCTATTTTGCGTCGGCGCTCCGCCTAACCAAACCGAAGGTTTCCGACTCGCGCCTAATTAAGGTCTTAGTCGGAGGCAGCAGCAGGCTTCATGCAGAATTGCTGGCGTTGAAGCTCGACCAGTCCTTGCACGCCGTCGGCGCTACCGCCGGTTCTCGCGAGTTCTTTGAACTCGCCGTACGCCACCCTCCAGACATCGCGGTGCTGTTCGATGATGACATGCATCTTGGACTTTCCGCTCTGAAAGAGTTTCGTGCTGCCTATCCCCAGATACCGGTGATCATTGTTTGGTCGGGATCGCCTATGCCTATTAGCCCTAAGACGTTACCCTGGGGAGCGCGTGAGGTTTTAGGCATTCACGAATCCCTCGGAGATCTCATTGAGTGTATCCACGCTATTCATGAGGGATGTCCACTTACCCGACACGAGCGGAAAATATTACCGCTCTTGTGCCAAGGCCTGACACACTCCCAAATCAGTATGCGACTCGGGCTGGCTGAACATGCCGTGAGGGCATACACCTTCCGCATCTTCGATAAGCTCGGCGTTTCAAGCCGATTGGAGCTTGTGTGCCTGCTCGGCTCCAATCCCAAATATCAGAGGCTCCTGAACCCGCAGACTACCTGACCTGGATTTACGTCAATGGTTATCCCTGATTACGTCGACCCCATAATCGGCTATCGCCGCTGGCTATGGAATGGGTCCAGGCTTCTGTCACTCAATGGTCAACCTTGGAACTCGGGTTGTCCACTGACGGCCCGGTGCAATGCCTTAGCCGCCCGGTGCAATGCCTTAGCCACGGGAGGCCACCAAGCTCCGCAAATTCATTGCACTTGCGGTATCTATGCACTCAAAGCTCCTCTTCCAGCCAGGGACACCGGATGGCCTAGCGGCCATGGGCCTAGCGGCGAAGTGTACCTATGGGGGACCGTCGTAGAGCACAGCGATGGATGGCGTGCCCAGTACGCTTATCCAAAGACGCTTGTAGTCACGTCAACTTGTGACCCCCTGGGGCTCGACGGCGGCCGCGGATCCCTCAGCGCCGAGGAAGTGCAATCCCGTCTCGAGGGCCTGACAAAATACCGCGCCGACATTGTATCGGCCAATGGCATTCCTGTTTGGACCACCCGCTCAGGTTACAATCCGGCCGGGATCAAAAGGCTGCGCAAAATTACTCCCTGCCTGCTTAACCCCCGCGAGCTTGAATTATTGCCGCTCTTCTGCCAAGGCCTGACCAACCGCGAAATCTGCATGCGCCTCGGGCTGAGTGAATTTTCCGTGAAGAGCTACCTGTTCCGCATCTTCGATAAGCTCGGCGTTTCAACTCGACTCGAGCTTGCGTACCTGGTCATGTCGAGTCCCACATATCAGGGGCTCATCAAACCGCAGACTATTTCCTGACGATCCCAGCCGGTAAAACCGTCCACCATTACGCCAACCGCGCCGGTTCTAACGCTCCTGGACGTGAGCCCTCTGGCTCATTCTGGCTCGATCCGGTTCTCATTGTGCACCTACTGTGCACTGCCCTATTTTTGGCGTTTGCTATCAACAAGCGACAGTGAACAATGCCCGGGACTGGCATTGCTCAACCAAATTCAACCCAAAAAGCGCTAGGCACCCGAGGATTTATTGGCCACTCGAAAAATCATGATAGGGTGTTGCGCCAGACATGTCTCCCAGGCCTGGAGGGTGATGCAAATGAGAACTATCTGGCTGGTTGTTCTAGTGTCACTGCTGAGCGGGATGATTGGATTCGGCTTCGGACAGAGCTCGGAGCCCTACGAGACGGTGATGGCTGGTGACGTAGCGCTGGGCTATCTGGTGCCGCTGCCGCCGCCAAACTCCGGGCCGGTCTTGGTGCTCGACAAGGCGCTCGCCAATGCGATTGCTGGACAGTGCAAAGTCCAAGGCGAGAGGATCGTGTGCGCTGACCACGTGAATGAGATCGAATATCTTAAGAACCTGAAAGATACACTGCCGTTGTGCAGCGAGACAAAGCGCGATCCCAGGCTAGCATGTACTTCTATGGGGCCTGTCGAGTGAGGATTTAAAGGGATAAACAACTGGGCCGTTAAAGAAATCCCCATGACTGCGACGGCGGCTGAGCCATCACGTCGCCCGCAGTGATCTCCCCTAGCGGCTTTGAGTGAAAGTACTCTCGAATGTGTTTAGCCAGACTACCCTGGGTGATTTGAGTGCTGGCCTTCCAATGGTCCCTCGTGTACTGCGCCCACTCGTTCTCCATGTACGAAGCGAACGTGCGCGGTGGCTTAGGTGCTTCCCCATTGACCGGACGTAGCACCTCGGTCAATTGCCGCTGGGCCTCGATGAAGTCGCCTTTCACAGTACGCACAGGGCGGAAGACTTGGATCGCTATCGCTTTGATAGCTCCGAAGTACCGCCTTTACAAATTGCTTTTTCTTCTCGGCGCTGAAGCAGGGACTCAGAAAGTTGCTCGTGAAAAGAACGCTCAAGTACGAACCTGCTTCGAGGTCACTCGATTTGATCTCTTCTGGCCTGTCCTTTCCTGCAAAGGCCTTTCAGGCGCATCTGGCGGCGAAGGGGCTAGGCCCCCGCACCCGTCGTTTACTGCATGCCATCCTGGTAACCATGTTCGCGTTGGCAGCAGAGGACTAGGGCAAGGTGACTACGCCCAAGACAAAGAAGAGTGTACGTGATCGCAGGATGTGCCCGGAGCTGTATCAGGCGTTGCTGCATCACAGAGCAATGGCGGTTTTTACTGAGCCAACCGATTATGTCTTCGCATCGAGCACTGGCAACCCGCTTAGGCCCGACCTGCTGCTGAGAGTTCTGAAGGATGTGCTGCGGAACCGGCTGAATATCCACCTCGGTCCTCGGCAGGATGGGCTGCATCTGCTGCGGCACTCCAGTGGAAGCTGGATCTACCAGGAGGAGGGTCCGAAGGAGACACAGGTCGCGTTGGGACATGCCAATATCACGGTCACGCTGGGCACCTACGTCCACTTGGCCGAGGGCTCAGAGGCACGAACGACAGATGACGTGTTCACCCGGCCAGCGCTCCCAGCAGCCGTGGCACCGGAACATGCCAACTGACGCTTTGGCACCAACTTTGGCACTAAACGATGCAAGTGCTTTGGAATGTGAATGATTGTTAAGAGTTAACATCTTAAACCCCAGACCACGCCGTGGCATCCGCGGCGCGGAGGCCGGCGCTACACCAGCGAATCAGCTTGCTCGAAGCGCTTGAGGGTTTCGACTACGGCCTCGACGTTGGCGTCGAGGATCAGCGGGGCGTGCTGCAGGTTCCTCAGGGCGGCGGATTCCCTCTCGTGTTGCGTGCCGGTGAAGAGATCGCCGCGGTGGAACTGGAGCGTGAACTCGGGATCTTTCAGGACGTGTCCGGTGAGAACCAGCACCACCTTGTCTTTGCGCAGGACGAAGCCCTGCTTCACCAGCTTTTTTAGTCCTGCCAAGGTGACGGCGGATGCGGGCTCGCAGCCCACGCCATCGGCGCCAATTTCCTGCTTGGCCTGCGCGATCTCCACTTCGCCGACCTGCTCGACGGCACCTTCGGTCGCGTGAATCACCCGGAATGCCTTCTTCCAGGAAGCCGGATTGCCGATGCGAATGGCGGTAGCCCGGGTCTCGGCCTGCATCGGGATCAATGTCTTGCCGGCATGCTCGCGCAGGGCACGGACAAACGGGTTCGCACCCTCGGCTTGGATCACGGAAAGCCTGGGGAGATGTGCGATCAGGCCGAGCTCTTTCATCTCGAGCAACGCCTTGCCCAGCGCCGAGGAGTTGCCCAGATTTCCGCCGGGGACGATCAGGTGATCCGGAGGTTCCCAGTTGAGTTGTTCCAGGAGCTCGACGGCGGCGGTTTTCTGGCCTTCCAGGCGGTAGGGATTGACTGAGTTCAACAGGTAAACCGGCATACGGCAGACGACTTGGTTGAGCACCCGCACACAGCCGTCGAAGTCAGTGCGGAGTTGGCAGGTGACGGCTCCGTAGTCGAGCGCCTGGGAGAGCTTGCCCCAGGAGATTTTGCCTTCCGGTATGAGGACGAGGCTGCGCATCCGGCCACGGGCAGCATAGGCCGCCATGGAGGCCGAGGTGTTACCCGTCGAGGCGCAGGCGACCCAGCGGAAACCCTCCTGGCGGGCGAACGAGGCAGCGGTCGTCATGCCGGTGTCCTTGAAGGAGGAAGTCGGGTTCATGCCCTGATGCTTGGCCTGGAGAAAATCCACACCGGCGATCCGGGCGCAGCCCGGCATTTCGTAGAGCGGGGTGTTGCCTTCGCGCAGCGTGATGGGGGTTTGCCCTTCCGCGAGCGGTGGCAGGAGTTCACGGAAGCGCCAGACTCCGCTCGTATCCTCGGGGCGTTCGGATGTGCGGCGCTCGAGCCAGGTGGCCTTCAGCGCGGCAGGGCTCAGGGCCCGGCGCCCGGCCGGAGTTTGCCATGCGGGAAAGAAAACCTCGAAGAGGTCTCCACAGTGCGGACAGCGGAAGTCGAGGGCAGCCTGGTCGGCAAGCGCGCCACAGCCTATGCAGCGCAGGCGGGCGGGAGCGGGTGTTTTTACGAGCGCCCGATCGGTCATCATCGTGAACCGGAGTTCTCAGCATAACGGAACCGGGAAGGTTTGGGCGAGATTAAGCCCGAGTGATTGTGCGAGTCCCGCGGCAGGTTGGCTCGATGCCCCGGAAGCATGGTTGTGGGCGGCATCCACGCACGGCATCCCGAGTAGCGGCTAGCGCCGCTTCGTTTCCCCGGTACCTGGGGCCTTAGCGCTTCCGCAGGTACTGGTCGGTCTTGTTGATCCAGTCGGCGCGGGGCGGGTGGAAGACATCAAGGTCCACCGTGTCTTCGAGTGCCTCGGCTTTGTGGGGCATATTGCGTGGGATGGCCAGGGTCTCGCCGGACCGCACTACGATCTCTCGGCCATCGACCCAGAACTTCAGCGCGCCTTCCAGAATGTAAGTCAGCTGCTCGTTGGGGTGGCTGTGCTCGGGAACGACGCAGCCTTTCTTGAGCAGCACCCGGGCAACCATGATGTCCTGGCCCACGACAAGCTGACGTTGGAGGAGAGGATTCAGCTCTTCCAGCTCCACCTTGTTCCAGGGGACGTATTTCAGTTCGGCCGGGGCGCGGCGGGCGACGGTGGCCGGCAACTTGACACCCCGCGCCTGGGCGCGTTTCGCGTCCCCTGTTTTGGGTCTCGGCTTGGGCATAGGTCACCCTCGATGGTAAAGTCTACAACTCCGCTTGGGCAAAGAGTGGAGAGATTGCCGGCAGCTTGTCTGCCGGCTTACATGCCGGAAAAGAAAACGGTAAATCCCCGGCTTGAGGACGTGCACGATGCGCTGGAGCGATGGGGTGAAGCTGCGCCTGCTGCCGGAAAGCAGCGATCTGGCCCTTCTGTTGATGCGACTTGGATTTGGCCTCAGCCTTTTTCTCAAGCACGGACTGGAGAAGCTGACGGGCTATTCGCAAATGGCCACTCATTTTCCCAATCCGCTGGGGATTGGCATGCACGCTAGTCTGGCCTACGCGTTGCTTTCCGATGGAATCTGTTCCGTCCTGGTGATGCTCGGTTGTGCGACGCGCCTGGCCGCGTTGGTCATTGGGATCAATCTTGCGGTGGTATTTTTCTTCGTGCACCACGCCGCATTTTTTCGAGACGGTCACGGAGAGCTGGTAGTCCTCTACCTTACTGGATTTGTGGCGATCCTGCTGGCCGGAGCGGGACGCTACAGCATAGACAACCGGCTGGGTTGATGGATGGCCCCAAGCGCCTGGCGATGGCGCGGTTTTTCTTGCCCGCCTCCGGGGCGGCAGGTAAGCTGATGTCAACCCTTCCCTGAGGAGAACCATGTCCGGGAACCCCCGCTACATCTGGATAGACGGCGCATTAAGACCGGCGGCCGAAGGAGTCGTCCCTTTCATCAATGCAGGCCTGCACTACGGCTATAGCGTATTCGAGGGCATGCGCTGCTACGCCACCGATCGCGGTCCGGCCATCTTCCGTCTCGAAGAGCACGTCGAACGCTTGCTGGATTCGGCGCACATCGTCGGCTTCCGGGGTCTGCCCCACACCAAGGCGCGGCTGAGGGAGGCGATTCAGCAGACGGTGGCGGCGAACGGATTTGCCGCCTGCTACATCCGGCCGCTGATTTACCTCGATGGCGCCATGAACCTGGTGGTGGATTCGGGCAAGCCACGCATGATGATCGCGGTCTGGGAGTGGAAGGACTTCTTCGGTGAAGAAGCCAAGGAGCGCGGGATTCGGGCGAACATCGCTTCCTTCACCCGGCTGCATCCCAACATCATGATGACCAAGGCCAAGGTGTCGGGAAATTACGTGAGCTCGATCCTGGCCAAGACCGAGTCGCAGCGGCTGGGCTTCGACGAGGCCATCATGCTCGACCCGGCGGGATACGTGGCCGAGTGCACGGGCGAAAATCTCTTCCTGGTGCGGCACAACATCATTTATACCGTGCCGAGGGGCGCCATCCTCGAGGGCATCACCCGGGACAGCCTGATTGCCCTGGGGCGCGACCTGGGGTACGAAGTGGTCGAGGAACCGATTTCACGCGATCAACTCTATATCGCGGACGAAGTCTTCGTGTGCGGGACTGCGGCGGAAGTGATCGCACTGCGCGAGATCGATCTACGGACCATTGGCAGCGGCAAGCGCGGGCCGGTCACCTACAGCATGCAACAGGCGTTCGCGCAGCTGACCAGCGGACGGCATCCGCGCTCGGCGCAGTGGCTGTCGGTCGTGCCGGCCATGGATCCGGCGGGGGTAAAGTAGTGCGGAACCACCCTTAACGCCGCCCGAGCTTGTCCGGGGAAACCAGGACCAACGCGGCAGAGCAGGAGTTGGAGATGAAGGGGCATCAACATCATCGCGAAACGCAGGCGGTCCGGGGAGGAACGGACCTTCACCAGAAGAACGGGCCTCTGGCTACGCCGATCTACCAAACGTCGACCTTCGCCGTGGCCGACCTGGCAGAGCAGGTGCGGGTCACCGACACCGACACGTTCTACACCCGGTATGGAAATCCCACCAACAGCGTGGCCGAGGCGGCGATTGCGGAACTGGAGGGGACGGATCGGGCACTGCTGTTCGCCTCAGGAATGTCGGCCATCACCACTTCGATCCTCGCGCTGGTGAAGAGCGGGGATCACATCGTGGCGCAACGCGACATCTACGGGGGCGTCACCAAGTTCCTGACCCGCTGGCTGCCGAAGATGGGGGTAGAGACCACTCTGGTAGACACGACCGAGTACGAGCAGCATGCCCGGGCCATCCGTCCCAATACCAAGTTGCTCTACCTCGAGTCGCCGACGAATCCGACGCTGCGGGTCGTCGATATGAAAAAAACGGCCGCCTTGGCGCGCGACCATCATTTGATTTCTCTGATCGATGGGACGTTCGGTACCCCCGTCAACCAGCGCCCGGCGGAGTTCGGCATCGACCTGGTGCTGCACTCCGGCACCAAGTATTTTTCCGGCCATTCGGACCTGATTTGCGGTGTGGCGGCCGGGCGGAAGGAGTTGATCGACACCATCCACTCCACGCGCACCACGCTGGGATGCAACCTCGACCCGCACGCGGCCTGGCTGCTGCTGCGCGGGATCAAAACCCTGGCGGTGCGGGTGGCGCGCCAGAACCAGAGTGCCTTGCGCCTCGCCCAGTACCTCGCAGCACATCCCAAGGTGCGCCAGGTACATTACCCTTTTCTGGAAGGGCATCCGCAACGGGCGCTGGCGCAGGCGCAGATGAGCGGTGGAGGCGGAGTGCTGAGCTTCGAAGTGGAGGGCTCGGGAGACGACGCACGGCGCTTTGCCGAAGCGTTGCAACTGTTCACCCTGGCGCCGTCGCTGGGCGGAGTCGATTCGCTGGTGACGCTGCCGGTGATCACGTCCCACGCCATGATCAGCGCGGAACAGCGGCAGAAGATGGGCGTGACCGAGCAGTTGGTGCGCCTCTCCGTGGGTCTGGAGAACGCGGACGACCTGATTGCCGACCTGGAGCGCAGCCTGGGTGTCGTACAGGGAGCGAGGCAGCAGGTGGAAGTGGGTTGACCTGCCCTTTCCCGGCCGCCTGCGCTCGCTGGCCTGGCTCTCAGGGCTTTTCCGGCAGGTTGAACTCCGCCCGGATGAAACGCTTGATTCCCGGCTGTCCCGTCAGTCGCAGACAGAGCAATCGCCCTTTTTCTTCCAGATCGATGTGGAAATCGAAGAAGGAACAGCACCTGGCCTCAGCGGCGACCCAATCCGAGAGTTCGGTCAACGACACGGTCGAAGCACTGAACTGAAATTCGTACCCCCGTTCGCTTTCCACGATCTTCTTTCGCGATGCCATGAGCTTGTCGGTGAGTTGCCGGTGGTGTGCGCGTTCCGCCGGATTCAGCGCCTGGCGATTGCAGAAGAACTGTCTCTTCACGGCCTGCTCCGAGCTCCCGGTTTGAGGTGAATTTGTGGCTGGCGCTCCCGGTGGCGCGCCTGCGGTCAGCGAAAGCAAAAAGAGTACCCCCGCCCTAACCAGGTTCCGGCAGAAAGGGCTCGGCCGCTTGCGATGGTTCATCGCTTCCTCCCACTTGCTGCTCCTGTGAACCCGATGGTAAAAGTTAAAGTTGACTTTAAGTCAAGGGGTTTTTCTTTCGCGGAACAAGGTAGCAGACGATGCGAATCGGAGAACTGGCCTGGCGGGCAGGCCTAACGGCCTCGGCCATTCGCTATTACGAGAAGCAAGGCCTTCTCGATCCACCCCTCCGGAGAGGCGGGCAGCGGCATTTTCCCAGAGAGGCCGTCTCTCGTGTACTCCTGATCCGCTTTGCTCGTGGCATGCACTTTTCACTGGGCGAGATCAGGCTCTTCCTGAGCGGTCTCGGCGACCAGGTGCCGCTGGGCGGGCGCTGGAGGAGGTTGGCTCGTCAGAAGCTGCGCGAGGTCGAGCGGAACATCGAACACGCACGCCAGCTCAAAGATCTTCTCGAACACTTGCTTGCCTGCCGCTGCGGCTCGCTGGAGATTTGTGTCCAGCGCCTTCAGCTCAATCCTTTGCTTCGCCGTGCCGGCCGTAGTCCCCATCGGGGCTCCGCCCGCAGGACGGAAGCCAGGTAGCGTGACTCGCGGGCACAACCCGCTGTGCCTCGACGCTTGTCGCCCCGCCCGCTAGAAGAGGAATTTGGCGCCAATCTGCATAATGCGCGGGTCGCGGGCGCTATTCACAACGCCGAACGAACTCGAGTTGATCTCCCCGCTGGGATTGATGAACTGCGCATGATTAAAGAGGTTGAAGGCCTCAAAGCGCAACTGCAGTTCCGTTGATTCCGTGATCTTCGTATCCTTGAGCAACGCCATGTTGAAGTTGTTGAGCCCCGGTCCATGGAAAAAGCGGCGGCGGGAGCTGCCAAACTGGCCAAGTTGTTCGTTACTGAAGAGCGAGCTGTTGAAATACGGATTGCCGTGACGCGGGTTCGTATCAGCCAGGACTTCGCCGCCGGCGAAGTTGGGGACGTCGACGGGCGCCGCGACTGCCCCAATCAGGGAGTTGTCATCGTTCTCCGACAGCGAAATGGGGAGTCCGGTGGCGAAGTTCGTGATTCCCGACAGGCTCCATCCACCCGCCAACTTCTTGGCCCAACCGGAACTGACATAGCGATCGAAGGGGAGCAACCAGTTGTAGCTGAAAACAAAGTTCTGGGCCACATCGAAATTGCACAGGCCGATGCTGCGGCTGGGATCGAAGGGGTAGGTTGATTCCTGCAGGCCGGAAGCGTTGTCCATGCACTTGCTGAAGGTGTAACCCACCAGGAAGCTGAGATATCCGGTGGTGTGGTTGACACTCAGCTGCATCGAGTTGTAGCTGGAGTGGGCGATGGTGGACTCGTAGGGGTTGGTGTCGAAGAGATAGCCCAGAGGACGCACCGCCGGGAGCGGGTTGCCGGAGGCGTCAAGATACGTAGTGCCGACCGGAGGAGTTTCGCTGAACGGTCCGCAATTCCAGCCCCCGTTGGTGTCCCCATTTGAGATCAGCGCCAGACAGCGGGCAGGGTCGGCCGGGTTCGCCTCGATCCCCGTCACCAGTTTGTGAGCCTGGTTTCCCACGTAAGCCGCGGTGACCACGGTGTTCGAGCCAACCTGGCGTTGGATGGACAATTCGTAATGGGTGGAGTACGGCAGTTTGTTCAGGTGGTCGAAGGACCAGTCGTAGGACAGTGGCGTCACACCTGACCACGGGAACGTTGTGTCCGGATTCGATGGGGAAACATTGGTAGGCGGTGGGGTGAACGGAAAGCGTGGCCAGCCGGATACCAGACCTCCCACGGAGCGAACCGTGTAGGGCGCTTCCAGCAGAGGCGGCTGCGAGCTTCCGTAGTACAGGCCGTAGGGCGGATCGCCAACTTCCAGGAACTGCGACAGATCTTCGACCGAAGTGTAATACAGGCCGGCGCCCGCGCGAATGCTGGTCTTGCCCGCTCCCCCGAACAGCTTGCCCAGGAAACCCGAGGATGCACTGGGTGAATAGGCCAGTCCCAGACGCGGCGAGAAGTTGTGCCACTGGGTGGGGGCCAGGGTGCGGGGAATTCCCGGATCCCCAGGCACCACAAAGCCGGTGGGCGCGGTTGGGAAGACAACTGATTGCAGACCGGGCACGATCGTCTCGATCTTGTTCTGGGTGTCATACCAGGGCATGCTGGCTTCCCAGCGCAGACCATAGTTGAGCACCAGGTTGGAAGTCACGCGCCAGCTGTCCTGCCCGTACAGGCTGTAATACCTGCTGCGGGAGTCAAGCAATTGGCGGCTGGCCTGGGTCAGGCTGTCCGGGGCGCCGATGAGAAAGTCAGCGAAGTCGATTCCGGTTTCCGAGCCGCTGAAGGCATACTGCCCGTTCTCGGCCGCCAGGTTTCGCTCGTTAATCTGGTCGTAGTGAAACTGGCCGCCCAGCTTGATGGTGTGCGTCCCCTTCACCTTGGTGAAGTTGTCCAGCCACTGAAAGGAGTTGTTGAACTGCCGCGTGCTGACCTGAGGAACTCCAATATAGAAGTTGTTGAAGGTAATGTAGGGCACGCCTTCGAGAGTGGGGTCGATCGGGCTGATGCCGCCGGCCGGATTGCTCCAGGGAGTGACGAAACCGAGATTCGCCAGGCTGTAGTTGGATCCGACTCCGCCCTGCGGCGTGGTCAGTGCGATGGTGTTGCGCACGTAGCTGAAGCGGAACTCGTTCACCGAGCTGGCGCCGAAGTTCTTGCTGTTGCCAAGATTGATCAACTGGGCGCGGCCGGCAGTTGTGGCATTGTAAGCAAAGCTGGCGGCCGGAACATTGGCTCCGCCGTTGGGAAACGGATCGTTCAACAGATAGTCGTCGATGAAGTAGTAGGCAAATAACGTTCCAAACCTGGTGTTCTGATCGACTCGGATCCCCCCCTTATCGTCCCGCAAGGTCCTGGCATAGGCCGAGGTGTCGAAGTAGTTGTTGGGCGCATTGGGTTGCGGGATTAGGTTGAGGTTCAGCATGTTCACGGCCACTGGGGACCAGGCAGTCTGGGGAATGATGGCATTAGGAAAAGCGCAGCCTGTGGTGGGATCGTGGGTGGTGCAGTCGACCCCATAGGGTTGCCCAGTATTCGGATTGATGGTCGTCGCAGTGAAGTAATAGGGCTCCCCGTTGTTCACGGTATATCCGACACGGCCGGAGAGCACGCTGGCAAAGTTCGCCCCGTTCACGGTGGATGCGATCGGGTTCCCACTCGCGTCGCTGCTGGTGAAGAACGAACCAGCTGAGTCTGTGAAGTCCCCGGTGAAGTTGGCCGCCGAAGGCATCTGGATGTTCACGGTCGGGGCCTGGGTCTGGCGGGTGCCCTGGTAGTCGATAAAGAAGAAGGTCTTGTCCCGACGAATCGGTCCTCCGAACGTCCCCCCAAACTGGTTTTGGCGAAACACCGGGGTCTTGTCGGTAGGCAGAGCGTAGTAGTTCTTGGCGTCGAGAGCGGTGTTGCGCAAGAATTCGAAGCCGCTGCCGTGAAACCCGTTGGTTCCTGACTTGGTGACGACGTTCACCTGCCCGCCGCTGTAATTGCCATACTCGGCATCGAAGTTGTTGGTGATGATGCGGAATTCTTCGATCGAATCCAGGTTGGGGATGATGGCGGCACCGTTGTTTTTTCCCTCCTCCACGTTGGATCCGTTCACCATGAAGCCATTGGCGGTTTCGCGCTGCCCGTTCACCGACTGGTTGCCCGAGTTGAGAAAGCCATCGACGGAGCGGTCCGAGATACCGGGTGTTTGGGTGTCGGTGGAGGTGTAGGGCGAGACTCCGGGCTGAAGTGCCAGCAGGTCGGTGTAAGCGCGGCCGTTGAGCGGAACTGCCGTCATTTTTTTACCGGTGATCACGTCGCCCATCTGGGTGCTTTCGGTTTCCACGCGCGCGGCGTTGCTTTCGACCGTGATTCTCTCGGAGGCTGTCCCGACCTCGAGCACCACATCGAGCCGGATAGCGGAGTTCGCGTTGACCACCACTCCATGCGCGCTGTAAGTCTTGAACCCGGTCTGAGAGACGGTGATGTCATAGGTTCCGACGGGCAGGGCCGTGAAGTTGTAGAAACCCTTGGCATCGCTGGTGAGCGTGGTGGACACGCCGGTTTGGGTGTTGGAAGCCATGACGGTGGCGCCTGGGACCACGGCGCCCGTCGGGTCGGTGACCACGCCGGAAATGCTACCCGTAATGCTCGCCCAGGCCAGGAGCGTTCCGAAAACCAGGGACAGGCAGCAGAGCAGAGCGAACCGCTGAGGATTTCTCATACGTCCACCTCCATCCGAGACCCAGGCTGGCGTGGTCCCTGCCGTCGGAGCGGCGCCCAGCCTGCAGCTGCCGCATCGACGAGAAACAATTTATTAAATCGTATGAATAGTCCTCGAATGCCCATCCCGTGTCAAGGACAAAGCCGGGGGTTGGCCCCGGTTCCCGAGCCTACCGCTCGATCACAGCAGGGGCCGGGTGGATTCGCGGGCTACCAGCTCCGGCGTGATCTTGCGGTGGACCCCGGTCAGCCCGCGTTTCTCGAGAGTCGAGTTGATCCCCTCGACCACAATGCCGGCGGCGGCGGCCCCCATATTCTCCATAGGCTGGCGGATCGTGGTCAGCGGGGGCGTGTATAAAGCTGCCGCCGCCACGTCGTCGAAACCGATCACCGAGCAGTCCTCGGGCACACGCAGGCCCACCCTGGTCAGAGCACGTATGGCGCCAAACGCAGTCACGTCGTCAAAGGCAAGAATGGCCGTGAAGGGGAGCCTGTGCTTGAGCAATTCCTCCGTCAATTTGTAGCCCGCTTCAAAACTTGAAAGCGGCTCGCGCGATTCCGGCAGGTCCACGATCAGGCGTTGATCCAGTTCCAGGCCCACCGAGCGGGCGAAGTTCCGGATTCCCCGCCAGCGGGGTGCGCTGTCCGCCAGGGTCTTAGGCCCACGGATGAAGGCGATCTTGCGGTGGCCCAGGGAGTACAGATGTTCCAGAGCGGCATGCGCCCCGGCTTCGTTATCCACGATCACCGAACTGATGGACTCGGTCTTGAGTTCACAGCCAATGATGGCGGTCGGAACGCTGCTCTTCTCGACATCGCCCAGCAAGCCGATGTCCAGAAACAGCCAGTTCGCCAGCACGATCAAACCTTCCATGCGGCGGTCGAGGAGCATCTCCAGGTAGCGCTCGAAGCGCGTGCGCTGGTTGTGCACGTCGGTAAGAATGGGGAGGAAGGACGACTCGTAGAGCGTGTTCTCGATTCCCCGCAGCACCAGGGTGCAGTACGGGTCGGTCATGTCGAAGACCATGACCCCGACGGTGTGGCTGCGCCGGGAGCGCAGGGAGCGGGCAAACTGGTTGGGACGGTATCCCAGCTTCTTGGCGGCGCGCTCGATGCGTTTCTTGGTGACCGCCGGAATGTAGCGGGATAGGGGCGCGTTATTCAGGACGATGGAAACCGTGGTTGAGGAAAAACCACTTTCCTTGGCCACGTCACGGATGGTAACCATGGATGCCTTTCGCTCGGATCGGGGCACAGGAACTCGCTCCGTTCTTTCCTCGGTCGGTCGAACCGTGCCAACAGCTCTGCGCCTGATGTTCTCACCGGCCGGTCGCGCCGGCAGAACCCAGCTGACGTTGGCGGACACTACAGCAGAGCCGCCGCAGTGTCAAGAATACCGGTCTTGCCTGCAGCCATCCCCGGCTTTTTGATAAACTGGGAACCCAATTCGGAATGTCATCGGCCATTCGTGCTGTTTCCAACCTTTTAGGCCACGCAGTTCGCTAATCACCGGGAAGGCAGGCACAGTATGAAACGCACCCTGAAAATTGTTGCCATCGTAATCGCGGTCCTGCTGGTCATCCTGATCGCGATTCCACTCATCATTAACGTGAACAGTTTCCGGCCCCGCATCGAGTCCGAGGCGAGCGCAGCCCTGGGGCGGCAAGTTTCGCTGGGCAACTTGAGTCTATCCCTGCTGACGGGAAGCGTCGGGGTGGACGACATCAAGATCGCCGACGATCCGGCTTTCAGCAAATCACCGTTCGTGACGGCTAAGTCGCTGAAGGTGGGCGTTGAGCTCATGCCGCTGATCTTTTCGAAGCAGCTGAACGTAACCGACATCACCCTCGATGAGCCTCAGATCACCCTGCTGAAGGCGCCCAACGGGACGTGGAATTTCTCCAGCCTGGGCGGAACGGCGGCCAAGAAGCCCGAAGCAGAGAAGTCCGGATCCACGCCGCAGAACTTTTCCGTCGCCCGACTGCAAGTCAAGGATGGCAAGCTGCTGGTGGGGAAGGCCAACTCGGCCAAAACTCAGGCCTACGACAAAGTGAACATCGAGGTCACGAATTTCTCAACCACGTCCCAGTTCCCTTTTAAGCTGACGGCCGGGCTCCCCGGCGGAGGGAATGCTGACATTTCCGGCAAAGCCGGTCCCATCAACGCCCAGGACGCCGCCATGACCCCGTTTTCAACCGCCGTGAAAGTGAACAACCTGAATATCGGTTCTGCCGGGTTCATCGATCCCGCGAGCGGGATCGCCGGGCTGGCAAATTTCGACGGGACCCTGAATTCTGATGGCAGTCAGGCCAAGGCGGTGGGGACTTTCACCGGAGAAAAGCTGAAGTTCTCTCCCAAAGGCACTCCTGCCCCCGTTCCCGTCGTCATCAAGCACACCGTTGATGCGAACCCGGCGAAGGAAAGTGGAGAGATTACCCAGGGCGACATCCTGCTGGGAAAGGCAGTCGCCCACCTGACGGGAACCTTTCAAACCCAGGGCGAGACCCAGGTGGTGAACCTGAAACTACACGCGCCCGACATGCCCGTCGATCAACTGGAGGCCCTGTTGCCCGCCCTGGGCGTGGTCCTGCCCTCGGGATCACAACTGAAAGGCGGGACCCTGTCGGCCGAACTGGGAATCACCGGGCCGCTGGACAAGCTGGTGATCACCGGTCCGGTGCGGCTGGCAAACACCAAGCTGGCCGGATTTGACCTGGGGTCCAAGCTGGGAGCTTTGTCGGCGTTCACGGGCAAAGCCGCTTCCAATCCCGATACCAGCATCCAGAACGCCAGCCTCAATGCACGTGTCTCCCCCGAGGGGACGAAAGCGGACAACATTAATCTCACCGTGCCGGCCATAGGTGTGATCACCGGAGCGGGCACGGTCAGCCCGGGAGGAGAACTGGCTTTCAGGATGCTGGCCGATCTGCACGGCGGCGTCGCCGGCGGGCTCACCCAGGTGGCGGGCATGGGGAGCAGCAAAGGCATTCCCTTCTCGATCTCAGGAACGACCTCGAACCCGCACTTCGTTCCCGATGTCGCGGGCGTGGCCGGGAGCATGGCCCAAGGAGCGCTCGGGGAAGCCCTGAAGGGAAAATCAGCCGCCGGGACCCCAGGCAATGCCGCAGCCGGTGCGCTGGGAGGGCTCCTGGGCAAGAAAAAGCCCAAGTAAGGTTTAATGTTCAGGCTGACCTCGAGGCGGCGCCACGCGGCGCCGCCTCCTCTTTTTTATCTACTCATCGGAAGTAAAGCCATAAGCCGGTCACCGTCGCCAGCAGCAGGACGCTGAAGACGATGTTCATCCGGTGCTCCGCCGCGGTCTCATGCGCCGGCTTGCGCTCGGGCTTGGCAACGGCGATGGTGTCCAGTTTGTCGTCGACCGTGGCGAAGGTGAGTCCGGCCAGCTTGCGGCGCTCGGGCGCGGGTGTGGCCAGGCTCACGCCGATGAGCACCAGCGAGCACACCGCAAACATGAAAATGGCGTAGTGCAGGAAGTTCATGTCGACGATCCAGCGTGCCAGCGGGAAGGCGAAATGGCGGCCGCGATCGGCCAGTTCGAGCAGGAAGCGCACCGCGCCCAGAACAAAACCGCTGAGCAGTGAAGTGATGGCTCCCGGCCCGTTCAGGCGGGGCCAGAGGATGCCGAGTACGAAGCACGCCGCGATCGGCGGGCTGATGTAAGCCTGCACGCTCTGCAGATAAATGTAGAGCTGGCTGCTGATGAGGTGGATGAAAGGCACCCAGAGCAGTCCCAAAAGCACCATCACGCCGGTAGTGACCCGGCCGAAGTTGACCAGTTCCGCTTCCGAGGACTGGGGGCGGATCTTCTTGTAGAAGTCGAGGGTGACCAGGGTCGAAGCGGAATTGAAGACCGAACTCATGGCGCCCATGACGGCCGCGAGTAATGCGGCCATCACCAGGCCGACCAGTCCGGTCGGCAGCAGGTTCAGAACCAGCGTGGGATACGCGGAGTCAGGCTTGGACGATACCTGGTCGGGAAACAGGGCGTAGGCGACCATGCCGGGCAGAACCAGCATGAAGACCGGCAGGATCTTGAGGAAGCCGGCGAAAATCGTCCCGGCCTTGGCGTGTCCCTCATCGCGCGCCGAGAGCACGCGCTGCACGATCACCTGATCGGTGCACCAGTACCAGATGCCGAGAATCGGCGCCCCGAAGAAGATGCCGGTCCAGGGGAATTGCGAATCGGAAGCCGGCTTGATCATGTGGAAGTAGCCGGGAGGAACCAGGGTGCGCAGGTGTCCCAGGCCGCCGACGCGGTCGAGACCGATGACGGTCAGAGCCACCGCGCCCGTGATGAGGATCAGGGTCTGAACCGTATCGGTGTAAATGACGGCGGCCAGCCCGCCGGCAATGGTGTAGATTCCGGTGGCGATGACCAGGACGATTGCCGTCCTCACCAGCGACCATCCGGCAATGCGCTCCAGCACCACGCTGGCCGCATAGAGCTGCACCGAGATCTTGGTAAAAATGTAGGCAATGATGGAAATGCCTGCCAGATAGACGGCACACTGGCGGTTGAAACGCCGCTCCAAAAATTCCGGCATGGTGAAGACGTTGCTGCGCAGGTAAAAAGGCACGAAAATCCACCCCAGGATCAACAGCATGGGGCAGGCCAGCCACTCGAACGCGCCGACTGCGAGCCCGGAGGAGGCGCCCGTCCCGGATAGCCCGATGAAGTGCTCGGTGGAAATGTTGGAGACGAACAGGGAAGCCCCGATGAAAAACCAGCCAACGTCGCGACTAGCCAGGAAGTAGTCGGTGGAAGTGCGCTCCTTGCGGGCAAAATACAATCCGATGGAGAACACGATAAGAAAGTAGAGGCCGATGATGGCCAGGTCCAGGGGGGCGAGGGGGCGATGGGCGAGTGCCGTGGTTGCGTTCATGGAGGTTCGTGCCCAGAGGCTGTCTGCTGGCGCCCGGGCAGTCCGCAACAATTAGACAACGTTCAGCGCGCGCTGGGCAGAACAGTGTGAGGCAGAACCTCAACTGTCAACTTCTCACTGCGGTGCCGGGCAGGTCCCGTGTTCCTCCATGGATCCGAGGACGAAGCGACTATCCGAGCCCGCCCTGCCTCCCTGGCGGTTGGGGATGTATCATGCACGTAGAAAACACCATGAGACCTGGGTGCAGGATGCTTGGACTGGTACTGTTGACGGCCCTTGTGGCACCAGCGCAAGCGGAATGGCATGCTCTGAAGGAAGTCACTTCCGTCGAGAACCTCTCCAACGGCGTCGAACTGGGCGTGGGGGAAGCGCGGGTTAGGATCACGGCATTGTCCGCGCAAGTGGTGCGGCTGCGGTTCACAGCGCGCAGGGAACCTTCCCTGACGATTTTTGCTTTGCCGTCCTGCCCAACGCGTTTCCGGCCCCGCCCAAAGTGGAGGTGAGGGAGTCGGCCGAGACCGTCAGCTTCGACACCGGTGCGATTCAAGTCCGCGTGGTTCGCTCACCCTTCCGGGTGGTTTTTCTGAATGCCGCCGGCGACATCATCGAACAGGATCAGCCAGGATACCCGGTCTCTTATGACGGCTCGCAGTTTCGTGTATGGAAGTCGATGCCCGGGGGCGAACACTACTTCGGGCTGGGGGACAAGACCGGGCCCCTGCGGCCGACGATGTCAAGGTTCAAATTTCCCAGGCCGATGGTCCTTACCGGCCGTGGTTCGAGCAGGTGCAGCTGATGGTGTTCGGACCCGAGGGAAAACTGCGGCGGGTTCTGGTCGACGGGCAGTCGCGGAAGGGCGCCAGGATCGAAGCCGGACACGCCGTCGCTGAAATCCCGTGGGACGGGCGAGCGCACGAGATCGAATTCCCATACGGGCAGTGAGTCGTGTCAAGCCGCGGTGCGTTCCCGAGCGGCGCGACCCGGCGCCTTGATCGCGTGGACCGTCCGGTAGACCTCGATGAACCGCTCGGCCTGGGCCCCCTCGAGCAGCCGCATACCAACATAGTGACGCAGCGAGCTCGGCACCTCGGGCAGCTGGGCGGATAGTTGTTGGACAACGTCTCGGATACTGCGCCGGCCGTCACAAAGCCGCAAGAGGTAGGCCATCCAGTTGGACATCCGGTCGATGCGGGCATTGGCGGCAGATAGGGGACGCGTGACGTAAAAGTGCCGTCCCCGCGACCGAACCAGCTTGTGGCGCAACTTCAGGGCGTCCACCACCCGCTGGACGTCGTGGGTGAGCTCGAAGGCCACGATGCGACTACCTCGGACCGGGACATCGTCGGGCTGCAAGATGCTTGCCGGCACGAGGCGATCACCGGCGGGCAAAGTTCGTGTGTCCGCGGCGCTGCGCCGGAGAGCATCTTCATAATCGAGCAGCGCCTTGACCGCCGGAGCCCGGCCTGCTTTTCGGGTTCGCACGAAGGCCACAAAGTCAGCCCGAAAGTCGTCGGTGCGGTAGTAGTGGCGCAGGTCCGAGGGTCCCAGCTGGGGGCGGATGCGCAGCCGATGCTTCCGCCAGGTCCAAAAGAAATCCAGCATCCCAGATGCCGTCTGATCGATGGCCACCAGCAGCCAGCGTAAGCGGGCCAGCCCCATCAGGGTGAATTCCCGCAGTTCGAAGAGACGCTCACGCTCCAGATGCGGCGTGGGAACGACATAGAAATTGGGAAAGATCTCCGGATGCGCGATGATCATATCCACATCCGCGCGATCCTGGCTGCGGCCCTGGTGGGAGACCGAGGAGCACAACTCCTCGAGGATCAATTCGTTCTTGTACTTGGTGGAAAGCGGGGTCCCGGCCAGGGGCGCGAGAAGGTTGAGCTGGGGATGGGACCGTGGGCAACGCGCCGAGTGCATGAAAAACCCCAGGCTCTTGCCAATGTCGTCCCAGGTCTCTTCGGGGAAGCCGGAGATCAGGGAGACCGTACTGGAGATGCCCAAGCGCTCGGTGGCATCGATGATCTCATGGGCACGCTGGGTGTCAAGATGCTTGTCAATGACTCTCTGGATCTCTTCCGATCCGACTTCGACGCCATAGAAGATCCCCCTGCAACCGGCTCTGGCCATGAGCTCCAGCAGCTGTTCATCGATCGAATCCGTCCGGGCGCTGCAGGCCCAGGTGAAGCCGTCCCCCGACGCCAAAATGGCCTCGCAGAACTCTACGACCCGGCGGCGGTCGACGGTAAACATGTCGTGAACCAGGCCGAAGTCGCGGATCGAGTATTTGGCGGCGATCGTTCTCATGTCGCGCAACACGCGTCCGGGCGAGCGCAGCCGGAATTTGCGCCGAAAAAAATCATTGGTCGAGCAGAAAGTGCAGGAAAAGGGACAGCCTCGGCCGAGCTCCAAATACGCGCGCTTGCCCCCCTCGAAAGAATCGGTGAGGTGATAGGCAGGAAAAGGCAGAGTGTCCAGATCCGCGATCAAAGGTGCGCTCGGGTTGCGGCGGGATTTCCCGTCCCAACGATAGCTCAGGCCGGGAACCTGATCGAGGCGGCGGCGGCCGCGCAGTTCGTCCAGCAACCAGGGCAAGGTTTGTTCCGCCTCGCCGCGCAGAATGAGATCGACCGAGGGAAAAGCCTCTAGGGTTCGGACATCGACCACCGAGGCCTGTGGACCACCCAGCAGGATGGTCGATCGTGGGCGCAGCGACTTGAGAGCGTTCGTGATGCGCAGGGTCAGGGGATAGCTGCTGCAGATGGTGGAGAGTCCGTAAACCTCCGCTTGCTTGGTGGCCAGCATGCCGGCGGCCACTTCGGCAAACTCCTCGCCCTGCCCCGCTGTCGACTCACGATAACCGAGATAGGCGCGGTTGAGATCCAGAAGGCAAAGGCTTTCGCCCCTGGCCTCGAGCACGGCGGCCAGGCTTAGGATCCCCAGGTGCGGATCAGCAGCCACCTCTAGCACAGATTCGCTGGTGAGCTCCGCGTCTGCAAATTCCGCAACCGTGGGCGCTGTGGCCAAGCAGACACGCATACAAGTCTTTGACCCCTAGTTAGAACCTCTCAACCACCAGGATCAGCATATCCGCGCTCTGAACGATTTCGGTAGGTTCGGTGGCCAGCTTCTTCTTGATGGCTCGGTGGATATCATCGAGGGTGGTCTTGGGAGACTTCTTCACGGGCACGCGTACCGTGTGCAGCCCCTTGCGAGCCTTCCTGGACGCCTTTCGGCGGCGATTGTTTTTCATGTCTCGAACCCCGTTGCCGCGGACTATACAGCAACGATACCCCTAAGGCAATCTACCGGGGCCGCCGGAGGAATGAGAAAAAGGAGCTGCTCCGTCTCAGCCTGCCGATCCACACGCTCGTGTTGATTTCACCCACGTTCAGGTAAATCGTGTCGCCCGCGACCGACAGGTTAACGGTGCGTTCGACGACCACGTGCGGCGAGAAATGGGGATTGTGATAATGCATGGCGGCAAACGGAGGACCGGTCTTGCCGGTCCTTGGATCGAAATGCTGTCCCCAGACGCATAAAGATCCGTCGCGGTTGGAAAGATAAAAGATGGTTCTGCCGTCCCCGGACCAGCGCGGCCGGTCGCTGACTTCGTTCGTGCCGGTGATGGGAATCCATCTCCCTCGGGTAGAGCCCTCAGACTGGGGAAGCGCGACCGCGAAGACCTGTTTCGTGGTGCCGTTCTTGGCCGCTGTAAACAGCAGGTACTGACTCCTCGAGGACCAGTTCGCTTCACTCAGAGAATACCCAGCTTGCTCCAAGAGGGTCGTGGCCCGGCCCGAATCAAGGTCCACCATCTTGATCTTTGAGGGCGAGCCTTGCCTGCATAGAACGCCGCGCGTGCCGTCGAACCAGCCCGTAGGATCGTCGCATTCCGCGGACAATCGCCGCGGGGGTTGCCCTTCGGTCTCCGCAAAGAGCGACGGAACGTTGTCCTCGCGTCCCTCAAACGCCACGGTCTTGCCCGTGTCATCCACCAGCGGAGACAGTTTGTCCATGGCCGATGACAGCAACAATGCTTCGCTCCCCGACTGCAGGTCTTTGATCCAGATGTCGCCCTTCTTAACTCCAAAGCCTCTGGGAAAGACCAGCCAGCGTCCATTGGGTGAAACGCTGGGGGTTACATCGGACGCCGCATCGTGGGTCATTTTGGTGGCCACGGCGCCGTCGGGATCCGAGGCATGCTCAATGCGCCAAATATGGAGCGCGGCGGTCAGCCGCTCAAAGGCGATGGTTCCCTCCTCTGCCAGAGACGGGGCCACTTCGCGGGCTTCCCCGTTGGTCAGCGGGTGGGGCTGTCCCTCGGCTCGCAGCGTTGCCTGCGGGATTTTCAGCTCCCACAGGTTGAACACGGGTCCTTGCCTGCCATTGAACAGCAGCGCGTCGCCATACCAGCCCCCGATCTCGTCAATTGCCTCTACCTGGGCTGCATGGAGGCGAGCCAGTCCTCCGGTTTCCTTCAAGGTCCTCCCGTCTCTGGAGATCGCCCACCATTCCGAACAGGCGGGCATCGGCTTATCCCCCGCCCGACATCCGATGAAGATCAGATGGCGCCCGTCGGAGCTCCACACCGGGGAGCGGGCGTCTTTGAAATCCGCCGCCAGCTGTACCACAGAGCCGTCCGTCAAAGACAGCAGGAATAGTCTTCCCGATGCGACGGTTCGATCGTAGTCGCCCACCCAATAGGCAATACTGTGTCCGTCCGGCGAAAACCGCGGATTTCGCCCGTCGGGGACGAGCATGCGCTCTCCCCCTCCGGCCGTATCCACGAGGTAGATGCCACCACCATTCCGTTCAGAACGAAACACAACCGCACTGCCATCCGGGGCAAGATGAGGATCTACATCCTCGGCGGGATCGGTGGTGAGTCGACGGGGCGGACTTGAGGGAAGATGCTGCACCCAGATGTCCAGGTTGCTGTTCTCGGCACGGTTCGAGCTGTAGGCGATCATCGTGCCATCTCGGGAGAGACTGGGGCGACCGGTCAGATCGGTGTCGGGCGTGAGTTGGGTCACGTTCTCTACCCGGTCCCCACGATCGCCTCGGGTCAGCAGCGTGTAGCCTGCGAGCACCGAGGCCAGTACCGCCGCCGTTCCCATTACCCACGCGACCTTGGAGTGTCGAACCGGGTTGAGAGCAGCCGCCACATCGCGAATCTGCGGGAAGCGATCCTCCGGGCGGAATTCCAGGCAACGGCGAAGGACCGTCTCCCAACGCGGACTCAGGTTATGGCCCGCGGGCAAAATCGCCTCGCCGCCCGCGGCAGGATCAGAACGTCCTGGAGACTCGCCGGTGAGCATCTCGCACATGACCACGCCCAGCGCGTACTGGTCGGCAGCGAACCCCACTTCGCCGCCCAGCACTTGCTCCGGGGCCATGTAGCGCGGAGTACCTTGCTTGGCTTCTTCGGGGTCGGCGTGCTGGTCGGTCAGGACCTTGAAGGCGAGGCCGAAATCGGTGACCACGGCCCGCGTTTGGCCCGGGCGGGCATCGACCAGCATCACATTGCCGCTCTTGAAATCCCGGTGCACCACTCCGAGTTCATGGGCGGCGGCGAGGCCAGCCACCATCTGCTCGACCAGGCCCAGCGCTTCCGCAGCCGGAATGGGTCCCTGCTGCCGCAGGCGCTCGGCCAGAGTCTGCCCTTCCAGCAACTCCATGGTGAGAAACCAGACGCGTTCGCCCGAGTCCTGGAGGTGACTGAAGACTTCATAGACCCGGCAGACGTTGACGTGCGAAATGCCGCGCGCTTGGCGGACCTCCTGCTTGAAGCGTTCGATGACCGAGGACAACGAGGCAATCTCGGAGCGAATAGTCTTAAGCGCGACCCGTTCGCCCAGCTCCGAGTCCCAGGCCTCGAAGACCTCACCCATGCCACCGCTGTTGAGGAAGCGAAGAATACGAAAGCGACCGGCGACAGTTTGCCCGCGGGCCAGAGACCGCGCGGCTTTCGCAGGCCGACGCGGACGCCGTACTACGGCGACGGTTGCTGCCCCCTGCAAATCCGGGTGGGCGCTTCCCGACGGAGATAGATAGCGTGGGGTCTGCCCCTGGCTGCTCGCAGTGGTCGGGGTGAGTCGTGCTTCACCTGGGTCGGGGCGCTTCCGCGCCGCCCTAAAGCTTCTCGCGAGCCGATCCCACCACACAAGCGTCACAGTTCCCTGATTTTGACTACACGCTTCCGCAGGGATTCTACTCTATGTCCCCTGGTCTGTCCGTGGGAAAGGCCGAACCTCGGGCGTTCTCGCCGAGGAGACGATTGATCGTTGCCATAGGTTTTTTGCGTTGGACTTCCTGAGCGGAGGGCCGCACACTGGCACTACCTTGTTCTGCAGTGTTGGCAGAGAGGCAGCGCAAACCGCGTTCTCTGTTTCGTCCTTCCCGACCTCGTCGTCTCGACCAAAACCCGCGACGCCCAGTGTGTTCCACGAGGGTGGCGCGTTTGACGAAGACAGGAGGTTGGGGATGCGAAGCAAAGGATGTTTTTGGTTGGGGAAATTTCTGCTGGTTACGGTGAGCCTGTTTCCGGCGCTGTCTCTGGCGCAGGATGCCAGGGGACAGTTCACCCTCACTACGGAAGTGCATTGGGGGAGCGTGATTCTTCCGGCTGGGGACTACCGGTATTCGCTCCAGAACCATTCGGGCTTCAGCACCCTGACAGTCTGGAGCCGTGCGGGTGCACCGAGTTTTCTGATGGCGCCGAACTCGATCAGCAGCATTGCGGCAGGACAAACAGACCGTTTGACCCTGACGCGGCGCCGTGCCGAGTGGTTCGTCGAGTCCCTGGTCCTGCTGGAAGCGGAGATAGCGGGTCATTTCCGCGCGCCCGCCAAGCAAGTGGCCGGGGAGCGCGGCCCCAGCCGGACTATTTCCCTGGTGAGCCCGTAGCTGGGCGCACCTGCCGGGAGCGGTCGCAGCCAGCCGCTCCCGTTTTACCCCGGTTTGCCTGTTGGAGGGACCCAGAATGCCCGCACGACGACGAAACATTCTGCGCACCCAGATCAACGTGACCCTACGCACCGTGGCCGAGCGGGTGGGGCTAGCCCCCTGCTCGGTGTCGGCCGTGCTCAATAATTCACCGGCTGCCCGGGGCATCCCGCAACACACGAAGGACCGGGTTTTGCGGGCCGCGGCGGAGCTGCGCTACCGGCCGAATCTCAATGCGCGTTCTCTGCGCACCAAGCGAACCCACCTGGTTGCTGTCCTGGCCGCGGATCTTGGCGACGCGCAGCTGGCCCGAATGATTGCGGCGATGGAAGCTTTCCTCCGTTCGAGGGGCTATTCACTCCTGGTCGCGGCTTGGGGCGGGTCCGCTGCCGGACTCGAACTTCACGCCGCCGAACTCTGGCGCCGCGGGGTGGAAGGCCTGGTCATCAGCGGCGCTGCCCTGCCCCGCTCCATCGATTTGCCTGCGGTTTCCCTTGCGCCCGCCCAGGCCCGAGGGGATATATCGTCGAACTTTACTCGCGATCACCTGGCAACAGTGGGGAGGACGGCCGCCCGTGCGTTACTGGCTAAGATCGGGCAGAGAATTGGAGACCCGAACCTGACAACCATGACTGAGGCCTTTCCTCCGCAGATGGGTTGGGTCCCGTCGACCCTGGAGCACAACCCAGGCGACGGAAGCCTAGTGGTTCACGGCTCTCCGGTAGTCATCGGCTGTGGTGCAATAGCAGGGCACCATGGTATTGCGGGCGACCTTCGCAAGGGCCGGGTCTGAGGCGTAATTTACGCTCGGTGGCGGCTGATCCGCTTCCGGCCAGGTCATCTGCAAGAGCGATTCGTCGCAATTGGGGTCTCTGAATGCGCGCAGCTTGTAGACCTTCCTCTGTTCCGCAAAATACTCCGACAATCGCCGCTGGTAAGGAAGGAAGATGTAAACGAGCTTGATGAGCTCGGTCTGATTCTTCCCGATCCTCCTCTCCGCCAGAAACACTTCATAGTTTTTGAAGTACGAGGTCTTGGTCGAGGCTACCGGCATCCCGATCAGGCGCAAGGGCGGCAACTCTTCCATGGGAGGCGGGGGGGACACGGGGTCAGGTGGCGGAGCGGGTGCCGCGGCTTCGGGCGGATCGTCCACGGGTAGCAGCGGTTTGCCCGCAGTGGACGCCATCGCCGTCTGGACCGGGGGTGAGACAGCACTGCCACCAGGCATCGTTCCCAACTGTCCCCCCGCCTTCAAGCCTCCCGCACCGGACAACGCCGGAGGCGGAGGTACGACTTGCGCACCGTTTCCTGACAGAGTGCCTACCCCTCCGGTTCCGCTGGAATTGCTGGCGGTCTGAACCCGAGGAGGAGGCGGCACAACTCCCCCGCCCGAACCGGGCAGGCCTCCGACATGTCCACTGCCCTTAAGACCCGTGGCGCCTTGCACGGAGGGAGGCGGCGGCACGACGTCCGTCCCATTCCCGCCCAGCCCCGCGATGTGTCCCTGACCCGACCCACCACCTCCTCGCGCCTGCAGCGAGGGCGGTGGCGGCACAATCCCAGTGCCGTTTCCAGCCAGGGTTCCGACACGTCCTCCTCCGAGGGCATCGCCTCCGGCTGGAACCGAAGGAGGCGGTGGCACTACAGAAGCGACCACCCCGGAACCCGACCCTCCCAGTCCTTCCCCACGTCCCGATCCGAATGCATCCCCGGGCCCTGCGATCGACGGAGGCGGCGGGACAACCGGGGCCGCCCGATTCGCCAGCGACTCGAAACCCCTGCCGCCTCGGCCGTCGGCGCTGCCGGAGCCTCGCACCGACGGCGGTGGCGGCACAATCCCAGTGCCGTTTCCAGCCAGGGTTCCGACATGTCCTCCTCCAAGGGCATCGCCGCCCGCTGGAACCGAAGGAGGCGGTGGTACTACAGAAGCGACCACAGCGGAACCCGAAGCACCTCCCAGTCTTCCCCCACGTCCTGCTCCCATTGCATCCCCGGGCCCCGCGATCGATGGAGGCGGCGGGACTACCGGCGCCGCCCGATTCGCCAGCGACTCGAAACCCCTGCCGCCTCGGCCGTCAGCGCCGTCGGAGCCCCGCACCGAGGGTGGTGGCGGCACCACGCCTTGCGCCCCCCTGCCCATCAGTCGACCGGTGCGGGATGAGCCCAGGTTGGCCGCATCCTGTTCCGGCGCAGGCGGCACCACCGAATTCGCACCCAATCCTCCCCACGCGGCCCCGTTACCCCTTCTCGGGTCTGCCGGCAATCGAGGTGGCGGAGCAACCACGGCGGAAGAGCCGGGAGTGAGATCACCCATTCTGCGAGCCGACCCTGACACCGCCGGCGGTGGAGCCGTGACAGATGCCTGAAGTAATCCGCCGCGCAGTGCCCCTCCCTGGCTCACCTGAGGCGGGGGGGCCACAACCGACGCGAATCCCGCCGGCGTCGTCATGCGCGATCGCTCCGCCGCGGACACCGGCACCGTCGGCAACGCCGCGTTCCCCGGATGGAGGGTTGGTGGGGGCGCAAGCGACGCCTTCAGGTCAGGAGGAGTTACCAGCGCCGCGCCGGCCTTATGCTCCGGGGCCACCGGCATCGCCGCCTGGCGGGCCGGCTGCGGGCTCGATTGGGCTCCGGAGTGGGCCTTCGGCGGGGCGCTATTCTTGGCCGGGTAGGATTCTGGCGGATAGTAGATGATCGGCGAATCGCGGAAGGAGCCGCGGGCTGCCAGTGGTCTCCGAGGAGCTCCACCCAGGGAAATGCCCCAGATCGCTATCACCCCCAGCATGTGCCAAGCGATCGACTCCAGCACCGACCACCAGGGGAAATTCGATTCAACAAACACGTCCGGCCAGAAGGGCCCGGGTGGGGACGTCGTGGGCACCTTCGGTAAGGGTCGCGCCAGGAGCAGGTCCGCCAGGTTATGCAGAAAGCAGCGAAACCCGGGCTCCCAGGCGTACAGCAGCTCCAGCCGAGGCTCGTCCTGAGCAGGCTTGCTAGGGGTCGGGTTCAGGAGCTCCAGGCTGCTGTCCATGGAAACACGTCAGAAGGGGGAGAGGAAGTTGGTTCATTATAGCCTACCGTCCGGGGGCAAACGGTATGGATTTTGCCGGCACTAAGGTGTCGGAGGTGCATGCGCAGCCTGTGTTTACGGGAACAGCCGGTTCGCCCGTTTCCGCCGCGCTCCGCCGCCCGGTTGATCAGTTGGCTCGCGACCTGCGCCGGATCTCCTCGCCGAGTACAACTGCCTCGGCGATCTCGCGCAGCGACTTGCGCTTCTGCCGGCTTTGTCGCTGCAGGGTCAGGTAGGCCTGCTCCTCGTCGATACCCAAGTCGCGCTGCAGGATGCCCTTGGCCCGCTCGAGAAGCTTGCGGGTTTCAAGTTTCTCGAGGAGGCTGGAGTTCTCGCCTTCCAGCCGGGCCATCTCAATTTCGGCACCCACCAGAAATCCGATGGTGGAAATCAGGCGGCTGCGGCTGACGATGCTGCAAGTTGATGATACCTACCACGCGGCCCCGGGTCATGACTGGAACCGACAGAAACGATTGGTACGAGTCCTCAGACAATTCGTTGAAGGTCTTGAAGCGGACGTCCTTGGCCGCATTCGCGGCAATGGCCACGGGCTCGCGATGCTCCGACACCCACCCGGTGATCCCCGGCCCGACCCGCAGCTTCCGCCGGCCGAGCGAGTCTTCGTGGGGATTTTTCGAGGCCCGCAGGACCAGTTCTTCGCCTTCGAGCACGTACACGAAACATGAATCGCACTTGATGACAGCGGAAACAAAATCCACGATCCGGGCCAGGGCTTGGTCGAGCGGATCGGCGGCCGCCGCCATGCGGCTGCTGATGTCGTCCAGGAAATCAAGATCCAGAACGTTGTGGACTGAATTGGTTTCCACGTCCACCTAAGCTAGCCAGCCTCGGAAACGCGAGTCAAACTACAGTTTTTTATGGGAAGGATCAGTAATATGCAGCGCCGGGATGAATCTCCCGAGTTGCTGCCGGCATCAGTGCGGGCTGCCCGATCTGGGCAGCTTGTCGGCCGGGAGAGGGGCGGAAGAGTCGGCGGTTTTCTCGAGGGCCGAGTAGAGTTCCCGGAATTCCGAGCGCACTCCGGAAAGAATCTCTTCGTCTGCCAGCAACTTCGCCAGCACCCGGCGCCAGTTGGGAACGGCGCGGTGCTCGAGCACCAGCTTCAAGGCGATGTTTTCCAGGAAAAGATATTCCGTGGCATGAAGGATGGCGGACATTCGCTTCTTCTCATCTTTGGTCATAGAAAAGCCCCTGCGAGGTACGACAGTGCGGGCATCCACCGAGCGTGCGGCGGAGCCTTGAATTTCGGGGGATGTGGGAAAGAGCTATGCGCCGTGGCACTTCTTGTATTTCTTGCCGGAACCACAAGGACAGGGGTCGTTGCGTCCGACCTTCTCCTGGCTGCGCACCACCTGCTGGACCGTGCGGCGCTCGCTGCTGCCCGCCATGCGCGCCTGTTCCAGTTCGCGGCGCTTCTTGCGCTGGAAAGCCTCTTCCAGTTCGTCCACTGAGGTCGCCACCGCGCGCGCTGGGCGCCGGCCGTTGCCGTCGCCGCCGACGTGCGGCACCGCTACCCCGGCTTCGGGGGCGCCGCCCAGGGTCTCGGCAACCGCCTGGGGTCGTTCCAGGATCTGCATCAGGTAGAGGTAGCGGACCGTCTCCTCCTGGAAGCGCAGCATCATGGCTTCGAACATGTCAAAGGACTCGCGCTTGTATTCGACCAGCGGGTCGTGCTGGCCGTAGCCGCGCAGCCCGATACCCTCCTTCAGGTGATCCATGTTGAGGAGGTGGTCTTTCCACAGCGAATCGAGCACGCTCAACATGATCATGCGCTCGTGGTAGCGCATGGCCTCGGGACCGATGAGTTGCTCCTTTGCGTTGTAGCGCTGCTTGAGCTTCTCGAAGATGGCGTCGCCCAGTTCCTGCCGGTTCAGGGTTTCAGGCTTGACGCCTTCGGCGAAGATGTCGACCCCGAAGCGGGTAAAGATCCCGTCTTTCAGCCCCTTCAGGTCCCAGTCGTCCACATGGGCCTTCACCGGGCAGAACTCGTCGATGAGGTCGCCGAGGATCCCGGAAACGTAGTCCTCGAGGATAAGTTCCTTCTGGTCGACGCCTTCCAGCAGGCTGCGGCGCAGGCCGTAAACCGCCTCGCGCTGCTTGTTCATCACGTCGTCGTATTCCAGCAGATGCTTGCGGGCTTCGAAGTTCTGGGCCTCCACCGCTTTCTGCGCGGCCTCGATGCGCCGGGTGATCATGCGCGATTCGATGGGCACGCCTTCTTCCATCCCCAGACGCTGGAGCAGGTTGGACACCCACTCCTTGGCGAAGATGCGCATCAGGTCATCTTCCAGCGAAAGATAGAAGCGCGAGGAGCCGGGGTCACCCTGGCGCCCGGCGCGGCCGCGCAGCTGGTTGTCGATGCGGCGTGCCTCGTGGCGCTCGGTGCCGAAGATATGCAGGCCGCCCGTCTTGACAACCTCGGCGTGCTCTGCGTCGGTCTGGGCTTTGAAGCGGTTGAAGATGTCGTTCCACTGCGCCGTCGGCACCACGTATTCATTGCCGCCGTAATACCACACGGTCATGGCGGCGTCTTCCACCCCCGCCTGCACTTTCCCTTGCGCCGCGCGCAGGGGTTGTGCGATTCCCTTCTTCACGCACTCCTGCTTGGCCATGAACTCCGGGTTGCCGCCCAGCAGGATGTCCGTGCCGCGGCCGGCCATATTGGTGGCGATGGTAATGGCGCCTTTGCGGCCTGCTTGCGCCACGATCTCCGCTTCACGTTCATGGAACTTCGCGTTCAAAACGACGTGTTGCTTGAGGCCCTTTTTGAGCAGCAGCTGAGAGAGCCGCTCCGACTTCTCAATCGATACTGTGCCCACCAGCACCGGCTGGCCGCTCTCATGGAGCCGCTGAATCTCGTCCGCCGCCGCAAAATACTTTTCCTTTTCTGTCCGGTACACCACGTCCGGGTTCTCGACCCGCAGGAGCGGCCGATTGGTCGGAATGACCAGCACTTCCAGTTTGTAGATCTTGTCGAACTCGGCAGCTTCGGTTTCGGCGGTGCCGGTCATGCCCGCCAGCTTCTTGTACATACGGAAGTAGTTCTGGAAGGTGATGGTGGCCAGCGTCTGGTTCTCGCGCTCGATCTTGACGCCCTCTTTGGCCTCAATCGCCTGGTGCAGACCGTCGGACCAGCGCCGTCCGGGCATCATGCGCCCGGTGAACTCATCGACGATGACGACTTCCTTCTCCCGAGGATTGTCCTGCTTGGTCTTAACTACGTACTCCACGTCGCGGCGGTAAAGAGCGTGCGCTTTGACCGCGGTCTCGACGTGGTGCTTCAGTTCCCAGTTCTCCGGGTCCGCGATATTCCCGATGCCCAGGAGCTTCTCCACTTTCTCCCAGCCCTCGTCGCTGACCGTGATGTTCTTATGCTTCTCGTCGACCACGAAGTCGCCGGTCAGCTGCTTGGCCTCGCCCGGGCCCATGTCGATCTCTTCCCCGCGCTCCAGCTTGGGGATGATGCGGTTGACGCGCTCATACTTATCGGTGGACTCCTCGCTGGCGCCACTGATGATCAGCGGGGTACGGGCTTCATCGATCAGGATGGAGTCGACCTCATCCACGATGGCAAAGTTGTGCCCGCGCTGCACGCAGTCCTTGAGGTCGAACTTCATGTTGTCGCGCAGGTAGTCGAAGCCGAATTCGTTGTTGGTTCCGTAGGTGACGTCGGCCGCATAGGCCTCGCGCCGCTGCTCGTCATCCAGATCGTGCACGATGACGCCCACGGTCAGCCCCAGGAAGCGGTAGAGCCGGCCCATCCACTCCGAGTCGCGCTTGGCCAGGTAATCGTTGACCGTGACCACGTGCACGCCGCGTCCGGTGAGCGCGTTGAGATACACGGGGAGAGTGGCGACCAGCGTTTTGCCTTCGCCGGTCTTCATTTCCGCGATCTTGCCCTGGTGCAGCACCATGCCGCCGATGAGCTGCACGTCGAAGTGGCGCATCTCCAGCACGCGCCGTCCGGCTTCGCGCACCACGGCAAAAGCTTCCGGGAGGATCTCCTCCAGCACTTCGTTCTCGGCGGCGCGGCGCTCATCGTCGAGGGTTTTGGTGCGGCCCAGGCCGACCTCCCCCGCCCCCTGTTCTTCGGCCTGCAGCTTCCCCGCTTCCTCCTCGAACTTGCGCGTGCGCTCGGCGATACGCTTGCGGAATTCCCCGGTTTTGTCCCGCAGTTCGTCGTCGGTGAGCTTCTCGATCGCCGGCTGCAGCACATTGATGGCCTGCACGTTGGGCATCAGGCGCTTGATTTCACGCTCGTTCTGAGTTCCGAAAACCTTGGCTACCAGCGAGTTAATCAAAGCGAAAAATCCTTCAGGCGGGGACCACTATCCCTCAACCAAACGGCCTTTGGCTTGCACCCACTCCGCGCGTGGGTAAAGCCTACCATAATTGGATGCACCCGGGATCGCGCGGAATGGCAGACGAGAAGCGATTCAGTTATTCTCAGCCTTCATTGATCCCGTCCGGTGCCCGCGTCGACGTACTTCAGCTCCGATTCCGCCAGACTGACGGTGCGGACGGCATACCAGTCGCGGGGAGCGAGACACCCCAATAGTCTACAGGATAATGGCGCATATCCGTCCGGTAGGTTGCGTCGAGTGGGGGCGGGTCGATGACGCGTCCCTCTACCGGTTTCAGGTATATTTGCCCGACCGCTCATGTCCACCTTTTATGACCGGTTCGCCGAATGCGCCGAGCGCGGGCCACAGAACACTGCGCTCGAGATCCAGCTCCGCGACCAGGTGGAGAGCTACACCTATGCGGAGGTGCGCCGGATGGCAGAGTCCGTCGGCCGGTGGCTCTCGGTGCAGAAGCTGGACCGAGGCGCGCGCGCCGCGATCTTGGCCGATAACCATCCGCGCTGGGTGGCGGCCTACCTGGGAATCATCGCCTCCGGCAACACCGCCGTTCCGCTCGACACGGCGCTCGATCCCCGCCAGGTCGCCAAGCTCCTGAAGGATAGCGGCGCGTCCCTGCTTTTCACCGATAGGAAACATCTGGCCCTGGCGCAGCAATCCACCGTGGCCGGCCTGGGCGTAGGGCTGGTGCTCAGCGATCCCCTGCCGGGGACGAAGGAACCCGGCTCCCCGCGCTGGGTCGCGGATCTTGATGAGATCTTCGCCGCCGGCCCCGGGCAGTTCCGCCCGGTCGACTCTTCCGCGGACGCGGTCGCCGGCCTGTTGTATACCTCGGGCACAACCGCCGACCCCAAAGGTGTAATGCTGACGCATGCCAACCTGGAGGGCGAGGTGGAGGCGGTCTTCGGGCTGCTGCACATCGGTCCGAACGACGCCCTGCTCGGCATTCTCCCCATGTTTCACGTGTTGGCCCAGATGGCGAACCTCTTGCTGCCGCTGGTGAAGGGCTCACGCGTGGTCTATCTCGAGACTCTGAACACGACCGAACTGCTGCGCGCTCTCGAGGAACGCCAGATCACGGCCTTCTGCGTGGTGCCGCAGTTTTTCTACTTGATCCACGAGCGCATCTTCAAGGAAGTTCGAAAGCGCGGGAGACTCGCCGAATCGGCATTGCGCTTGCTGATGCGTACGAATCGCTGGCTGCAGAGATTTGGTGTGAACGCCGGACCGGTTTTCTTCGGCAAGATCCACCGGACCTTCGGAACCCACATGCGCTACCTGATTACCGGGGGCTCGCGCTTTGACACCGGCATCGCGCGCGACTTCCAGGACTTTGGCATCGAACTGCTCAATGCTTACGGCCTGACCGAGACATCCGGCGGCGCTTTCGTCAGTCCGCCGGGCAATGTCGTCATCGGTTCCGTCGGGCCGCCTCTGCCGACGGTGCAAGCCAGAATTCTCGATCCCCAGCCCCAGGAAGACGGCGGCCCCCCCGTGGGCGAGATCCTCATCCGCGGCCCCTTGGTCATGAAGGGTTACTGGAACCGGCCCGAGGCCAGCGCGCAGGTCCTGCGCGAGGGCTGGCTGCACACCGGCGATCTGGGCTATTTCGACGCGAAACAGAATCTCTTCATTACCGGGCGTCGCAAAGAACTCATCGTGCTCGCCAACGGCAAGAACCTCTATCCCGAGGAGATCGAAGCGCATTACCTGAAGTCGCCCTACATCAAGGAAATCTGCGTCCTGGCGGTGGAAGCCAGGCCGGGCGATCCCACCTCGGAACACCTGCACGCGGTACTGGTACCGAACTTCGACGTGCTCAAGCAAGGCAAGATCGTCAACGCCAAGGAGGTGATCCGCTTCGACATGGAGAGCCTTTCCCAGCAGCTCCCCTCGACCAAGCGCATCACCGATTACGCGATCTGGCAACAGGATCTTCCCCGCACCACCACGCGCAAGCTGAAGCGCTTCGCGATCGAAAAGATGGTCCGCGCCAACCAGGCGCGCCCTGCGTCGCGGGAAGCCGAACCCGAGCGTCCCCTCAGCCCTGAGGACTCGGCCTGGCTGGCACAGCCGGAAGTAAGCCGGGCTGTGGCGGTTGTGAGCGCGAATGCCCGCCGCAAGCCGGAAACGATTCGTCCCGCGGACAACCTGGAACTGGACCTCGGTCTCGATTCGATCGAGCGCGTGGAGCTGCTGGTGGCCCTGGAAGCGGAACTGGGCGGCGATGTGGAAGAAGCCCGGCTGGCCGAGATCTATACGGTCCGCGATCTGGTCAACGCCGTGCTGGAAAGCGCGGCGGGCACGAGGAGCGTTGCCCAGGCACAGTTCGCGGGCTGGAAAAACCTGCTGGCCGAGCCTCCCACGGATCCGGAAATCCTCGATTTGGCCAACTCCCACCCGGGTGCGGAAGCCTTCTGGTACATGCTGTCACGCCTGCTCCAGGTTGCAGCCCGCGATCTGTTTCACCTCGAGGTGCGAGGTCTGGGCAAACTGCCGCGGCGGAGCCCCTTCATCCTGGCCTCCAACCACCAGAGCTTCCTCGACCCGGTGGTTTTGGCTTCTGTCCTGCCGAGAGCTGTGTTCATGAACTCCTTCGCGGTCGGCACCAGCGAAATTTTCGGCGGCGGCCTCATGCGGCGGCTGGCCCACTGGCTGCGCGTCGTGGTGGTCGACCCCGACGCCAACCTCATCCCCGCCATGCGCGCCGGTGCGTACGGACTGCGCCAGGGCCTGAACCTGATCCTCTATCCCGAAGGCGAGCGCAGCATCGACGGCACGCCCCGCACCTTCAAGAAGGGCGCGGCCATCCTCTCCCTACACCTGCAGACGCCGATTGTGCCCATCGCCATAGACGGCTTCTACGAAGCCTGGCCGCGGGGCAGGAAGTTCTTCGAGAAACTGACTCATTTGAAGATGGTCTTTGGCGACGCCGTCTACCCGCCGCCGGAATCACAGGCGTCGGAAGAAGCCTACGCGCAACTGACGGCACAGGTGAGGTCTCGCGTGGTGGAGATGTGGGAGAAACTGCACCGGGGGGCGGGGAAATCGACATCTCCCAAAGCCGTGGACTGACAGTGGGGCGTTCCGATGAGGAAGGGAACGATTCGCTCATTCGGCGGAAGCGAGGCATCTGCGCTTTTCGGGACGGCGAAACCCAGGTCCCCTGCGCCCACTAGGAGGCTCCCGCCCCCTGCGCCTGCTGGCCAAACGCCTTCACGAACGCGTCCACCACCATCGAGTCGAAACGCTTGCCCGAACTCTTTACCAGCACTTCTTCGGCCTGTGCGGGTGACAGTTTGCGCGGGCCAGTCTCGCTGATCAACGATTCGTACGCTTCCGCCAGAGCCAGGATCTGCACCTCCAGCGCTGCCTCCACCGTGCTCGCGCCGCTCTTGGTCAATTTCTGTTCCATGATCAGGATGGGGATGGCCCGCTCGAGCGTCCCTGCCAGCGCCTTGCTCTGGGTCACGGTGCGCCCGCTTTTCTTCATGCTCTCTTCCAGATCTTCCTGGGAGAGATTGGCCACCCGGTAAAGAGTGTCGTTGCTGATGCCTAACCCGGTGATGTTCTGGAGCAAGGCGGCCGTGCGCACGTCCTCCGTGCTACGGGCATCCAGCCCGAGTGCCTCGGCAATTCTGGCGGCGCACAGGGAAACGCGATAGGCGTGGGCCGTGCTGTACTTTTGGTGGGAGAGAATGTGGTGCACAATGACCATCAACCCGTCGTAGCTGGCTTTCAGCTCATTCAGGCTCAGCTGGTTGCGCTCGTAAAGCGTCCCCATGGCGTAGCCGCTCACCACGAGAATGCCGCCCCAGGCCGCGAGATCAAACCACGGGTTCTCCCCCGGCGCTGCAACCCGTCGGTTGAACAGGATGGGATTCATGCGCGTGAGCAACACCACCGTGGCCACGCTGGCGAAGGCGGTCAGGGTGGCATGCCGCCGACCGAAGTGATAGGCGGAGTACAACGTCGGCAAGAAGAAGAAGCACAGCACCACCCGCTGCGACGAGACCAGAAAATTCAGCAGCGCTGCTATCACCACCAGTGACAGCAGCAGCCAGAGTTCTTTGTGGACCCTGCTCATGCCTGCTCTCCGAGGGCTCCGAGCGTCCGAATCGCTTAACTGGTCTTATGGTAGGGAGCAAGAACCAGGCCGACAAAATTACCGAGGTAACGACCGGGGAAGTGGTTCCGCGGCCTCGGGGCCTGCGAACCGGCCTCCGCGCGTGGTATTTACTTGGCCCGTGGGTGTGTCTGGTCGTACACCGCCAGCACCTGCTTCATGGAGAGCTGCGTGTAGCGTTGCGTGGTGGACAGCCGCTCGTGGCCCAGCATCTCCTGGATGGCGCGTAGGTCTGCGCCCTCCTCCAGCATGTGCGTCCCAAAGGCATGCCGCAGGGTGTGGGGATGCACCTCCGGCGACAACCCCTTGGCCACGGCAATCTTCTTCACGATCCGGCCAACGCTGCGGGTCGTGAGCCGTCCCCCGCGCTGGTTCGTGAATAGCGCCGGAGTATTCCGGCGCAACTGCTCCAGCAACTTCTTCCGCGCCGGGAGATAGTCCGCCAGCGACGCCGCTGCCGACCCGGCAAACGGCACGTAGCGCTCCTTCTTACCCTTGCCGCGAATCAGAATCGCCCCCGCGCTCAGGCGGATGTCCTCCAGGTTGATGCCAGTCAACTCCGAGTTCCGAATGCCGCAGCCATAAAGCAACTCCAGCACCAGCCGGTCCCGCTCCGGGAACGCCGCGACCTCGGGCATCTCGCCGTCGAGGACCGAATTGATCTCCTCGATGGTCGGCACCCGGGGCAGCTTTTTCGGCAGGCGGGGCGTCGCTACCAGCTTCGCCGGATTTTGTTCCACCACGCCCTCCTGTCCCAGCCAGCGATAGAGCGACCGTACCGCTGCCAGGGCCCGCGCGACCGACGTCTTGCTCAACCCTTTCTCGTAGAGATGCGAAAGGAATCCGCGCAGGGTGAGGTGATCGATGTTCTTCCACTCCCGCGAACCAACATAGCCGGCGAAGCTGTCCAAGTCCCCGGCGTAAGCCTTGATGGTGTGCACCGACGCATTCCGCTCCCGCAGTGCCCGCAGGAACTGGTCCACAGCTCGCTCGACCACGGTACGTTTGGGATGCGAAGCTTGGCTCATTTTCCCTTCGCCCTGGGATGATGCTTCTCATACACCGTCTTCAGCCGGTCCAGCGCCAGGTGCGTGTACACCTGCGTGGTGGAAATATCCGCATGTCCCAGGATCGTCTGCACGGTACGCAGATCCGCTCCGTTCTCCACCATGTGGGTCGCGCAGGAATGCCGCAGCATGTGGGGAGAAGCGTTTCGTCCCGCCCCCGCCGAAGCCGCCCGCACCATCTGCCACACCCGCTGGCGCGTGAGCTTGTGCGCCCCGCGCGCCAGAAAAAGGATGGCCGGGTCCTTCCCTGCCGCGAGGGTGCGGCGCGGCACGCCCAGGTATTCCGCCAGCGCGTCCTGCGCCGACTTTCCCAGCGGCACGATGCGCTCTTTGTCGCCCTTGCCCCGCACCAGCATGTAACCCATCTCCAGTTTCAGATCTTCAAGTTTTGCATTAACAAGTTCCGAGACCCGCAGCGCCCCGGCGTAGAAGACTTCCAGCATCGCCCGATCGCGAGCCGCAATCGAGGTAGCCAGCCTGGAATCAGAAGTCGCTCGCCGCCCGGCCAAAGTTTGCTCCATTTCGGCGTGCGCCAGCGACTTGGGGAGGACCTTCCACTGCTTGGGCGAGTCGATATTCAGGGTCGGGTCATACGCGATCATCCTGTCCACCAGCAGATAGCGATACAGGTGCCGCAAGGCCGACAGCTTCCGCCCAACCGAACGGCCATCTACTCCGTTGGCAAAAAGTTGCTGGATGAAATCCCGCACCTCGACCCGCCGGGCATTTCCCAGAATCCGCTTGCGTCCATCCAGAAACTCGGCAAACTGGCGGATGTCGGTGCGATAGGCTGCGACCGTCAGGGGCGCCAGCCCCTTCTCGATCTTCAAGTAGTCGAGGAACCCAGACAGCACGGCGGCATTGGCTTCCGAAGACATCGAGCGGTGTCCCGGGCGCGCGCCCGGGCACTTTCCAGGGAGAATATGCCCGCTTTCGTCGACAAAAAAGTGGCGCAAGAGGTGCCCGCCCTGGTGTTACCCCCTGAATTCCTCGAGCAACTCCCGCGCATAGATTGCGCCCTCGGGCGTCTCTTCGTGCTTGAAGTAGGCGAAAACATCACGCCCCGCGCCGAGGTGCCCGCGGATTCGCTCCACCATGGCTTGCCGCTCTTCGGGAGGGTAGTTCGGCTTGCGGAAGCGATAATAGATAAAGTCCGCCGTGGCCACTTCCGGCGTCGTCATCTCCTCCGTCTCGGCCACACACAGCGCCGCGTTGTGACTCCTCAGAACCTCGTAGGTCGCATCCCCGAACCAGGAGGTGTGGCGGAACTCGAAAGCGGCGCGCAGCGCCCGCGGCAGGAACCTCAGGAAGCTGACCAGTACCTCATGATCTACTTTAAGATTAGGTGGCAACTGAAACAAAACCGGACCTAACCTCCCGGCACTCGCTACCGGCTCAATGGTCGCCAGAAAGCGCGGCACAAAGTCCTCGGTTGCCTGCAACCGCTTGATATGGGTGATGACCTGATGGGCTTTGATGGTGAAGTGGAAGTCCGCGGGCGTCTCCGCCAGCCAACTCTCGACTGTGCTCTCTTTCACCAGCTGGCGGAAGGTGAAGTTCACCTCCACGGCATTGAGCTGCGTGGCGTAGTGGCTGAGGAACTTCTTCTGCGGCAACTTCTCCGGGTAGAAATCGGGCTTCCAACTCGGGTATGCCCAACCGGAGGTGCCTGCAAACAGTTGCGCCATGATTCAGCCTGTCGAATCCAGTGACCACCGAGCGAAGGGTCCGCGGATTATACACGCTTCTTCGCGGCCCTCTTATGTGTGGTGCGACCTCCCCCCTCGGGCTTCGCCCTTTCCGCTTCCGCGGGCTCTTCTGCTCGCGCCGCCAGATCCACCGCGGCCGGCGCCGCTGCTGCCGATCCTCCGAGGTCAGGCAGCTTCTGTTTCAGTTTGAGGACGGGCGCGTGCAGATCGCCCATCTTGGCCACGCGGTCCAGTACCTGCGGAGCCTCAAACACCAGCAGGCTCGCATCCTTCTTCTTGAGTGCCCGCTCCACTTCCTCCCAACCCACCGGCGTCGACACGGTGGGATGCGCCCGCGCCCGCAGCGAATACACGCTTACCGTGGTCTTGTGCTCGTCGTTCTGGCTCCAATCGACCAGCACTTTGCCCCGGCGCAACTCTTTCTTCATGTCGGAGACCACCAGATCCTTATGTTTCTCCTCGAGCAGCTGGGCCAGGGCGTGGGCAAACGGCTTGGTGATCTCGTAGGTCGTGGGCGTGTTCAGCGGGACGTAAATTTGCATTCCTTTCGAGCCTGAGGTCTTGGGAAAGCTCTCCAGCCCCCAGTGGGCGAAGATCTGCCGCAGCCATAGTCCCACTTGCGCGCATTGCACGATGTTTGCCGGCGGCCCGGGATCGAGATCGAAGACCATCATGGTGGGACAGCGAATATCTTTGGCCAGCGACAGCGAAGGATGAATTTCCAGCGAAGCCAGGTTGGCCAGCCAAGTCAGCGTGGGCAGATCCTCGACCAGGAGGTAGTTGATGTGCCGCCGGTTGTGCCGGCTCCAGATGGGCGCCGTCTTCACCCACGCCGGACGATGCTTGGGCGCGTTCTTCTCATAGAAGTATTCGCTGTCCACCCCGTCGGGGTAGCGTTTCATGGTCACCGGACGCCCCTCCAGGTGCGGCAGCAGCGCCGGAGCGACGCGCGCGTAATAGTCGATCACCTGTCCCTTGCTGAACCCGGCTTCCGGGTAGAGCACCTTGTCCAGGTTCGACAGGCTCAGCCGCCTGCCCTCGACTTCGACGACCGGCGAATTGCTCATTCCCCTGCCTCAGTCAGACCCTGACTCGCTGGTAGTATATTGATGTTTCTCCCCGTGAATCGTTGTGGAGGCCTGATGAAACGCTGCGTGCTGCTCGTCTTGCTGTGCCTGCTCGCCGCCCTCGCTGCCGCCCAGGACGTCGCTTCCTTTCAGAAACGCACCACCGTAAAGGTTCTGCCTAACGGTCTGACCATCGTCCTCTGCGAACGTCCGGAAGCTCCCGTGTTCTCCTTCTACACCCTCGTGGACACCGGCTCCACCCAGGACCCCAACGGCAAGACCGGTCTGGCACACATGTTTGAGCACATGGCCTTCAAGGGCACGGACAAAATCGGCACCACCGACTGGCCCGCCGAGAAAGCGGCTCTGGCCAAGGTGGAAACAGCGTATGCCGCATACATCGAAGAGCGGGACAAACCCCTCGGACCCGACAAGCAGAAGCTCGCGCAGCTGGAAAAAGCCTGGGAAGACGACATGGCTCAGGCCCAGCAGTACGTCAAGCCCAACGAATACGACACCATCGTCGAAGCCAACGGTGTCGAGGGCATGAACGCTTCCACCGCCGCCGACTCCACCCAGTACTTCGCTTCCTTCCCTTCCAACCGGCTGGAGTTGTGGGCTTACCTTGAATCCGAACGCTTCCTGCACCCGGTCATGCGCGAGTTCTACAAGGAACGCAACGTGGTGATCGAGGAGCGCCGCATGCGCGTCGATAGCGACCCCATCGGACGCCTGATCGAGCAGTTCATCACCGCCGCCTATCAGGCGCACCCTTACCATCGCCCGGGCATCGGCTGGATCAGCGACCTCAACACCTTCTCCGCCACCGATGCGCAGGATTTCTTCGACCGTTACTACGTCCCCTCCAACATGGTGGTTGCGGTCGTGGGCGATCTGAAAGCTTCCCAGGCCATGCCGCTGCTGGAGAAATATTTCAGCCGCCTGCCCAGCCGGCCCCGGCCCGACGAGCGCACCACCACCGAGCCGGCGCAGGATTCCGAACGCCGCGTGGTCTTGCGCCAGACCGCCCAGCCCTTCTATCTGGAGGGCTATCACCGTCCCGATTACCGCAGCCCCGATGATGCGGTCTATGACGCCATCAGCGACCTAATGTCGGAAGGCCGCACCTCGCGCCTGTACCGGGCCCTGGTGCGCGACAAGAAGATCGCTTCCTACTCCGCCGGCTTCTCCGGCTTGCCCGGCGAGAAATATCCGCACCTGTTTGCCTTCTACGCCGTGCCCCTGCCCGGCCACAAGCCGCAGGAGATGGGGGACGCCATTCACGACGAGATCGGCCGCATCCAGAAGCAGGACATCTCGGACGAAGAGCTGCAGATGATCAAAACCCGCGCCAAGGCCAACCTGATCCGCGGGCTCGCCGACAACGAGGGTCTGGCGCAGCAGCTCGCCACTTACCAGTTGCGTTACGGCGACTGGCGCGAACTGTTCCACTCCGTCGACCGCATCGACAAGGTCAGCAAGGCTGACATTCGGCGCGTCGCCAATCAGACCTTCGCGGAAAACAACCGCACCGTCGGCACCAGCGAGAATGTTCCCCCGGCGGCCTCCCAGGGAGGTGCGCGGTGAACAACTCCGCCAGCAACCCCAGCCTTCAGGCGTGCTGTTCGCGCCGGCCCATGAAGTCGCCTTCCGGCACGCGCCGCCGAGGACTGGGCCTTGGCCGCCACCCTGCCGTTGCCCTGTTGCTCTGGCTCTTCCTCCTCAGCCCTGCATTCGCCCAGTACACCAGTTGGCAACAGATCCCCATTCCTCCCCTTCCCGCCTTCAAGCCCCCGGAACCCAAGCGCATCGAACTGCCCAACGGCATGGTGCTTTTCCTCGAGGAGGACCACGAACTCCCGCTGATCGACGGCCTGGCCCGCATCCGCGGCGGAGCCCGCAGCGAGCCTGCGAACAAGATCGGGCTGGCGGCCCTGTACGGTGAAGTCTGGCGCACCGGCGGCACCAAGAACCAGACCGGCGACCAAATGGATGACTTCCTCGAGAGCCGCGCCGCCAAGCTGGAAACCGGCGCCAATGCTGACTCCACCACGCTCGGCTGGTCCTGCCTCAAGGGCGACTTCAACGACGTATTCAAGCTCTTCGTCGAACTCCTGCGCCAGCCCGAGTTCCGTCCCGACAAGCTCGATCTCGCGCAGAAAGCCCTGTTCGATGACATCTCCCGCCGTAACGACGACCCCAGTGGCATTGCCAGCCGCGAAGGCCTGATGCTGGCCTATGGCGCCAATAATCCCTACGCCCGTGAAATGCAGTACGCTACCGTCGCCGCCGTCACGCGCGAGGACCTGCTGCACTGGCACCAGACCTACGTTCAGCCCAACAACATCATCCTGGGCATCAGCGGCGACTTCGACTCCGCCACACTCGAAGCCAAACTGCGCGAGGCTTTCGCCTCTTGGCCCAAGGGCCCGGCGGCCAAGCGGGAAGACATTGAGTTTCTGCCCGCCCAGCCCGGCTACTACCAGGTTGTCAAGGAGGACGTGAACCAGTCGAACATCCGCATGGTGGAGCTCGGCACCGAGCGCCACAATCCCGACTACTACGCCATCGAGGTCTTCAACGAGGCCTTCAGCGGAGGCTCCTTCTCCTCGCGTCTGGTGCAGGATATCCGCACCAAGCGTGGCCTCGCCTACGCGGTGGGCGGCGGAGTGGGCACCGCTTTCGACCATCCTGGCGTGACCCGCATGGTCCTGGGCACCAAGAGTCAGAGCACCGTCGAAGCCATCCAGGCGCTCTACGAAGACATCGACCAGTTGCAGTCCCGCCCCATCACCGACCAGGAAATCAAGCGCGCCAAGGACTCCATCCTCAACTCCTTCATCTTCAACTTCGATTCCCCCGACAAAGTCCTGCGCGAGCGCATGGCTTACGAGTACTACGGCTATCCCCTCGACTTCCTGGAAAAGTACCGCACCGGGGTGGAGAAGGTCACTGCCGCCGACGTGGCGCGCGTGGCCGCGAAGTACCTCCATCGCGATAAGCTGGCCGTCCTGGTCGTGGGCAACCCCAAGGACTTCGACAAACCGCTGGCCTCACTGGGCCCGGTCACCAACCTCGACATCACCATTCCGCCCATGCCCGGCGAGAAAGAAGCTGAGGCCAAAAAATTCCCCCGCCCCACCGCTTCCAATCCCGAGGGCAAAGCGCTGGCCGCGAAGGTCGCCGAAGCCATGGGTGGCGAAGCCAAGCTCAAGTCGGTGCAGTCCATGCGCGCCAAACTCGAGCAGGTGGCGGGAGGCCAGGCCTATCCGCCCATGGAAGTCACCATCGTCTATCCCGACCACATGTACGTCGCCATGGAAGGCCCCATGGGTCCAATGTCCATGGCCTTCACTCCCAGCACAGGCTTCATGGCCGCCCAGGGGCAGGTGCGCGACATCCCAGAAGCCCGCCGCAAAGAAAGCCTCGAGCAGATCAAGCGGGATATGGTGTTCCTCGCCCAGCACGCCAGCGACCCCCACTTCGTCTTTGCCGCCGCCGGCTCGGAGAAGGTCGGCGATGTGGAAACTCGCATCGTCGACATCGACGCCGAAGGTGTCGTCATGCGCTGGTATGTTGATCCCAAGACCGGCCTCATCCTGCGCGAAACCTACCCCACTCTGGGACAAACCGGACCGGCAGAGGGCCAAACCGATCTCTCCGAGTGGAAGAATTTCGACGGTCTCACGCTCCCCGCTAAACGCGCCAACAAGGAAAACGGTCAGGACTCCTCAACCATCACCCTTACGGAAGTGCACCTGAATCCCACGGTGGATCCGAAGCTGTTCGAGAAACCGGCAGCCGCGCCGCCGTCGGCGAAGTAGCCCGGATAACCATCCAGGATTGGTGGCACGGCACTTAGCGACGATCGGCTAGAACCATGGTGCCCAGGTCACTTAAAGGGACGACGAGGCCCCGGTCACCCTACCTTGGCTCGGATTAACTCTTCGATGCCTCGGCTCTGGAGATAGCCCTTATCGTCGACCCGGCTCTCGAGCACGATCGCCGGCCGCACTCCGCCTTTCACCAGGTCCATGTACTGCGTTGCGAGGCTCCAGTCCGCGCTGCCGCTCTTCTTCGAGAGCCCTCGGTCGGGTATCACCAGCGCAACCGGACGCGCAATCTCGGCCGGGGGATGCTTGCGCCACTCGGTAAACAGTCCCGACAATGCCTTCCCCAAAGGCTTCATCCGGTTTCGTTGATCCAGGAGTCCCAGGCCGTACTCCAGGCTGAGGAAGCCCTTCATCGCGGGGTTGATGTCATGCGAACACCACCAGGTGAAGCCCCACACCCGCTGGCACTCCGCGGCGTTCTGAAGAAGTTTGCTGGCGTATTCGGGCATGTATGCCTCGGGCATCCATTCCTCCGACGTCCCAACCTCCTGCACCCAAACCGCGCGCTGCGGATCCCTATGGTAGGCCCGCGCCAGTTCGACCATGTACTCCGCCAGGTGAAGATTGCCGGCGTCGTCATACCGGTAGTGATCGAGCGCCCCCGTCCAGTAGGCGTAACAGTGCACAACGGTCGCCGACCCAGTCCGTCCCAGGTTCTCCCGGCTGAATCCGATGTCGGAGAACCAGTGCGAGTCGTCCACTCCGTTTACATGGAACTTCCCCGGACAAATCTCGAGGCAATGGGCCAGCATGGTCGTCGCCCAGCGGTCAGCCTGCTCCGGGGTGACGGCACTGTTCAAGCCGGCCATTTCTTGCAACACGCCGATTTCGTTCCCCAGGTCGAATCCCAGGAAGCGCTGATGCCCGCCTACCGACCGCCCGATGGCCGTAAACAGCAACTTCTCCGCCTCAATGATTTCCGGATGGATGAACACATTGTGTGAGGTGTCCGTGGCCAGCGGCGTCACCCAGGCCGGCATGAAGGCATAGCCGCTGAGCCAGCCGTCCAGCACTGCCACCTCGACATCGAGTTGCGCGCTCTGCGCCAAGTCCAGCAGTTCGTGCAGCCGCTCCAGGGCCTCGCTGCTCACATAATTGATTCCCGGCTGGAAGACCGGCCACAAGCATTGAATCCGGATGTGATCCATTCCGAGCTCTCGAATGGCCTCGAAGTCCTCCCGGACCGCCTGCCCATCCCAGTCCAACCAGCCGTACCACCAGTGCTTCCGCGGAACGTAATTGACGCCGAACCGCAGGCCTTGGCCGGCAGCCGCCGTGGCCGCGGGCGCTGCTGCCTTCATAAAGTTGACGGCGGGCACCAAGGCTGCCAGTCCGACCACGCCCGCCTTGACCAGATCTCTGCGCGTAAGATCGCCGCTGGCGAGAGCGTGACTCCGCGCGGACGGCAAACGTTGCTCCATCTCTCCGGAAGACAAGCGCGGTGGAGGTGTGGACGTACTTGTGTTCTTAGGCATCGGCTGCAGACCTTACAGAATCATGGGAGTGCTTCACAAGCAGATCAGACACCGGTTGTTTCTGTCTCCTGCCTGTCAGAAGCTCAGTGAAATCTCGTTGGGGTCGGAGGGAATCCGCAGATCGACGCCGCGTGCCCGATTGGCGGCTACCGTCGCGTCGAGGTTCAGCCTTTCAATCGGGATGATCCGCTCATGCCGGTCAATACTCACCGACAGATGGTTTGCCGTGAGCAGAAACCGCCGGCTCTCGACCTGCTCACCGTCGGTCAGAATGAAGATCGCCGGTTTCGCGGAAGTCGCATTGGCCGTCGAGGCCGGTATCTCAATAAGCTTCGGCTTGATCGGCGGCAATTCCCGCTCCCGCCATTGCCCCCAAACGCCTCGCTCCACCACGACCGGCATCACCGGCGCAGCCGTCACTTCGTCAGGCTCCGGTTGCCCGTACCAGAACGCGGGATCGTCCGGCAGAAAGTATGGGAATAAAGCGGCGCCGTAACCGGCGTGATGGTGGTGCCAATACCCGGGGAAGAATCCATTTCCCAGACCTCGCGGCGGAGACAATCCGGGCTGGGACCCGCGCTGCCCGGCAGCATGGCCCGGCACCATCCCGCCGGCTCGCTGCGCTTCGAGAGATGCGGTCAGAAGGAAAGCGACCAGCAGCGTCAACCCGGCTGCTCGCAGCATATATACAGATTATACGCGTCCCCGATCCCCTGGAGCCGAAGGCCACGGGTGCTATCTCGGCAGTTCACCTCAAGTGCGGGCCTTCGCTCCCTCGGCCTGCTCCCTCCATCGCTGCGCGTTCACCGCCATCACGATGAGCCACAGCTCCAGCGGTATTTCCCCGAGCGCTGACGCGCCGGCAAGGTAGGGGAGGAAGAGATAGTTTGCCAGGGGCGGATATAGAAAGGTCATCCAACCCAAACCCGCAATGGCCAGCAGCACACCCAGAACGCGCGGCAGGAAGGTCGACCTGAAAATGAGGTAGCCGCTCAGGACGCACCACAATCCGAAGAAGACCAGGTAGATGTCAAAGGCGTAGGTGTTCAGTCTGAGGAAAACGACCGCCAATGCCTGGGATTGCTCCGCCGTAAAGGCGCTCACGGAATTCCCGCCTTCCAGGACGAGCAAGGGGGCAAGGTACAAGAGGCTGGTCAGAGCCTGAATCGCGCATCCCACGAGTATGACAAACGCTGCAAATAAGCAGAGACGCCGGTTCACAGGCTTAAACAATTCATAGAAGAGAAGCGCCCAAGCCAGATGGAATACGACCCCCATGAGGCAGGACGCGAACCCCAACCAGAACAGCGGCTCGTGTCTCAGGATATTAGCCGCGGTTGCCGCCGCGTTGCCCACGACAACCAGCTTGCCCAGAACGATCACCTGGCCGAACGTGGCCGTAATGGCTTCGAGCAACTGAAAAACACCGGCCATCCGCGCTAGGCAACGCGGTGACCCTTCTGCCATCGGTTCGCCTGTGTTCATACCCGGTCCCCTCTTGATGTTTATAATGCGCCATGCCGATCTCGTCGAGCGCTGGCGAATACTATGGAAGGCTGGAGCAATAGCCTCGTGACCGGCGACCGCTCGGAGGGCGACTCGAGATTCCCACGCGTGCCCACCGAGGGGACTAGAATCGCTTAGGGTCGCCAGGCGGCGTGCGGGTTAGCCACGACCACCCGCAGAAGCCCGAGAGAACCATATGCAAGGCCTAGACCGATCTCTAACGCGCTCCCGAGTGCTCATTGCCGATGATCACAGCATCGTAGCGGAGGGGCTGCGTTCGGTGCTAGAGAAGACTTTTGACGTGGTCGGAATTGTGCGGGACGGTCGTGAACTGCTGGTCGAAGCTCCAAAGCTCAAGCCCGACGTCATCGTTCTGGATATCAGCATGCCTTTGCTGAACGGCCTGGATGCTGCGGAGCGAGTCAAACCGCTGCTGCCCGATACGAAGTTCGTTTTCCTGACCATGCGAGACGATCCCAACCTTGCCGCTGCGGCTCTCGCTTTGGGCGCGGTCGGGTATGTACTCAAGCATTCGGCGGCCTCGGAGTTGTTGACCGCGGTGCACGAAGTACTGCAGGGCAAGTCCTACGTGACGCCCAAACTTCGGCCAGAGAACTGGGCCGTGCAAGGAACCCGCGTGCGGCAATTTTCCAAGGAACTGACCCCGCGCCAGAAGGATGTGCTTCAGTTACTGGCCGAAGGTCGTCCCATGAAAGAAATAGCAGACATTCTTGAGGTCAGCGAGAAAACCGTGATGTTTCACAAATATCACATCATGGAATCCTTCCATCTCAAGAGCAACGCGGATTTGGTTTTGTTTGCCCTCAAGCATCATCTGATTTCTCCATGACGCCGCGAGGCTCAACACCTACCTGTCAATTCTTCCAGTTGGCGAAAGCCGGGGCGGCCTATACATTGAAGCCTGATCACTGCTGCAGACAGTGGTACATGGCTGTCACAGTCGAACTCTGAAAGTCGCGAAAGAGAGGCCATCCTTGGCCAGGCCGACGGTTCTTGTCGCGGACGACCATGCTCTGGTGCTTCAACGGGTGCTGTCTCATTTGAAGCCGAGCTTTGAAGTGGTCGGCACTGCCAATAATGGAGAGGATTTGATTGCTCAGGCTCAACGACTGCAACCCGAGGTGATCGTCTTGGACATAACCATGCCAATACTGAACGGGATTGAGGCCGCCCACAAGCTGCACGAGGTGGGATCGACCGCCAAGCTTGTGTTCTTGACGGTGCATGAGCAGTCCTCGTTTTTGCAGGCGTGTTTCGCGGAAGGAGCGCAGGGCTACGTCACGAAAAACCGCCTGACGATGGATCTCATTCCGGCTATCCATGCCGCCCTTTCCGGTCAGCTCTTCATCTCCCCGTCCCTTCGAGGCTGAGGCCAGGCAAGAAATCCCTAGGAGTTTTCCCAGTTGGTGGTTCTCTCTCGCTTGTTTTAGAAGGTGAACGGGCGGGAGGATGACCATGCCAAGAAATCGACCTCGGATTCTAATAGCCGACGATCACACCCTGGTTGCAGAATTGTGCAGGAAGCTGCTCGAAACCGACTTTGACGTGGTGGGCATCGTGGAGAATGGGCGCGCGCTGCTACGCGCGGCCGCAGATTTGAGGCCGGATGTCATCCTGCTGGACGTTGCCATGCCGGTGTTGAATGGTCTGGATGCGGGGCAGCGGCTGAAGGAAGCTTGGCCTTCGGTCAAATTGATATATCTGACCATGAATCCTGACCCAGCGGTGGCTGCCGAAGCCTTCCGTCGTGGAGCATCCGGGTACCTGCTGAAGACGTGCGCCAGCTCAGAAATGTTGGTCGCCACCTGGGAAGTACTGCGCGGGAAGACGTACATGTCACGGACACCGCCCAGGGACACCCTCAACTCCTTGCGGCGCCAGGATAAACCAATGCCAGAAGAAGAAGCACGGCTGAGCGACAGGCAGCGCGAAGTTCTGCAATTACTGGCTGAGGGGAAAGTAATGAAGGAAGTTGGTGACCTGCTGAACATGACGACCCGGACAGTGGCTTTTCACAAATACCGGATCATGGAGGTGCTGGGCGCTAAGAGCAACGCTGAGTTGGTGCGTTACGCTGTCAGAAACCACATGGTTGCCGCCTAGATGGTCGCTTGCCACCCACATTGGTTTTGAGGACCAGTGATGGCAACGCATCGGCGCACGGGGCACAAGTCGCAGTTGCCTTCGTCTGGATCGAGTTCCAATCGCCAACCGACATCCGTCTGCAGCGGCAACGATGAGCTTGCGGCTCAGATGCTTTCCTTTCAAGGCTTGCTCCAACGCGACCCAGGCATGTCATCGCCAGGAATAGCTAAAAGGCTAAACGCTCCGGCATAGGATCGACGGCAAGCCACTTGAGATCGAAATCGTCGGTTTGAGAGTGCGACCAAGCATCACCGGCTGAGCTTCTTATAATTCGAGTTGGTCACCTTCACCTGCATTTTCTTGGCCGGCATGTCGACTACCGTCTGTTGTACGTAGTTGGTGCCGTCGGGGAGACCGCTGAAGGTGACACCCATCGACACGGCATTGTCTTTCGGGTCGTCGAGATAGGATTGATCGGCGTCTTGAGCGAGTCAGAACGGCTATTTACACTCGCCCTCATTACCGCACGGCCTCCAACAAGCTTTTCAGCACGACTTGGAGGGGGACTTCTGCGAGCACGGTCGGCAGAATAGGAATTAACACAGCGAGAGCCAATGCGACGAGTGAACCTTTCTCCAGTGGAAAGGGTTGCATCTTTTCTACGTTTTCATAACTGGTAGCCAGATCTGCAAGACTGCTTATCTCCGGGGCGCTTAGGAATTCGCCTTCGTGACCTTCGCGGTGCAGGATCCATTTTTCGTTAAATTCGGTGCTGTGCAGCTGAGCTAGACTCCCATATTCAAGAATGCCCCGGCGACGTAACCCGGCAAGCTTCGGAACAAAAAACCCAAGTGGACCGACAGCAACAATTACGATCAGCAAGAGCAGCGCGATGGCTGGGAGTTTGAACGACATGAGGTGCGCGCCAGAATATAGGATCTCATCTCGCCAAGTGGCGCCGATCGCTGCTGTGATAGCGAAGGCAACCGGCGCGAATGCAAGCGGGGACATGCCGAGAAATCCGATGCCCCCGTGCTTGTCAGGATGGGTGACTTCCAACTTCAGGTTCAGGCGAGACAATCTGAAGAGAAAGACGGTCCAGAGAACCCACTTCCAGAGGCTAAGAGCAACCAGGAACTGGTAGATCGTCTGACTCACCAATACGTAGTACCATCCGGCCGGGGTGAGGTGGGACCCTGCCGCCGTACCAGCGCCCCGGACCACCCACATGGTTCCCAGTCCAATCCTTTCACCAAAGAGGGATGCGGTATGCAGATAGACCAGCAGCACAAGAGCGATCTCTGGAAGAGCCGAGTCACGCAGCCTGATCAGCCTTGCAAGAATGTTCTCCAGGCGCGTTAGGTCGGGTCCCGATAGAAGATCTTTTCGCACCTGGCGCACAATCATGCGGAAGCGTGATTCCATTAGCAGCTGCCCCAGCAGGAGGACCGGCACGGCAATGAGCATTCTCGCCGCAACTTTGTAATCGCGAACGAGCGCTATCAGGGCTACCGGCTGAAACAGAGCTGTCAACAGGATGAGGGGGAGGTAGCCAATTGCTACGGCAAAAACCAGGCGCCGACCCAGATTCCATTGATCCGGATAGATCAGCCGGGTGACAACTTGCGCCGAGTAAAACGGTCCACCCCGAATGAGCGAAACTTCAGGAGTTTCGTCAGGAGGCACAGAACGACCCCCTTCCCAAAAGGTTGAAGACCTGAGCTGTAATTTCTTTTGCTGGCTGCTCTCCGAACAAGAATCCTGAGCTAGATCAAGTGCTATCCCACCCGATGCTTCTAGGCCTTGATAGACGCTTCGGTGGACTTACCCCATTCCGTCGATAGACCTAGTTGCTGCTTCCGCCGGGGTTCTCCATTTTCTTCATGGTTTCGTCGATGGCCTTTTTCATACTTAGAGTGTCAGCGCCCTGGCGGGGCGGATAATCCTGCAAGCTCTTCAAGTGTGCCGCCAGGAAGGGGCCTGCGGCAGTTGGGGCCCATAACTTCTGCGCAAAGAACTTGCGTCCGATATAGCCCCACTCGTGCGACTCCGGGTCCATCTTCTCCATCGGATCCATGAGTAGGTTAAAGATGTAGGGTACGCTGGGATACGTTTTCGGATCCCACCATAGTCCGTTATTCTTCACCCCAATGTGCATTTTCCAGCCATCGACCCGCAGTGCCATCAGGTCGGTCTCGTCATAGTAGAAGATTTCCCTGCGCGCCGACTTTTCCGTCTTTCCGGTCCAGAGGTCGAGGTTGTTATAGCCGTCAAGGTGCACTTTGTAGGTCATCGACCCCATCTTGATACCCTTGAGCAGATCATCCTTAAGGTTGGGGAGTCCCGCGGCGGCAGCCAGCGTGACAAACAAGTCCTCGTGACTCTGAATACCATTTGAAACGGTTCCGGGTGGAATGTGTCCGGGCCACTGAATTAAGCAGGGTACGCGCATCCCGCCTTCCCAAGTCGTGCCCTTCTCTCCACGAAACGGAGCATAACCTCCGTCGGGCCAAAACAGGAGTTCGTTGCCGTTATCGGTGCTGTAAATCACGATTGTGTTGTCGGCGACGCCTAGCTCCTGCAGTTTTTTCAGGATTGCTCCAACGTGCTCATCGTGTTCGATCATGCGCGCACGGACGACATCGGTTTCTGACCGACCCTCGTCCACCGCCATCTGAACGTATTTCGGATTGGGATGCGACCAGATGTGAATGGCCGTGGAGTTGAACCACAAGAAGAATGGCTTCCCCGTTTTCCCGTTCTTGTCCATCCATTTCAATGTTTCTGCCAAGACCTCTGCATCGAATGTTTCCATGCGCTTGCGAGTGAGCTTGCCGGTGTCTTCGATCTTTTGCTTCCCGACTCGCCCAAACTTTGGATCCGTCGTCGAATCATCCACTTCGGTCGCCCAGGTGTGCAATACTCCGCGCGGGCCAAATTTTTCGAGATATGCTGGGTTTTTCTGTCCCGGATAGTCTAGTTCCTCTGGTTCCTCTTCAGCGTTCAGGTGGTAGAGATT
>Ga0187777_10000019_pt1 | contig 115501 bp, 90 predicted proteins | sample 1015_Q2_SP5_10_M_FD_132416 | JGI IMG/M metagenome (GOLD analysis project Ga0187777, IMG submission 132416) | Tropical peat soil microbial communities from peatlands in Department of Meta, Colombia - 1015_Q2_SP5_10_MG | ecosystem: Environmental > Terrestrial > Soil > Wetlands > Peat | place... | reverse complement strand
TCGTCGAGCACGGGCGTCGCCATGCTGACCATTTCCATCTCGTCGAGCGCACTGGCGGCGAGCGCAAAAAGCGGACGGCCAATGCGGTAGCGTTTGCTCTCCTTGAGTTGCCGGATATAGCCCAGCGAGACCATCGTCTTCACAAGATGAAAGGTGGTGCTGTTGTGCAAACCAACTCGCTTGCTGAGATCGGCCAGCCCGATCCCGTCACGGTTGCGCGCCACCTCTTCCAGAATCGCGAAGGCGCGGCCAATCGATTGCAGTCCACCGCGCGCGCGGTCCTCAACATCGTCGTCGATATCGGGCAAGGCCCTTTCGACGGTACGCGCGATCGCTACATGGTCACCGGCGGGACGCCCTCGTGCGGGGCTGGTTTTCGATTTGACTTGGCTTCTCAAAACATTGCTCCTGCAGTTCCAACCTGCGTGACATCTTTATTCGCTAACATCAACTCGGATCGTCGGTCACCGGCGAAGTGGCGACGATAAAGACGAGGTCGACCACACCTGTGTTGTTGATCGAATGCTCGATGCCGGGCGGCAGATAGATCACGTCATGCTTGCGTACGACATGGGTTTTGTCGCCAATCTCCATCAAACCCTCGCCTTCGAGTACGTGATAGACCTGCTCTTGCACTTTGTGGCTATGCTTTTCCACGTAAGCCATCGGCTGGTACATTGAGATGCGATAGTCGAGATGCCTCGACTTCATCGTTTCCGGCATCACCAGCGGCTTCGATAACGCGCCACCGAAGTGATTGGGAAACTGCCGCCACGGCGTTTCCGCCACATTCTTGATGGAAGCCCGGCGTTCATCCTTCGACATCGTTTCCTCACTTCACCGGAGCGGCATCGGGAAGCCAACGTTGGCCAAACACAGGCTCCTTGTAAGGCGTCGGTGGCAATTCCCATGCACCGGTCGACGGAGGCCGCACCTCAGCGTCAACGTGCACGTCGAGCACGAACGGCTTGTTGGCCTTCACGGCGTGCTCGAGCGCACCCTTGAAATCTTGCGACTTGGTGATCGTCATCGCCTCGACGCCTGTCGCCTTGGCCCAGGCGGCGAAATCCGGATTGTACGGTTTCTTGTTGTCGCCCTGATGAAACATGGTGCCGTGTTCGCGGCCGCCGAACATGCCGAGCTGGATGTCGCGGATGGAAACCCAGCCGAAATTATTCCAGATCACCCAAACCACAGGAATATTGTATTCGACCGCGGTGCAGAGGACGTGCGGCACCATGGTGAAGCAACCGTCGCCGGCAATCGCCACCACCGGACGATCGGGCGCCGCGAGCTTGGCGCCGAGTGCACCTGCTGTTCCAAAGCCCATGCCGGAGAAGCCCCAGGAATTGAGCATGGTCTGGGGCTTGCGCGCGTTCCAGAACTGCATGTACCAGTTGTGATTGACGCCGACGTCGCAAGAGAGAACGGCGTCGTCCGGCAACACCGCCTGGCAATCCGCGACAATACGCTCGGGGCGGATCGGCGAAGCGTGCAGATCGAAATTCGGGCGCGTGAACTTGTCCCACTCCACGCGCCATTTCGCGATATCGGCGAGCCACGCTTTGGTGTTGCCGCGCTTGTTGCCGCGCCGCTCGAGCTCGCCGAGTAACTGCCGGAGAAATGTGCGGGCGTCGGCAAGAACGCCGAGGTCAGGCGGGTAATTGCGGCCGAGTTCGGCTGGATCGACGTCGGCGTGGATCAGCTTGGTCGTTGGGAAGTTCCACGAGTAGCCCGGCATCCAGGAGGATGCCGAACGGTCGTCGAAACGCGCCCCGATCGCGACAACAAGATCGGCGCGGCGTCCCGCTTCGTTAGCTGGAAACGCGCCGTTGCGGCCGATGAAGCCGAGCGACAGCGAGTCCGTCATGTCGAAACAGCCCATGCCGTTGGGCGAAGAGATAACGGGGATACCGAGTTTTTTGGCGAATTCGGTAAGCTCGCGGCTCGCCTCGGATAAAGTGACGCCATGGCCGATGAAGATCACCGGCCGTTCCGCTTTGAGAATCATATCGAGCGCGGCGGAAATTTCATCAGGTGAGGCACCGCTGCGTTGCGCGTTGAGCGGTGGTGCCGGCGGCGGCAATTCGACGTCGTCTTCTTCCTGAAACACATTGAAGGGCACGTCGACATTCACCGGTCCCGGCCGGCCTGACAACATGGTCGTCGTCGCCTGTCGCAGCGCCAGCGGCAACATGTCAACACGCGTCGGCTGATAGCTCCGCTTCACCACAGGCCGCACGATGTTCACGAAGTCGGCCTGGTAATGCTTGTTGATTTCCTGGAACGGACTGCGGTTGAACTGCGACGTCGGTACATTGGCGGTGATCGCGAGCACCGCCGAGGAATCCGCAAGCGCGCAAGCGAGCGGCATGATGATGTTGCAGGAGCCCGGCCCGCACGAGGTCAGGGTCGCAACCGGCTTGTGTTTCACGCGGAAATAAGCGTCGGCCATATGCGCAGCGACCTGCTCGTGACGCGGCGAAATCAGTTTGATCCGGTCGCGCGCCTGATAAAGCGGATCGAGCATCCCGACATTGCCGTGTCCGCAAATGCCGAAAATATATGGAATATCGTTGGCAATCAGATATTCGGTAATGAGCTCGGCGCCCTTCATCCTCGGCATTCTCTTGCTCCCTGCCCGCCTTTGCGGGACGAACGCGCCGTCACCCGACAGGCACGATTGTTTTAGCTGCGGCAAAGCAGACTATGCCCGCACCGCCCGTATCTCAAGACTTGAAAGCCGTTCTGACATTGTGAGATGCTAGGCGCCTATCCGGCCCGCGCCAATAGCCGGACCGCAAAGCGTCAAAACAAACTCGGCGCATGGGAGGGGAAGGATGACCATCAAGACACGACGAAGTCTATTGCAGGCCGGCGCCGCGCTGACTGGCACGCTTGCTCTCGGTTTTCCGGCAATCGTCCGCGCGCAAGCGGACAAGATCAAGATTGGCCATCTCACGCCGTTGACGGGATTCCTCGGTGCGCTCGGCGCATACGCGCAGTTGGGAATCAGAATGGCGGAGGACGAAATCAACAAGTCAGGTGGCGTGATGGGCCGCCAGATCGAGATCATTTCGGAGGACTCGGTCAATCCGGCAACCGGCGCGACCAAAGCTCAGCGCATGCTGGATCAGGATGGCGTGGCTTTCTTGATGGGTGAAATCAATTCGGCTGTCGCTCTGACCATCATGCAGGTGGCTGCCCGCAACAAACGCTTCTTTATGCAGATCGGCGCCCGCTCGGATGCCCTGCGCGGCAAGAATTGCAATCGTTACACCTTCCATGTCGACATTCCGAGTACGGTCATGGTCAACGCCGTCGGTCTCGCGCTTGTGCGCGATAACATGATGAAGGGCAAGAAGTTCTACACACTGACCGCGGATTACCTTTTCGGTCACGATCTGGCGGGCGCCGCGAGAAATTTCTTTAAAGGTCACGGCGGCGAACTGATTGGCGACGAACTCGTCGCCACCGATGTTACCGACTTCAGTCCTTACTTGCTGAAGATCCGGCAGGCCAAGCCCGACATTGTCTGTTCCAATCTCGCCGGCAATCAGGTGACCAACTTGATCAAGCAATATGCCGAGTTTGGTCTTCCCTACCCGATCGTCGGGTTCAATCTGAACACTGCCGATGCGTGGGCCGCGGGAGAAGGCAATTTGAGCGGAACCTGGCCGACGGTCTGGTACCACACGCTCGACTTGCCGGGATCGAAAACATTCGTTGACGGATTTATCAAACGCAACGGCAAGCCGCCGGAGAATCATGCCTGGATCGAATACGTCTCGCTCAAGATGGTGGCGCAGGCCATCAACGAGACGAAATCGACGGACACGGAAAAACTGGTTGACTTCTTCGAGAGTGAGGCACCGTTCGACATCTTGAAAGCGCGCAAGGCCTATTTCCGAAAGTGGGACCATCAGCTGATCCAGGAAGCCTACCCGTTCACGGTCAGACCGAAGGGACAGGCAAAAGACAAATGGGATTTCCTCGCTCTGGGTGCCGCCGTTCCCAATGCGAACGAACCGCTTGAAGTCCTGAACCCCACGAAAGAGCAGAATCCCTGCACCTTGTAATCGGGACGCTTGACGCGGGCGCCTTTTGGCGCTCGCGTCTGGTTGTGCGCGTCGACGGATGATCGAATGTCGGCGCGACACAACCAGTGCCCGCGCCCGATGGTCAGAGAATCCCATTCATGTTCTTGCTGGAACAGGTGGTCAACGGTCTCGTACTCGGAGGCTACTACCTACTGATTGCGCTCGGCCTGTCGCTGATCTTTAGCGTCGGCGGCGTGGTGAATTTAGCGCATGGCGCATTTTATGCGTTTGGCGCCTATATCGCGGTGCAGTTGACTGACCACATCGGCTTTGGCCCCGCCATCGTAATTTCGCCGGTTGCCGTCGGCGTGCTCGGCATTCTTTTCGAGCGCTTTATCTTGCGGCGCTTCTACACCGCCGACCCGATCCTGAGTCTGCTGGTCACTTTCGGCCTCGCCCTGATGGCGGAGCAATTGCTGCGCATCATCTGGGGCGCCGCTCCCTTGTCGCAGACAATGCCACAGAGCCTCAAAGGCGCGGTTTTCATCGGCGACTTTCTGTTTTCACGCTACCGTTTGATGCTGCTTGCGGTCGTTGCAGCCGTGCTCCTCGGCGTCTGGCTGCTTTTGCAAAAAACTTCGTTCGGCCGGGTCGTGCGCGCTGGAATTCAGCGGCCGGACATGGTCGCCGCACTCGGAATCAGGCTGCAGCCCTACATGACCACCATTGTTGTGCTCGGCGTCGGAATGGCGGCCTTGGGCGGTGCTCTTTTTGCGCCGATCACCATTGTCCATCCGGCGATGGGAGCGGAAATCATCACCGTCGCTTTTGTTGTCGTGGTGATCGGCGGTTTGGGAAGCTTTTGGGGTGTAGTGCTCGCCGCGCTGCTGGTCGGCGTAGTCCGCGGAATTACCATCCACTTCGCGCCGGCCGCCGGTGAGGCCTCGATCTATATCTTGATGTTTCTCGTTCTTCTATTCCGGCCGCGTGGTCTGCTTGGCGAACGCATCGAGAAGTTCGAATGAGCAAGTCTTGGTCGCAATCGAAATACGGGCCGCTGTGGATCGCCGCAGCCTCGCTCATCGCGTTGCCGTTTCTGATGCACGTGTTTGGACTGGCAGTGAACACGGCGTCGATGGTGGTCATCCTCGCCATCGCAACCATGGCCCTCAATCTGTGTGTCGGTTACACGGGCCTCGTGTCGTTCGGACACAGTACCTGGTTCGGAATTGGCGCCTACGCGGCCGGCTTGATCCAGCTGAATTTGTTTCATGACCAGATATGGCTGCCGATATTGCTCTCAATGATTGTCGTGGCAGCGCTGTCGACGGCGGCCGGCATCTTGATCCTGCGCCGCCGTGGTGTTTATTTCTCGCTGTTGACCCTGGCTCTCGCGGCACTCACCTATACTGTCGCCTTCCGCTGGACCGAGGTGACCGGCGGCGAGGACGGGTTAGCCGGCCTCAAGCGCGGCAGGATCGGCCCCATCTCGCTTGACGATGGTCTTGCATTTTACATCGTGGTCGCCCTGATCGGATTGTGCGTCCTGTATGTGCTGTTGCGCGTGGTGCGCTCGCCATTCGGACACGTGCTCGTTGCGATCCGCGAAAATCAGCTGCGCGCGACGTTCCAGGGCTATCCGATCGATCGCTACAAGCTGGCGGTTTTCGTGCTCTCGGCGGTGGTTGCCGGCGTCGCCGGCGCCCTGCTCGGCTTCCAGACCTATCTGGTTTCGGCTGAAGCTGTCTCGGTGCCTTTTTCAGGCGAACTCCTTGCCATGGTCGTGATCGGCGGCATGCATCACATTCTCGGCCCCGCACTCGGCGCGCTGTTCTTTATTCTCTTCCGCGAGCTGTTTTCGATGTGGACGCAGAACTGGCTGCTCTGGTTCGGCCTCGTATTCGTCGGCTTCGTCATTTTATCTCCGAGCGGACTTGTCGGAATTTGGAGCACGATCAGCCGGCGCTGGCGCCCACCGCCCGAAGAAGCGGCGGCGATGAGCAAACGGAAAATCTATGAAGGATTGCCGCTTCCCGCATTCCTGCGCCCAGCGGCGCCCCAGGGCACGGTGCTCGACGTCAGCAATGTCTCCAAGCATTTCGGCGGCATCCATGCGGTGTCGGGCGCAAGCCTTCAGCTCGGCGCTGGCGAAATCCACGCGTTGATCGGTCCCAACGGCGCGGGGAAAACGACACTGTTCAACCTAGTATCGAGTTTGTATCGCCCTGACCAAGGAGCCATACGACTCAACGGCCGCGTCATTCACGACCTGCCAGTGCAAGATGTCTGCCAGCAGGGCCTCGCGCGTTCGTTTCAAATCACGAGCCTGTTTCGCAATTCGTCAATTTTCGAAAACATCCGCCTGTCGCTGCAGGCGCGGCATCCGGGCCGCTTTAATTTCTGGCGCGACGTCGAAAGCTATGATGACATCAACGCCGAAACGACGGAGTTAATCCGCTTTCTAGGGCTTGAAGGCATCGAGAATATACAGGGCGGCGAGTTGTCTTACGGCGGGCAGCGGTTGGTCGACCTGGGCATCGCGCTCGGATGCAAACCGCATATTTTGCTGCTCGACGAGCCGCTCGCCGGCCTGGCTGCCGCCGAGCGCGAGCGGGTGTCAGGGCTCATCAAGAACATTGCCGTGAATATTCCGGTGCTGATCGTCGAGCACGATATCGATCGTGTGCTCGGCTTCTCCCGCCGCGTCACCGTCATGAATCAGGGCGAAGTCCTGATGACCGGCACCCCCGAGGAGGTGCGCAACGATCAGCGCGTGCAGGAAGTCTACACCGGTACGGGCAAGCCGCCCGCGACCGGGCGCGCCGCGGACGCCATGGGAGAAAGATGCGTTTTGCGTTTTGAAGACGTGAACGCGTTCTACGGCAAAAGCCACATTCTCAACGATGCGACCCTCGATGTGCGCGAAAACGAGATCGTTGCCCTGGTGGGTCGCAACGGTGCCGGCAAGTCGACTCTGCTTAAGACGCTGTGTGGACTCGTGAAACCAGCGTCCGGAATCATCGAGTTCGACGGAAAGAATATTGCGGATCTTCCAACGCCCGACATCGCGCGCATGGGAGTTGGCTATGTGCCGCAAGGCCGCGGTCTGTTTGCCGGCATGACCGTCGCGGACAATCTGGCGCTGGGGCGCCTGGCGCGAAAGACTGACGGCAGCAATGGCGCGGTGTGGAACCAGGAGCAAATCCTGAATTTTTTCCCGCAACTCAAGGCGCGAATGAATATCGCAGCCGACTATTTGTCCGGCGGCGAACAGCAAATGGTTGCCGTTGCGCGCGCGCTGTCGGGAGATACCAAGCTTCTTCTGCTGGACGAGCCTTTCGAAGGTCTGGCACCAGCTGTCGTGCTGGAGTTGTTCCGCGTGTTCGACACCTTGCGTCAGCATGTTTCGATTGTCATCGTCGAACACAATCTCGATCTGGTGCTGGCACTCGCCGATCGCGTCTTCGCGCTGGAGCGCGGTGCGGTGGTGCATCAGGGGCCAGCAAAACCGTTGCTGGACGATCTGGCCTACCGAAAGAAAATCCTTTGGTTGTAATCGCGCTTTAATCCACGGCGCCAGATGTTTTCCGGCGGCTGAAACCATGCGAAAAGACCCCTAGCCATGTCAGCGTCCTTTCGAGTGCTGCGCACCCAGTCATGAAAGCAGCGCCATTTGAGTACTCCCGCGCGAGCGATGTCGACGAAGCCTGCGCATTGCTTGCCGTCGATGAGAACGCGCGCGTGATCGCCGGCGGGCAAACGTTGGTGCCGATGATGGCGATGCGACTGGCGCGGCCGACGCGTTTAATCGACATCGCCCGTATCGCGCCCCTGTCCTACATACGCGCCGATGGCCGCTCGATAGCGATTGGCGCCACGACCCGGCAATGCATGGTCGAGCGCGACAAATTGGTCGCGACAAAACTGCCGTTGCTGGCGATCGCCGTTCCCTTCATCGGCCACACCGCCACACGCGCGCGTGGCACCGTCGGCGGCTCGCTTGCCAACGCCGATCCGGCGGCGGAGCTGACACTGATTGCGGTGACGCTCGACGCAACTTTGAGTTACCGTGCCGGCAGCACGACGGCCGACATCTCCGCGGACGAATTTTTCGTCGGACCGATGACCACGGCCCTCCCCGCCGGCGCATGCCTCACCGGCGTGCGCTTTCCGATATGGCCGGGCAAAACCGGCGCCGGCTTTCACGAAGTCAATGCGCGGCGCAGCGATTTCGCATTTGTCTCGGCAGCGGCGCAGGTGGAGTTGGCCGAAGACGGCATGGCAAAGCGCATCGCCATCGGTGTCGGCGCCATTACCGATTGTCCGTTCCGGCTCAAAACCGCCGAACAGCAGCTGCGGGGAACGGCACTCAGTTCTGACAAAGTCAATGAGGCGGTGCGAGCGGCGCTTGCCGACATCGAACCGCTCGCCGACCTGCACGCTTCCGCCGACTATAGGCGCCGGGTGGCGGCCACACTTGCCGTGCGCGCGATTGCCGATGCGCGCGCCGATGCGCAGCAGGGAAAGGCGCAAGGAAAAACACATGCGCATTGAACTCACGGTCAACGGCGCCGCGCACGCGCTCGACATCGAGCCGCGCACCACGTTGCTAGATTGCCTGCGCGATCATCTCGGACTGACCGGAGCACATGCCGGTTGCGAACATGGTGTCTGCGGCGCCTGTACCGTCCTGGTGGATGGCGTTGCCGTTCGCTCCTGCCTGATGTTCACGCCACAGGCCGAAGGCGCGGCAATCACCACGATAGAGGGCATCACGCCGGGGCCCGGCGAATTGTCACTGATCCAAGATGCGTTCTGCGAGACGCACGGCATGCAATGCGGCTACTGCACACCCGCGATGGTCCTGGTCGCGCATGCGCTGCTTGCCGACAATCCGGAACCGACGCGTGAGCAGATCGTGGAGGCTATTTCCGGCAACATCTGCCGCTGCACCGGCTATGCACAGATCGTGGAAGCGATTGCCCTCGCGGCCGAGCGCATGCGCGGGGCCAACAGGCCTTCGGAGTTGCGCAAATGACCGAGGGTCAACGCCGCTACGTTTCCAGCGACCGACGTGTGCGTGAAGACCGCCGCTTTGTGGTGGGAAAAGGCAAGTTCGTCGCCGACATCGATCTGCCGAACACCAAGCACATCGCGCTGGTGACGTGTCCGCACGCCGCCGCGCGAATCAAATCGATCGACAAGCGGGCGGCGCTGAAAATGCCCGGCGTGCACTATGTCGTCGACGGGCGCGAGCTCGCCGAGGCGACACTGCCGCTGATGACCGGGCTCGACACGCCGAATGTTCCACGCCGGCCGCTCGCCGTGGATATTGCACGCTATTCCGGCGAATGGGTCGCTGCCGTCGTGGCCGATACGAGAGCACAGGCCGAGGATGCGGCCGAGGCGGTCGATGTGAGCTACGAGCCCGTGCCCTTTGTGCTCGATGCCGAAGAGGCCATGACGCCCCGCGCGGTGCTGGTGCATCAGGCGCACGGCTCCAATGTGCTGCTCGACAAGACCTTTGTGTGGGGCGACGTCGAAAAGGATTTCAACAACAGCCCGCGCAAGCTTTCCCTGCGGGTGAAATGGGCCCGTTCCTCGACGGTCCCGATCGAGACCTTTGGCGTGGTGGCAAGCTGGGATCCGTGGCGCGAAATCCTTGACGTCTACGCCTCGATCCAGATGCCGCGCTATGCCGACCAGATCGGCGCGGCGTTGAAAATACCAACTTCCTCCGTGCGCGTGCACTACGACGTGGATGTCGGCGGCAGTTATGGCGTCAAGCGCGGCATCAAGAACACCGTGCTCGCCGGCTACCTTGCCCGGCGTTTGGGCGTCCCGATCCGCCTGATCGAGGACCGCCTCGAAAACATGCGCGGTGGCGATGCGCATGGGCCGGAGCGGCTTTTCGACGTAGATGTCGCGTTCGACGACAATGGCGTTGTCCGTTCCATGAAGATGCGTGCGCTGGAAAATCTTGGTGCCTATACCGGACGCTCTCCCTTCCAACTTGGCAAACCGATCGGCTCCATCGTCGGCCCGTACAAGATCAAGAGCGTTGAATACCGCGCCATCGCGGTTGTCGCCAATAAGACTGTACAGGACGCGGTGCGCGGCTTTGGCCAAGGGCCGACCAATCTCGCGCTTGAACGCATCATGGATGAGGTGGCCGACGTATTGAAACTCGATCCGCTGGAGGTCCGCCGGCGCAACCTGATCCGTCACGAAGACTTCCCCTACATGATCCCCAGCGGTACCACCTACGACAGCGGCGATTATCACACTGTCATCGACAAGGTGCTCGCCGACACCAGCTACGCGGACCTCAAGAAGGAGCGCGACCGGCTGCGCGCCGACGGCAAGCTCGCGGGCATCGGCATTGCGGCCTGCCTCGAGCCCTCTGGCGGCAACGCGACCTTCGAGGCTTTGCTCAACCCGGCAATTACGACGTCCACCTTTATGGATTCCTGCCGCATCGTCGTGGACGGCATGGGTGCCATCACCGCCACCATGCACACGACATCGTCGGGCCAGGGCCACGAAACGCTTGTCGGGACTGTGGTTGGCGAGGTTTTGCAGATCGACCCCGACACCATCCGCGTGGCACGTCCGGATTCGCTCAACTCATTGCCCAGCGGCACACCAGTCGGCAGCCGTATGGCGATCATGCTAGGTGGCGCCGCTTTCCACGCCGCGCAAAAGCTCAAGGCAAAACTCACCGCCATTGCCGCGCACGACCTCAGGATTCCCCTCGAGCGCGCGGTTTACAGAGACGGCGCCGTGTTCGACCGCAGCGCTCCGCAAAACAAGCGCACGTGGGCCGATCTTGTGCAGATCGCGCACCGTAATATTCATCGTATGCCAGAAGGTTTCGAGCCGGGACTCGCGGTCAGCCACATCTATGATGTGCCAACAGGTGGCACGCTGCCGACGCCGGACGGACGCGTGCAGATGTATCCCTGCTTCGCGTTCGAATTCCACCTGATCCTGCTTAGTATCGATCCCGATCTGGGCACGCCCAAAATCGTACGCTACCGGCTCGGACACGACTGCGGCACACAGATTAATCCGAAGATCGTGCGAGGCATGACTATGGGTGGCATCGCACATGGCATCGGCGCCGCGTTACATGAGGAATTTGCCTACAACGACGAAGGCCAGCTGATCGCCCAGACCTTCATGGATTATCTGTTGCCGTCGTCGCACGAAGTGCCGACGATCGACATTATCGATCACGAAACGCCGTCCCCGCATACGGTGTTCGGGCAGAAAGGTTCGGGCGAATCCGGTTATCTCGGCGCGCCCGCCGCGATCGCCAATGCGGTCAATGATGCGCTGCGGCCGCTTGGCGTTTCGATCAATACGCTGCCTTTAAAAGTCTCGAAACTCGGCGATCTGATCGCCGATGCGCGCGCGAAAAAGAGCGGCCGATGATCATCGACTGTCACGCCCATCTGGTGCCGCCCGACCTGCTCGTTGCGATCCGCAAGAGCGCGGTAAAGTTTCCCAACGTGCGGCAGGTAGACGATGGCGGCTCGCTTGCGCTGGCTTTCGCCGGCGGCAAGCCAACGCGGCCGGTGTCGAAGGCGCTGTCCGATATCGCAGGCCGGGTGGCATGGATGGTCGCACAGGGAATCGACAAACAGGTTGTGGGCGGCTGGGTCGATATGTTCGGCTATGAATTGCCCGGAACGGAAGCCGAAGCCTGGAGTCGCCTTGCCAACGAGTGCCTGTTCGATACCGCGAAAGCTGAACCGCGGTTCGTGCCGCTCGCAACCGTGCCACTGGGCGATGGCGCCCGTGCCGCGTCCGTGCTCAAGGATGCCATCAAGGCCGGTTTTGCCGGCGCCATGATTGGTACGCTGCCGCGCGGCGTTGGTTCAACACTCGATGCCGCCGATCTCGACGCGTTTTGGCGGGCGGCGGACGATACGGCCGCACTCGTCCATATCCACCCAAGCTTCGATGCCGGCGACGTGCGCGTAAACGATTTCGGTCTCGCCAATGGGCTTGGTCGCATCACCGACGCGGCAGTAGCAGTGGCGCGGCTGATCTGCGCCGGTCACGTCACTCACTATAAGAATGTGAAATTCTTTGCGCCGATGGGCGCCGCCGCTTTGCCTTTCGTGCTTGGCCGGCTCAAGCGCAATGCGGCGATCACCCCCGGCATTGGCGACCCGGTCGAGGCGCTGTCGCGCATCTATACCGATACGATCCTGCACGATGTGCGTGTCCTTCAATTCGTCGTCGAGATGATGGGCGCGGACCGCTTGATGATGGGCTCCGACACGCCTTTCCCGATCGGCGATACCGAGCCACTGAAGATCGTGGCTGCCGCCGGTCTCGCAAAGGATCAGATCGCATCGATCAATGGCGGACTCGCGGCACGACTATTCCAGATTCAATAAAAACAATGACTTAAGCCAAGGCCTGAAACCAAGAATAAAGGTCACAATACGGAGGATCACATGAAGACGCTCTTCGCACTTGCCGGGTCGGCGCTCCTTGCACTGGTGCTCCCGTCGCTCCGGCCGGCCGTGGCGCAAGCGCCGGCCAAAGTCCAGATCGTCGTGTTTGGCTTCCCCTCGCTCGGCGCCTTCATGCCGCCGGTGATCAAGGCGATGAAGATTGACGAGGCGCACGGGCTCGACATCGACTTCGTCGAGCGCCCGCCGGATGCCTACACCACGCAATTCAACTCGGGCGAGTTCAAGGTCGGTGGCAGCGCGGCGGTGCTTACCGTCGGCCTCGCCGACCAACGCGGCGTGAAGGTGAAGTATCTGTTCAATCTGTTCGACTTCTGGGGCGCGGTGGTGACGTCGCGGCCGGAGATCAAGAGCGTCAAGGATCTTGAAGGCAGGCAGCTTGCCGCCGCCTCATCGACCACGAATTTCGTGATGTTCGAATTCTTCGCAAAGAAACTGGGAACCGACATCTCGAAGATCCAGGTGGTCAACACCGCCACGCCCGGCCTGGTCGGTTACGCGCTGGCGGATCGCGCCGACGCGATCCAGCTCTGGGAGCCGGCCTATACTCTGCTCAAGGCGAAAAAGCCGATGATCCAGACGCTCGATACCGATATGAGCAGGACTTGGAAGAGCTTTGCCGGCGGCGAGCGTATCCCCTATCTCGGCGTCGCCGCGCATGCCGACTGGATCGCGCAAAATCAGTCGCTGATTCCGAAGCTCTACGCGACCTACAAGGAAGCTGGCGACTATATCACTGGTCATCCGGAAGAAGCGGCCGCACTCATCGCACCGAAGTCGACGACGGAGGACCGCGCCGCGCTCGTTTCGCTGATCAAGGCGAATGACCGGCTCGGCATGAGCGTCATTCCGGCCGGCGATGTCGCCGGGCAGATCGAGGCGGTCTACCGGGCCGGCGTCGACGTCGGCTATTTCAAGTCGATGCCGTCGAACGACACGATCTACGCGCAGTCGATAAAATGATGATGAACACGCGCACCATGCGCGCGTTGCAGGCGCTCGCCACCATGATCGTGCTGGCGGCCGGTTGGCAAATCCTGTCGATGGTCTTTCCGCATTATCTTTTTCCACCGGTACCGGAAATCATCTCAAGAACGATTGAAGTATTGATCACCGGCTCATTGCTAGTCGACGTCCTTCTGACGGCCGCCCGCATCTTCGGCGGACTGTTTGGCGCGTTCGTTCTTGGTGGCATGCTCGCGATGGTCATTGGTCAATCAAAGACTGTCGAAAATTTCGTTGCGCCAGCGCTCACTTTTTTCCAGGGCATCCCTGCGCTGTCCTGGGTGGTGTTTGCGATTATTTGGTTTCACGGCATTGAATTTCGTGTGTTCTTCATCATGGTCATGACGACGCTGCCCGCGTTCACCTTCCAGATCCTCGATGCCTTCCGTTCGATGTCGAAAGACCTATTCGAAATGACCATGTCGTTTCGGCCCTCGCGCTGGACATTGTTCCGCTTCCTGATCGTACCGACCATCGTTCCGGGCATCCTCACCGCGTGGAAGGTCAACCTCGGCAACGCCGCGCGCGTGGTCGTGGTGGCAGAACTGGTGGGTGCTACCGGCGGCGTCGGCTATCAGCTTCTGCGCCAGCAGCAACTGTTCGACATGGCCGGCGCCATGGCCTGGACGCTCCAGCTCGTACTGTTCGTGCTAGTGGTCCAGCAGATTATCACGGCGATCGAGAATTGGGCCTTGCGCTACCGCGCGGTATCCGAGCGGGCAATGTGATTCCATGCCCAGCACTGAACCGGTGATCCACTTTACGAACGTGAGCAAGGTGTTTCGCCGTCCCGACGGGCGCGGCGACTTCACCGCCGTCGACAGGCTGTCATTTGAAATAGCCAAAGGCGAGATCGTCGCGGTGCTTGGCAAAACCGGCTGCGGCAAGTCGACAATGTTCAACATCGTCGCCGGATTGATCGAACCGAGCGCCGGAAAAGCACGCGTGGTTGGCCACGATCCATTCCACGAGTTCAAATTCTTCCGCGGCAAGATTGGCATCGTATTTCAGAACGACCGACTTATGCCCTGGCGTACCGCGCTCGACAATGTGCTGCTCGGCTTGCAAATCCTCGACACCGATCCGAAACAGGCGGAGGCTGCGGCGCGGGCGTGGCTCACGCGGCTTGGCCTCTCCGGCCACGAAACCGACTATCCGCACGCGCTCTCCGGCGGCATGCGCCAGCGTGTCTCGATTGCACGCGCCTTTGCGGTCGATCCCGAAATTCTGCTTTGCGACGAGCCCTTCTCGTCGCTCGACGAAATGACCGCACGCGACCTGCGGTCGGAGTTCGTGCGGCTGGTGCGGCAAAACAGCAAGACCGCCGTGTTCATCACCCACCAGATCAGCGAGGCCATGGAAATCGGGGACCGTGTGCTGGCGTTCCACCGGCCGGCGCGCATTGCCTATGAAGGCTGGTTGACCGCCAACACCAGCGAACGCGACCGCCAAATGATGCATGACGACATTATGCGCGTGCTCGCAGCCGAACCGACGGGCACCGACCCCACCTCGAATAGCGCCTAAGCCATTGTCTTAGAGCCAGTTTCCCTCGGCCCCCTCATTGTGCCCCCCAGCGGCGGTAGAAAGCCACCGGCGTCGGGAACCTTTCGCCGTTTAGCGGATTTAATTGCTGGCGGGCGCTCCACCATGACCAATTCGTGGAGCGGGCGGGAGGGTCAGTTTCTGCCCCAAACGAGCATGGCGAACGGACACGGCGTTGCGACTGCGATACCTGCGGTAGCTGGCCATGACGGTTCGGCCCTTATCGCCGACGATCGCGTCGGCGCATGGGCGCGTACGGGGTGCGGGCTGGATTTTGGGAGGCGTTGATGGATCAAACGACAATCACCAACAAGAAAACAGCAAATGGCGTGTTGTCGAAAAAACGGGCGGGCCGAATCGGAGATGTTCCCGACGTAACGTCTCCGACCGAATTGCAAAGTATGTTGAAGGCGCTCCGCGCGATGCGGGCGGGAGACTTTTCCGTAAGGATGGAAATCGAACAGGAGGGCATTCTCGGCAAGATCGCCGACACCTTCAACGACATCGTCGCCTCCAATGAACGCATGGCGCAGCAGCTCGAGCGCGCGGGACAAGTCGTCGGCCGCGAGGGCAAAACTCGCCATCGGGTCAAATTTGGCGTCTCCAATGGCGCCTGGGGCGAAATGGAATCGTCGGTCAACACGCTGATCGACGACCTGCTCTGGCCGACCAAAGAAGTCACGACCGCAGTCGCCGCTGTCGCGCAAGGCGACCTATTGAAGACGGTGCGGCTGGAAGTCGACGGCCGCCCGCTCAAGGGGGAGTTTCTCGAGGCGGCCAGTATCGTGAACACGATGATCAAGCAGCTGAGCGTGTTTACGTCGGAAGTGACCCGCGTCGCCCGCGAGGTCGGCACCGAAGGAAAACTCGGTGGGCAGGCGCAGGTCAGCGAGGTGACCGGCGTGTGGAAGGACCTCACCGAAAGCGTCAACTCAATGGCAAACAACCTGACGGCGCAGGTGCGCAACATCGCCGAAGTGACCATTGCTGTCGCCGACGGCGACCTTTCGAAGAAAATCACAGTCGACGTGCGCGGTGAAATCCTTCAGCTGAAGGAAGCCATCAACACGATGGTGGACCAGCTGCGTTCCTTCGCATCGGAAGTGACACGCGTCGCGCGCGAAGTCGGCACCGACGGCAAGCTGGGTGGCCAGGCCATCGTGCCGGGCGTCGCGGGAACGTGGAAGGATCTGACCGACTCGGTCAACGCCATGTGCGGCAATCTGACCGACCAGGTTCGTAACATTGCCCAGGTGACCACCGCCGTGGCGCGCGGTGACTTGTCGCGAAAAATTACGGTCGATGTGCGCGGCGAAATCCTAGAACTCAAGGACACCATCAACACGATGGTGGACCAGCTCAATGGCTTCGCCTCGGAGGTGACGCGCGTCGCGCGCGAAGTGGGCACCGAAGGCAAGCTGGGCGGCCAGGCCGCCGTGCCGGGCGTTGCCGGCACCTGGAAAGACCTCACCGACAGCGTCAACTTTATGGCCGGCAATCTGACCGCGCAGGTCCGCAACATCGCCGATGTCGCGACCGCTATCGCCGGCGGCGATTTGTCGAAGAAGATTACTGTCAATGTGTCGGGCGAAATTCTTCAGCTGAAGGAAACCGTCAACACGATGGTGGACCAGCTCAACGCTTTCGCCGGCGAAGTGACCCGCGTGGCGCGCGAAGTCGGTACCGAAGGCAAACTGGGCGGCCAGGCCGCCGTGCCAGGCGTTGCCGGCACCTGGAAAGACCTCACCGACAGCGTCAACTTTATGGCCGGCAACCTGACCGCCCAGGTCCGCAACATCGCGGAAGTGACCACGGCGGTCGCGCGTGGCGACCTGTCGCGCAAGATCGCGGTCGATGTGAAAGGCGAAATTCTCGAGTTAAAAAACACCATCAACACGATGGTGGACCAACTCAACTCGTTCGCGTCGGAAGTGACGCGCGTGGCGCGTGAAGTCGGTACCGAAGGCAAATTGGGCGGCCAGGCGCAAGTGCCGGAAGTGGCAGGCACCTGGAAAGACCTGACCGACAACGTCAATTTCATGGCCTCGAACCTGACCGCTCAGGTGCGAAACATCGCCGAAGTGGCGACCGCAATCGCCAATGGCGACCTATCGAAGAAAATCACCGTGGATGTCCGCGGGGAGCTGCTGCAGCTCAAGGAAACCCTCAATACGACAACCGATCAGCTGCGGTCGTTCGCCGGCGAAGTGACGCGCGTGGCGCGCGAAGTCGGCACCGAAGGCCGCCTCGGCGGACAAGCCAACGTGCCGGGCGTCGCCGGCACCTGGAAAGACTTGACCGACAACGTCAACCTGCTGGCAGCAAACCTCACCACACAGGTCCGCAACATTGCGGAAGTGACCACCGCCGTCGCGCGGGGCGACTTGTCGCGCAAGATCACGGTGGACGTGAAGGGCGAAATTCTCGAGCTCAAGAACACCATCAACACCATGGTGGACCAGCTCAACGCATTCGCTTCGGAAGTGACGCGCGTCGCGCGCGAAGTGGGCACCGAAGGCAAGCTAGGCGGCCAGGCTGCCGTGCCCGGCGTTGCAGGTACATGGAAGGACCTGACCGACACCGTAAACGTGATGGCGGCGAACCTCACCGAACAGGTGCGCGGAATCGTCAAGGTGGTGACCGCGGTCGCCAACGGCGACCTCAAGCAAAACCTGACGGTGAAGTCGAAGGGCGAAGTGGCGGCACTCGCCGAGACCATCAACAACATGACCGATACGCTCGCGATCTTCGCCGATCAGGTGACGAGCGTCGCCCGCGAAGTGGGCGTCGATGGACGTCTCGGCGGCCAGGCCAATGTGCCTGGAGCGGCCGGCACCTGGAAAGCGCTCACCGGCAACGTCAACCTGCTTGCGGCGAATCTGACCACGCAAGTGCGCGCGATCGCCGAAGTCGCCACCGCGGTGACAAAAGGTGACCTCACGCGATCGATTCAGGTCGACGCTCGCGGGGAAGTGGCCGAACTCAAAGACAACATCAACACGATGATCGACAATTTGCGTTTGACCACGGACCGCAACACCGAACAGGACTGGCTGAAGACCAACCTCGCGAAGTTCACCAACATGTTGCAGGGCCAGCGCGATCTGAGCACCGTCGGCCGTCTGTTGCTGAGCGAACTGACGCCGTTGGTCAACGCGCAGCTTGGCGTGATCTATCAGGTGGAAAGCGAAGAATTGCAGACGATGCGGCTGCTCTCCGCCTATGCGGATGACGGATCCAATGGACATCCGCAGCGGCTCCGCATCGGCCAGGGCTTGATCGGTCAATGCGCCGCCGACAAACGCCGAATGCTGATCACCGAGATGCCGGCCCATGCAGTGCCGATCGGTTCTGCTTTATTCAAGGTCGCCCCTTCCAACATCATTGTCTTGCCGGTGCTTTTTGAAAACGAGGTGAAGGCTGTGATCGAGCTCGCGTCGGTGACGCAGTTCACCGCGCTGCAGACAATGTTCCTCGAACAGCTGACCGCCAGCATCGGCATCGTGCTCAATTCTATTGAAGCAACAATGCAGACCGAAGGCCTGCTCAAACAGTCGCAGCAACTTGCTGGTGAATTGCAGACCCAGCAACGCGAGTTACAGCAAACCAACGATCAGCTCGAGCAGAAGGCCCAGCAGCTCGCCGAGCGCAACGTCGAGGTCGAAAGAAAGAACCAGGAAATCGAGCAGGCGCGACGCGCTCTCGAAGAGAAAGCGGCGGAGCTCGCGCTCACTTCGAAATACAAATCGGAATTCCTGGCCAACATGTCGCACGAACTGCGCACGCCGTTGAACAGTATTCTCATTCTCGGACAGCAACTCGCCGACAATCCGGATGGAAATCTCACTGCCAAGCAGACCGAGTTCGCCCGCACGATCCATGGCGCAGGCACCGACCTGCTCAACCTGATCAGCGACATTCTCGACCTGTCGAAGATCGAGTCGGGAACTGTCACCGTCGACGCGGAGGAAATCTTCTTCTCCAATCTGCTCGATGCAGTCGGCCGCCCATTCCGGCACGAAGCCGATACGAGACAGCTTTCCTTCAAGGTCGATCTCGATCCCTCGCTCGGGCGCAGCCTCGTCACCGACGCCAAACGCCTGCAGCAGGTGCTCAAGAACCTGCTTTCGAATGCGTTCAAATTCACGGATCGTGGCGGTGTTCAGCTCAAGGTCTCCGCAGCGCCGGCTGGCTGGACGTCGACACACCCGATCCTTGCCCAGGCGCAGAGCGTGGTTGCCTTCGAGGTTGCGGATACCGGCATCGGCATCCCACCGGAGAAACAGAAGATCATCTTCGAGGCTTTCCAGCAGGCCGACGCCAGTACCAGCCGAAAATACGGCGGCACCGGTCTGGGGCTTGCGATCAGCCGCGAGCTATCAAACCTGCTTGGCGGCGAAATCCAGCTGCGCAGCGCGCCCGGCGTCGGCAGCACGTTTACGCTCTATCTACCAATCACTTATGCCGGGCCGTCGGCGGCCACACGACCGCCGGGCGGGTCTGGTGCGCCGGCAGCTCCGAGCATGCCCTTGGCGCTTCCGGAACGCGTCATCGAGCAAATTCCGGACGACCGGCATGAAATTCAGCCTGGCGATTCAATCCTGCTGATTGTGGAAGACGACCCTCACTATTGCCGCGTTCTGATCGATCTCGCGCGCGATAAAGGATTCAAGGTCCTGGTCGCGACGCGTGGCAGTGACGCTCTCGAATTGGCCAAGCAATATCAGCCGAGCGCGGTTTCGCTCGATGTCTTCCTGCCCGACATGCTGGGCTGGAGCGTGCTGAGCCAACTCAAGCAAAACCCGCTGACGCGGCATATTCCGGTGCAGATCATCACGCTTGATGAAGACAAGCATCATGGCTTGTCCCGCGGCGCATTCTCTTTCGTCACCAAACCGACGACCACCGCAGGTGTCGAGGCTGCGCTGCGCCGGATTAAGGAATATTCGACACCACGGCGCAAGCGGCTGCTCGTCGTTGAGGACAATCCGGCCGAGCAGATGAGCATTTCCGAGTTGCTCGGTTATGACGACGTCGAGATCGAAACGGCGGGCACCGGACGCGGCGCACTCGACGCGTTGCGCCGCCAGCCTGCCGATTGCGTTGTGCTCGATCTGCGGCTTCCCGACATGTCCGGGTTCGAAGTTCTGGAAGAACTCGGCGCCGACGCGGCGCTGTCGGAGGTCCCCGTTGTCGTGTTCACCGGACGCGAACTCAGCCCGGAGGAAGACGCACGCCTCCATACCATGGCTCGCTCCATCGTCGTCAAGGGCGTTGAGTCGCCCGAGCGACTGCTGGATGAGACCGCGCTGTTCCTGCATCGGGTCGTGACCGAACTTCCCGCGGAAAAACAACGCATGCTGGAGCGGTTGACTACATCCGATGAGGATCTGGTCGATCGCACGGCGCTGCTGGTTGACGACGACGCGCGAAATATTTTTGCGCTCAGCAGCGTTCTCGAGCGGCGCGGAATGCGGGTTCTGACTGCGACAACCGGCAACGAGGCTATCCAGCTCATCGAGTCCAATTCCGACATCGCCATAGTACTGATGGATATCATGATGCCGGAAATGGACGGCTACCAGACCATGGAACAGATCCGGAAAAATGCGAATTTCCGCCGTCTGCCGATCATTGCACTTACAGCGAAGGCGATGAAGGGAGACCGCGAGAAATGCCTCGATGCCGGGGCTTCCGACTATCTGGCAAAACCGGTCAACACGGAACAGCTGCTATCCGCGCTTCGCAGTTGGTTACATCGCTGACGGCGGAAACAGGCTATGTTGGACGATAAAGTCAACATCCTCCTCGTCGACGACCAGCCGGCGAAGCTTCTCACCTATCAGGCGATCCTGGCCGACGTCGGCGAGAACCTGCTGAGTGCAAGCAACGCTACGGAAGCGCTTGAGCAGCTTCTGAAGAACGACGTCGCTGTCGTGCTCATCGACGTCTACATGCCGGACATCGACGGTTTTCAGCTGGCGGCGATGATCCGCAACCATCCGCGCTTCGAGAAGACGGCACTAATTTTCATTTCTGCCATCCTGTTGACCGACGTGGACCGCCTGCGCGGTTATGAAATGGGCGCAGTCGACTATGTCCCGGTGCCGGTCATTCCCGAAGTTCTGCGCGCAAAGGTGAAGGTATTTATCGAACTATTCCGGAAAACGCAGCAGCTGGAACAATTAAACCGGGAGCTCGAGGCGCGCGTCGCGGAACGAACGGCCGAACTCGCGTCCTCCACACTTCAGCTTCGCCAGAGCGAGCGCCTGCGCAGTCTCGCCCTCGCCGCCGGCCAGATGGGTAGCTGGGAATGGAATGTTGCGCGCAAATCGACCATCTGGGACCACGGCCAGTGCGAGATTTTTGGCGTCGATCCGGCCACCTTCGTCCCGACCATGGACAGCGTGAAGCCGCTCATCAATCCGGACGACTTTGAGTTGTTGATGCGCGCGTTTCGCAAGGTCACGAAAGATGCCAATACTTTCCAGACTGAATTTCGGGTGCGTCGGCCGAATGGCGAGATACGGTGGTGCGCCGGCACCGCGGCGGCAAGCTTCAATGACGAAGGACACCTGATCTGGCTCAGCGGAGTGACCGCCGATATCACCGACCGCAAGCGAGCCGAAGAACGCCAAATCCTTCTCGCCGAAGAGGTCGATCACCGTGCGCGCAACGTGGTGGCGGTCGTGCAATCGATCATGCGCCTCACCCGCGCGGAAAACATCGACGAATATATGAGTGCGCTCGATGGCCGCATCGGCGCACTTTCAAACGCACACAGGCTGTTGGCAGGCTCGCGCTGGGAGGGCGCCGACCTCACCCGGCTTGTCGAAGAGGAATTCGCGCCTTATCGCGCCGGCGGTAATGAGCGGGTTTCAGCACGAGGGCCCAACGTTTTGCTGCCGCCAGCCACCGCTCAGACGATTGCCCTGGCTTTGCACGAATTGGCAACCAACGCGGCGAAATATGGTGCACTGTCGAAAGAGCGGGGCCGTGTCGATCTCTCCTGGCGGACAGAGCCCGGGAAACTTGAATTGACATGGGTTGAGTCAGGCGGACCGAAAATCGCACCGCCAAGCCGGCACGGTTACGGCAGCCGCGCCATCGTGGCGGGCATCGAACGCCAACTCGGAGGCATCGTAGATTTCGACTGGCAAACGGGGGGCCTGCGCTGCAGCTTGAGCGTGCCTCATGACCATGCCAATGAATCGTCGAAACGTCCTTTGCGCCGCACGACAGACGACGGGATGACGGAATTTTCCGTAACGAATTCCGATGACAAACGCGTCCTTCTTGTGGAAGACGAGCCGCTGGTATCGATGATGCTGGCCGACATGTTGTCCGCCTTCGGCCACAAGGTTGACGGCCCCTACAGCCGCTTTAGCGACGCCATGCTTGCCGCCAAAAGCAACAATTTGCAGGCGGGCATTCTCGACGTGAATTTGGGCGGGGAAAAAACCTATGCCGTAGCCAATATCCTGAGCGACCGGAAAATTCCGTTCGCATTTGTTACCGGGTACGGGCCAGATAGCATCGTTCCCGCGTTTGCCCACGCTCCGGTGCTGCAAAAACCGGTTGAGGCGGCAAAACTGCATGCATTGTTGCGGCAAATCGTTCGATAAACCGCGACGGTTTGTATCGTCACCGCGAAATTTTAGTGGGGGAACCAAGCGGCTTCAGCTGCGTTATTCGCGGCACCGAACGCCCAACTAAAAAACGCGATGACAGCGAGACAATTTCTGCTCGACGAAAGTATTTTCTGCCGCCAGCGTGCTACCAGCTGTGTCGATCCCTTTCTGGCCGAGGAACTGCGGCGATTGGCGGATAGCTTTGCACGAACGGCGGATGCGATTGGACCTGAGGAAATTCCCGGTGGCGAGACCCGGAAATCTCAGGGTTCCCTTTAGCCCGAGGAACTCGCTACAATCAGGAGTGTGACGGCGAGGAGGAATATTCGCGCCCGGCATAGTGGAAATCCTGCATCTAAAAGTCCATCATCATTGCATCTGTGGGGGTCAGTGACGAGTATTCCACCATCGGACCGCGTTCCGGCTGAGCCGCCACGCGCCATCAAGCCACGCAATCTTGCGCTGGGAATAGAGCGTATTGGGTTCTTTTCGCTGACGCACAGAACATTGTGTGCGTTCGCTTTCATCATTCTCAGCATCATAGCCACGGTCGGATTCGTCCGCGTAAAGGTCGACGATTCGCTCAGCCAGTTATTCCGCTCCGAAACCGACGAATTCCGGACCTACGAAGAAGTCACCCGTCGCTTTCCTTCGAACGAATTCGACGTTCTTATCGTGATTGAGGGCGATCAGCTGCTGGCACGGCCATCGCTGGAGAAACTTCGCGAACTCGCAATAAACCTTCAACTGATCGACGGCACCAGAGGCCTGATCTCCATATTTTCTGCGCGCGAGCCGCCAAATAACGGACAGATACCGCCTCCCCTGTTCCCGAATCCGTTGCCGCAGGGTGCCGACTATCAAGCGCTTATCGAGCGGGTGATGGCCAATGAAATCATTCGGGACAAGATGCTGTCGCCGGACGGCAAGCTGACATTGATGGTCCTCGCGCTCGAACCTGATGCGACTGGCCCGGACAGGCTCAATAAAATTGTCGGCGAGATTCGCGATGAAGTCAGAACCCAATTGGCGGGCACCGGCCTAAGGGGAGAGCTATCCGGCGTGCCGGTGATGCAGCATGAAATCCGCAACGCAATTCAAAGCGACCGGCTGGTCTACAACTCGCTTGGATTTGTGGTCGGTTGCCTGATCGCGATCATGTTCTTTCGCCGTTTCTCGTTCATGGTCATTGCCGCCGGACCACCGCTCGTTGCCATCCTTCTCGCGCTAGGCGCGCTTGGATGGTTCGGATTTAGCCTGAATATGTTTCTCAACGTGATGACCCCGCTTATCATGGTCATCAGTTTTTCCGATAGCATGCAAATTACCTTTGCTGCACGCGATCGCCTGTTGGCGGGCGATGACAAGGTCACGGCTTTTCGCAACGCGCTTCTCATAGTCGGGCCGGCTTGCGTGCTGACCCATGCGACCGCGGGAGTGTCGTTTATTGCGTTGCAGTTTTCGTCGTCCGATCTCATCCGGACCTTTGGTGAAGCCGGGTTGGTCGCCGTCGCCGTCGCTCTGATCGCGGTCTTGATGGGCGTGCCGTTGCTCGGCGTCCTACTCATCCGTAACGAGGCGGAATTTGTCGCCGCTGTCAGGAACATGGACACGGCACTCAACGTACTGCGCCGGTTTTGCGGCTGGATCGCGGTTCAGATGGTGGCGCGTCCCGGGCTTTATTCTTTGATCAGCCTGCTTGTCGTCGCGGTGCTATCGCTCGGTTACGGTCAACTTCAGCCGCGCTATCGGCTCGCGGATCAGGTGCCCGACCGTGAACAGGCCGTTAAGGCCAGTGGCCGTCTCGACGTCAAGCTGACCGGCGCAAATCCCTTCGATGTCTATATTCAGTTTCCGAAGGGCGCGTCTCTTTATGCGCCGGAGACCCTTGCTGTAATCGCGGATGTGCACGCATTGCTGGAGCATCAGCGGGGCGTCGGTAATGTCTGGTCGCTGGACACCCTGCGCCGCTGGCTGGCTGAAAAGCTCCACAAGTCCGATGTCGAAACGCTCAAGGAATACGTCGATCTACTGCCACCCTATCTCACGCGCCGATTCGTTTCAGCTGAGCAAGATGCCGTTATCGTGAGCGGTCGCGTCCCCGATTCTGATGCCAGCCAATTGTTGCCGATTGTCGATCGCGTTGACCAGCAATTGAACAGCGTCCGGGCGAAGTATCCTGGATATAAGATCGCTGTCACCGGACTTTCCGTGATTTCGGCGCGCAACAGCGCGCTTATGATCGACAAATTGAGCAGAGGCCTCACGATCGAGATTGTCTTCGTGGCGATGTTCATTGGCCTGGCGTTTTGGTCGCCCGTGGTCATGCTTATAAGCATATTGCCAGGGCTCTTTCCGATTGTTCTCGCCGGGAGCTTGTTATGGGTGACAGGTCAGGGACTTCAATTCGCCAGCGTGATTGCGTTGACCGTGTCGTTCGGTCTCGGCCTGAGCGCGACGATTCACTTCCTCAATCGTTTGCAGATCGAAGACATCGATCCGGACCCCGCAGTGGGCGTCGAGAGGGCAACCATCCTCGTTGGGCCGCCATTGATCCTGACTTCGGCGGTTCTGGCTTGCGGACTGGCGATGACCGTTCTCTCAAGTCTGCCATCGCTTCGGCTCTTTGGCTGGCTCAGCGCCTTCGCCATGGTCGCAGCCCTGTTTGCAGACCTGTTCATGTTGCGGCCGATTGCAATGTTCCTCAGCAAGATCGTGCGGAGGATGTCGCGGCATTCTCTGCTGCGGTCTTCGGTTGAATAGCTTAACGGCTAACTGCGCTTGAGATTGATCGAGGCGCCTCGCACGCTGGCCTGCGCATCCTGCGACCTGATCACGACCGACTGGCGTCCCCCGTGGGTGACGACTGTCAGGCTTGCCGCGAAAGATGATGCTCTGGCCACGACCTGTAAACGATCGCCTTCCGCTCTGCCCGAAATCGTGCCGGCGACGTTGCGGGTCGATTCGCTCCAACTGCCAGTAATTGCGCCGGCGGAATAGTGAGCACTTGCGCGCAGGTCAAAATTGAAACTATCGCTGGCGCAACGGATGTTGAGCTGAAGTTTGCGTTGATCGTTGAGAGCATCGTAAGCTGCGCGGCATCTGATCGATTCATGTGTCCCATTGGACAGTTCGATTATACCGGAGCCCGACCACTGCCCAGCCAGTCTGTCAAATGGTGCTATACTTTGTGCGTAGCTTGCGGTCGCAGCGGAAAGAGTGAGCGCTATGGCCAACCCGGCCTTGCGCAAGACACTAGTCATCCGCCGTGACGGTACTGACATGTCCGAGCTTGGCATTCCGTAGTTCCTGATGGAACGTGGATACGCTGCCGCAGTTGTCTCAAACAATGCACGAAATCAAGGCATATGACAATGTATCTCAAGATCTGCGCTGCCCTCGCCCTCGTTCAGATCGTTGTCGGCACCGCGCTCGCGGCTGATGACAAAAAAGCGACAAGCCCACCCACGGGCGGCCTTTTGCAAGGGACTCCGGAAGAGCAAGCGGCTTGCGCTCCGGACTCGACCAAGTTCTGTCGCGATTTCATCCCGGACTCACTTCGCGTCCTGGGCTGTCTTCAGGAGCACCGCAAAAGCTTGAGGAGAGTTTGCCAGAAAGTTTTGGAAGACCACGGTCAATAGACTATCGCCAGCCGGAAACCCAACGGTGAAAATTGCAACCCTATTGACGGCTGTGCAGGTTAAACAATCTGCGTAACAGGCTGCGGCGTTCTGGAACTGCCGCCAAATGCTCGTGCGCGTCGCCACCCAGATAGCCGCCAAGTTTTATTGCAGACCAAAAAAACGGATTCCATCTTGACCAAACCTTTTCGGCCTCTCGACGCGAAAGGCCCGCAATGACTTCGGGTACAGACCCGAAGACTTCCGGCAATTGGCGCGAGATCTCGGAGTCGCGCAAAACATTCCATTTCGACATTCCGCCCATGACCGGAGACCTGATGGAAAAAATGACCCGGCTTATTCGCGTTTCCCGAATGGCGTATGAGCACATCGCGCAAGGCTCAACGGTGGTGTAGAGCGTGCAATCGCCAAGATCTTTCCGCTTCAGTATTTTTTGAGCTTCCGAGACCGCGATCAGTTCGGCATGCCGTGTAATGTCGCCGTCACGCGCGACTTGATTTGTCGCTTCCACCACAACGTCGTGGCCTCTGCAGATAAGCGCGGCGAAAGGCAGCTCGCCACGCTGGACCGCCGCCTCCGAAAGACGGATGCAACGTTGCATCATTTGCGCATCGACGGCTGAATGGTCCGCGTCGTGGCCGTCTGTCTTGGCGTCCATCCGATCCCCTAACGGCGCTGCACGGCAGACCTCCGGCCGCAATGTCACGTTCCGAACGGACCTAAGCTCCGCAGGAATGCGGGGCGCAAAAGACCGGTTCCGGAGTTCCAATCTAGCCCAATTTGGGCCGTAAAATGGAGGAACCGGCCGCGACTTCGGCTATTTCAGATGTTAAATGTCCCGCACTCCGTCCCATTGGAATTTCAGGGTTTTCCACGTGCCGAATCGACCGAAGCCAATTTCAGCCATCTCGCGACTGCTATCTGCCGCATTTGCGGCTTGGCTCGTCGCGAACGGCGCCGTTTTCGCCCAGCAGCCCGCCATTCCCACGCCACCAGACCCAACCGGGGAGTGGACGGTGGCCAAACAACTTGCCCGCATCAAGATCGCCAATTGTGACGGGCAGATGTGGGGCGTAGTGTCCTGGGAAACGCAACCTGGAATCGACACCAAGAACCCGGACCCCAACCTGCGCTCGCGGCCCACGCTTGGAATGCCAATCTTGCTCGGTATGGCACCCAGCAAAGCGAATAAATGGGAAGGCCAGATCTATAATTCGGAAGACGGCCACACCTACTCTGCCAGCATCACTCTTGTGGATCCCAACACGCTGCGCGTACAGGGTTGCTTCCTCGGCTTTTTGTGCGGCGGCGAAAATTGGACCCGCGCCGAAGCTCAGGACCCGCCGGCCACTGCGACGACACAGCGTACGACCGCCAAACCGCCGAGCACGCGCAAGACAACAGGCAAGCAACCCGAACCCGCCGACGATGTATGTTCACGAGCGCTTGGCTCTGCTGCGGGGCTTTCCCATGAGCGCGGGCTGAAATAGTACCGCAGCCGCCAGCGTACACACGAGCGACAACGCCAGCAGTTTACCCATGCTCGATGTGCCCGGGTGTTGCGAAAGCCAAAGGCTGCCGAAGGCGGTTGCCGTGGTCAAGGCGCTCCAAATTACGGCGCGTGTCAGGCTCGACTGCAACAGGTCGGTGCGTCCGGATCGCCACGCCATTATGTAATAGATCTTGAAAGCAACGCCGACACCCAACAGCAATGGCAGCGCGATGATGTTGGCGAAGTTCAACGGCATGCCGATCAAGACACAGATTTCAAGTGTCACCACTCCCGCCAAAAGAAGTGGAACGAGCGTGAGCAAGACATCGCCAAACCGTCGCAGGACGACCCAAAGCAGAATCGCAATCGAAACGAGCGCATAAAAACCCGCTTCGAAGAATGCCCGGACGACCGTGCGACTCGATTCAAGAATTGAAATCGGGCCGCCGGTGGCATTCGGAGCGACGGCGAGAACGGCGCGAGCAAAAGACCGCAGAATTTCGGTGTCGTCGGTATTCCCTTTGGGTGCAATCTCAATGCGAGCGCGACCGTCCGGCGTCACCCATTGCCGCTTGAGGGCCTGCGGCAGATTGTCCCTGCTGACCTTCTGGGCGCTCAAGAAGCTACGCAATTGAGCGAGGCCGGTTTCGAGCGGCACGATAAATGCGACCTTCACTCGTGTCCGGATTTCCTCACTCGCCCGTGCCAATTTTACCGCGTCAGAAGCCAGTCGTCTGGCCGCATCGGCGCCTGGCCCTTTGGTGTCTCCGGCGATTTTATTGAGCTGATCGGCAATACCATTTAAAGCCGCGACGTTTTCACCGTCGGTCGGCGGCTTGCTCGATCCCGGTTTTTCCAGTGCCGGACCAAGCTGGCGGTCCAGCTCCTGGATCAGACCGAGTTTCTTGTCCTGATCCTGTGGCACAAGACTGAACAGCGTTGTCGTCTGCAGGACCTGAGGCAGCGTCTGTAATCTTTCGGCTGCTGTCGAAACTTCGTTCAGTGACGAAGTGATGACGTTGACCGAATTAATGCCCGTCCGCGTGTCCCCGCCAAGTTCGAGCAAAGTCGAGATCGATTCGGTCTTCGGACTGCGCAGGTGAATTGGATCAAAGTCGAAAGTAAGAAAATAGAGCAGCGGCGACCCTAACACGGCGACTGCCAGCGTCCCGACAATGACGGGGATGCGGTAGTCCTGAAGAAAACGGTCGATCGGCGCGAGCGCACTATAGCCGATGGGTTCCGGCTCTCCGGTCGGATTGAACACGGTAATGAGAGCGGGCAGAAGCGTGATACTTGTTAGGTAAGCGATCAGCATGCCCACGCCGGCAATTTGGCCCAGCTCGGAAACACCTCGATAAGCAGTCGGAAGGAAGGACAAAAAGCCAGCTGCCACAGCCGCTGCTGCGAGTGTCAATGGAACGCCTATTTTTTCCGCCGCTTGAATTATTGCCGGGCCAAGCTTCGGCACATCGTGACGCTCGGCGCGGTAGCGCACCGAAAACTGAATGGCGAAATCAACTCCGAGGCCGACAAATAAGACGGCAAACGCGACCGATATCATATTAAGGGCGCCTACCATCATCAGTCCTAGCGCGGCGGTAATTGCCAGACCGACGAAAAGACTGATGAACACCGCAACAATAATGCGCGCGGACTTAAGTGCCAGCCAAAGGATCACAAGCACAATCACGACAGTAGCGACGGCATTTGCCAGCGCGCCGTCCTGAACCGTTGCAAATTCTTCGTCCGCTATCGGCACCGAGCCGGTCAATCGAACACGCGCCTGGTATTTCTTGTCCAGTTGTAAATCGGTTGCGGTCTGGCGGATGACGTTGCTCGAGGCCTGCCCAGGCTGAAGTGCAGAAAAATCAAGCACGGGATGAACTTCAATGAGCCGGCGCAGGTCCGCGGGTTCGGGCTGTTGGCCGTTCAACATCGCCTGCCAGGAAAAGAAAGCCGGGCGCCCTGTCAGCGCCTCCTCTATCGTCGTCGAAGCCATCGACAAAGGCCGGGCCAATGCATCGAGCGTGAGCATTTTATTTTGCACGCCGATCAAACCCAGCGAGAGGGTGCGGGTGAGTCCGCGCAGACTGGGGTCGCCAACCAGGGTACTGACAAGCGGCGCCGCCTGCCCCAGACCCTTGGCGAAGCCCGCGACGTCTTCAGCCGGCTTGTACAACAGGCCGTTGCGCGCAAAGAACTCGCTACCCCCGATATCATCGACCGAGGGGAAGAGCTGTGGCTTTGCCTTTAGTCGTGTAGAGAGTTCGGCCGCGGCGCGCGCCGCATACTCCACTGTGGGCGCATCGACGACGACCAGGGTGGAACCGAAATGACCTGGAAAGGCCTTTTCGAACTCTGCCTCGCGCTGGCGCCAATCAAGTTCACGCGAGATGAGTTTGTTGATGTCCGTATTGATGGCGAAATGACGCGCCGAATAGCCCACCGAGCCCGCCGCCGCTACCATGGCTAAGGCAATGATCGGCCAAGGGAATCGGGTGCAAAAACCAACGATTCCAGTAACGACTGACCTTAGCATGACGAATATGGCCTTCCCGGCACCGGCAATTCATCCCCACTTGCGCTTGGATGCAATATTATCAATGCTTTCTACGTGGAACTTATACAGGCGTCATCGATTGACGCTGACTGAGAGTTTCTAGCCAGAGCCGCCAAAGCTCGAAAGAAAACATTCCGAGAGGTTTTGCCGAGGGCAAGAGCGCCTCCGAGTTGAGTGGGGATGATAAGAATGACGGCGCCCAATGATGACTGCCTGACAAAACAAACGCCGAACATCCTACAATCGATCAACAGCCCGGCAGATTTACGGCGTGTTAATGCGCGGGACCTGCAGCGGGTTGCCGACGAACTGCGCGCCGAGACTATCAATGCTGTTGCCGTGACCGGCGGCCATTTGGGGGCCAGCCTCGGTGTAATCGAACTGACCGTCGCTTTGCATTACATCTTCGACACCCCCAATGACAAACTTATTTGGGACGTCGGCCATCAGGCTTATCCGCACAAGATTCTAACAGGCCGCCGAGACCGCATTCGGACACTGCGGGCCGGCGGCGGTTTGTCCGGTTTTACCAAGCGGTCCGAAAGCGAATACGACTGTTTTGGGGCGGCGCACTCGTCAACTTCGATCTCGGCCGGATTGGGCATGGCCGTTGCTCGCGACCTCGCTGGCCAAAAGCACAATGTGATCTGCGTAATCGGCGATGGCGCTATATCCGCCGGCATGGCGTACGAGGCGATGAATAATGCCGGCGCCATGAATCGGCGTCTCATCGTTATTTTGAACGACAATGAGATGTCGATCGCGCCGCCCGTCGGCGCCATGTCCAACTATCTTACGCGTTTGTTGTCGAGCCCTACCTACATGTCGTTGCGGGACATCGGTAAACAAGTCGCACATCACTTGCCCAAATTCCTGAAAGAGAAAGCCTGCCTTGCCGAGGAATTGGCACGCGGTTTCGTCACCGGTGGCACATTGTTCGAAGAGCTCGGGTTTTACTACATCGGCATTGTTGACGGACACAGTCTCGATCAACTCTTGCCTGTGCTCGAAAACGTTCGCAACGCGGACAATGGGCCGTTTCTTGTGCACGTACGCACGCAAAAGGGCAAAGGCTATGCGCCGGCAGAAGCTTCGCAGGATAAATATCATGGCGTCGTGAAATTCGACGTGACGACCGGCAAGCAACAGAAAGCGGTCTCGAACGCGCCGTCGTACACCAAAGTGTTCGGCGAAAGTCTTACGAAAGAAGCTGCGAAGGATGACCGGATCGTCGCTATCACAGCTGCGATGCCGAGCGGTACCGGCGTTGATATATTTGCCAAGACGTTTCCCAATCGCGCGTTCGATGTAGGCATTGCTGAACAGCACGCCGTGACTTTTGCCGCCGGCCTCGCCACACAAGGATACAAGCCGTTCGTCGCGATATATTCGACGTTTCTTCAGCGAGCCTATGACCAGGTTGTCCACGATGTAGCGATCCAGAAATTGCCGGTGCGGTTCATTTTGGATCGTGCGGGTCTGGTCGGTGCAGATGGGCCGACCCATGCCGGGTCCTTCGATCTTGCCTATCTCGGTTGCCTGCCCAATTTCGTCATTATGGCCGCCGCCGACGAAGCCGAGCTTGTCCATATGGTTGCCACGGCGGCAGCCATCGATGATCGACCCTGCGCGGTACGTTACCCACGCGGAGACGGCGTCGGTGTCGAACGTCCAGAGACCGGCGTGCCATTAGAAATCGGCCGCGGGCGCATCATCAACAAAGGCAACACGGTTGCCCTGTTGTCGCTAGGAACGCGCCTGGCTGAATGCACAAAGGCCGCGGAGACGCTCGGAGCACACGGCATTTCGACGACCGTCGCCGATGCGCGATTCGCAAAGCCGCTCGACCGCGAGCTCATTTTGCGGCTGGCGCACGAACATGAGTTGCTCATTACGATCGAGGAAGGAGCCATAGGCGGGTTCGGCGCGCAGGTGATGCAGCTGCTCAGCGATACCGGTGCACTCGAGCGTTCCGGCTTCAAGGTTCGGACCATGGTATTGCCGGATGTCTTCATCGATCACGACAGCCCGCCGGCCATGTATGCCAAGGCTGGACTCGACGCGAACGGGATCGTTAATAAGGTCTTCGATGTGTTCGGCTCGCGTCAAGCGCCGGAATTGCAACCGGCCGAGATCGAGTTTCTCGCCGAACGCGCGCGACGCCGCCGACAAGGCAAGGCAATGAACGGGCACGCGAAGGGGGCAACTGTATGAAGGTTATTCTTGCAAAACCACGGGGCTTCTGCGCCGGGGTCGTGCGCGCAATCGAGATCGTCGAGCGCGCGCTCGAAAAATACGGCCCGCCGGTCTACGTCCGCCATGAGATCGTGCATAACAAATGGGTGGTCGACGCGCTCAAGGCGCGCGGCGCTCGTTTCGTCGAAGAGCTGTCCGAAGTGCCGCCAGACGCGATCACTATCTTCAGCGCCCATGGGGTGGCGCGGAAGGTTCAGGATGAGGCCGCCGAGCGCGGTCTGCGAGTGCTCAACGCCACCTGTCCGCTGGTGTCGAAAGTGCACGCGCAAGGCCGCCATTACTTGCGCAACGGCCGTACGGTCATTCTGATCGGCCATGCAGGACACCCGGAAGTGGAAGGCACGCTGGGACAAATTCCAGGCCCTGTGATACTCGTACAGACGGAGGCCGACGTAACCGGGCTCGACCTCGCGGAGGACACTCCCATTGCTTACGTAACGCAGACGACGCTAAGCGTCGACGACACCAAAGGAATCATCGCGGCCTTATTCCGGCGTTTCAAGGATGTGGTTGGGCCTGGCACACAGGACATCTGTTATGCGACACAGAACCGCCAAACCGCACTGCTCGAGTTGACCAAGCTCGTCGATGTAATTTTCGTGGTTGGCGCCAAAAACAGCTCGAATTCGAACCGACTGTGCGAAATCGGTGTAGAAGCCGGTGTTCCCACCCACTTAATCGCCAATGGCAGCGAAATAAAGAAGGAATGGTTGCACAACGTCGAAGTTGTTGGCATTACGGCGGGCGCCTCGGCGCCAGAAGTCATGGTGCGGGACGTGATCAATGCGTTGCGTGCTGTCGAGCCGGTGGAGGTCTTCACCCTGCCCGGCCAAGACGAACACATCGAATTCAGGGTGCCGGTCGAGTTGCTCGATGTGACCGGTTCCCAGCAAATCAGCAAGGATAGTGATCTTGGGCATTCCCCTACTTCAGAAGTTGTTTGTCGGTAGTTATGTCATCCGTCAGCGTCTGACCGGCCGAAAGCGTTACCCGCTGGTGCTGATGCTTGAGCCGTTGTTCCGGTGCAATTTGGCTTGCGCCGGATGCGGCAAGATCGACTACCCGGACGCCATTCTGCACCAGAACATGTCGGTTGCCGACGCGCTTCAAGCGGTCGATGAGTGCGGCGCGCCGGTCGTATCGATTGCCGGCGGCGAACCCCTATTGCACAAGCAATTGCCGGAAATCGTGCGTGGCATCGTTGGGCGAAAGAAATTCGTCTACCTGTGCACAAACGCGCTGCTGATGGACAAGAAGCTCTCGCAGTACGAGCCCAGCACCTTCTTCACCTGGTCGGTACATCTCGACGGCGATAAGGAGATGCACGATCACTCGGTTTGCCAGCCCGGTACGTATGACCGCGCCGTAACCGCAATCAAGCACGCGAAAGAACGTGGGTTCCGCGTAAACATCAACTGCACTTTGTTCAACACGGCGGAGCCCGACCGGGTTGCCGCATTCTTCGACACCGTTACGGAGTTAGGTGTCGACGGCATCACGGTGTCGCCGGGCTACGCCTACGAACGCGCACCTGACCAGCAGCACTTCCTCAACCGCGGCAAGACCAAGCAACTGTTCCGTGACGTGTTTAAGCGTGGGCCGAGCAGCGCAAAGTGGTCGTTCAGCCAATCGAGCCTGTTTCTCGACTTCCTTGCCGGAAACCAAAGCTACCACTGCACGCCGTGGGGCAACCCGACGCGCACCATCTTTGGTTGGCAGAAGCCGTGCTATCTGCTCGGCGAAGGCTATGCGCGCACCTTCAACGAGCTGATGAACGACACCGATTGGGACGCCTACGGAACCGGGAATTACGAGAAATGCGCAGACTGCATGGTGCACTCAGGCTATGAAGCATCCGCCGTCAACGACGCGATCGCGCATCCTCTCAAGGCCTTGGCTGTCAGCCTGCAGGGCGTCCGCACCGATGGCGACATGAAGCCCGAAATATCACTCGACCGCCAGAGGCCCGCTCAGTACGTGTTTTCAAAGCACGTGGAGCAAAAACTGGACGAAATTCGTCAGAACCAAAGTAAGACGCGAGCTGCCTGAACGGGAACGCCGGGCCCCGTACAGGGGGAATGGAACTTGCGGGCTTGTGGGCCCGTTATGTCAGAACCACCGTTCGATTTGTGACAACCGCCTTCGGAATTCGGCAATGCGCGGGCGAACCGTTCTTTTCATCGCGCTGCTGGCGGCGATCCCGCTGCCCGATGTTGGTTATGCCCAGCTGTCGCCGCAGGGTGTTATCGGCGGTATCACGCGACCATTCCGGCAGATTCTCGGCCATTATCCACGGGCGCGCCATCATCGCACGGGCGCCGCCAGGGCTGCGGCCGCCAGGGCGGCTGCCCCCGGCCAGCCGAACGAAGTTCCCGCCAACACCGGGCCTCGTCTCGGGGTGGTTGGGCCTCCAGCCTGGCCCAATGCCTACGAAGATCTCGTTGGCTTTACGTTCTGGCCAGACGACTACGCACCCCGGCTGCGGGGACGTGGGTTCGACGTGATCGCCGACACCATCACCGGTCGTTTCGATCTGCCGCGGCCGGCCCGCACCGCCACAACGGGCGCAGCGGTCAGAAGCGACGCGGATAATGACCCCTCCGTGGATCGATGCGGCGATGCTTCCAATAGCGAGAGCAATTGGCCGGCAGCCCGCATCGAACAGATGCTGCAGCTGTCCGAGGCACAGCATGCGGCGCTCGACAAGTTGCAGTCGGCGGCCGTTCGATCGGTCAAAAATATCAAAGCAGATTGCCGCGCGCCCGGCGCGCTCGCGCCACTTGACCGCCTACGGACACTCGTACAAACGCTTTGGACCGTGCGCGACGCCGGCATATCCATGCGCGAGCCGCTCAAGAATTTCTACGATACCCTTACAACCGAGCAAAAGAACAGTTTTGCCAGCCTGCAACCGCAAAGCAACTTGCCTCCCGATCCCAAAACCATGAACAAGCTGTATCAGGCCTGCGCGTCGCAGAACCTCGAAAAATCAGAGCGCCTGATCAAGACAATTGAAATGAGACTTCGGCCGGACAAGGGCCAGTCACAGAGCTTGGAAAACTTTGGCAAAGCCTCGGCGAACATGGCCAAACTCATGATCGCTTCGTGCGCGCAGCCGATTCCCGCCGACCCCATGGCGCGCCTGGATTCAGCCAATGACCAGCTGACGGCAATAAACTATGCCGCATCAACGGTGCAAATCGCATTTGGCGATTTTTTTTCGAGGCTCAACAACGACCAAAAAGCGCGGTTTGATTCTTTAAATCGCTAGTCGTCACATACCGTAATTTACTCTCGCAGCATTGCTCGCCTTCAAATTGCGATAACGTGCAAGTGCCCACAGCGGGAAGAATTTTCGATAGCCGTGATACCGTAGATAAAAAACTCGAGGAAAGCCGGTTGCGGTAAACCGTTCTTCGGACCAGAAGCCATTCTCCGCCTGCGTTTGCGAAAGATACTGCACACCGCGAGTTACCGCCGGGTGATCGATCTCACCGGCCGCCATCAGGCCGAGCAGCGCCCAAGCCGTCTGTGACGATGTGCTGGCAGCCGGCTCGTGGCCGCGATAGTCGAGTTTGTAGCTGGTGCCATCTTCGCCCCAACCGCCGTCCGGATTTTGAATGGAAACGAGCCAGTTCGCGGCCTTCCGTATTTCCGCGGAGGCACGATCGATGCCACAAGCGTTGAGGGCGCAGAGCGTGGACCAGGTACCGTAGATGTAGTTTAGACCCCAACGTCCGTACCAGCTCCCATCCTTCGTTTGCGTGCCGAGCAGATATTCAACACCGCGCGACAGGGATCTGCTCTGGTCCATCGTCTCGCCAAGTTGCGCCAGCATCGATACGCAGCGGGCCGTGACATCTTCCGTCGGCGGATCGATCAACGCACCGTGATCGGCGAACGGAATATTGTTGAGATAATCGTAGACGTTGTCGACGTCGAAAGCGGCCCAGCCGCCGTTGTGGCTCTGCAGACCCTTGACCCATTCGACGGCCCGTTCGATGGCCTGGTCGTAGCCGCCCCCGCCCCCCGACCGACGGACGCGGTCCATCGCCATGACGACCACGGCGGTATCGTCGAGATCGGGATAATGAGGGTTGGCATACTGGAAGGCCCAGCCACCAGGCCGGACCTGCGGGCGGCGATTGGTCCAATCCCCTGCAACATCAAGCACTTGACGGGGAACCAGCCAATCAAGCCCGTGCATCGCATTCGCGCGGGCCTTGTCGTCTCCGGCTTCCAGCAATGCGTGGCACGCAAGCGCCGTGTCCCAAACCGGAGAGACACAGGGCTGGCAGTAGGCTTCGTGATTGCCGACAACGAGCAGCTTTTCGATCGAGTGCCGCGCCACATCGGCATTTGTCTTGTTGCCGAGCACATCGAACATCATCGTCGCATTGGCCATCGCCGGAAAAATCGCGCCGAGGCCGTCCTCGCCGTTAAGCCGTTCCGTAACAAACGTAACGGCGCGATCGATCGCCTGTTGGCGCAGGCGTTTTGGAAAAAGCTTCACAGCAGGACGCAGAATGATGTCGATGCCGCGAAACAACGCAAACCAGATCCAGCGCTGGTGCGGAGCTTTCGCCGCAGGCCCGATGGAGGCTGGCGGTTCTACAAACAGTTCATCGATTGTAACGCCAAGCGGATTTTTTGCGCGAGGTTGCAATGCCTGCAGGACAAGCAGTGGCACCAGCACGGTGCGCGCCCAATACGATACTTTCGAAAGGTGGAACGGAAACCATCGCGGCAAAAGCACGATTTCAACCGGCATTTCCGGAACACTGCGCCAGCTCAAGATGCCGTAAAGCGACAACAAGACGCGGGTGAACACGTTGCAGTGCACCGCGCCGCCGCGCGCGAGGATTGCTGCGCGTGCGCGCGCCATGTGAGGACTGTCTGCACTATCGCCAATCATTTTGAGCGCAAAATAAGCTTTTACGCTTGCGCTCATGTCAAACGCGCCCTGGTGGTACAGCGGCCAGCCATCATGCTTGCCCTGGATGCGGCGCAGATAGCTGGCAATCTTTTGCTCCAGACCTGTGTCCCTCGGCTCACCGCGATAATGTCGAAGCAACACATATTCGGCGGGAATTGTCGCATCGGCTTCAAGTTCGAAGACCCAATGCCCATCACCTTGCTGGCATTCAAGCAGTGCACGGGTCGCGCGCCCGATTGCGGACTCCGTATCAGGCTGTATCGGCAAACGCGATGCTTCTGCGACGAGGGTCGTCATGCGGCAATCCGCAAACGGTGTTTAACGAGATCGGCGGCCCGGTAACCGGAGCGAACGGCACTTTCTATTGTCGCCGGCAGGCCGGTCTGCGTCCAATCGCCCGCCAGAAACAAATTGTCCCAAGATGTTTCCGCGCCGGGACGCAGCGCATTTTGCTTCGGCGTCGCAGCGAAAGTCGCGCGTCGCTCGCGAACGATTTGCCAGGGGGGAAGATCGCTCGCGAGGCCGGCGACTTTCGCAATATCGTTCCATATCGTTTGCGCCAACTCCGTTCGTGGCATGTCGAACAAACGTCCGGCGTCACTGATCGTGGCCGAGATCCGGCCAGGCAGAGGAAATATCCATTCGCATGTGCCATTGATGACACCAAGCATCGGTGGCAAATGAGCCGGCGGATCTGTGCGGAAATGCGCGTTCACGATCCCGCGGAACAATGACGGCGTCGGCAGCCCGGGCAGAAGAGTCATCGCAACATAGGGCGGGACGGCAAGAACAACGGCATCATTTCCACCCAAGTCGATCGTTTGCTTGGTGAATCTGAGCTGTGATACGCGCTCCTTTGCGAAGGACAGTTCTGTCAACTCGTCCTCAAGTGCAACCGACACACCACGACTGCGCAAATGGGCTAATGCTGGCTCGACAAATACGCTGCCCAGCCCCTCACGCGCCAACAGCGGCCTGCACGCCTGACCTCCGAGGGCCAGAGTTTCACGGATGAGTGCGCCGGCAAGTTTCGCGGATCCCTCCCGTGGCGCGATGTTCAGGGCGGCTAGCAATAAGGGCTCAAGAAAGCGATCGTAGATCGGACCGCCGCAATTCATCACCTCTTCGATGGGCTTGTCCGCCGATATCCACGCGAGACGTGCAAGTGGCAGATAATCGACCACAGCCGTTTGCGGGACACGCCGCTCCTTATCGAACACCCACCATGGAAACCGGCTATCACCGAAACGCAGGGTCCAGTGCTCGCCACTCGCGATATCTATAAATGCAAATTGCGCCTCGTCCGGCCCGCGCAAGCCGGCTCTTGACCCGATCGCCTCGGTAAACGACAGCGCGGCGTGATTTCCTGACAATAAAAGATGGGTGCCATTGTCGATCAACATGCCTGTCGTTTGATCGTAATATGAACGACACCGACCACCGGCGTAGGCGGTTGCTTCATGAATGACGACGGCGCGATGTGACCGAGACAGGCGTTCGGCGGCGGCAAGTCCCGCCAAACCCGCTCCGATAATGTGGACCGTACCAACGTCAGACGAATGCATGCCGCAAAGCAATCCACAACAGATAAGGTTTGTTGACGTGGACACGGTCCCGTGGGAGTGCCCAGCCGCGCGATACCATGTCTTCAAGCGTCTGGCGATAGACCGCGCCCATGATTTTCGGCGCGCGCACGACCCGGCGTGGACTGCCGGACATAATCTCATTGGCCTTGGTGAAATGCCCCCGTGCGCGTTCGACAACAAAGGCGCAGGCTGCACCGATTTGGGGATTCGACGCGACTGCCGCTGGATCATTGCCATCGATATTTGCGAGTTCCAATGCTTCCTTCGGCAGATACAATCGCCCGACTGCGGCGTCTTCGTCTATGTCGCGCAAGATATTTGTAAGTTGAAGAGCACGGCCGAGGTGATGCGCCAGCGCCCTTCCGTCAGTCTCGTTCATGCCAAAGATGCGAACTGACAACCGTCCGACCGCGCAGGCAACCCGGTCACAGTAGAGATCGAGTTCCTTGAGGCTTGGGGCGCGGATATCCGCACGCGCATCCATTTCCACGCCGTCGATCACTGCAAGGAAATCGTCCTTTTGCAGACCGAAGCGAGATATGACCTTCGCGAGGCGATCGAGGCCGTCCGGGACACTGCCAGAGTAAAGCGCGTCAATATTCTTCCGCCATTCCGACAGCAGTGCGAGCCGCTGCGGACGCGGCCCATCCTCGTCCGCGATATCATCAACGTCGCGGCAGAACGAATACACCTCAAACATCGCTTCTCTTTTCTCGCGGCTCAGGATGCGCATCGCGAGATAGAATGAGCTGCCTCCTGCGCGACGCGCAGCTGGCGAAACGTCCGTTGCAGGATTTGGAGCCTGAATGTTCATGGGGTTTGATATCGGTGTGCCGGCGCCATCGTCCGCAACAAACGGCGCAATAGAGCGCGCGAACTGCCGGTCACGGCCGTGGCCAGCGCCTCGGTTTTGCTCAGATGCACACGCTCGGACAACGGGTCGCGAACCAGCAGAACTGCCAACAATCGGCTTGCAAGGGATTGGATGACCGAGATTTCGAGGGCAAGCCGGGTGTCGCTAACTTTTGCGTCGAGCCCGCGACTGTCACCCAGCAAGGTTGAAGTGCGTCCAACCAGCCCACGCAGACAATTCTGCAAGGCCGAACTTGCCTGATCTTCACCAAGCGCTTCAACATTCGCGCCGCTCGCAGCCAGGGCGTCAAGCGGAACGTAGACCCGATCGAGAACGCGATAGTCCCTGGCGCAATCCTGCAAATGATTGATGATTTGCAATGCCGCACAGAGCGCATCTGAGGCGGGCCATGTATCTCTTGCTTCTCCGTGGACGTCGAGCACAAAACGGCCGACCGGCATTGCCGAGCGCGAACAATAATCGATCAGATCCTCCCAATTGGCATAGCGGAGTTTGGTTGCGTCTTGCCGGAATGCGCTCAGCAAATCCTGTGCGTGGCGCGTGGACAGACCCCGGCTGTTTAGAACCTTGTGCAAGCGCAAACCTTCCGGCTCGTCGCCGTTACCCAGCAAGCTCGCTTCAAGGCGATCAAGCCGTGTAATTTTTTCGGTGCTGCTAAGCTCAGGATGATCCGCAATGTCGTCCGCCACGCGGACAAATTCGTAGAACGCCAGAATGACCGGCCGGTGACGCCGCTTGATAAGTCGTGACGCGACGGGAAAATTCTCGTCATGCGCGCCTTTACCGGATCGCAGTTCGCCGCTTCGGGTCATTGCAGACTCGGCGCATCCGCTTGAACGCGCCCCTTCCACTGGCCGCCCCGTCCGCGCGCATACTGATACGCGGAATTGAGCGTGTAATACAGGTAAAGCGAGGCAATGCCAGGCAGGGCAATACTCCAGAGCAGCGATTGCCGATAGAACCTCAGTGTCGGTGCAAACGATAATGCCATAGCGATCCAGGCAAGGATCCCCAAAAATCGCGGCACGCCTGAGGCAAAAATTGCGAGCAACGGCGGAGCAATAAACGTCAAAATCATACTCGCGGTTGTCCCCGCCAAAAGAAGCGGCGAATAGCGAAGCTGCGCATAGGCCGACCGCGAAATCATCTGCTTGATATCGGAAAGCGTATTGTATGGCCGGATGCTACGGACACGATTGGTCAGGCCAAGCCAGATCGGGCCGATTGCCTTCAATTTTGTCGCTAACGAACAATCATCGATTAATGCGTTGCGAATGCTGGCGATGCCTCCGGCACGCGCGAGGGCGTCCGCTCGGATGAGCATGCAGCCACCCGCCGCCCCTGCAACGTTTGAATTGGATCTACAGACCCACGAAAACGGAAAAAGCATTTGAAAGAAATAAATGAAAGCCGGCACGTGGCTGCGTTCAGCCAGGCTCTCACACCGCAATTTTGCCATCAGAGAGGTCAGGACATATCGCCCGGCTGACGATTGCTTTATCAGCCAGGCGAGCGTATCGGGCGCGTGGACGATGTCTGCATCCGTGAGCAGTAAATATTCTGGCTGCAGCAATTCGGCAGCGGCAGTGCCTTGCTTGAGCGCCCATAGCTTGCCGGTCCATCCTGGCGGCGGACCCTTGCTTTCAACCACTGTTAGCTGGCGAGCGGGGGTGGCTTCCGCCGCGCGCGTTGCCGCCGCCGCTGTCTCATCGCTACTATCGTCATCGACAACTATGATGCTAAACAGCCCGGCATAGTCCTGCCGCAAGAGAGACGTCACACTTGCCGCGATATATTGCGATTCATTGCGCGCCGGTATAACGGCAACGACCGTGGGCCATTGCCGTAGTTCGGGGTTCTCTCGCCCCGTGTCGCGAACATGGCCAAGCCAGAAGGCGCCCCGCCCCCCGATCAGGTAGAGCCACACCAAAACACATACAATTGCCAACACGCCGCTCATGGAAGAAAAGGCTTCTAAGTGCATTCGACCCCTGCTTTTAACATCGGAACGAGCTTATTGGTTCGCTCGCTTTGGCGGCTTTGACGAAACGGCAGATTTAAAGGTAACCGTTTAATCCCTCTGAAAACCGCTTGTAAAATACATGCCTTGCCACCACAAAGCACGATTCAAGCTGCCTCGGGCAAGAAGCCGCTCCCCGGCAGGATCGGACGCCCCTCGTCTCAACGCACGTAACATGGATTGAAAGTCATGCTGCCTTCTTCAAGCGATGTTGTCGTCGTGGGTGCAGGCAATGCGGCCTTTTGCGCCGCTCACGCCGCCGCCGAGCACGGCGTTTCGGTTCTCGTGCTCGAACGCGCGTCAGAAGAAGAATCCGGGGGCAACAGCCGCTTCACGGCCGGCGCGTTCCGCTGCGTTTACGACGACGTCGATGATTTACGCACGTTGATGCCCGATCTGACCGATGAAGAGGTCGCCAATACCGACTTCGGCACCTACACCCAGGACAAATTCTTCGACGACATGGGTCGCGTCACCGAGTATCGGACCGATCCAGACCTCTGCGAACTTTTAATCACGCGCAGCAAGGATACGATGCGCTGGATGCAGAAGAAGGGCATTCGATTTATCCCGATTTACGGAAGGCAGGCCTACAAGATCGACGGAAAGTTCAAGTTCTGGGGCGGGCTCACGGTCGAAGCCTGGGGTGGCGGTCCGGGCCTTGTCGAAGCGCATACCAAGATTGCGAAGAAGAACGGAGTTACAGTCGCCTATAATGCGCGCGCGCTATCGCTGGTCGCCGATGATGACGGCGTCCATGGCGTACGCGTGAAACATGATGGCCGCACCGTCGAGGTCAAGGCGAAATGCGTGGTGCTTGCGGCCGGCGGTTTCCAGGCCAACACCGAGATGCGCACGCGCTATCTTGGCCCCACCTGGGAGCTCGCCAAGATCCGCGGAACGCGATTCAACACAGGTGATGGCATTCGCATGGCGCTCGATATCGGCGCCATGCCGACCGGTAATTGGTCGGGTTGCCACGCCGTCGGCTGGGACCGCAATGCTCCGGAGTTTGGCGACCTCGCCGTCGGCGACAATTTCCAGAAGCATTCCTATCCGTGGGGCATCATGGTCAATGCGAACGGTGAGCGCTTCGTCGACGAAGGGGCAGATTTTCGCAACTACACTTATGCAAAATATGGCCGCGTGATCCTGATGCAGCCGGGCCAGTTCGCCTGGCAGGTCTTCGACAAAAAGATCATCCCGATGCTGCGCGACGAATACCGTATCAAACAGGTCACCAAAGTCCGCGCCGACACTCTCGAAGAGCTTGTGAAGAAACTCGACGACGTGAACGCCGACCGCGCGCTGGAGACGATCAAGGCGTACAACAAGGCGGTGCGCACCGACATCAAGTTCAATCCCAACGTCAAGGACGGCCGCCGGACCGAGGGTCTTGCCATCAACAAGTCGAACTGGGCGAACCCGATCAATGAACCGCCCTTTGAGGCGTACGCGGTGACTTGCGGTATTACCTTTACCTTTGGAGGGTTAAAGATCGATACGTCGGGCCGGGTCATCGACACCGATGGCCAGGTCATCGCTGGCCTGCACGCCGCCGGGGAACTGGTCGGCGGATTGTTCTATTTCAACTATCCGGGCGGCACCGGCCTCATGGCGGGCTCTGTATTCGGTAAGATCGCGGGCACCACCGCGGGCCAGCGGGCCGCGCAGACGCCGTGAGTTGCGCTCAAAGACTGCCGGCTATTTCGGCTTTGTTTTAGTGGCGCGTTCGCGCAACCGATAGAACTGGATAGCGGATTTTGCCGTCTCCGCCTTGAGTTTGTTGAAACTGTCGAGATAGTCGCCGGACTTGGCCCCGCTCAACAGCAGGATGGCCTTGGTCGATTTCCAAGAAAAACCGATGGATTTCGCGACGACCAAAATCTGGTCGCCCGTATCATGGACGAGCGCGCGCTCAATCGCGCCGACCGGTAAATCAGCCAGCAATGACAATGCCGCCGCAGTTTCGTCGAATTTTCGGAGCTCTGCGAACCTGCAAACCTCGGCTTCAGTGAGTTCGCCAGTTTTGTGCAGCCGCTCGACATATGCTTGTGCGGTTGCGAAACTTGAATGGTCGCGCAAATCCGTCTGAATTTTGTCTGCCGCCTGTTTAATCATTTCGCGGACCAGGTCCGCCTTGTTCCTATCGGCGGTTTCGAACTTCAGCCGTACCGTTTCCGAAGCGGTCTCAAAAAGAGTTAGCAGGTATTCGCGCGGAATCTCAGGGCGCGCCCACACCAGCAGTGCAAGTTCGCTGTCATTTTCGGACCGTGTGACGAGCTTCGAGTAGCCAAATTCGGAGAACCGTGCGCCAGCGTTTTTGGCCGTGCTGATGACCACATTTTGATCACCACGCTCTACGAGAATGTCGGTAACACCCTCACTGAGGCGTTTGCGCTGCGAAATTGCAAGCAGATGATCCTGGCCCTTCGTTTTTGCGCCGGTGATCAAGGTCTCGTCATCAAGGCATTCAGACCGGCGAAGGACGGGCCCGGCAACGTCGATTGAATCGTCAAGTGCGAGGGTTCGCGTCACGTTGGGCGGGGATTTTGCAACCGGAGCGATCGCTTCCCCGAACGTAACGCGAGCCGAATGCTCGATTTCGCTCACCAGGCGGCTCATGACATCGTCAAACAACATTATTTGTTCGCTATCGAAATGCTCGGCGCCAACTACAAATAAATCCGTGATCTGACGCAGGATGTCGGCGCGCGAACCGATGTTCTTTTGCGAAATTGCCGCTTCCAACTCGTCAACGAGCGACCGTTGAGCTGCCAAGCCTTTTTGTTCGTCGGCATTCCGGTTCCGCCGATCTTCCGCAGTCTCCGGTCCCGATGCGAGACTACGCGGCATCTTCGATCTCCGGAAATTTGTAGGTCCGACCGAAGTCCAGCTGCGCCGACCCGCAAGGCCGCTGGAACAAATACCCCTGCAGGGACGTCACACCGGCCAGCCGCAGGAGACGATATTGTTCTACCGTCTCCACGCCCTCGGCAGTGGTCGCTATGTCGAGACTGCGGGCGAGCGTCAGCGTTGCTGCGATAATGGCGGCGCATTCGGTCCGCTTGGTCAGATTCTGCGTGAACGATTTGTCGACCTTGATCTTGTCGAAAGGAAACATCATCAGCTGGCTCAGCGAAGAGTAACCAGTGCCAAAGTCATCAAGAGCAATCGCGATACCGAGATTTTTGAACTGGCGCAAAACAGGCAAGCATTCGGTCGCGGATTCGATAAGCGCCGTTTCGGTGATTTCCAGTTCCAGGCGCTCGGGCGGCAGCCCCGATTGGGCAAGCGCGCAAATTACGACATCGACCAGATTGTCTTTTCGAAACTGGACAGCTGACAGATTGACAGCGACTTTGATTTGGCTCGGCCAGCTGGCAGCTTCTGTACAGGCGGTTTGCAGCAGCCACTCGCCGATCTGCGTGATCATCCCCGTTTCTTCGGCAAGCGGAATAAACTGATCGGGCAGGATCATGCCCTTGGTCGGATGCCGCCACCGGATGAGCGCCTCGGCACCGCAAACCAGAAGTGTCTTGGTGTCGACAATCGGCTGGTAATGAAGTTCGAGTTCGTCCTGTTGAATGGCGCGCCGCAGCTCGTTCTCAAGCTCGTGGCGCGCGCTCGCAGCCAGACTCATTTCGGGGTCAAAGAAACGGTATCCGTTTCTTCCCGCGGACTTTGCGCGATAGAGAGCCAGATCGGCCATTTTCATCAGGCTCTCCGAACTGGCCGCATGTTCGGGCGCCAACGCAATGCCGATGCTTGTGGCGATATTGACCTCGTTGCCCTCTATATTAAATGGCTTGGAAAACATGTCGATAATTCGGTCTGCGAGCGCACAGGCACTGTTGTGTTGATCGTTGTCGCGGTCCTGTACGATCGCGAACTCGTCGCCGCCCAGCCGCGCGAGCACGTCGGTTTCGCGGAGCGAGGCCTTCAGGCGCACGGCCGTTTCCCGCAACAACGCGTCGCCGACCGCGTGCCCCAACGTGTCATTGACGTGCTTAAAGCGGTCAAGATCCAGCAACAATACCGCAAACGAATCGCCGCGCCTGCGGTGACGCCCGATCGCCTCTTCAATTTTTTCCATGATAGCCAGGCGGTTCGGCAGGCCGGTCAGAACGTCGTGGTGGGCCATGAACGCGATCCGCTGCTCGGACCTCTTTCTCTCGGTGATGTCGTCGATAACGACGATGAGGTGCCTTGCCACGCCTTCACTGTCGCGGACCACGAGCCGGTTTGTCGCAAGGACACGCGAATCCCCGTCAGGCATCTCAATCTCATAATCGCTCGAGCGGGCCCCGAATTCGCCGGCAAGGGCTTCATTGTCCGACGTGTCGATACGCTCCGCGTCCTTCGGACGATAAATATCGAATACGGTTTTTCCCAATACTTCGCTCTTGGGAACTTTGAGCATTGTCTCAAACGCCCGGTTGACGAGGACAAACTTACGTGTCGCCACATCTTTGACGACAACTGCAATCGGAATGTTCTCAATAATCGAATTTAGAAACTGCTGGGCCTCCTGCAATTGCTTTTCGGCTTGCAGCTGCGCGGTAATGTCCTGATGGACCCCGACGGATCCGCCGCCCGGCATTGTTCGGCGGCTGACAGCAAATGTCCGGCCATCCCTAAGCTCATCGATCAAATATCCGGGATCAGGAAGAAAGGCTTCCTCAACGCGGTTCGTGACATATTTTTGCGTGTCTTTCGGGCAGCAGCCGCTCGCTATCCGGGCCTGGAGAATTTGCGGAAGTGTCGTTCCTGGCTTTATTTGCTTCGGATCCAGGCCGTACATCGTGCTGTAAAGATCGTTGGCCAGCACAAGTCGTTTGTCCGACCCAAACATGCAAATTCCATGTGGCATGTTTGCCAGCGTCGCGTTCAAAAGCATGTTGGCATGTTCAAGGCGCTTTTTGGCGGCCTCGCGCGATAGCTGGCCGCGCAGGCTCAGGCCCGCGACAATCAATATCAGCAGCGTCAGAATTGTCGCGAGTATGTAGCCAGACCGTCTTTGGCTTTCGAGACGCGCAAAGATTTCATATGCCGCTACACCGACCGTGATAACAAGCGGATAACCGTCGACAGATCTATACGCAATGAGGCGTTGAACGTTGTCGCTCAGGCCGCTGCCTGTATAGTACCAACCGCTCAACGCTACGGGAATTCGTTTGAATAGATCGCCCCGCGAAAAATCCATTCCGAGGACAGCGAATTCGTGCCCGCTTGTCGCACGGACGATGCCGTCAAACCCGATAACGCGTATATAGCCTTCGCTGCCTATATTTACCGAATTATAGATCCTCGTCAGGTACGCGGGATCGAGCGTCGCAATGACCACCCCCTTGAAGGATCCGTTGCTGTCCTCGATGCGACGCGAAAGATGGAGCAGCCAGATACCGGACTTGGAATCGATCTCCGGTTTCGTAATAACAAGCTCGTCGCTTTGCGCGCTCGCATGAGCGCGGAAATATTCTTTGTCACGGACATTCGCCGACACCTGATTTGACGTTTCAACATTGCTGACTTTCGCGTGTCCGTCGCGGTCGACAATACTGACCTGCAAAACTCCGCTGGCCAGGCTCCGGCTCGACTTGAGCCAATCCGTCAGATCGAATCTGGCGGGATCACGCACGTAAAGCGCTCTGATGATTTTCAGCGAACGATCTGTTTCACTGAGCGACCGCGAGAGGTGCTCTTCGAGCGCTCCGGCGAGATTGGTCGAATTCTGAATCGCGGCTCGTTCGGCGCTGTCGTGTTCGTTCTTCAGGAAAAAGAACAGAGTCATCCAGACGAGGCTGATCAGGATTGCTCCAAGCAGCACCGACCGATGCCTGATGAGGGCGTGCAAAACTTTTCTATAACTCGTCATCCGGTGAACGCCACGAAGCCTAAAGGCCGCCATCAATCATTTGAAATAATTAGCAAAAAGCCATTGATTTTCCGTTATTTGAAACGCGCGCGGTCGCTCCTAATTTAGGACCAGAGAGTCTCGCCGCCCGTTAATGATTTATTTTGCGTTACGCCATTCGCGCTCAGCTACAAGCTCTCTCGCGCACTCACGCTGCCCGAATGAAGTTAATTCGGCGAGACGCAAGCAGTACGACACTAAATGAAAATCATCATTCCATATTTTTGGAGACGAGATCGCGCAGCGCCTGGGGTGAAAAAATTATCAACCCGCCGCGTTCGAGCTTCAACCATTTCTTGCGTTGCCAGTCCTGCAATTGCTTATTTGCGCTCTCGCGCGAGACCCCGATCATCTGGCTGATTTCACGCTGGGTGACGTTGATTTTTTTCGACGGCAAATCGGCGTTCGAAGGCTGATAAAGGTGCAGCAGAACCTTGGCGAGACGATTTGGCAGGCCGAGGAACACGATGTCTTCAACTTGCTCGCTCGTTTTCCGGATACGAGCACAGAGTATCTTGATCAGCCTTATCGCAACTTCCGGATTGTCACGTATCAAAGGGATGAAATCGCGACGCTCAATAACCATCAATTCGCAGTTACCTATCGCAACGGCATCGGCTGTCCGCTGTCCTCCGTCGAGGAAGGCAATTTCTCCAAAGAGCTCACCCGGAACGACTAAATTGAATATCGCGTCCTTTCCCTCTTCGGACGGAGCGCTGATCCTCACCGCACCGGTGCGAACAGCGTAAAGTTTAGAGCCGATATCCCCTTTCCTGAAAATGACCGCGCCTTTTTTTACTTTGGTCGTTATGACACGAGGCGCCAGGTTATCAATGACTCCGTCGCCCAAATCTCTGAAGAACGGATGGGCACGAAGCAACGAATGCTTGTCGAAAGATTGCGTCTTAAGAGGCGATCCCATACGTATGCCACAATCCACCAAAGCGCGTTCTCAAGAAAGTGTAGCATACGACAAAATCGGACCGCACGGCAGCATACGCCTTGAGCAAGTTGCGCCCACATTCTCCATATTGCATCCAGACTTGAGCGTAAAAACCCTGAAAATCAGCGTGTTTGCTCATGAATGAATTCTTAAACTTCCTGTCTTAATTTATCGGGATTACGCCGCCGAAACTGAGAATAGGCTCTTGGCGGGCTACTGGCGTGACCCATGTCCCTTGCTGACGCAGTCGATACCGAGGCGATCTGCCCGAAGTGTCGGACGGCCATGGTGCACGTCGCAGTGACGCCGCATCCGGTCGTGCGCAGCATGCAGCGAAATACTTACGTCTGCTACTCCTGCAAGCGCACACGAACATACATGTTGCCCGGCAAGCCTGACGTCATTGTTCGGGAAATTGATGCCACACAACGCGCCTAGTGACGCACCAATGAAATCCGTCTCGACGACGACTGATCGCAGAAAAGACGACCGCATCCTCTCGCACAGGAGGGGGGTCATCAAATTCGGACCGTCAGGACAAGAACTTCCGTGCACTGTTGATGACTTGACTCTGGTCGGCGCTGGTTTGCAGGTTGCAACCACTTTTGGATTACCAAAGGTCTTCCGGCTCACAGTCGATGGTGAAATAGAAACCAAGCATTGCAGAGTGGTCTGGACCGACGGCAAAAAACTTGGCGTTTCGTTTGAATAGCCGTCGTCTAGTCAAATGTAATACCTAATTTCGTATCCGTTCTCCAAATTGACCGACAGGTCCGCCGTTCCCCTTCGATAATGACGTCGAAATTCGCGGGAATGCCATACGTAGTCGACACCTGAAGGCACGCGCCCATATCCGAAAGATTCCGGACCGCGCAATCAAGTTTTGGAGCCCTGTCGCTCAGAACGATTTGCGCGGTTTTAAGTACGCGTTTGCGAGAGATATTTCGTTTGTCTTCCACGGCCCCACGCCCAGAATCGTCAGGGATTAAGTGACAAACCACCTCGCTTAATGTCAACTGCGGAAAATAGCATCCCGACCTCTGGGGAGTATTTGACCGAGTTAGCGTCGGGGATGCGCTGCGAAATCTGTGCAAAACAGTTCTTTCGACAATTTTTCAATGTAAAACTCACAATTAAAATCTATTTGATCGGAGCGGCCTTCTAAGCCGGTTTTTGAGCGAGAACCGCGAGCGCTTCATTTTTACTCTGAAGTTCCTGTTCGAGCCGGGCGATGTTCTCGAACAGGCGCTCACTCGTCAATCGCAAAAAATAAAATCCAAATTGCGGGTTCTGGAAGTAGAGTTCTTTGACCTGCTGATAACTCGCGGTAAGCGCTTCGCCATCTTCAATGCACTCGATGGTCTGGGTGCGCTTGTTGCCCGGTGCGAGGAGGCCCAAGTCACCGAAGACCTGGCCAGTTGGAATTTCGATTCCTATCTCGCACAGGCGATACCGGCCGCTAACGCTGTAGTACATTGCGTCAGCCACGTCGCCTTTCCGGAATACGATATCGCCCTTGTGAAACCGCTGCCGGGACATGAACGGCTTTAGCCAATCGATCGACGTTTCGCCAAAGGATGCCGCAGCTTCCACATCCTGAATCAATTTTCGCATTTGTTGCAGCCGCACGGTATTGAGCGGGAGAAGGATCAGGTTCAGTACGAGCGTTGGATATATTCCGCCAAAAAAGCCATAGACGATGAAGAGTGCGTTGCAAGTCATACTCACAACGCGCAACGGGATCATTGTCTTCATGGCGCATGTAATGATGCTCGATGCGACGGCCGCATAGCCAAACCACATGGGCCATTCAGTGTGCTTGAGAAATTCCATCCTCGTCCCCTGCCTCGCTCGATGCTCGCCCGCCCTGCCGACCGCAACCCTGGAACTGTGGGCGGCAAAAGAGACTCTATCAATATAGCGTCAACCGAGCGGGATAAATGCCGGCCTGCGGGGCCAGACCCGCATTTACACCCCAGGACACGTCGGCGGAGATTAAAAATTGTTTATTTCTTTGTCGCCCGTGTCCACAATGAGGTACGATACAGAGTACCCGGGGGGAAATTATGGTCTCCAGCAAACCAGCCCCAGTCGGACCGAGCGCACCAAGGCTTACCGCGAAGGACCTCTTGCGGCAGTTCTGGGCCGATGCCTACGGCAAGGAGGTACAAACCGCCGCGACCTACTCCTACACTTGGCTCGCGGATCAGTTCGGCCATATCTGCATCGGGCTCATTGTCAATTTCGCAGCCACCGCATTGTTTGGAGCCGCCACAGTCCTGATCAAACGATGGGAATTTGCTTACGGCACCGGTCGTTGGTTCGGCTTGGCTGTGGCCATCGCGGCCGCCGCGATCTGGGAATGGTCCGCCTACAACAGTTCGGTAAAGCAGGCGGGAGACCGCTTTCCACTGGGAGCCAAACTGTTGCGGGACAACGCAATCATTGCCGCAATCTACATGGCCCTCGGTGGAGTACTTGGATTTGCATTTCACCTCTACCTCATCCCCGCGGCACTGATTTTTGCAGCGGTCGTTGTGACTGCTATTTTTCTCGCGCCACCCTGGTTCCGGCAAAAAATGACCTGGCAAAAGGCTTCACTTCCGTACTTGTTTCGCCTTGCCGACGCCGCACCAACCATCGACAAGGTCGACGCTGAAACACTACAAAAGCTTATCGATGCTGGCGCGCCGCCCGGCACGGAGGCATGCCAGATCGTGATTGGCGGACCGATCGGGTCGGGCCGAACTCCCATCGCCGCCGGCATCGGGACTGAATTCGCATTCAAAAAACACAAAGTCCGATATCTCGGCCTTGATTCCCTACTTGAGTTTGCCGCGAATTCCGCAGGCGGTGTCTTCCGCGATGATCCCGGGCCAACAACGATTTCCTACTGGCCATGGTTCGAGTCCCAGGTCGTGATTATTGACGGCGTCGGCCCCATGGTTGCCACCAACGAGCAGGGTCATGAAGCGAACCTCGACCGGTTCGAGAACATGCTCAATAACGATTTGCGAAATGTCGCCGGCGTTCTGAAACGTTGCCACACAGTCTGGATCTTGGGGGATCTCCGTCCTCCACCCCCACGGGATGAGCTGAGTGCGGTGCTTGATGAGTTTGCCAAGGCCGTCGCTCGCTATTGCGATAGCAAGGACCCCGCTTTCGTCGTGGAGCTTGCCGCACCGCCAGAAAAGCAATCGATCAAGGGGGCGATGCTCCCCTCGGCGAGAGCGGGCGCTCACATCACGGATGTGAAATCTGTGCGACGCGTCAGCAAGGACTAGGATGGATCACTTCGGAAAGGTGACAATCATCCGATAGCAGTCGAGGCTTCGACTGAGGAATTCGTAGGCCGCGCCCCAAAGGTACAGCCGGAAACGCCGGTAATTGAATTCACCGAACTTTTCCACGACAGTGTCCCGGTGTTGATCGAAATTGGTTGCCCATTGCCGGAACGTGAGAAAATAACTGAAACGATCGTCGAACATTTCCTGTACGCGCAGCGGTGTCTTTGCCATCTTGTCGAGAAGGTCGTGAAGCACCAGGAACGAATGATTGCCCCCGTAAATGTATTTGACCATAAACGATGAAAGTTCGTATTTTTTTGTACATGCGCTGGCATCAAGAAAAACGCGCCGACCGGGCTTAAGCAATGCCGTAAACTTGTCCAGGACCGCGCCATAATTTGGAAGGTGTTCAATGACGCCCATAATGACGATGGCATCGTATTTTCGGTCGGCTTGATATTGCAAAAAGTCGCCCTTTATCAGCTCCCAATCGAACCCCAGCTGCCTCCCTCGTCGATTCAGATAGTCAACTGATACCTGTGAATTGCTTATCCCGGTACAACTCACGCCCCGCTTCGATGCATATTCGAACCACGCTCCCCAACCCGGACCAATCTCGAGAAGGCGATCGCCCGCTTTGAGCTCGAGCTTTTCAAAACAATATTCAAACTTTCGCAGCGTCGCGGCAGTCAGCGTCTCGTCTGCATTCTCGTAAATACCCTGGGTGTAACAAGGCGTCTCGGGATCCAGAAAACTCAGGAAGAACTCGGGATCAATGTCATAGTGGGCACTGATGGCGTGCTTGTTGGTATGGACCTGCCCGAATAGCAACGGCTGGACGAAACGCCAGGCGGCGACCAACGGGTGGAAGTCCTTCATCGCCCCCCTGAGCTCAAAGGGACTGAGCATATCGCCTTCAATATCAATATCGCCAGCAAGATAAGCGTCCCCGATCCGGCCTTCGTCGACGCTTCTGATCGCGCGCAGCCCTTGCCGGTTATTTATTACGACGCGAAAGCTGGGTTCGCTTGGTCCAAATCGCTGCACGTGCTTGTCGGGTAGCACAATCTCAAACGAGACCGGGGAAGTCGCAAACTGGCCGGCAAATCGACCCAGCATATGCGCGGCTCCAATTCTCCAAGCAGTCAATCAATGTACAAACGGGCGGACATTATAGCCACGCGCTCTAACGGCCGCCTCGACACGCTGATCGAGATTCTGCAAATGCGACAGCTCTTTGATACGGGATGCGATCTCGGTGTTTTTCCGGCTGGGGCCGAGAAAACTTTGCAAGCTGAGCAGGCCACGAAGCTCGAATATGGGAAATCCCAGTTTTTTTGCGCAATCAATCGCCTCGCGGAATTTTACTTCGATTCTTTCCGTATTTGAGGGCTTTATATCACTTTCGATGAGAGCATCGACACGACGTACCTCTGGCTCGATCCAGCGATCTGTCCCGTTGGAAATCAGGGCAAGGGCGCGGTCGCATGTCTTCCTCGCATCTTCGATATGCCCTAGCTGACGTTGCGCGTCGGCTAGAACTGCAAGATGGCTGGTGATCGAAAGCCGAAACTCAATCGATTCTAACTTGTCGATTGCCTTCTTCAGCATGGCGGCGCCATTTTCGAGGTCGCCTTGCTGGCATAAAGCCCATCCGAGGAAAGCTGATCCAAAAAGACGGAACGGACCGAGGCGGTGCTGGTCCGAAAGAGCGATCAATTGCTGTGCTTCGTGCATCAGCTGTTGTGTGGCACCGCACAGGCCAAACAATAGTCCGCCGACGTACCCCTGCGCCAGCGCCGTCGAGTGCGGATGGCGGATCGCGTCGGCAGCCTCAAGCGCGTCAAGTCCAGCCTTGACCGCTCCGTCGATGTCTCCAAGGCAAAAAAGCGCGATACAGAGCAGCGATTGACTGTGAACTTGCGAATTTTGACCGAACATAACGGTTACAGCCGCATCACGTTCGGCCGAGTACAGCGCCAGCGAAAGCTCAAGTTGCTCCTTGGCCTTTAACGCAGCGCCGGTGTTTACCAGTGTCATCGCTACAAGGCGATGCCCGATGACACGGCCGGGGTCATAGGATTTGTCGCTTGCAACGGACAGGAAGAGCTGCGCCAACGGCGCGGCATCTTCGGTACGCCCTCGACACATACTGAAAGTGAATTGCCCGAACAGAAACGCGAAAATCAACGGCGTCGCCGGACCTTCTTTGCAGAGTACCAGCCCTCGCTGACAGCATTCGGATAAGGCCGGTGAGGTCGCGCCTTGCGTAGCCGAGAGAGGAGCGATCAGCGCAGCCTGAAGGCCGATCTCGAATTGTGTACGCAATTCGGGCGACGAGATTTCGTTCAGCAAACTTAGGCCACGCCGGAGATCTTCGATGGCCTCGATATGGGCCGACCGGCGCGCGGCATTCGTACCCGCATCCAGCCACGTCTTGATCGCTTCCTGGAATTGCCCTGATGCCGTCAAATGGTGGGCGATCAGTTCGGGACCAAAGGGTCCCGCGGTGCCGTCCTGTTGCAATTCCTTGACAATATTGGCGTGCGTCGCGCGCCGCTCGGATTGAACCATCGATTCGTAGGCAGCACGTTGCAGCAACGCATGCCGAAATTCGAACCGGACTTCGCGATCTTCGTGGTTCGATCGCAGGATCTCCGCGTCGATCAGCGCCTCGAGAGGTTCGACGATCTTCGCACCACTTTCCTGCAGAAGCGCAGCCAGGAAATCGGCGGTAAATGGTCTTCCAATGCACGCCGCTGCTTGCACAACGCGTCTTCCGTCGGCGACGCGGTCGAGTCTTTCGGATATCATCGCAGCCAAGGTCAGCGGCAGGTCCCCCCGCCGCCGAGCCGCGCCCGATGCTTGCTCCTTCTGATCGATCAGAGACAGAACCAGATATTCGACAAACAGCGGAATACCATCCGCCGCCTCGACCGCGCGCATCAACTCATCATCGGAAAGATTCTGAGTGCGTGGAATCGCCCGGGCAAGATCATAACACTCATCGATGTTCAGCTGACCAAGTTCGATGGCATCGTCGGTATTTGGAAGATTTGGACTTTTTGGAAAGGATCGCCCTGTGAGAAGCATCACCGCCGGCGTATTCTCCAATCGCTTGACAAGTTCCTGCAACAGTTCTGCCGACGATGGATCAATCCAGTGAACGTCATCGACCCATATTAGAGTTGGTTGCTTCCGTGCCATTTGCTCGAGCAACGAACCCAAGAGAGCAAATTGCTTTCGCTTAAAGAGGAACGGTGTCGGTGCGCTCGCCTCGGTGGCGGACATCAACGACATTCCAAGCAGACTGTTAATGATATCCTCGTTCTCCGGGGTCCTGAGCCCGAAATTGTCAAGAAAGCCCCTCAGCTTTTGCGCGCGAACTGTTTTGTCGTCATCGACCGTCAACCCGACTTCCGCCCATATGAACATCGCAATCGAATAAAGAGGTGTGGTCGCAAAAATGTCATGGCAATGAATTTGCAGGACACTCGCATCGCTGAGCTCGGGATGCTTGATTATTTCGATTGCTAGTCTGGTCTTTCCAACGCCCGCCTCCGCGGTAATGAGGACCGTTTTACATCGCGATTTTTCCTTCGCGTCGTTCCAGGATGCCACGACCCGCTCTACCGACTTCGCTCGGCCGACAAACTGAGGCGCTCCGCGGCGTCCTCGATTGTAAGCGCGTCCTATTCCCACACGTGGCTTCGTTATTTTGTAGATTGGAATAACGCGTGTAATGCCTTTAAACCGTTTGGGGCCAAGTGATTCATAATCGAATAGTCCGGAAATCATCTCGAAGGTTTCGCCACTGACAACAACCGAATTTATGGGAGCCTCGGCCTGGAGCCGGGCCGCCAGGTTTGCCGCCTCGCCGACAATGCTGTGATCCTGCGCGCCGCCGCTCGCCAATTCCGATCCGATAACAATGAGGCCGCTGTGAATTCCGATGCGGACCGAAATCCCAGGCAATTGCTGACTGCGGAGGTCGGCGTTGAGCTCCTGAAGGCGATCACCCAGCTCAAGAGCGGCGCGCACGGCGCGCTCGGCGTCATTTTCGTGGGCGGTGGGATAACCGAAATAGGCGAGCACGCCGTCGCCGCTGAATTGCGCGACGAAACCGCCGTAGCGCTCCATTACCATCAGCGCAAGACGTTGATACTGGAGCTGTAAATCCCTCAGATCCTCGGGATCCAGCTGCTCCGACAACTCGGTGTAGCCCACAAGGTCGCAGAAAAGGATCGTCAAATAGCGACGTTGCGGAGCATTGGACCGACTTGCCACCGTAGATCCAATTGCCATCTTCACGCCTGGTCTTCTTCTCCCAGCCGCTAATTCCGTTGCTGGGACCAATACGGATTGTAAGCTAGGCTGTCGGCTACCGCTAGCTGAGCACGATGTCGCAGAGGCCGACCCCGCTTATTTGACCGTAGTTTTAATCGAATTCTGACATGAAGGGGGCAAAGATGCAGTTCTCGGCATCACTCATGCGACCCCAGGCGTTGCCGACCAATCGGCCCCACGCTGCCAAGAAACGACGGGCTCTCGTCATCTGCACCCACCTGCGGCCGGGGCGTGTAAAGCGTCGCTCGAAGTACGTCATGCAAACCATAGCCGGTCTTCACGTGGCATCTCTGATCGACCGCCAGCTTTACGACGTGCGCCTTTACCACGAAGACTGGCACGGCCCGTTCAATACCAGCCACGCGGAAAAATACGATATTGTTTTCCTCACAGGGTTACAGCCCGACTTTGATCGAATGCGGCAGCTCGCTTATTTTTTCAGGCGAGGCGGGGCAAAGGTGGTCGCGGGCGGCAGCATCTGCACGATGTTCCCTGAGTTCGCCGCAGATTTTTTCGACGCCGTATGCGCAGGCGGCGTCGACAGCGTGAAACAGGTCATGGCTGACTTTGAGCGTGGCGCGCTGCAGCGCATCTACCGCTCCCCGATAATGCATATCTCTCCTTACGACGTTGACTACAGCTTGCTCGCGCAGAACGGAATTAGTCCAAGCGTTCATCTCATGGAATCGTCGCGCGGTTGCAGTTTTCGATGCAGTTTTTGCGTGATCCCGCAGGAGGTTGGAGGTCACGTCAAATATGACCTCGCGCGGTTGTCCGCGGCGATCGAAAACGCATTAAAGACAAGTCCATTCTTCAGTTTCCGGCGCTGGTATCCGACTATCATTTTTCTCGACAACAATTTTTCTGACGATCGGCAGTTCATGCTCCAAGTGTGTGAGCTGATGCGCGCCCATCCTAAGATTCGAGGCTGGGCGGCGCTGGTAACGCAAAATATCATGCACGACCGTGAGTTAATAAAATACATGGCGAACGCAAAGTGCATCACGCTTTTTTTCGGTCTCGAGTCATTCGATCCCGTGCTGCTGAAAAAATACAGAAAAAAGCAGAATCTGAGTCGTCACAATATTATTGACGACATTGCGTTCGCTGAATCGAACGGTATCGGCATTGGCTATGGCTACCTCTTTGATCCGCGGTTGCAGAACGTCCAGGAGATGGAAAAACAGATTCGTATGATCGGACAACATCCGGCCTTGCCGATGCCGGTCTACCTGAGTGTCGTTGCCCCGCTCGCCGGCACTGAAGGATTCTGGTCCGATCTTGCTTCCAGACAATTGCGACCGAACTTGCGGTTGCGGGATCTCGACGGTGAGACGATTGCCTATTCGAATCTGATTGATGACACCGACGCAATTGTCTCGTTTTTGGAGAAACTTTTTCGTCGCCCATGGACGATTGTCAGCCGATTTTCGATCTTTATAAAGACGCTGCGACGGATTGTCCGATCGGGTACGGTCGATCCGATCCACTGGTACATCATCGCCGCTGCAAATCTGCACTGCTTTGTCTGGTCAAGCACGTCGCCAGCTCAGGCGCGGACTTACCTGGCAGGCAGCGAATTGCTTGACCCACAATATGAAGAGTTTCCACCCGACATTTCCCACGATGACTACAAGCACTACTTCGAACCAATCGCATTGACCGATGAAACGGGCGGACCTGCCGCGTGGCTTAAGCCCTACATTCCGCACCCAAAAAGGCCTGTGCCACAGGCATTAAAGCAGATGAGCAAAGCCGACTCCATCGATGCGGAGGCGAGCGTATGACTTACGATCAAGCGAGAGATCAGGAGCAACTCGGAATGTTGGAAGCGGCAATTGGTCTTTTTATCAATCGTTACTCGTCGAATCCACCTGACCCCAACCGACAGACAATCATCCTGTTCCCTGGCGGGCTCGGATCGCGGCTCGTTCGCGCAGATTCGCCGTATCAAGATGGGGTATCCGGCCAGGTATTCAATTATGAAACTGTTTGGCTTGATTGTTCGGTGCTTGGTGGCGCCGCCCTCAATCTGCAAATTGCAAATAGTATCGATACCGAAAACAAATTCATCCTTGCGGACGGATATGTCCATTTTGGTTTGATGAATATCACGCCATATGACGATTTCATTCAGTGGTGTGGCGAACGCAACCTCGATTGGTTTGTTTACGGCTGGGACTGGAGGCACGGTCTCGGGCACACCGTCGACTTCTTTTTGAACAGTTTCTTGCCGACTTTTCGACAACGCGTTCAGGATGCCTGCGGAGCCGACCCGCTGGCGAATTGCACGCTTATTGGACACAGCTTCGGCGGGATGGTCGTCAAACTAATCATGAACGAGGCCAATCCTCTGGTGGACCAAATGAAACGGGCGGTGACGGTCGCAGCGCCTTTTTACGGCTATGCCGGCCAGCTACATCGCTATTTTGAGGGAGAATCCGAACTGAATTTCGAAGGCAAAGCACGCGTTACGCGTGTCGTCTCGTCAATGCCCGGAGGGTATGTGTTGCAATTCCTCGACGAGACCACGTTCAACCGGGACCAGGCCGACCTCGCCGCCGATGCAGACTATCCTTTGAGCGAATATCCGAGCGTCGACGCCAGCGATGGGAGTATAGCGGATGCATACAATCCAGGTACGCGCGGAAGTAAAGTGCGGTACCCGAAGAACTATGGATTCATCCAGAATGAGCTAACGCTTGCACGATCCGTGTACCAGCAAGTGGCTGCGCCATTGAGCCCTGCAGCGAACGCGAAATTTTTTAACGTGCGTGGGGTTCAATTCAAGAACGGACAGACGCTCAATGAAACGATCAACAGCATAACGTGGAATTGGATATCAAAGACTTTCAATCCGGAAACAAATACGTCGCCCATTAAGGATGCAACAGTTTGTCCTGGCGACGGTGTGATACCAGCCTGGTCGGCACGGTTGGTCAGCACGCCGGCAGGCAACGTCCGCACGCTCACCGGCGACTTTGAACATATGGACATCATGAATGCCGTGGATACCCAAACTGAACTTTCAAAAATATTGGAGCTGCCGCAAATGATGGCGATGGTGCGGGGCAAGCCCAGAAAACCACGCGGTCCGTCCAAAAAAGCAATTGCAAGCCGCAAAGAAACTGTGAAATTTATCCGAGGACTGCACGCTGTTCGCAGCAGGCATCGGCTGGATTCCAAACTTGATCAGGAGCAGGCAACGCGCCGCTACCTCGCGAAATACAATATCTCGGAGCTCAGACAATTTATGGGCCGAGCTTTTATCGACGCTCTAAAGACCCCAAGTCAAAAACTTGGCCGCGCGCCCAGAAAAACGCCAACTCGTCCCGCAGGCGGCGGAAGGACGCCGAAGGGTAAACGAAACAGCCAGTCCGACTAGGGCATGTCGACCGTGAAGTCGGGCCTCGAAGTTGTCGTTGTTGGAGGTGGGATTGGCGGTCTGTTCGCAGCGAACGCTCTGACCGCACACGGTATCCAGGTATCGGTTTACGAGCAGGCCCCCGCTCTGGGCGAAATCGGGGCCGGGGTATTTCTGACTCCGAACAGCGTTCGCCAGCTCGAAAGGGTCGGATTTGGCCCCGCCGTGGAGAAATGTGGAGCGAGAGTTGGCGTGAACTCCAGATATTTCCGAGACGACGGAACGCCGATCGCGCCGGTCCAGGTGACGGATTCCTCCGGCTGGAATGCCACATTTGGAATGCACCGCGCCGACCTTGTCGAGTTCCTGGCCCGCGCACTTCCCGCCAAGACCGTATACACCGGGCACCGCTGCACCGGCTTCGAACAGGATGCGAGCAAGGCCCGGATATCCTTCGCGAATGGTGTTGTGGCTGAAGCCGATCTCGTCGTCGCCGCGGACGGCATTCACTCCGAACTTCGGCCGCATGTATTCCCTCCGTCCCGTCCGGTTTTCTCGGGGTCAGTCGCCTACCGCGGTATCGTGGCGCACGAGTCAATCCCGCACTGGCCAACCGACGCCTGGCTCATGTGGCTCGGCAAAGGCAAACACTTCCTTACATTCCCCGTACGCGCCGGAAAACTCATCAACTATGTCGGGTTCGTGCCCGCAGATAAGGAGATGGAGGAATCGTGGTCGGCGCCCGGCGATCCTGACGTCCTACGTCGCGAGTTCGCAGGCTGGGATCCGCGCATCGAATTGTTGTTGCGTCATGTCCAAACGACTTTTCGATGGGCTCTCTATGATCGTGAGCCGCTGCCGACCTGGACCCGCGGACGACTTACTCTTCTTGGCGATGCCGCACACCCGATGCTTCCGCATCTCGGCCAAGGCGCAAATCAGTCGATAGAGGATGGAATGGCACTTGCGACCATCCTGGCGCGCGCGGACCGCGAAACCGGCCCCGCTGCACTTCTCGCTTACGAGCGCCTTCGCCGTGAACGTGTCGCGCAGGTTCAGGTCGGCGCGCGGAAAAACGGCCTGCGTTACGACTCGGCCTATGCCGATCTCGGAGTCCGCGACGCCGAGATCACCGCGCATGCCGCCTTCCGCAAGCGGCTCTATGACCACGACGTCGTACCGGAAGCGCAGGCCACCGCAATCGCCTGAACGCGCCGACTCTACTGCATTTTCACATTTGCCGTTTTGATCACTTCGTTCCAGCGATCCACTTCCTTGTGCATGAACTTTGCTGTCGTGTCGATTGAACCACCGACGATGTCCGCCGACAGTTTTTTCAACCGGTCCTGCACCTCGCGATCGCGCAGCGCTTCACTGATGTCTTCATTCAATTTCTGGATAATCGCATTTGGCGTTTTTGGCGGCGCGACGACAGCATACCAGGCGGCCGACTCGAAGCCGGGTAGCGTCTCCGCCAGCGTCGGCACATCCGGCAACGACGGAAGACGTTTATCAGAAGCAACCGCAAGCAGCCGCAGCTTACCACTCTGAATGAGCGGCAGCGATACGCCCAAATTGTCGAACATGAAGTCGACATCCCCCGCAAGTAGTCCCTGTAAGGCCGGAGCCGACCCGCGATAGGGAACGAGCTGGACCTGCACCTTCGCCATCATCTGCAGCATCTCGGACGTAAGATGTGAAGTCGTGCCGTTTCCTTGCGTGGCTGAAGTTATTTTTCCAGGGTTTTCTTTGAGATAGGAGATAAATTCCGGGACAGTCTTTGCAGCAACTTTGTCGGGGTTGGTCATCAACGCATTCGGCACCTGCGCCATGACAATCACCGGCTCAAATTGCATGGGATCGAAAGTCAGATTCTGATAGAGATTTTGATTGATCACGAGCGGAGGCGGTGGCGCCGACAGCAAGGTATATCCGTCCGGATCCGATTTGTAAGCGAGTTCAGCGCCCACATTTCCCCCCGCGCCACTGCGATTCTCTATAATGACCGCCTGACCCCATTTTCGGGAAAGCCAGTCGCCAATGACGCGCGGGATGGCATCGGCGGTTCCGCCTGCAGGAAAAGGCACAACGATTTTTACGGATCGGGTCGGATAGCTTTGCGCCAGGGAATGCTGGCCTAAGCAGAACTGGGTAACGATTGTCAGAGCAACGACCGGAAAGAGCCCGTGCCTCAGAACACCTGCCTTGAACATACCGCTCTCCCTTGGCGCCCGTGCTCGGGCATTTGCCTATTGTTTTTTTTCCAACACTTCGACGGACCGTGTCGGGGTTTCGGGTATCAGATTTCCGTGCCGGCGCTGGTACGTCGATTTGCCACTCTCGCGCCAATTTCCAGCCACGGCGGCGTTGGCGAATTCGGTCCACTCGTCATCCCAGTCACCTAGCTGGTATCCATGCCAGGGGGCCTGCGGCGAGAGATGCGGCAACTTGAGCTCTTCCCATATTTTTTTCGCGCGGGTCATGAATTCCTCGGTCGGCAGCGCCAAAGGCGGCATATTGTGTTTGAGGGTTGCATCAATCATCAATGTCCCCTCGACAGCCGGACGGCCGGACTTTGGTCCATGGCCACTCGACCGATATGGAATGATATGCACGTCTTCCATGAAATTTGATCGATACGCCAAAGACCAGAAGATGGCGTCGGCATTGTCGGGTGAGATATCCTCCGACACGGCTATAACAAGCTTCCCGCATTGTGCCTGTAGTGTTGCCGCCCCCTGCATCCCGCGCCACACCTCTGTTTGGGGCGTGCCGCGTTCGAACTGAAGAAAGATAACCTTGCGCAAATTCGTCAACGGCTCGTGCATAACCACACGTTTGATGCCGCGCACGCCGAGCGCGTGCCGCAAGTGCTCCAAGAACATCGGCTCATAGGCGACTTTTTTCAGAACCGACGATTCGCTCGGTGTCACCTGGCTTATGATCGACAGGAAGACGGGCTTGCGCTTGCGGGTGATCGCGGTCACCTCCATCGACATATTGAAATCCTCGAGCGCGACGTGCCCGTGACTCTCTCCGAATGGTCCCTCCGGCTCGAGGAGGTCGGTGTCGATGAGGCCCTCGATGACAATTTCCGAATCGGCCGGAACTACCAGATCGACGGTTTTGCAGCGTACGGTCTTGACGGCCTTGCCCATGAGGCCGCCGGCGACGTCCATTTCGTCGAGATCAATTGGAAGTTTTTGCGGCCCGGTAAAGAGAACGGCCGGCGCACAGCCGACAACGATGGCGCACGGCATAGGCTTCCCAAGCTTTTTATACTTCTGCCAGTGCAAATATCCGCCCGCGCCGCCGAGACGAGAGGCCATACGCACGCCGAGACGATCGTTGGCTTTAAGCGCCGCGCGATAGGTGCCCATATTCTGGATCCCGTTTTCAGGATCTTTGGTCACACAAAGCGTAGCAGTCAGATATGGAGCGGAATCAAAACCCGGAGTGGAGATTGGAACCGGAAGGCTCGCGAGCCCGCCGCGTTCCGTCAGCAATTCCTTTCCGGTCTGCACGACTTCGTGGCAAGGGGCCTTATCGACCAGAACCGGAGCGATGGGATTAGCCATGGCCTTGACCCACAATACTCCAATGTCATCGACCGGGACGCCCAGTCCAATCGCGTATATCTCCGGGGAGGCCCCAAGCCCACCCACAAGAACGGGAATGTCATAACTTTCACCACGAGCTCCGATGACATTCGTGAATAGAAAGGCGCGTCGGTTTTCTTCGTGCAGACCGCCCTGGAATTGCCAGCGTGCAACTGGATGCAACTCCGAATCTTTATCGATCGGCCGATCGATGCGTGTAACGAGACCGCGCTCTGTCAATCGCGCAATGTGTTCTTGCAGGTCGGAAGGTGCCTTTTGCGTCACGCTCGATTCCATCGCGGACCTCCGGTAGCGATATGCAATTGACCGCTGGTATACGCGGTCAGACGCTTTTACCTCGTACCATCATATTGTAATAGATACAAAGCTGGCTGGGTGTTCTTAGATACTCCTCGTCGGCCGAGCGTACCGCGAATGGAATCCAAAATGATCCGACTGATTGCCGCCATTATCGTCATGCTTGCGGTCGGCGAACAGTCCTCCCGCGCGCAGGAGAGTTATCCTGTTCGCCCGATACGTCTGATTGTCGGGTTCGCAGCGGGCTCAAGCGGTGACGTTGCCGCGCGGATCGTCAGTCACAAGCTCGGGGAGCTACTCGGCCAGACTGTAATCGTGGAAAACCGTCCCGGCGCCAGCAGCATCGTTGCCACCGATTACGTGGCCCGAAGTGCTAAGGACGGCTATACGCTTTTGTTTGCCACGATTGCAGCGACCATCAACACGACTTTGTTGCCGGGCAAAGGCCCGAATATCGAAAAGGACATGACGCCCATCGTCCTCGTCGGCTCTATCCCGAATATCCTTGTCGTAAATCCGAACCTTGGGGTGAGCGATGTGAGAGAGTTAATCGCGCTCGCCAAAGCGAAGCCGGACGAACTCCTGTATGGAGCATCCGGTCTCGGCAGCGGTCCGCATCTGGCGACTGAACTTTTCAAGCAAATGGCGGGAATAAAAATGACTGGCGTTTTATATCCCGGCAGTGCGCAAACTGTCATGGACCTTATATCTGGCCGAATTCAGGTGATGTTTTCGCCTGCGTCCACCGCACTTGCCTTCATCAGGGACGGGCGCCTCAAGGCGCTGGGCACCAGTGAAGCCAAGCGCACGAGCGTGGCCCCCGAATTGCCGACGATTTCCGAAGCCGCCCTGCCCGGCTACGACACTGGTGTTTGGTTCGGCATTCTCGCGCCGGCCGGCACGGCAACGCCGATCATCGGCAAGATTTCCAGCGCGACGAATGATGCTCTCAAGGATCCGGAGGTGCTGAAACAGCTTACGACACAGGGGTTGGATGCACGCGGGGGAAGCCCGGCCGAATTCGCCGAATTCATCCGGAACGAAACAGAGCGATGGGCGCGCGTCATTCGTCAGATGGACGTGGCCAAGGACAGCAGGGATGGCTCAGCACGGCCTTGATCAGGATCGCAATCGAAGGGCGGCCTCGACCAAAAGAGGCGCGGAAAGTTCGATGCTTCGCGCCGATTGGGAGCCGCCCTTTATTTCAATATATTTTCGAACATTCTGGATTGTGGCGCTTCGACGATCGGCGCCGGAACTAGGGCTTTGGATCCCTTTCGAATAGGCAAATAGGAGCGATTGCTCCACTTGTTCCGCTTCAATCTCGACACCTTTGACGCGCGCTCTCAAACCATCGAATTCGCCATCTTCAAGTGGTTTGATGTATCGCCGCACGTCCCGCAACGGGCGGACGACGTAGTCTTGCCAAGCCGCCACACTGTTTGAGGCTGCTTCGATATCCTCGCCGCTCAGGACAATCGACTGCACGCCGGCCCAGGCGCAAAAAAGCAAAAGATTGACGTCGATCCCGATCGCTTCCTGCAATGCGACGCACTCTTGGGCAACGCCATGCTGGCCATAGATTGCAAGTGAAAACCGCCAAAAATCGTTGTCGTAATTCAGATTGCCGCTACCGGCATGGCGCGACTCTGATTGGTTCAAGCTTCACCCACGCAGTCACGAATTTTCCGCTTCTTCGCGATTTTTCGGGCGCTCGCGCTCACCGGTCCAGCGGCGGATCTTTCCAGTGTCGATGTCAAATAGATCGAGTACACGCGCAAGCGTATGATCAACCATGTCTTCGATCGACTTCGGTAGGGCGTAGAATGCAGGAACCGGCGGATAGATGATTGCGCCTGCTTCCGTCACGGTCGCCATATTGCGGATATGTCCGATATGAAGGGGCGCTTCGCGCAACATGAGGACCAAACGACGGCGCTCCTTCAACACAACATCTGCCGCCCGCGAGATCAGGTTCGCGGTATTCCCCGTCGCGATTTCAGACATCGTCTTGATCGAGCAAGGCGCTATCACCATGCCACGCGTTGGGAAGGAACCGCTGGAGCACGCCGCACCAACGTCGCTGTTCGAATAAACAACCGTCGCCATGCGTTCCACGTCTGCGAGTTTGAGGCTGGTCTCATACGCGAGCGTCATCTGCGCGGCGCGCGAGACGATAAGATGCGTCTCGACATTGCAGGCCCGCAGCAATTCCAGCAGCCTGACACCATAAATCGCTCCCGATGCCCCTGTCATGCCGATGAGTAAGGGGGAAATCGGAGATTTGATTGCGAGATGTTTCATAGACTGCATATATTGCAGCAACTTAGGCGCCAATGACAAATCAAAATCCACCCTTCCGGTACATCGGCCAACCCCTACCGCGCAATGAAGATGCTCGGTTATTGACGGGTCGTGGACAATTCAGTGACGACTTCAGCTTTCCGGGGCAGACCTACGCGGCAATGGTCCGTTCGCCGCATGCCCACGCGCGAATCGCGCGGATAGACAGCTCCAAAGCTGGAAAGATGCCGGGCGTCCTCGGCGTGTTTACGGGCGCAGATTGTCTAGCGGATAAACTTGGCCCAATTCCCCACGATCCCCTGCCAAAGACAAAATACGACATGAAACTGCAAGGGCCCGGCGGCGGCGAGATTTTTATCGGACCGCACCTGCTGCTGCCGCACGACAAGGCGCGTTATGTCGGAGAAGCGGTCGCGATGGTGGTCGCTGAAAGCCAAGCGCAGGCGTTTGACGCAGCTGAATGTGTCGCAATTGAATATGAGGAATTGTTATGCGTCACGCATTCCGAAGACGCCATGAAAACCGGCGCGCCGGCGGTATGGGACGAAGTTCGCAATAATATTCTTGTCGATACCCGTTTCGGGAACACTGAAGAGACCGATCGCATCCTGGCGAGCGCAGCGCACGTGGTTTCCATGGATTTTCAAATCGGACGCGTCACCGGAGTACCGATGGAACCTCGGACCGCAACAGCACAATACGATAAGGAGGACGGGCGCTATACGATTTATGCCGGCAGCGGCGGAGCGATTCGCCAAAAGCGCGAACTTGCCGAGGTGCTCGGTGTCGATCCCGACAAGATCCGCGTATTGTCGTACGATGTCGGCGGTAACTTCGGCACGCGTAATCGCGTATACGTCGAATTCGGTCTCGTCTTGTGGGCCGCGCGCAAACTTGGCCGTCCGGTCAAATACACCGCGACGCGTTCGGAATGTTTCATCAGCGATTACCAGGGTCGCGATCTGGTGGCGAAATTCGAACTGGCCCTCAATGAACGAGGCCGCTTCCTGGCACTTCGCGCGACCAACATCAGCAATGCCGGTGCGCATTGCGTTTCGCTTTCGCCGCTGAGCAAGGGCGCCGGTTTGATCACCGGCAGCTATGACATTCCGGTCGCATCCTTGCGCGCGATCTCAGTCTTCACGAATACGGTTCCAACCCAGGCCTACCGGAGTTCAGGGCGTCCGGAAGTGACATTCGCCATCGAACGGCTCATTGACATCGCATCCAAAAAGCTTGGCATTGACCGTATCGCGCTGCGTCGCCGCAACATGGTGCGGCCAAAGACGATGCCCTATCGAAATGCCGTTGGCATGATCTATGACAGTGGAACTTATGAGGAAAATATGGACCTCGCCATGCGTCTCGCCGACTGGGACGGCTTCAAGGCACGCAAACGCGAGGTCAAAAAACGCGGCAAGCTCTTAGGCCTTGGCCTTGCCAACTATGTCGAATCCTCAATCGGTGCGCCAAAAGAGCAAACGCAAATTAAAGTGCGGCCCGATCGGCGCGTCGAGGTTGTCATCGGCACTCAGCCAGCTGGGCAAGGCCACGAAACGAGCTTTGCGCAAGTTATCGCGGATTTGATCGCCATACCCGTCGAGACCGTGCAAATCATCCTCGGTGATACCGACGTGGTGAAAGCCGGAGGCGGAACTCACTCGGGACGCTCCATGCGCCATGCTGCGACCGTATTTTCACTCGCCGCACGCGAGTTGATCGTAAAGGGAAAGCGCGCCACAGCGGCGATCCTAGATACGACGCCGGATCGGGTTGATTTTAACGATGGCCGCTTTGCCGCAAGGGAAAGCAATCGCAGCTTCGATTTCCTTGAACTTGCGCAGGAAATGACCCGTCACAAAATGCCGGACGACCTGGCCATAGGGCTTGCCGTTGTCACCGACAACGAAATGCATGATCCGGTGTTTCCGAATGGCTGCGCCATTTGCGAAATCGAAATCGATCCGGAAAGCTGCAATTTGCGGCTCACGCGTTATTCATCGGTTGACGACGTGGGACGCTGCGTCAATCCGCTTATCGTCGATGGGCAGACTCATGGCGCGATCGTACAGGGTATCGGTCAGGCACTTTGGGAACAAAGCGTTGTCGAACCTTCTTCGGGTCAGCCGTTATGCGGCTCATTCATGGATTACGGGATGCCCCGTTCAGACCGCTTGCCTTCGTTCGTCACAAAAATTGTCGAGGTTCTTTCGCCGACAAACCCGCTCGGTATTAAGGCCGGCGGCGAAGGTGGCACAACGGCCGCACCCGCGGCGATCGTTAGCGCCATTGTCGATGCGCTCTCTTCCTACGGCATCGACGATATCAAGATGCCAGTGACGCCGTACCGTATCTGGCAGGCGATCCGGCATCGCGAGACCGATGCCTCGACCTGATTGACCCTATTGCAACTCAAATTGGATCGCCTCAATCTGGACGGACCAAAATTGGGGAGTGAAATGCTCAGTAAATTCGTCATCTTTTGCGTTCTCGCAATCGTATTGCTTGCACAACCAGCCTTGGCGCAAAGCCTCGCGGGCAAGACGATCCGGATCATCGTCCCGTACGCCGCTGGCGGCACCGGCGATGTGGTTGCGCGTGTTCTGGGCCAGGCGGTGACGCAGAAGACCGGGCAAGCGATCGTCGTGGAAGATCGCCCCGGAGCAAGCTCAATTGTCGGCAGCGAATTCGCAGCGCGAGCGACACCGGATGGCACGACCATTTTGCTTGTCGAAAACCCCTTTATCCTGAGCCCAATCCTGTTTCCGGGTCACTACGACCCGATCACCAGCTTCGAACCGCTTTGTTATGTCGCTGCGACGCCAGCAGTGCTTGCCGTGAGCAGCCAATCGGATATTCGAACGTTGGCCGATTTTTTGACCCTGGCGAAGTCAAAGCCTGGCGCGGTGTCTTATGGCAGCACCGGGCCGGCCTCGATCGTTCATATCGCCGGCGAACTTCTCAAGCGAGATGCCAAAGTCGATATGACCTATGTGCCCTACCCGGGCTCGCCTCCGGCGATGAACGCTACACTTGCCGGCACGATCACCGCAGTAATGGCCAATTACTCGGATCTGAAGGGTCAAATCGACGCCGGCGCGTTGCGACCAATAGCCGTCCCGGCGAAAACCCGGATTCAGCCGTTGCCGAGTGTCCCGACCTTGGCTGAGAGTGGATTCAACGATCTCGACGCCGCGGTCTGGTTCGGCTTCGTTGCTCCGGCCAAGACACCCAAAGAAATCCTGGCGCAGCTCTCGCAATACATATCAGACGCGGTCAAGTCCGAGGGAGTTGCCGACCGACTCAAGAGCCAGGGGATGTTTATCAATCTTTTTTGCGGTGCGGAGTTCGGAAAATTCCTGTCCGACCAGAAGAACACCTACACAACATTTGCGCGCGAATTCGACATCAAACCTTAAAATTGCGATTCAGCGCCTTCGTGCCCAGAAATCCAGATCATCGGTCCAAAACGGCCTTCTTTCCCGCCCGGTGTCGAAACCGTAGCTCATTGAGGAACGCAGCTCCCCACGGGAATCAACATAAGTCTGTAACTCAGGATCCGAGGACGGATTCCTGTGCAAACGTTTCTTGGCGAGGCGATGATGCCTGGTGCTGCCAGCCTTCGAACTACTTGATGCATGTCGCGCAGCCTTGGGCGTCTCCGGTTGCGCAACTGCCAAATCATTCTGTGGTGCAGAAACTGGCTCCAAGGGGTTCTGCTTTGATTCCATTTTGTTGAGAGCAGACGAAAACGCATCCGACGGACGCGGTTCGACGACGCCGGTGGATTCGCTCTCTGGAGGACGCCAGTTCAATCGCAACGAAGTACGTACGATCGCCTGATCGTCACCACTGCGCAACTCCGCCATAACCGTCATGGGACCGACATAATCAGGAGGCGGAATCACCCGCGTATTCGGCAAATCATCAATAGCCACACGCCACCGTCCCCCTCCGGCATCGACACCTGAGCTCAACATCGTGCCGACAACGAACCCACTGAGATTGATCGTTGTGTTGGGTGTGTAGTTGGTGACTTTGATCGCAAGCGGCAGCGCGGCGTTCACGATTCCACTGACGTCCGCGACAACAAACGTCGGCGTCAACATCGGCGGCGACACTTTTGATAGCGCCATATTTGCCGCCGACAATCGCTCTTCAATCGTAACCGGGCTAGGCGGAGGCGCGGACTCTACCTTCGAAATCTCGTTTGCAGATACAAACCAGTTCCGCCATTGCGTGACACTCGTTGTGTCAAGGCGTCCGAGGGCCGCCGAAATACAAAATCCGATCCAGACGATAACACCGACCGCGCTAGCAATCGCGGTCACACGCACGCGCTTGTATTCGAGCTCGTCCGATGGACGACGTGATCTGGGAGGCGCATTCGTCAAGGGCATGTCGACGTGACGAGATATACTATGGGCGGAGGTCGGATGGTCCGGAAATTCGTGTGTCCTCAATTGCGGCTGAATTGGAGGCGCCTCGATCTCGCCGCTGCGCCACTTGGGCGGCGCATAATATTTCGGGTCATCCGGACTCAGCACATCATGCTGGATCGGTGTACTCATACGCCACAACTCCCTCACTCAACAAACGGCGTACTATCCTCGAACTAATGTCCGCTTGGTGAATTGCCCACACCAGCTTGAATTGTAACAACTTCCCATGATTGTCCGGAGGTAAGGTGGCACTTCCCTCCACACGGTGAATATTAAGAGAATGCGCGGCGCCGTCGTTGCGCGCGAAGGGACGACGGCAGGCAAGTTCCGTTTTGCAATCTTTTTCGGCCTACTCGGCCAATTCCGCCTGAGCTTGAAGACGGCCCGCGACAGGCCTGCGGCCTGGAAAGGCCGCTATGAGAGCCGGTAGAACAATTAGAATCAGGATCGGAGCGAGTGTCATCCCGCTAACGACAACGATGGCGAGCGGTTTCTGGACCTGCGACCCGATGCCTGTCGACACCGCCGCCGGCAGCAACCCAAATCCCGCAATAACGCAAGTCATCAAAACCGGGCGAATTTGCAGTCGGCCTGTTTCGAGAATGGCCTGTGTCCGTTCCATACCGCCGCGTACAAGCAAATTGTATTGCGACAGGACAATAATGCCGTTCATTACCGATATTCCGAACAAGGCGATAAATCCGATCGCGGCCGATACGCTGAAGGGAACGCCAGTTATACAGAGACCGATCACACCGCCAACAACGGCCATCGGGATGACACTCATCGCAAGGAGTGTGTCGCTGAGCGATCCGAAATTGATCCACAACAGCAGGCCGATCAGTCCAAGCGCGATTGGCACAACGATTTTCAATCTGCCAATTGCGTCTTGAAGATTGCCGAATTCTCCGACCCATTCGAGTCGAGACCCCGGAGGAAGCGACACTTTTTGGGCAACCTTTTTTTGTGCTTCCTCAATTGCGCTCCCCAGATCTCGATCACGCACGCTGAATTTGATTGGGAGATAGCGCTGCTGCTGTTCCCTATAAATGTAAGCAGCCCCCGACACGAGGTCGACATCGGCTATTTCCGTGAGCGGTATTTGCATCGTTCCGTTTGCACCCTGTGTCCCAACCGGAATGTTGCCAATCGCTTCCGGCGTGTCGCGATAGCGGGGAGCAAGTCGCACGATGATCGGAAAATGCTGATCGCTGTTGGGCACATACAGCTCGCCGGCAGAATCACCACCAATCGATGCACGGATGGTTGAATTGATGTCGCCGGGAGTCAGCCCATAACGGCCTGCGCGGGCCCGATCGATATCAATCTGTACAGTAGGCTGTCCGAGCGAGGTAAACACCGCAAGATCGGTAATGCCGTGGACGGTGGAGAGAACCTCCTTGATCTGATTCGCCGTCTTTGTCAGCGCCTCGAGGTCGTTGCCAAATAGTTTGATTGAATTCTCGCCCTTTACGCCGGAGACCGCCTCGGAAACGTTGTCCTGCAAATATTGGGAGAAATTGAACTCCACGCCGAGAAACTCGGCCTGAAGTTTGGCCAGCATCTCGCCGGTGAGGCGCTCCTTGTCCATGCCGCGCGGCCAATCAGATAAGGGCTTGAGAGGCACAAAGAATTCGGCGTTAAAAAATCCCGTGGCGTCGGTACCATCGTCAGGGCGCCCATGTTGCGACACCACACTTTCTACCTCGGGAAAGCTGCCGATGATTGCCCGCATCCGATTGACGTACTTATTCCCTTCCTCAAGCGAGATCGTCGAGGGCAGCGTTGCCCGGATCCAGAGATTGCCCTCCTCGAGCTTTGGCAGAAATTCCAAACCCAACAGACGTACGGCGACGATGGCAATCGCCAGAAGCACGGCCGCGCCCAGCAGCGTCCAAATCCTTTTGCGTACCGCGATCTCAAGAACGGGACCGTAGAACCGGCGAAGCGTGCGCATGAGCCGGGTTTCAGCTTCCTCGACGCGATCGGGTAGCAGCAGCGCGGAAAATGCCGGCGTAATTGTAAATGTGGCTAGCAGCCCGCCAGCTATTGCATATGCGTATGTCTTCGCCATGGGCCCAAAAATGTGACCTTCCACGCCACTCAATGTGAACAAGGGAATAAACCCGGCAATGATAATCGCGGCGGCGAACAGAATCGCCCGGTTCACTTCAACCGCACCATGGAATAGAGCAAGCAGTTTTCCGCGAAACTGGCTGCCGTGCGCGCGGTAGGCCATCGTTGCCTGGAAAGGCAGTTCGTCGTGGGCGGCAAGCCGCCGAAACATGCTTTCGACCATGATGACGGTGGCGTCGACAATGAGCCCAAAATCGATAGCCCCAACCGACAGAAGATTTGCCGACTCACCCCGCAGCACCATGATTCCGACGGCAAATGAAAGCGCGAAAGGTACGGTCGCGCCGACAATCAAAGCGCTGCGAAGATTGCCGAGAAATAGCCACTGGAGCGCAAAGATGAGCGCGATTCCGAGCGCCATGTTATGCAGCACTGTACGTGTCGTGATCTGAATGAGGTCCTTGCGATCGTAAATGCGTTCGATCTTGACGCCAGGCGGCAAGACATTCGAGCTATTGATAATGCCTACCTCATGCTCGACTCGTTCGATTGTCGGTGTACTTTGTTCACCGCGGCGCATAAGTACGATGCCCTGAACAATGTCGTCGTCGTCGTTCATTCCCGCAATGCCAAGGCGGGGTTTTGATCCGACCTTTACAGTCGCCACATCGCCAACCAGAATTGGAAAGCCGCTGTTTTGCGTCAGCATGGTGTTGCGAAGATCGTCAACGCTACGAATCAATCCGACACCGCGCACTACGGCTGATTGGGGCCCGATATCAACGGTATTACCGCCGACGTTGATATTGCTGTTGCTCAGCGTTTGAATCACTTGCGGAAGTGTGAGCTTTGACGCTACGAGTTTGGCCAGATCGACTTCGACTTCAAATTGTTTGGTCTTCCCGCCCCACGCGGTGACATCGATGACACCGGGGACGGCCCGGAATCGCCGCTGCAGTACCCAATCCTGCAATGTCTTGAGATCGGTCACGCTATAGCCGGCCGGCCCTACCAGTCTGTACCGGTAGATCTCGCCTATCGGACTGACTGGCGAAATCTGCGGCTGCGCGCCATTCAATAGCGGCGGCACCTGCGATAAACGGTTGAGGACCTGTTGAAGCGCTTGCTCGTAGGTGTAATCGAAGCTGAATTGCAGCTTCACATCCGAGAGACCGTAAAGCGAAATTGTTCGAATTGACCGAAGATTTTGCAAGCCAGCGGTTTGCGTCTCGATCGGAATAGTGATGTACCGTTCGATCTCTTCCGCTGACAGGCCCGCGCTTTGCGTTACGATATCCACCATTGGCGGCGTAGGATCTGGGTACGCCTCAATATTGAGCAGCGAAAATGCAAATAGCCCGCCGGCGAGCGTCACGGCGAACAACACACACATAATGACGCGTTGCTTCAACGCGAACGCAATCAGGCTGCTCATGAAACGATTTTGTCAAAAATCAGCATGCGTCCCCAAAGGCCTTTAGCCTTCAAGACCTGGCCTGTCACATAAACGCGCGATAAATAAACAGGCGAGCAAAGGTGCTATCGAATTAAAGCTTAATGTTAGAGCGAGCGAATGGCCGCTTATATGGACAGCAGCTTGTTTGTTTTGATGCGGATCATGAAGCGCTTTCTGCCTGTAACTTTATCGCAAAATTTTTCAGCCAGTTTCGCTCATAAAAATTGCATAAAGCGTCCGCTCTCGTCGAAGGCAAATTGATTCTGCAACAATATTGAAACCAGTTTACGAAAACTCTCCTTAACCGGCACGTACGTATTGTTTTCGAAGAGGCGACGACTGTTGCTTGACAGGAGTTCATCGCATGTCCCAAGCGCTTGCGTTTCTGAAAGACGAGTCGGGAGCCACTGCAATCGAGTACGGTTTGATTGCGGCCGGTATCTCGGTTGTGATCATCGCCACCGTCAATGCGATCGGAACGACGCTCAATGGCACGTTCAATTCAATCTCGACGCAGTTGAAATAATCCTCAGACGTAATATCCCTGAACTTGAAGCCGCCGGAAACGAGCGGCTTCAACTTTTTTCTTCCAACAAGTTCGGCTCATCTTGCGGGACCAGGCCAAAAGCAGCATGCTTGATCTTAAAAGCGTGTCCTCGGGGCCCGCATACGGGCATTCTCCGAGGCAAGGGGGAAGCCTATGGCAAAGCAAAACTTCGATCGACGCGATATTTTGAAAGGTGCCGTCGTTAGTGGTGCCGCCGCCGCGAGTGCGACAGGCGCGATTGCCCCGGTTTCGGACGCGCAGGCACAACAGCCCGCGGCTGCCCCGGTAACCTCTGAGACGGCGGGGTATGCATTCCTTAATCTCGATGAAGCCGCTTTTATCGAAGCCCTTGTCGATCACATGGTGCCGCCCGACGAAGTCAGCCCGAAAGGCACCGACCTTGGCGTCAATACTTACATCGATCGCGCACTCGCCGGCGCCTGGGGCAAGGGCGAACGCCTCTACATGCAAGGACCGTGGAGGCAAGGCGTGCCAAGTCAGGGCTACCAGCTGCCAATGACACCCGCGCAGCTCTTTCGCGCGGGTATCGATGCGACCAACGTGCACTGCCGCAAGATATATGGAAAGTCCTTCGACAGCCTGGAACCAGCGTCGCGCGAAGAGGTGCTGGTCGGACTTTCCACTGCAAAAATAAAATTTGAGAGCGGCCTGCCGGTGCGCGTGTTCTGGGGAGCGCTCTATCAGACGGTGATCGAAGGCATCTATTCGGACCCCATCTACGGCGGCAACCGCAACAAGGCGGGCTGGGCTATCATTGGCTTTCCTGGCGTCATCGCGGTGCATCGCGACCACGTGGAGAAATTCCGCGGCAAGCCGTTTCCGAACAAGCCCGTCGGCATCTCGGATATGAGCTGAGGTAACCTCATGAGCACCAAACTCAAGGACGTCGATGTTGTCATCGTCGGGCTAGGATGGACGGGCGGGATTCTTGCCAAGGAATTGGCTGAGAGTGGATTGAAGGTCGTCGCGCTCGAGCGCGGAGAACTCCGATCGAGTGCAAACGACTATTCGCTGCCCAACATCCGCGATGAGCTGCGCTATGTCGTGCGCCACGACCTCATGCAGAACACCGCGCGCGATACCATCACGGTGCGCAACAATCCGACGCAAGTAGCCCTCCCGATGCGTCGCCTTGGTTCGTTCCTGCCGGGTGAGGTCGTTGGCGGATCTGGCGTACACTGGAGCGGCCACACCTGGCGCTGGACAGACATGGAATTCAAGATCCGCTCCAATTACGAGGAGCGCTACGGCAAGAAATTCATCCCGGATGACATGACGATCCAGGATTGGGGAATCAGCTACGCCGAGCTCGAACCATATTATGAGAGATTCGAGTATACGGCGGCGGTCTCGGGGAAGGCTGGGAACATCAACGGCCAGATCCAGGCTGGCGGGAATCCGTTCGAGGCGCCACGCGCGCGTGAATATCCGCTACCACCACTCACGCCAATTCTGGCGAGCGAGATGTTCAGTGATGCCGCTCGTAATGCGGGATATCACCCGTTTCCGCGACCGTCCGCGAATGCGTCGCAACCCTATACCAACCCTGACGGATCAAAATTCGGCGGCTGCCAGTACTGCGGTTATTGCCAACGTTTTGGCTGCGAGGCCAATGCCAAGGGCAGTCCGCACATGACGGTGATCCCGATCGCCATGGGAAATCCAAATTTCGAGCTACGCACGCATTCCTGGGTCACCAAGGTGCTCAAGGATAACGACGGCAAACGCGTCACCGGCGTCGCCTACACCAATGTGCTCACCGGCGAGGAATTCGAGCAGCCGGCCGCGATAGTGCTGCTGTGCGCCTATGCCATCAACAATGTACACCTGATGCTCCTGTCGGACATTGGTCAGCCCTACGATCCCGTCGCGCAAAAAGGCGTGATTGGCAAAAATTATTGCTACCAGACCGGTGCTGGAGCGACGCTGTTCTTCGAAGGAAAATTTTTCAACCCGTTCATGAATGCCGGCGGTTCCAACGCCACTATCGATGATTTCAACATCAACTGGGCATTCGATCGCGCGCCGCATAATTTTGTTGGGGCGTACAATGTGTCGGGGGGATTCAATACGGCGCTTCCTATCGGGTACCGCCCGGTGCCGAGCGGCACCCCACAGTGGGGCAGCGAGTGGAAAAGAGCGACGGCAAAGTGGTACCAAACCGCCATGACGATCAGCGCCAGCGGCAGCGTGATGGCCAATCGTTACAATTGCTACGATCTCGACCCAACCTATCGCAACGCATTTGGCCAGCCGTTGATGCGCATGACATTCGATTACAAGGCAAACGAACACAGGATGGGCACTCACGCGGCGCAGGTCATCAACGACGTTGCCAAGTCGATGAATCCCACGAAACTCAATCCAGCAACCGCGCGAACCGATCCTTGGACGGTGGTGCCCTACCAAAGTACCCACAACACCGGCGGCACGATCATGGGCACTAATCCACGCGACAGCGCGGTCAACAAATACTTGCAGAGCTGGGACAGTCACAATCTGTTCGTGATCGGGGCGAACGTGTTCCCGCATAACGCATCATACAATCCGACGGGGCCGGTCGGCGCGTTGGCCTATTGGACAGCTGACGCGATCAAAAATCGCTATGTCAAAAATCCCGGGCCGCTGGTGCCGGCATGAGCGGTATTGCACGTACGGCTGCGGGGCTCGGCCTGATTCTGCTTCTGATCAATGTCGTCCACGCCGATGGCGATGTTACACGCGGCGAAGCACGCTTCCAGGATTGCGCCGCCTGCCACAAACTGGAGGCCGGCGCGAATAATGTGGGGCCGAGCCTGCACGAAATTTTCGAGCGCAAGGCCGGCGCGATCGCGGATTTTCGATATTCGCCGGCGATGAAACGCAGTGGCATTACCTGGACGCCGGAGACCCTCGACAGGTTTATCGCTGATCCCCAGGCCACGGTGCCGGCCAACCGCATGCCCTATGCCGGAATGGCGAACTCCAGCGATCGTTCCGACCTGATCGCGTATTTGCAGAAGATGTCGAAATAGTCGCGCCGAAAATATCGGCGCCACATGCAATGTCCAGGCGGCGCGAGCCGCGTGCCCGTTTTGCCAGACGAAAAACCCCGGGACATTGCCCGGGGTTTTGCCGTACTTGAAAAAAGCCCTTTCCTCAAGGGAATTTAAGATTGAACCCGGCGCGAACGATATTGTCGGTAACTCTTGCGCTCCAACTGACGACCCCGCCAAGCGGATCCGTGGCGGCGCCATTGATCGATCCAAGATCCAGGTAGAGGTATTCAACCTTCCATGTCCACCCGGGTGCGTTCGGCAACATACCCTCAACACCGAGACCAACAGTCCAACCGGCCCGTGTCGTCGATGTGCTGAATGCTCCACTGGTCGTAGTTCCATTGTTGGTAACTGAAATTGTATCGGTGACCTTGACGTTGCCGTAAGCAAGACCGCCGGTCCCATAAAGCAAAACGGTCGGAACGACTAATACGCCGGCCCGCGCTCGTACCGTTCCAAACCATCGAAGCCTTGCTTCAACACTTTGACTGACGCCCTCGCCATTGTTGAACGGAACGGTGTAACTGCGACTGGCTTTTTGGCCGGAACCTTGGAAATCAGTTTCAAGTCCCCACACCGCGTTACTGTTCTGCCAATTGCACCCGACCTGTCCGCCGCCAATAAATCCATTTAAATTGGGCGTTGTCGAAAAGGCCGTGGGCAATCCAAGCGTCGCCAAACCAGTTGCGTTGCCGTCAACCGATCCGCGCCCCCAACCATAACCGGCGTTGAGACCGATGTAGCATCCGGTCCAGCTGTACATGGGCGGTGCTGCAAGTGCGGAGGAATTCACCGCTGCAGCCGCGCCAAAAAAAGCGACGCTCAGCAAAAGCTTCTTCTTCATGACGTCCCCCAACTAACAACAAATCGGTTTGCAACCTGAAGTAATGGAAATTGTTTTTGTTCTTATCTATTCACTCTAAGCAAGGAGGCCTGCTGCAGCTATTGTATTTTTACCACACTGAACAAGATTCCGGTTGTATAGACAGTCGCGAGTTCTTACAAAATCGCTTGTAATCCCAAATACTTATTGTGTTGTAAGTATTGGCCCTGCCTCTATTTTGTGCGGCCCGGAGTTGGCTGGGACTATTCAGAACATGTTTGCGTAGATCTTTACCGAGCAAGGGAAGTTCATGTGGGCAGTGACCTCTTACTTTAATCCGGCGCAATTTAAGCGGCGTCTGGCGAATTATAAAATTTTTCGCGCCAATCTGGGAGTTCCGCTCGTAACCGTGGAGCTTTCTTTCAATGGCCGCTTCGAACTTACAGAAAATGATGCCGACATTCTGATCCAGATTTCCGGCGGCGCGGTGCTTTGGCAAAAGGAAAGACTCCTCAATCTTGCGATCAAATCAGTGCCGTCTCATGCCAAAAATATTGCATGGATCGACTGCGACGTTGTTTTTGACAGAGCGGACTGGATGGATGAGGCGGCGCGGCGACTCGACAAAGTCAATATCGTTCAGCCCTTTTCCGAGATCGTTGATCTCGAGCCGGAAGGCCATCGTTCGAATTTTAGGGAATTTTCCTCCACTGGACGCGCTCTGGTCAGTCTGATCAACGGTGATGCGCGAGCGCAAATCGATGCCGCTACGGCATCGTGGGGAAGTGTTGAGGCATCGACGAAAAAAACCCGGTCGTTCCCAGTCGGGATTGCCTGGGTAGCGCGAAGGGTAATCCTTGAAGATCTTGGATTATATGATGCGATGATTGTCGGTGGTGCCGACCGGGCAATGCTGCACGCAATATACGGTCAGTACGACAAGGAAATGCAACTGCACCATTTGAACAAATCACATCAAGAACATTATCTTAAGTGGGCTCGGCCATTTCATCGAGCCATAGCCGAAAAGGTCGGTCATGTGCCTGGGCGCATCTATCATCTTTGGCATGGCGAATTCTTAAATCGCAAGTACAGCAGCCGCCATCGCTTATTCGCGGGCTTTGGCTTCGACCCCAACACGGATCTGGTGGTGGGCGCAAATGGAGCCTGGCAGTGGGCCCGGCCTCGGCCCGAGTTGGAGAAATTTCTGGTAAACTATTTTGCTGGCAGGGCCGAAGACGACTAAATGCAGATTTTCCGGAGCGACGGGAGGCTCTCAAAAAGCTTTTTCCGTAGACGACACCGCCGGAGCATCGACACAGTAACGTTGTTGACGGGGATTCTCACATGTTCTCTGACCTAGCCGGGAGACCCATTAACACAAACGCATATGGCGACTATCCGTTTACATTTCTGGAACAGTCGGCGCAAATTGACCTCGCCAATATCACGGCGATCAATCTCATCGAGAACGGCGATCGACAAGCTCGCGAGCGTTGGCAAAACCGGCAACTCACAAATCTGCTCAAGCATGCGCAGAGCCACTCCAAGTTTTGGCGGCAGAGAATGCCATCCCGCATGATCAACCATGGCATCGTAAAATATTTGCCGATTCAGAGCCGCGAGGATATTGCGACCCAATGCAAGCTCGATGGCTCCTTGGTAGCACTCGACGGGAAAGCTCCAGCTTCAAGTTATGCGTCTACAGGATCAACCGGCACGCCGGTTAGAGTCTTTATTTGCCCGGAGAACGGCTACTACAATACGATCAGAAGTTTGGCTCTTTATTTTATCAACGACCTCAGTCTCGAGGAAAACTGCGTTCATATTGTTCCGGCCACAAGAATGGCCAGGCTGGAAAAAGAGTCCTCGCCCGCTACATTGAGCGATTCCTGGGCGGGTCCGTTGAGTGCGGTCTTCCGTAACGGATCGGGGAAAAGAATCGTCCACAGATATGACGATGAAGCGTTGATAAAAGAGTTGCTTAAAGATCGGGTGGGATATCTCGTCTGCCCAAATCGATATCTGGATATCCTAATGAATAGCGGAGGTGTCGACCTTATCAAAAGGCTCGGGGTCAAATTGTGGATTCACAACTCCGATTACCGCGATCCCGAAATCGTCAAGGCGTTGCAAAGCATTGGAGTGCCAACCTTGTCGAATTATTCTGCCGGAGAAGTTGGGCCAATAGCCTACGAGTGTCCGAAAAATCAAGGATATTTCCACGTCGCTCATACCAACGCCATTGTAGAGTGCGACAACGACGTAACGGTGTCGTTTAACGGCGCGTCATTGGGCCGTCTGTTGATCACTCATTTGCACTCCTATGCAACGCCTATCATACGCTACGACATCGGTGATTTCGCTCAACTCGAAAACCAGTGCCGATGTGGTCACGATGGGCCAACGATTTCAAATATTTTTGGAAGGGGAAAGCATTTTGTCCGTCGCCGCGATGGCAAGCTGCTGCCCTTCTACCTTTCGACGCGCGCCATGCTGGAGGCGGTTTCGTTCAAGGAGTGCCGCGTAAGACAGACAGAGATTGATACGATTACCGTGGAAATAGGTGGCCGGGAAAACGTCACGCCGGATGAGGAGGCCAGGCTGAAGAAGCTAATCATCAAAGCCACTGACCCGGCATTTGATGTTAGAATAGTGCCGGTCAAAGAAATCGACTGGTCGGGAAATCCCAAGCGCCTTTTTTTCTCAAGTTCGGTTGCTTAAGTTTGTGTTTCGGATGCCGACTGATCGAAGCACGATTTTGGCGGAACCTGCGCGCACGCGCCGGGGCTCAAACTAGGATCGTTGCCCTGCTACCCGTCTTCCCCGCGCGACGACAGATAGCCGCGTATATAGTCGTGCATTTCCGCCTTCTCGGTAGCCCACCGCCAGCAGCCGTTCGTATCTTTAGCGATATCGGTAAATGGGTCGAATTGAAATTGCTGAAGACCTTCGTGCCGGCCTGCGCGGCGCCGATTGCGGTAATCTCCGTGCCAGAGATGATATATTTGCGCGTCGAGGTATCCGACCTCCCCTCGAACGGTTTCATAAAATGGTTTGGCCCAACCCATGTAGCGGTCTCGTTGGCGCTCGTTCATGTAATGGGCTTTCATGACTGCATCGAAGCAATACTTGGCGGCGCTGGCCATCGCGGTATCCCCGCCACCTATTATGCAAGCGTCAAAAAATCCATGCTGATCGACAATTTCACGGCGCACCGCCCAAGCTAATCCCTTTGCATAGGAACCATCCCGCGTATTGGAAATTTGACCGACGCACACCGTTGCAGGCAGGCCGGATGAGATGGAGAAAATGGCCGCCGGTCGCGTAAATTCCACCTCAGTCGTGCAATCTTTCGCAGGGGTCCACCGCGGTGAAAGATAGTGCGCGCACTTAAACATTTGAATGAGCGCGAAATCATCCAACAGCCGGCTGGCTGATTCGGCCCAGTCCGCGGTGCCGAACACAATGTCGCAATCGAGCCACGCCACTTTGCGGCAGTCCTTCGGCAAGGCGCGCAATGCCAGATTCAGTAGCCGTTCTTTTTGCCAAAGAAGCGCGCCGCCACGCAGCTGGATCAGGATGTCCGCGTCCTGCTCCTGGAGTTCGAAGTCGGATCCAAAGGACAATTCGACCGCCACGAGAGGTACGTTCAAGCGTTTGCGAAAGGTCCTGAAATTCAGGAGCCTGCGCCTGGAGTGCATAGGATTAAAGTAGGAAGTGATGGCCCACAGGCTATCGGCGCTTGACGTCATCGTTGAGCTGGGTTTCCTCTGTTCGACACATCCAAATGGTAGCAAAGTCATCGCTGCGAGGTCCATGCTCGCAGAGGTTTTAAGTGACCGAAGTATTTTGGGTCAAGGCGGATCTTGCGTGGCGGCAGCAACAATGAAGCGTGTAGCGGTGAACCATTAGTTGACGCGCGCGCCGGATTTTTCAACCACACTCCCCCAATGCGCGATTTCCGATTTGATGTATGTCTTCATGTCGGCGACTGACGGCGTATCGATCGGGAGCATGCCAAGTTGCGTGATTTTGCGTTTAATCTCGGGCTGGGATCCGATCTGCCTCAGTGCCTCGTGCAATTTGTCGACCACCGGCGTGGGTGTGGCAGCGGGTGCGACCAACATCTGCCATGCTACTGCTTCGAAGCCGGGCACATCGACGGTTATCGGCGGCACATCGGGAAGCTCCGGCACGCGTGTCTTTGAAGAAACTCCAAGCGCGCGCAAACTTCCGGCACGAATCAAGTTCAGAGACGGCGCAAGGCCCACAAACATCAAAGGAATGGTGCCGGCGACGACGTCGGTCAGCGCCTGCACGCTGCCTTTGTAGGGGACGTGCATCAACTCCGTACCGGTCATGGCCTTGAACAGCTCCATAGTCAGATGATGCGGAGACCCCAGACCGGATGAACCGAATGAGAGCTTGTTCGGGTTGGCCTTGGCGTATTCGATTAGTTCGGCGGTTGTGCGCACAGGGAGTGACGGACTGACAACCAAAACAGACGGCACATTGGCAATCAGCGTCAGAGGCACAAAATCCCTGGACGGATCATAAGGCAGCTTCGCGTGCAACGTAGCATTGATGGCGAGCGGCGTACTTGTACCCATCAACAGCGTGTAGCCATCTGGCGTCGCCTTGGCCACCATATTGGCTGCAATCATCGTGCCGGCGCCGGGACGGTCCTCCACTACGAATGGTTTGCCAAATCGCTCCGAGAGATTTTGACCGAGGATTCGTGCCAGAATGTCGGTGCCGCCACCGCCGGCATAGGGGCACAGAATGGTCACCGTACGGGCAGGATAGTCGTCCGGCAAGGCTGGCGCGGGGACAGGCCGCGGCTGTGCTCGGAGCAGTGACGGCGACGCAGCCGCTGCGCTCATGAGGATGATGAATTGCCGCCTTATCACGATCGCCCTCGCACAATCTCTACAATATTTCGGGTCGAGACGAAGTTGGGAAAGGTCCGCCTCCGGCGGCAAAGCAGAGACGTTGCAAAATTTATGCCGACAGGTCCGCTCTTGCTTATTCGATCACCTCGTCGGAAATTTGCAAAAAATCGCGAGTAATTGTCAGGCCGAGTGCTTTTGCAGTCTTCAAATTGATCAACAGCTCAAATTTGGTCGGCTGCTGTACAGGCAGCTCTGCCGGCTTTGCCCCTTTGAGGATCTTTTGCACATAAACAGCAGTCGCCCGCGATAGATCAAGAAGGTTTACCCCGTAGGAGGCGAGACCTCCCAATTCTACCGCCTCCCTCGCTGCATACATCGCTGGTAACCGGTTGTTTGCCGCGAGGGTGACGATTCGTGCGTATTGGCCAAATAACATCGGGCTCGGGAATACGACAAATCCCTCCGCCCGCTCTTTGGTCATCGCAGAGAATGCGCCGGTGATATCGTCGGGTCCGGCAGCCGGCACGAATTGAAGTTTTGTTCCCAAGGTTTGGGCCGCGCTTTCGATCTCCTTTAGCATTCCGGCCATCGTGCGCTCGCCATAGGCACGGGGGTGCCAGAGGACAGCCACACGCGAAAGTCGGGGAATAATCTCTCTGAGTAATTGTAGGCGCTTGGAAACCAACTCCGGACCGAGAAAGGTGGTGCCGGTTACATTCCCCCCTGGCCGCGCAAGACTGGCGACAAGCTCATCCTCGACGGGATCGGCCATGGCTATTGCGACAATAGGGATTGTGGTGGTCGCTTGTTTGGCAGCGCGGGCGGCCGGCGAGCTGAACGCAACGAGGACATCAACCTGCCGCTCGACCAATTCAGTCGCCATTCTGCGCAGCTTGTCCGAATCCCATTCCGCGAATTTCCGCTCAATGGCGACATTCTGTCCTTCTGTATAACCAAGTTCGCGTAATGCCGGAATGAATACGTTGAGAATTGTAAGACTTACATCGGACTCATGGGAATGGCCGGGCATAAGGACGCCCATCAGTGGTGTCTTCGTTGCCTGCTGGGCATGAACGGTGATTGGCCACACCGCTACGCCACTGAGTAGCGTGATGAACTCGCGCCGTCTCATTGCCTCTCCCGGACCAAGGAACGCATCGTACCCATAAACCGGCGCACTGGAAGGGGCCGGCGCAGGACGTGCGCAAGCGGACACCTAAGAGTCATATTTGAGAATTCGTGGGCGTTTTCCTGCTATGAACCTGTTGGCAGCCATTGCGCGCCACATCCCATCTGATCGCGTCAGCGGCCATATGACGCGCCCGCCAAGTCAAACGATGTTGCGGCAAATATTAATCGACTCGTCATCGACGATAATGAAATCAATTCGGTTTGCTGTACGATTTCCGGTTATTTCCAGCTTTATGCGTTGGCCGCCTGCGAGCACCAGGGTCGGTGCGCGCGCATCCTCCAGCCGCAAGTTTTTTGCCTTCGCGTCGAAATGGCCGAAGATCTTTCCGTATTCCTCGGTCATCTGGAGTTCATATGCACCCTTGGCGACCAGCGTGTCTCCGAAGATCAGGGCGCCATCTTCAGACGACTTCTTGAACTGCCTGATCGCGGACATTCGCAACTATTCTATAACTTCGTCGGCTGTGGCGAGCAACGACTGCGTAATGGTCAGGCCGAGAGCTTTTGCGGTCTTGAGATTGACAATCAGCTCATATTTGGTCGGCGCCTGCACTGGCATGTCGGCCGGATTCTCGCCCTTGAGGATGCGATCGACATACCCCGCGGCGCGCCGGATCGGGTCAATGGTGTTAGGTCCGTATGAAATCAGACCGCCGTCCACGGTGTAATAGCGATAAGGATAAATCGACGGCAATTTGTGGCGAGCGACAAGATTGATGATGAGCCCGCGACGAGCTGCCGTGCCACCTGCAGTGACGATCACACCGCCGTTACCGGAATGAGCAAATGTAGCCACGTTGCGTTCGATTTCGTCAGTGTCTCGCACGTCTATCGGCGTAAGCTCAACACCCAGGGACTGCGCCACCGATCGAACAGCTGCGAATTGTCCGATGCCAGCCGCGGAGGTCGGATCACGAAACACCAGCGCTCGAGTCGTGCGGGGGGCAGCTTGCTTGAGCAACTCGGCCCATTTGCCGCTCATGCTGTACTCAAAATTCGAGAAGCCGGTAATGTTGCCGCCTGGGCGCCCCATGCTTTGGACGAAACCAGCACCAACTGGATCCGGGACGTTCGCGAATACAATAGGGATAGTGCGAGTGGCCTGTTGCAGCGGCGTGACCGAAATGCTGCCTATGCTAAAGAGCACGTCCGGCGCGAGTGCGACCAGTTCCGCTGCGTAGCGGCGAAGTCGGTCGAGATCACCGCCAACCTGACGAGTTTCAATCTTCAAATCGCGACCAATTGTCCACCCTAACTGCCCCAGAGTTTGCTCGAACACGGCGGCTCGTTTTTGCGCCTCCGGATCGTCTGGTCCGAGGATGTTGAGCACGCCGATCCGTCGCACGCGTTCGCCCTGCTGCGCCCACGCCGCAATTGGCCGTGCGATCGCCGCGCCACCAAGCAAGGTGATAAACTCACGCCGCCGCATGTGGCCCCCGAGGTTCGAACACAGGGATCGTATCAGCCTGCACCACTGCTTTGAAAGGCGCGAGCCAAGCCAATATACGCTTTGGTCATTGGCGTACATTGCGGCATATCCGTGTTGCCCCCGAAGACGGACATCGCTACTCCCTCCGCACCAGCCGTTTTGCTGCGCGCGCGGCGGTTTGCGCATAGCTGCGATCGCCGTGAATTAACATCAAGGCCATGGCACCTTCAGTCAGCAGCATGATCTCTCGCGCGTTCTCGCGTGGCGATGACATGCCTCCGGCGGCAAGTCCGTCCGCCAGCCATTGTTCGACTGCGGCCTTGTGGTTGCGCGCGATGGCACGAGCAGGATGCCCGCGCAGATCGGCAAGTTCCACCGCCACCCGCGTGAAACCGCCACCCGACCATTTCGGTTTTGACGCCCATTCCGCAAGGTCGGCAAAGAACGAATCGATGAATTTGCCGGGCGGGCCGGCGCGCGGAAATGCGCGCAGCCGCTCGATCGCCAGCTTGCTGGAGTGCGCGAGCGTCGCCGCCATCAGATCGTCCTTGCTGGGGAAGTGCTGGTAAAGCGCCCGTTTCGTAATTCCTGCGCGGGCGGCGATGTCATCCATCGCCACCCGCAAAAATCCTTGTCGCCAGAACAAGCCAAACGCAGCATCGAGGATACGTAACCGTGTCTGCTGTTTCGACCGCCTCACACCTTTGCCTCCGGGCAAGCCCCAAGTATACCGATGAGTGAATTTACATCGCAATGGACCGGCGTTCTGATCATCATGTCATGTCCGAACGCCTGACCCTCAAATCCGCTACGGTCCGAAGTGTGTCCGTGCCGCTGCGCCGACCTGTCGTCTCGAAAGTCGGGCTGTTCCACGAATGGCCGCTTATTCTAATCGATCTTTACACCAATGAGGGTGTGATTGGCCGCAGCTACCTCGAACCCTACCTCAAGCATTCATCCCGCTACATAATCCCAGCGATTGAGGATCTGGTTGCGGCGCAGGTCGGCAAACAACTGGCCCCGCTCGATAGCTTTCAGACCAGCCGGCGCTCGCTCAATCTTGTGGGCTACGAAGGCGTGACGATGATCGCGGTCGCCGGTCTCGACATGGCGATCTGGGACGCGGTGGCGAAGGCGGCAGGATTGCCGCTCGCGGTGATGTTGGGTGGATCGCTCGGCAACGTGCCAGCCTATAACAGCAACGGCCTTTGGCTAACCGATGTCTCGACATTAGCCAGGGAAGCAGAAGAATTGGTAGCGGAAGGTCAGTTCACGGGACTCAAACTGCGCCTCGGGCGGGATCGGCTCGCGGACGACGTCGCCGCCATCGGCGCGGTTCGAGAAGGTGCAGGCGACGACATCAAGCTGATGGCGGATTTCAACCAAGGTCTGTCGTTCGGCGATGCGCTGGCGCGCTGCCACGCGCTCGATGACCAAGGGCTTTATTGGTTCGAGGAGCCGATCGTCTACAATAATTTGTCGGGCTGCGCGCAGCTCGCGCACGAATTAAAGACGCCCGTGCAGATTGGTGAAAATTTCTACGGACCGCGCGCTCTCCAGGATGCGCTCACTGCCCGAGCTTGTGACTATGTGATGCCGGACCTGATGCGGATCGGCGGCGTCAGCGGCTGGTTGCGCGCAGCGCCGGTTGCGGCGGCTGCCGGGATCCAGGTGTCCACCCATCTATATCCGGAGGTCGCAGCGCATTTGATGCGGGTGACCGAGACCGCGCACTGGCTAGAGTGGCAGGATTGGGCCGATCCGATCTTGAAAGCGCCATTTGCCGTAAAAAGCAGTTCCGTCCAAATTCCGGATCTTCCGGGCATCGGGATTGAATGGGATGAAGCTGCGGTCGCGCGATACCGTTACTAAGGAGTAAGTTCACGCCATCTATCGGCACGGGTCAGAGCCCCAGAACGTTGGTCAAAGCGGTTAGAACAGGACGCATCGAAGCAGTTGTTCACTTACCGCCCGAATCGTCCTCCAGAGCCTCTTCGATTTCGTCTTCTTTTCTTACTTCGTGCGCGAATGCGGCTGTTGCGACCAGTCCACCAACACTGACAAGCGCCATCAACGCCAGTACGCCGACAAGACCCCATGCTGCTTGGAGCTGGGGGACGACGAATGTGCCGAAAGTCGCACCGACCTTGGCCGCCGCTGCGGCGAAGCCGCTTGCCGACGCTCGGATCGCTGTCGGAAAAAGGATGGGCGCGAGCGTGAACGTGGTCGCATTGGGGCCTGCGTTCATTGCGAAATTAAAAATTACAAACCCACCAATGACCAGCCCCAAATGCATCTGGGCGCCGTCATTCGCCAAAACGGCCATCACCAGCAGCAACATTCCGATTGCCATGCCTGCGAAGCCGGCAACCTGCATCGGAATCCGACCAAAGCGCGGCACAGCCCACATTCCCGCTATGAAGCCAATGAGCAGAAACAGATCAACCAGTCCGCTGCCCTCCGCATCGGCGAAAACGGATGCGATCGTGCCAACACCGGGCGATGCGAAATGCATCGCACCGAGAATGACCGGGGTAAAAAGCCCGACGCCGTAGGTGGCCACGTCCATCATCAGCCAAGGGAGAGATACCAGGAGGGTTCGTGTTCTGTAACGCGGCTCAAAGAGTGTCGCGAGCGCAATACTTTTTCGGCTGGCCGTTGCCGCAGGGCGCTCTCCAGCACCTGAAGAGGTTTCCGCGCTGACCGGAGCAACCGAGACGCCCGCTATTCGGGACAGAACAACGGCAGCCTCCGCGATCTGGCCTTTTTCCGCCAGCCAGCGCGGGCTCTCGGGCAGGTGCAGGCGCGCGCCCATGTAAAGGACTGCAAGAATGCCACCCGCTCCGAGCAGTATCCGCCAATCCGCTATCAAAGGATGCACCTTGAGAACGGCGATACCAGCCAGCGCTGCCGCGATCATCCCGACGGACTGCAGGGCGATGGTCGCCACAGTCATACGGCTGCGCGCCGCCTTGGGCATGATTTCGGAGACATAGGAGCTGCTCGTGGGAAAATCGATGCCGATTCCGATGCCGATCAAGAGCTGGCCCGCAACAATGAGCGCGGAGCTAGGCGCCACGGCACAAAGCGCCGAACCAACGGCCAGAATTCCCATGTCCACGATAAAGGCGCGCTTGCGGCCAATACGGTCCGCTGCGACGCCGCCAAACGCCGCCCCAAGTACGGCCCCTAGCACGAGGGCCGAACCTATCAAGCCCACCATCGTCGGGGTGATTGCCAAGTCCCGTTTTAGCAGTGGCACCGCGACGCCAAGGGACACAACGGAAAAACCATCCAGGAAAGTCCCGCCACTGGCCAACGACCAATACAGATAAAGCGCCGGCGTCATCGGTGCATCGTCGAGAGCACCGAAGATGGACGCCTTTGATGAAATGGCTTTAAGAGTCGAAGCACTCACTGACTGAGCGTTCCCTGGCGCGCTGGCCTCACCGTTTTTTGCCGCCCTCCGTTTCGGCATCCTTGTGATAGAGACGCCTGATTTCTTTCAGGTCCACCGTCGGCTTTGGGAGCTTCAGATTCATGTCATCCAAAGCATCGGCGACGATCTGCGATACGGCAAGATTTCGAAACCATTTATGATTCGACGGAACAGCAAACCATGGTGCGTATTTCGTCGAACAATGGGAGAGCGCAGCCTCGAACGCGCGGATATATTCGTTCCACAAATCGCGTTCCTTATAGTCACTCTGGCTAATCTTCCATTGCCTTGCCGGATCATCGAGGCGCTCTTTGAACCGTGACAATTGTTCTTCCTTTGAAATGTAGAGGAAAAATTTCAGAATGGTCGTATTGTTTTCCGTTGCGAGTAGCTTCTCCCAGTCATTGATGATTTCATAGCGGGGTTTCCAAACGTCTTTCGGCACGAGCTTGTGCACACGTGCGACGAGCACGTCCTCATAATGCGAACGATTGAAAACGGCCACGCGACCACGGCCGGGTGCATGCGGGTGAACCCGCCACAGAAAGTCATGGTCCATTTCTTCTGCGGTAGGCTGCTTGAAGCCATGAACGTCGACACCCTGGGGATCCATAGCGCTAATCACGTGCCAGCACGTGCCATCCTTGCCGGCACCATCAATCCCCTGCAGCACGATAAGGAGACAATGGCGCCGGTCTGCGTAGAGCTTGCGCTGCAGCACGGTTATGCGCGCGAGATTACTCTCGAGCTCGGCCTTGGCTGCCTCGGCAGAGGCCCATTTGCCGTGGAACGAGGCGTCCATCCCGGCGAGATCGATCTCTGCGCCGGGTTCTACTCTTAGCCGTTTGGTCAAATTCATGTCCGGGATCTCCCGCGGTTTCGGACCGATTAGCCCGAGAGAGTAGTGCGCTGGAGCGCAATGAACCGTTCACGTTCGATGACGAAGTGCCAATAAACAAGTTTGAGCGCGTCGAGCACGACCATCCAGACAAGACAATAGATCCACACGCCGACAATCGCTGCAGGCGGGATTGCGCTAACACCAATGCCTAGCAGGCAGATTGCGACTGCGACGACCTGAGTCGCGACTATGGCCCAGAACAGCCGCGCGCTCGGATAAGGCGGCTGAAACAGTGACCCTTTCGTTCGTACAACGAACAAAAGCAAGTGACCGCCGACTGCGAGTTGTAGAAACATCACAGTCTGGAGTTGAGCGGAATCAAGCCGGATCATGTCCTGGAGCTGCACATCGGCGACCCAGCGCATGCCGATCAGCAGCAGGCCAAAGGTTTCCGCGACCGACAATAGGCCCATAATCGAGGCGAAGAGAAGAATACTCTGCATGTTCCAGCGAACTGGTCGTTCCGCCGTAGGCACGTTGTCATAGGCGATAGTCATGATCGGAATGTCATCAAGAAGAGCCAGCGCAACGATCATGATGGCGGTGATCGGCTGGAATTGGAAAAGCACGATTGACGCTACCACCAAAATCATAATGTCGAGCGTCATCGCGATGCGATAGTAGATATAGCTCTCGATCCGCTCGAAGATCTGCCGCGATACGCCGATTGCATTAATGATTGTCGACAGGCCGGGCGCCGTCAGAATCAGCGCGGCAGCGCTTCTTGCGGCATCGGTAGCCCCGCTGACGGCAATGCCGCAGTCTGCCTGCTTAAGCGCCGGAGCGTCGTTCACCCCATCGCCTGTCATGCCGACGATGTGCCCACGGGCCTGCAGGGTTTTCACGATTTCATACTTGTGTTCCGGGAATACTCGGCCGAAACCATCCGCGCGTTCGACCGCGTCCATGACGGCGTCACTGACAGCACCTGCTTTCCCGCCCTCCCCGAAGACGTCACTTGCGACGAGCAGATGGCTGCCGATCCCGAGCTGCGCGGCGATCTGATCTCCGATGGCGACATCGTCGCCGGTGACCATCTTGACATTAAGGCCGAGTGCCTTCGCCGCAGCGATTGTCGACTTGGCGTCTGGACGTGGCGGGTCCATCAAAGAAACAAGCCCGACGATCTCCCAGTTTTTTCCGTCGTCGGATTGGGCGACCCCTAGCGCGCGATAGCCCTTGCTGGCGAGTTCGGCAACGGTACCCTCATAGTGCTGAAGTACGTCAGCATTTGGCTTGGCCAAAGCCGAAATTGCCTGCGGCGCGCCCTTGGCATAGTGCCGTGTCTTGCCTGAGGGATCGACGACGGTCGCAAGAGTGCGCTTATCGACTGGATTGAACGGGACGAAGTCGGTCTGTTTCGCGTGTTCGATATCGGCTCGCGTTCCGGCGGCTGAAAGAATTGCAACATCAATGGCGTCTTCGCTGCTCTTTTGGGTCGCCAGTGCGGCGTCAAGCAAAACGTCGTCCGCTGTGAACGATCCGAAGGGAATTTCCGACGCGACCGTGAGCTGATTCATTGTCAGCGTCCCGGTCTTGTCGCTACATAGGACGTCGACCCCGGCGAGTTCTTCGATCGCTGAAAGGCGCGACACGATCGCCTTTTTCAACGACAGCGCGTAGGCGCCGATCGCCATCGTGACAGACATGACCGCCGGAAGAGCGACCGGAATCGACGCAATCAGCAAGACGAGAACATACTGGGCAATGCTGCCAAACTCGTCCCAGCTCCAGGCGTCCGTCACGATCAGGCGACGATAGCATTCGACCCCGACCAGGATCATTGCGAGAATAAAGGCCAGCAACAACAGAAAGTCACCGACTTGCGTCACCGCGCGCTGTGAGTGGGAAACCGCGCCGGCCGAGCCGACAAGCTTCGCTGTCCGACCGAAAAAGGTTTTTACACCCGTTGCGATAACAAGGCCGGTCATCGCGCCTTGCTTGGCGATGCTGCCAGAATAAGCGGTGTCACCGACCTTCTTTGCAACTGGCAGAGATTCACCGGTCAGCGACGCCTGATCGCAACTCAGATACTTGCCGTCAATCAGGATGATATCTGCCGGGACGATCTGTCCTGCGTCGATGCTGACGACGTCACCCGGAACAATACCGGCGGCGTCTCGGGTTTCCCATTTATTGTCCCTCACGACACGAGCGCGGGGCGCGAGACCTTTCTTTAGTGCCGCGAGGGCATTCGCCGCCTTGTTGTCCTGCCAGAAGCCGACAGCAGCATTGTACAGCAGGAGTCCAGCGACGACGACGAAATCCGGCCAATCGCGGCGGAGCGCCGAGATGACTGCAGCAGCTTCAATGAGGAATGGCAGTGGCCCCCAGAAATACGACAAGAGCTTGTGCCACTTGCTCTCTGTCCGGTCTTCGAGTGCGTTGGGCCCGTATTGCGCCAGACGCCGCTCCGCCTCTTCCGAACCCAAACCATTTTTGGAAGAATTGAACTCGAGAAACTTTGAAGCAATCTGCGCAGCAGGATCGAGCTTCGTCGGCGTTCCTGGCGAGCCATCCATCGTCTCAGTCATGGTTTGGCTCATGATTTACCTCTCCGTCCTTATAAGACGTGGGTTGAAGCGAGTATTATACCCTATTGTGTGGTGACGTGGGCGAAGTTTGGCTGTGGAGCTGAGCTAATTTGATCCTGTCGATCATCGGGCGCCCGTCTCGCGCTTTATGCATGCGCGCACAAAGCGGCGACGCTTCCAGTAGGTCAACTTTTGCGCCGCCGCCTGGCGCCGACAATAATCCTGCTTCTGAGTGAGCACCGTGCTCCACACCGCGATTTCCCCCGGCGAATCCAGTCTCGGACCTGAGGGCGCCAACTGCTGTGCCAACGCGATAGTCGGCCCCATTGCCAGACCGGCCGACATAACTGTCACAAAAATGAACATTCGCATCATCGGACCCCCGACCTCTCGCCGCTACGCTTTACGCCGTCAGCCAGGCCAAGTCGCGCAACCAAGAAAGAGGGCCGCAAAAGAAAGTTTCCGAAGTTACTTGCCAGACTCCAGACGCCTGATGCCCGCACCCGTCAGCGTAAGAGTGCCGACACTCCCTGAATTTTGAACCACCTCCAGAACACAGCCAGCCGCGATCAGACGATCTCGATGCTCTCCTGCGATGATCCGTTGCAAGGGCTCGGAGTCCATTGCTCTCAATCACGAGCCGATAGGTGAGCGTCCAAATAGAAATACTGCAGCCTTTGGTGCCTTAGGTGCCGCGTCTCAATAATGTGTCTCTAAATCATTTCCTTTGCGAGAATAGCTCCAGCTGTTTTGTTGCAGGAGTCATTCTACGTGGCGAAGCATTGGCGTGGCCGCGCGATAGCCGCCAGAATGCCTTAGCGCGGTCAAATCGAAAGTATGCCTTCTGCGCGCATTCTAGCAATCTCTCAATTCTTGCCTGCTGGTCTCCGATGATGAGACCCGCAGCGTACGCGCGGTGACGATTTTGCTCGGCACTCAGACGACGAGCTGGCCGAGCGATAATGTCCGCAAATAGCGACTTACGCGTCACAACGTCATTGATTCCGCCGAGGCAGTTCTGCAGCTGGCCAAGTGATTTGAGAATTCTCGTGCACCGCCTCGCTGACCTCTTGCCGCTGTACGTGCTGGAAAAGAATTCGGCCGCATATCGGGCCTTTTTGACCTGGATACGTAACCTGTGTAGCTGTTCGGGACTCAGTTGGGCAATTTTCGCTCCTTTACGTCTAATCCGCTTTCGCCGCCGCGAGAGCTGCTCCGCGGCATGGATCTCAATTGGTATTTCGCGCCGCGCGCGCGTCAGCGGGTCTTCCGACGTACTCCAGGATCCGGCCTCGAGCCATTCCGCCGTATCGAGAACCAGCGAGCGGAATCGAGCCGACTTAACGGCTTCCTGCGCCCGCCGGTAACCCTTGAGGCGCTCGCGGGCGAACATCCTGCCAATACTGACAAGCCCCGGCTGGCTCGGGTGCTGTTTTCGCATTGGCCTGAGAGTTTCGATAATAAAAGTATCCAGGTCGCGCGCAGGGCCAAATTCGCGTGCGAGCCATCTCAACTCTGTCTTGATCGCGTCAATTCGATCGTCGCTTACAAAATCGGAAAAAAGGGAAATGGAAGCGCGCAATCTGCGCAGCGCAACCCGCATCTGATGGAGCGCCTCAACATCTCGATCGATTGTTGCCGGCACATTCGCGACCAGATGGCGCAGACAGGCCCGCCCGATCAACGTAAACGCGCGGCCTGCACTCATTCCCGCGTTTAACTCAGGATTGTACGCCTTCTCGACAGCGGCCGGCTTCTTTTCAATCAAATCATAGCCACGCTCCGCCTTGCTTCTGACGTCGAGCTGAGCAGGCACGACTCCACTTATGGCGCGCGCAATCTTAAAAAGGTCGGGGGTATTGCCGTGCTTGAGTTCAAGTTCGATCTCAGAGACCGGACATGAGGAATCGGCGGCTATAACCTGCCCCTCGTCAATCGCCATAAAGATATCAGTTTCGTTCCCATTCAAATGATACGCTGTTCGCTCGATCCTGGTCTCGAAAACTGGTTTCAATGCTTTGCGAACATCCTCGGTAAGGATCGGGCCCAGGGCAGCATCTGTCACGCGGGAAAGGTCTGGTTCGTCTCCTTCGATAGGCAGTTCCCACTCTGACCGCTCGAACCAATCGGAGCGCTGACTGGTGGTCTTGATAGTTTGGATTCGTTTGTCGCCGATGTGGCGTACGCGCAAGGTTAGCCCCTGATCGCGCAAAAAATGATTCTCCGAATCGAAATAGACCGAGTTCAACGTTTCATGGGTCGGATCATGAAGGACGCTCGCAAAATTCGGATGATTCTGCAGGACGGATATGTCTTCGGGAGCGACCCGCAGCTTCAATTCAATTTCCGTTTGCGCACCGCTCATCACATACAATTCGCTTTTACCGACGGTCGATCAGCATTATCCGCTAGGACAAACCTTAGGAATTTCGTCCAATTGCCGATCGATTTGGATACAACACCTGCCCGTATCCTAGCTGATGGGGCGCCACTTAAAAGAGGGGCTGTGAGTCCAGTTCGAAACGTTCGTTGGCGGATATTCCAGTCGCACACCCAAATGTTCGCTTTCGGGCCGCAAAGACGGCGTACGTATCGCGGAGTCCTGTCATGGACCACGACGGATATTCAGCGGCCCCAATTTCGCGGCCACGGGAGTTGCATGGGCGTTGCAGATGAGCCCAGCTTGATTGGGCGAAGGAAATGCCCGAACCCTACCTATGCCTGGGTAAGTGAGCTTTTGCTGGGCAAGGATAGCGGGCTCGGGCTGCTCACTCAGACTGATGAAACTATGCGATGGAATCATTAAGTAAATTTGAACGCAGGTGACTGCCCTCTTCGTCGGGCAGCGCGGAACTTTACGGCACCCCAAAAAGGCTCTGACCGTGAACCATGGCGAGCGAAAATAGCCCACAGATTACGGTCAGAGCCTTGTTGCTCGGCGATCGTATCGAGACAGCCGGTCTCGAACGTCGTGACGTCCTATCGACCTCGCCTTTAGCCTTTCGTATTGAAGGAGGCAGCTTTCTCGTACTTTTTCGCTACGGCGTCGCTGTTCTATTCGGCATGACGCCTTTGCAGGAAGACGAAATAATTCGAAGTCTCGATGGTCGTATAACCGGGCGGTTTTCTCGGCGTGAGGAAGAGCTGGCGCAGATTGAGATCGTGCCCGACAAAGACGAGCAAATATCGCCGACCGGCACCATTTGTCTTAGGGCACTATTGCCTGAACAGGTTCTCATCATCGCTGATGCGATAGCGACGAATCTGATCTTGGCACATGATGAACGCAACGTAAGTGCGGTATTCGATGCCATAGAGCCTCTCGCGCGCGAATTGGCTGAGTACGGACGCACCCCGGGCGGGCGTCGAACGCTTCTAAAACACATTGGCAACGCTTTGCTTGTTCAGCAGCGTGTGTCAGGTCTGGTGGCAGTCGCCGAAAAGCCAGATATACTTTGGGAGCGACCGGACCTTGAGCGATTTTATGCCAGGCTTGAGGGCGAATATGAGCTCAAGGAACGCGCAGACCTTTTAACGCGCAAGCTGACGGTGATCTCGGATACGGCGCAGGCTCTAGCAGACATCATTGATACCGAGCGTTCACTGCGTCTCGAGCGAATAATTATCGCGCTCATTCTTCTTGAAACCATTTTTGCTGGCTATCAGCTTTTTATTCGCTGAAAGCGGACATTATTGCTTTGATAGACACTTCCAACCTTTGAGATCGAAGCCGGGCAAAAGTTGCCATTCAGGGCAATGCATTCGGCGTCGGTCCTCTACAACCGCACCCCATCTGACGGCATCGACCCGTTGGCTAAATAATTTCCGCTATTGGCTCAACAGACACCCTCAATTGCACCTACATATTTTCTGCGCCTAGTAGCACGACGCGCTTCGGCTCGACTGCCATATAAACGTCTCGGCCGGCCGCAATCGGCTCCATCGCGGCGCACCGAGCGACGAGGCGTTGATCGCCCCACGAGAGATGAACCTGACTGAAATCGCCTTGAAAGACTGTCTTTTCAACTTTAACTGGCCACACGTTACGTTCCCCCACCGGTCGCTCGTGCGAAATACGCAGGTGGACCGTGCGCACCGAGACAGTCATCTCAGGGCGGGTCATGCGGCCATAAGCCATGCCGTAGATGAGCTGTCCGGACGCCGTTTCCAGCGCCGTAAGTCCGTCACCGTCCAGATCCGGTCGGTGACGCCCATGGATTAAGTTGGCTGAGCCGATGAAGTCGGCAACGAATTCGCTGCGCGGTAGACTGTAGATTTCGTCGGGCGTGCCGGTCTGCTCGACTAATCCCTCCCGCATCACCACGATGCGATCCGACATCGCCAGCGCTTCCTCAAGGTCATGTGTGACGTAGAGCGAAGTGATACCGAGCCGATGTTGCAGGTCGCGAAGCTCGATGCGCATGTCGGCACGCAGCTTAGCGTCGAGATTCGACAGCGGCTCGTCGAACAACAGTACGGACGGTTGAAATACAAAGGCGCGCGCCAGCGCCACACGCTGCTGCTGGCCGCCCGAGAGCTGCGATGCGCGTCGGCCACTGAATTCGCGCATCTGCACCATTTCGAGCGCGTCATTCACCTTTTCGGTGATTTCCGGCGCGCCAGCTTTGCGCACCCGCAGCCCATAGGCGACGTTGTCGAACACGGTCATGTGCGGCCAGATCGCATAGGACTGGAAGACCATCGACAAGCCGCGTTTCTCGGCCGGAACGTTGATCTTGCGAGCGGACGAGAACACCGGTGCACCGTCGATGCGAATCTCACCGGCCGTCGGCTGCTCCAGGCCGGCGACCGCGCGTAGCGTCGTAGTCTTGCCGCAACCGGACGGTCCCAGAAGCGTCAATTGTTCGCCCGGCATGACATTAAAATTGATCCCGCGCACCGCCGGCACGGTGCCGTAGTAAAGTTCAAGTCCCTCGACCTCGATGTGCGGCGTCGGTAGCGAGGACAATGTGGGCGACCGGGGCATGTGCGTGTGTCCTGGCATTCTCAATTGAAAGGTTGCGCGCTGACGCGGCGCGTGACAGCAACCAATACGACCATCGCAAGTGCCACGACCAACGTTTGGATCAACGCCAAAGCGGCGGTGAGTTCGGAACTGGTGCCGAACCAGGACTCGACGATTGAAGGCGTAATCACCTTGGAATGCGGGCCCATCAGCAGGATCGAGGCGCCGAGCTCGCGCACGCTGGCGATGAACAACAGCAACCAAGCGGCGACCAGACCTGGTCTGAGCAGGGGGATCGTCACCGTCCGCACCCGGAACATCCACGAGGCGCCGCACATCTGCGCGCATTCCTCCAAGCTCTTGTCGATCTGCAGTATGACGCCAGCGATGGTGCGCACCCCGAGCGGCAGAAATACCGTGATATAGGCGATCAACAAAAGCCATAGTGTCCCATAGATCGGGATTGGGAAAATCACCCAAGCCCACATTAGCCCAAACGCGAACACCAGACGCGGCACCGCTTGCGGAAACATCACGACATATTCGATCAAGCCGCTGCCAGGCAGCCGTGACCGATAAATCATCCAGGCTAGAAGTCCCATTAGCACGACGCCGATTGTCGCGGTGCCGAATGCGAGCAACAGACTATTGCTAAGCGCCGACCGCACGGCATTCATCGTCATGGCCGTGCGAAAGTTGTCGAGTGTAAAGTTTTCGGCGGTTGGAAAGATCACAGCAATTTTTTGTAGCGAGGCGAAAAACAGCGTGGCCAACGGCAGGATCACGGCGGCGGATAGATAGATCAAGCAGATACCGAGCAGAACGTATCGCAACCATCCGACGTCGAGCACCCGTGGCCGGAAAGCTTTCCCGGTGATCGTCACATAGCTTCCCGACATCACGACGCGCCGATACACGTAAAGCATGACGAACATCACCGCGAACAGCGACGCGCCCATGGCTGCCGCGACCTGGATCTTGGGCGGGTATTGCTGAATCATCTGATAGATTGCCGTCGTGATGACGTAATAGCGGCTGGGCAGGCCAAGCACGAGCGCGACAGCAAACGAGCCGAGCATTTCGGCAAAGACGAAGATGGCGGCCCCGAGAATACCGGGTACGACTAGCGGCAGAGTAATACGCGTGATTGTGCGAATGCGGCTCGCTCCGATGACTTGCGAGGCCTCTTCGAGCGAGGGGTCCATCGATTTCATCAGCGCCGCGATCATGACGAAGGCAACCGAACCCTCGAACAGCGCCATGACCCAGGCAATGCCGTAGGATGTATTGATGTCGATGAGATGCCCCTGCCCGCCGAGCGCACGCCAGATTCCATTGATGAAGCCGCTTTCAGGCTGACCGAGCAGACTCCAAGCCAGCGCGCCCAGGAGCGGTGTCAGGTAGTAGGGCACGACCATGAGTTGCTCGAGCAACCGTCGGCCGGGCACGTTCGTGCGCGTAAGGATCCACGCCATCACGGAGCCCAACACGAGGGCCATCACGGTTGCCGCAAATGACACCGTGAGCGTGTTGAGCATGATTTGCGGGTATTGCAGCAGGCCACTGAAATTGTCGAGGCCGTAGGCGGTCGGCGGCCTGACTTGCGGGTCACCGACGTCAAAGGCTGCCTGTAGCAGAAAATAGACGGGGTAGAGGACGAACACGGCGGCAATCGCCGCGACTCCGTATCCAGCCAATTTCTGGGTAGACAACCATGACTTCATCCATCCCATGGGCGGCCCCGTCACAGGCCGAGCATGCCGTTCCATTCTTTCAAGAACATCGCGCTTTGCGACGCATACTCATCCCAGTCGGAAGGATAGAGCAGCTTGAAATCGCTGAGCCTCACGCCAGTGGGCATTGGCGGCGCGTCCGTGCGCACCGACCCGTAATAGAGATTTGGATTGGTCTGGTACCAGGCCTGACCGCGCTTCGACATCGCCCAATCAACGAACAGCTTGGACGCTTCCGGATGCGGTGCCTTGCTGACCGCGCCAACGACAAGTGGTGTCGCCACCAACCCATCCGGCGGCGCGACGAATTCGACCTTGGCGCCCTTACTCTTGAAAAGGATATAGGCAGGATATTCGCCTATCGCAGTGATCATGTCGTCGCCTTTAGACAGGCGATCGAACAATTGCACACGCGAATCGAAGGCGTGTGGCTGGAGTTTGGAGAATTCCTTCCAGAAGCCGTCACCGTAAATTTTCCGTAGCATGTACCACTGCACAAACTGCAGACCGGACGCGGAAATCTTGCAGCTGATTTTGCCTTTCCAGCGGGGATCGAGGATGTCCTGCCAGCCCTTCGGTGCATCAGAGGCCGCGACCTTCTCGTTGTTATAGGCAATGCCGGCAGGATCGACGCCGGTCCAGAAGAAATAACCGTTCGGCGCGCTAAGATGGTCCTTCTTGTAGGCGGATGATTCCGGCGACACGTAGTGCTCATAGCCGCCTTTTTTCTGGAAATCGAAAGCCGGAGCAAGGTCGGATAGCTGAATCACATCGACATCGAAACGTCCGGCCGAGCGTTCCGACTGAATCTTGTTATAGAGCGCGCCGGTCTGTGCGCGGACATAGCTGGTCTTGATCTTAGGGAAGTCCTTGTTGAAGCCTTCCATAATGCCTGCGGTGCCTGGTTCGTTTTCGTGGCAGTAGAATACCAATTGCCCTTCCTGCTCGGCCTTCGCCACGTCGGCGTTGGTCGTGAAGTCGAGTATCTTGGTCGGCGACTTCGACACCCCCTGCGCCAATACGCTGGGCGCCGTAATCCCAAGAAATGGCGGTGCCGTGATTGCGACCCCGGCCTTCAGCAGCCCGCGTCGCGTCAGCTTCCGATTTATGAGTTCGGCCATTGTTATCCTCCCCTGTGTTTCGTTTTTTATCTTACGGTGGCCACGTTCCCTCTCTGGCGAGCTATATGTTCCATCACGAGCACAGAAATCCTACGCCAAGACAAGAAGCCAGCGAAGGCATTCCAAAACCGGCCTTTGAAATCACGTGAGAAATCAGCCCAGTTTGAGGCAAATACAACGTCGGAGACTTCCCGCGCGAAGAAGTTGCCAGCTGTCGGAACAGCGCGACGGCCCAAGTCGGCGCGCACCAGCAGCCTAGGAAGCGCACGCGGGCGCTGCCATAATCACCGCGGAGCAGCCCGCGCCGGGAGGTGGTCATGGCTCGACCCCATCTTAAATCGCAACACGTAGCCCGCGATTGGCCATTCAAGGTCAGGCCGATCCATTCGGTGCTCGGCTGCGAGATCACTGGCATCACGTTAGGGGAAGCGGTGTCGCCCGCAATGTTCGCCAAAGTTTACGAAGCCTTTCTCGAATATGAACTGATACTGTTCCGCGATGTTGATCTGCCCCCCGCGACGCAAGTCGCTTTCGCGCGCAATTTCGGCGAGGTGCAGATCCACGTGCTCAGTCAGTACCATGGCTACAAAGACCACCCCGAAATCTACATGCTGTCGAACCTCGACAAGGACGGCAACCCAAGCGGCAAGCACCCCGACAAGGGTACGCTGTATTGGCATACCGACGGCTCCTGGAGAGAGCGCACCGGTCAGGCAACCATGATGTATTCGGAGATCGTGCCGGACGCAGGCGGGGAAACCGAATTCGCCGACATGTATTCCGCTTACGATCTGCTGCCTACCGCCGTGAAGGTCAGGATCGAAGGCCGCCGCGCCATCCACAATTTCGACTTTTCGCGTACGCGTCGTCATGGCGAGGATCCGCTGACACTCGCACAAAAGGCCAAGGTGCCGCCGGTCGCGCACCCAATCGTACGTACGCATCCGGACACGGGGCGAAAGGCTATTTTCCTCGGTGATCATGCCGAGATGATCGAAGGCATGGACTACACGGAAGGTCGTGCGTTGATCGAGGAGATCAACCAGATGATCACACCGCGAGCGCGCGTCTATACGCATCACTGGGAGCCTCGCCAATGTATAGTTTGGGATAATCGCTGCACACTCCACCGTGCTACCGGTTTCGACGAAGCGCGCCTGAAACGGGTGATGCGCCGTTGCACGATCGTCGGCGACAAACCGTTCTGAACACCGTGCTCAGGTAATCCAGAGCGAACCAAGTCGTTTTTACGGCGGCATAGAACGACATAAACAAACAGCTAAAACCGGGGGAAAATCATGTTCTCAATTCGAAATGCCATCTGCGGAATTGCGCTCGCTGCTTTTGCAACAGCTTGGGGCTCAACCACGATGGCCCAAGAGGTGAAGCACTATCGCTTCGCCTATGACCAGCCCAAGAGTACAGGATACGGCATCGCCGGCGATCTTTTCGCCGACAAACTCAAAGAATTGAGCAAAGGCACGATGCTGATCGACCAGTATCCCGGCGCTCAGCTCGGCCAGGAGCCGCAGGTTCTTCAACTTGTCAAAGCTGGCGATGTTGAGTTCTGCATCAGCTCGTCGGCCAATGCCGCGACACTGACACCGCAGGCCGGCGTGATGTCATTGCACTTTCTCTTCCGCGGTGAAGATCATCTCGTCAAGGCGCTTGCCGATCCGAACGTCAGCAAAGCCGTTAAGGACATGGTGGAAGATACTGTACAGGGCGCGCATGTGATCGCGGTGATCACGCTTGGCTTGCGCAATATGTACAGCAAGAAACCGATCGCCAAAATCGAGGACATCAAGGGCTTGAAGGTCCGTGTGCAGGCGACGCCGACCGAAGACTTGATGTTCCCGGTCTACGGTGCTCAAACCGTCCATATGCCATTCGGCAGTGTCTATACGTCATTGCAGACCGGCGTCGTCGATGTCGCCGAGAACGGCGTCAACGTCTATCAGGCCAACAAGCACTACGAAGTCGCTCCGGTACTCTCGATGACCGAGCACGAAGCCAACAACAATCTGATCTGGGTCAGCGACAAGCTGTGGAAGAGCCTGACCGACGAGCAAAAAAGATGGGTACAGACGGCCGCCGATGAGGTCAGCAGCAAGGAGCCAGCTAAAGCCATAGGCCTCGAGCACCAGTCGGCGGACAAGCTCAAGGCACTCGGAGTCAAGATTGTCGCCGGCGTCGACAAGTCCGGCTTTCAGAAGCTGGCAGATCCTTATCTCGACAAGCTGGCCGCCGAACTCGGGCCCCATGCGGTCAAGATCAAAGATTTGATCAGAGCCGTGAAGTAAACCACTACCGAAGGGCCGGCCAATCGGCCCTTTCTTTCTATTGCAAACGGGGTTCGCAATGGCCATCGCGGGCAAGCTGGTCGCCCAGCGGCAGCGTCACCTGAAGTGGCGCGCCCTCGATGGAGTTGAACTGGCGCTCATGGCGCTATGCGGTATCCTCCTGTTCAGCTTCTGCACCACGGTCACGTTCGACATCGTCACCCGAACCCTCGGGTCGCCTTGGCTGTGGCTGCAGGAGGTGACATCTACGCTCTTCATCTATGCGATCTTCTTCGGCGCCGCGGTCGCCACCCGTCGCAACGATCATCTCTACCTCACCGCTATCGCTGAGGCGCTTGAAGGCCGGGCGCGACTCGTCGTCGAGTTGATTATCCGGCTGGTTGTGCTCGGCGTGGCGATCAGTTTCATCTATTTCGGCTATCTGAATTTTCTTCGCGGATTTTCAAGTTTCCGCATGCCGTCGATGACGCCCATTGCCTCGCTTTATGCCGCGATTCCGATTTGTGGTTTCCTGGTCGCGCTGTTCACCATCGAGCAGATCGTCAATGGCCTGCGAAATGGCTTTGACTACACCGACCCGCCCGAAGAACCTGTGAATATCAAACCAATCGACGTCGTGGAATCTATGAGACCTGGCCCATGAATTCCGGTCTCGTCCTCGGCCTGATGAGCTTCCTGTTCCTGTTTTTTGGCTATCTCGGCGTGCCGGTGCCGTTCGCGCTGATGGCGGGCGTGCTGGTGGGTGCTTCTTTCACACAAGTCTCGCACATCGCGATCATCCAGAAGATGTTCGATGGCATAGATGCGGAAGCCTTGCTGGCCATTCCGTTCTTTCTGCTGGTCGGCGAACTGATGAGCTCGGCTAATGTGGTGGTGCGCATTGTCAATCTCTCGCTCGCATTGGTGGGCCATGTCCGTGGCGGTCTCTCCCAGGTCGTCACCGTGTTCAGCATGTTTTTCTCGGAAATGTCGGGATCCACGACCGCCGATGTTGCTGTGATCAGCCGCGCGCTTGGCGGCCCGATGAAGAAGGAGGGTTACAGCCCTCCATTTATCGCCGCGATCATCGCGGCGGCCTCGACAATTGCGGCGCTCGTGCCGCCGAGCATCACGGCGGTGGTTTACGGCGCGATCGGCAATGTTTCGATCGCCGGGCTCTTCATGGCCGGCGTCGTGCCGGGTCTGATGATCGGCTTCGGGCTCATGATCTTTTGCTATTTCTTCGGGCCCACCGGCATACAGCGCCCGCGCGCTCCATTCCGCGAAGTCGCCGGCGCCTTCAAAGATGCCTCGTTGCCGCTGATGATCCCCGTCATTCTTTTGGGCGGCATTCTCACCGGCTGGTTCACACCGACCGAGGCTGGCGTTGTCGCAGTCGTCTACATTCTTCTTGTTGTTATTCCCTCGCTGAACAAGGGGCACATCAGATTTCTTGCCTATGATTTCTGCCTCGCGGGCCTGATTTTCTCGCTGCCGTTGATCACCATCGGTGCGGCCAATGCCTTTGGCTGGCTGTTCGCCTATCTGCGCGGCGCCATAGTTATCGCCGACTGGATTACCAGTCTTGCCGGAAATGACCCGCATTTGATTATGCTGCTGATGGTTGCACTTTTCACTGTGATCGGCGATTTTATCGAGCCGGTCCCGACGATCATCATTTTCATGCCGCTGGTGAACGCGCTGACCGAGGCGGGAGGCATCAATCCTGTCCATATGGGCGTCGTGCTTATCGCCACACTCGCGTTCGGCCTGATCACACCGCCTTATGGTCTTGTTCTACTCATGGCCTCGAAATTTGTCGGTGTTCGTTTCTCGCAAGCCTTACGAGCCGCTTGCCCGATCTACGCCGTTTTTCTCATCACGATCGCATTCGCGATCTATTTCCCGTCGGTCGTGCTGTGGCTGCCGAAGCAAGTTCTGCCGGCGTCCGTGGGCTGCTTTCCCAATCCGAACGGCCCGGGCTACGTCTGCCCGCCGTAAAAAGCTCATCGGGCGTGTGGTTCGATGAGTTCGATCCGATTGCCGAACGGATCATCGACATGGCGCCTATCGTAGCCTTCGATTGGTTCATCCTCGGTAACCCGCAATCCGGCTTTCTGTGCTTTCGCTACGATGCTCGTAAGGTCATCGACGATGAAAGCTGGATGCGCTTTTCGCGCCGGGATGAAGTTTTTCTCGATGCCCAGATGAACTTGCAAGAGTCCGTTTTCAAACCAGCAGCCACCGCGCGCGGCAAGCTTCGGCGGCTTGACCTTTTCCGTGAGCCCGAGGATGCCGTGATAGAACGCTCTTGCCTCGTCTTCCCGCCCGGGCGGCATCGCAATCAAAATGTGATCAATACTGCGAACTGGCATTCGGCACCTCGGTCGGGAAAAAGATATTTGCCTTAAGCGAGCACTGAGTATCCGCCATCAACGGCGATGACTGCGCCGGTAACGAAATTCGAGGCAGGCGCCGCCAAAAAGACCGCAACCCCCGCGAAATCGTCCGGGCTGCCCCATCGTTGCGCCGGCGTACGTGCAAGCACTCTTTCATTAAGGCCGGGGACTTGCTCCCGCGCCTTTCGAGTGAGCTCAGTATCGATCCAGCCGGGCAATATCGCATTGACCTGGATGTTGTCCTTCGCCCACGCAACCGCCAGCGACCTCGCCAACTGCACGATGCCCCCCTTGCTCGCCCCATAGGGCAAGGCGTACGAGGCCGCCAGCACGGACATCATTGACCCAATATTGATGATTTTGCCACCGCCGGCACGCACCATGTGGGGATAAGCCGCCTGCGAGCAAAGAAAGGCGCTGGTGAGATTGGTATCCATCACCAGATGCCACTCCTGCGCTGTCAGGTCTTCAGGTTGCTTGCGAACGGTTGTGCCCGCGTTGTTGACGAGTATATCGAGACGCCCAAATCGCTCGACGGCCTGCTGGATTGCCTGATGACAGGATTCCTCTTTCAGAGCATCCACATTCGCAAATTCGGCCTCGGTACCGAGCGAACGGAGTTCCGACAAAGCCACCTGAGCCTTCGCCTTGTTCCGCCCCGCGATGACCACTGAAGCGCCGGCCGCGGCCAATCCCTTGGCCATGCCAAGTCCGATACCGCCATTTCCGCCGGTGATGAAAGCGACCCGTTTTCGTAAGTCGAAAATTGTCATCGCAATCTCCCGTTCGATGTTTCGGAAGTCTGAATTGGGAGCCTATACAAGACAATCCTCCAGCGGCCACTGGACTTCAAATCAGAAGGCGGACTTGAAATCCGATTGTTGGAAAAAGATCTCGATCGTGCCACTGCCAAGCCGGTCACTCGGTGCACATGGAATTTGGCCTCCGCTAGCGTTCTCCGAAGTTCGGGAATTCCGCAAATTTTGAGCGAAGATTTTCGACATGCTGCTGGGTTGGAGACAGGAATTTGTAAGTCAGAGACTATTGTCGAACTCAAAAAGCGCCGCGTTGGCGGGCTTCGTCGCGGTAACGGCCTAAGTATATGAAGAGACCGGACTTGGTGGCTGGCGTAGCAGTGCAGATTGCCCCCTGCTCTGCCCGTTTTCCCTGCTAACAGGGAATTTTACAGGGAATTTTGCAAAGTCACGGCTTTTTGGACGCCGGAGACCGAGAATAGTAACGGCGCCACATGGCTTTTGATGCAAATTCCCTAATCAACAGAACAGGGAACCATTTCGTCGGATCAGGGAAGCTTGGTGCAAGAACAGGGAATTTTACCCGTCGAACTGAAATCGTTGCCTGACCAAAAATGACATTGCCGGAGGCCTCGCGATGTCCGCTAAGAGTTAAAAGCAGACATTCGCGCCCCAGTTTTGTGGGTCACTTATAAACTGCTAGCCTACTGAAGTGTCGCGTCTTTTCAATGAAGGAGGCGACCATGCTGAAAACAGCGGTGCTGGCGTTAGGACTGATAGCGATTCCCTCAATCGCACTGGCCCAACAGCAGCAATGCCAACTCGAATGCACGTGGGTAAACGGGAAAGGCGAAAAAACTAAGGTCACCAGAAGTTGCCACGCCTTAAATGCCAGCGACTGTACAAATTTGGGACGCGCCGAAACAGGAGGTAACAAGAAATGTCAGGGCAACATGACGTCGAATTGCGTCCAAGATCGCTAGGGTAGCAGGGAAGGCAGACATAAAATGCCGCGGAATGTTTGCTCTTACTCCGAAAGCAGACATTCGTGAGTGCGATTGGATTGTCCGCTAAGGGCCATAAGCGGACATCCGCCGTTCATTCGATTACCCGATCCGCGGCCACTAACAGACCCGGCGGCACGCTGAGCCCGAGCATCTTGGCGGTTTTAATATTGACGGCCGTTTCATATTTGGTGGGTGCTTGCACAGGAAGGCCCGCGGGCTTGTCGCCGCGCAGGATGCGATCCACGTAAGCCGCCCCCAGACGAAACATGTCAATTTGACTAGTTCCATAGGACATCAAACCGCCGGCCTCGACAAAGAAAGTGGCCGAGTAAATAGCAGGCAATCGGTAGCGAGCCGCGAGTGAAGGCCACACCAAGATAGAGAGTACTGTCCGGTATCTCGGCATCGATGTCGACGATGCCCTTACATTAGCGGAACAGGTCGACGTTTGAACCTTGCGGGGGCCGAGCACACGTACTCTGCCCCCGCATCGGAAAAGCATCATGTTCGCTATTTCGGTTACTTTCGGCGCTAAGCGGACATGCTGTTTTGCGCTGCACATGTCTGCTTTTGACCCAAAGCGAACATCCGCTGCTGGGACCTTCAGTGTGCGACGCACCGTGAGCCTATGCGCGCAACGCTTTGTTACTCCGCTCGTAATTTCACTGGCATTTTTAGAGGCGACCTTACAGTGACGGGAATAAATACATTCCAATTTTACGCGGCTATCCAACGCGCTGTCATATAATTGGATTGCACTGTCAAAGAATCCGCCGGCAACCAGGGAGGAATTTATGAGGCAATATTTTATGCTCGGACTTGGAATGATCGCAGGTGCCACGCTTGGAGCCGGAGCGATTACCGCGCTCCATGCTCAGGCCAAAGCCCCCGCTTACCTCGTCATCGAAATCAACAAAATAAATGACGCAGAAGGATTCAAGACCATTACCCAAAGAGCTAGAGGCGGGATGGACGCTGCCAAAGAATTAGGCGGCCATTACATCGCCCGCACCGATAAAATAACCGCAATCGATGGCACTGCGCCGCAGCGTTTCATAGCATTTGCGTTCGATAGCGCAGAGAAAGCGCAGGCCTACAACAATTCGCCCTACATGAAAGAGGTCAACGCAATACGAAACAAGACAACGGAGGCGCGCTCGTTCATCGTTGAGGGTATGCCACAATAGGGCGTAGAGGCCTCAATTGGCGGCTTCTTTTTTGAGCTGACAACCGCGATGTCCGCTTTTTGGGTGTAAAGCGGACATCGTCCAGCGATTAAATACTCCACAATGTCCGCTTCTCTAATCGGCCGGTTTGGGTCAAGCGCTATCAGACTTTCCATCGCTGCGGTGTCGATGTCGCTCACGGGCTCGTGCTTCTCTTCGGAATCGGCGCCAAGGCCCTTCCATCATGGGATTCGAGAACGAGGCGGAACAATCTATTGGGCGGCCTTACCGTTGATTGGCGGCAGGTCCAGCGGACATTGCGATCTCACCTCATCCATCGTCCCGCGAGGGACATCATGCCACCGCACGGTGGAGCTCGCGTTTCTCCTATCGGGTTTGATCTTGCATTGTCATGCTGCGGCAATCTCTTGTCGGGTCCAGCGGAACTCGGTGCCGTCAACCCAGATGCGATGCATGATGACGGCCAATCGGCGCGCCAGTGCCACGATCGCCTTTTTCACGCCGCGCCGCCTGGCAATCTGCATCGCCCAGGCTTTGAGCCAGGACCATTTTGTTGAGCGCACCAGCAGGACCTGGGCGGCTTCGTAGAGCATGACGCGCATCATCTCGTCTCCGCATTTTGATATGGCGCCGGTCCGGTCGCTCTCGCCGGATTGATACTTGCAGGGTGTCAGTCCCAACACCGCCCCGACCGCCCTGGAGTTGCGGAAGCGCGCTGGCACATCGACCGTAGCCCGGAAGGTCAGCGCCACGACAGGACCAACACCGGGCACCGTCATCAGCCGCCGGCAAACATCATCGTCACGGGCGACGGCCACCACGCGCTGGTGGAGGACGGCGATCTGCTCGCGCAGCACCCGCCGGACAACGAGCAATGGTTCAACGAGCGTGGTCAGATCGGGGCTGTTCTCGACCAGTTCCCTGATGCGCACCTCGAACCTGGCCGTCCCGACCATGCCCACCTTGAGACCAAAGTTGCGCAACGTTCCACGCAGATCGTTCTCGATGGCGATGGCCTTCGACTGCAGCAGCTTGCGGTGCGTCAGCAACATGCGCAGCTTCTGGCTGCGCAACGTCTTCACATGCACCGGGCGATAAAGCCCCGCCCGCATCATCTGCGCAATGCCGCGGGCATCATTGCGGTCGGTCTTGTTGATCTGCGCTTTGAGAACGGCCCGCATGTGCCGTGTCTCAACGCAGATAGCCGGCAAGTCCGCTTCGGCAAAAGCGCTGTAAAGCCATTGCGACAGCGGTCCGGCTTCCAGTCCGATATGCTTGAAGTGATAGGCACTGTTCTTCAGGACCGCCAGCAAAGCTTCTGGTTCGCTTGCAACCTTGACTTCGCGAACGATCTTGCCCGTATCGTCCACAATACAGATGCTCGTCTCATTGACTGACACGTCCAGTCCGGCAAAATGCTCCATGCTGCGCTTCTCCTGATGCTTGGGGCCCGTAACCGCGGTGACCTCGTATCGCCATCAGCCTGAAGCGCAGCACCCACAATCTTCCAATATCAACAACGCCGGCCGATTACCCCATCTATTGGTCTTTAGCAGACATCCTTCATTGCACTGCACATGTCCGCTGTTTGGGTAAGAGCGGACATGCCGTTTGCGGTATGTCTGCTTTTGCGGTCGCTATTGGGTGTAGAGCGGACATGACGTTTTGCACCGCATACGTCCGCTCCTGACCCAAAGCGGACATTTGGGAAGCGGGTTTTAATCGCAGACTAGTCGCCCGGGCTGCACTATCGTTCCCCTGATAGTCACGGAGGCCGCGATGATCGAACTTTTGAAATTCAATACCGTTGTGACGATCGTCATATCGTTTGTCTTAATTACTTGTGGCGCCGCTTTCGCGGGTAAGGGGGGTAGCGGCGGCCCCAAAAGCAACACGAGTTCGAGTAACGAAAAACTCCAAACGACTTACAAGCGACAAAAAGCATCCACTGATTCCTCGAAAGTAAAAGCAAAGTCCAACATTCTCATAATCCAAAATCGGAATGAAACTTTGAAGAATTGAAAGGCTCTGGGCGACCGACGTCCGCTATTGGCCCTTAGCCGACGTCGCTAGTCGCAGTGCGGACGTCCGCTTTTGGGGGCAAAGCAGACATTGCGTCGGCGTAGATGATTTATTTTGATAGGCGGATAAATACCCATCGAGCAGGCAAGTCCGATATGACTTCAGTGCTGTGCCCCTTGCCGGAGGTATCGTCGTGCAGCAAACAATCGCCCGCGACGAATGTGTGTGATTCACCCGCGCTTGCCGTCACGCGAGTCCGACCTGACAAACTGAATGCCATCATTCTGGCTGGTGACGGGTGTGGTACTGCCCCCGCCCATTTAGCGCCGACCTCCAGTATGACGTAATTCTGAGCGGGTTGGGGATCGCTGACGTAGAGTGGAGCCGCAGGGGGCGCGAACTCTTTGAGCGCCATCGATATTGTCGTGGTCTCAAACCGACTTTCTCCTAAGGCATCCGCATAAAGCCTAAGAACCTTCATTGGTACCCTCGCTGCCACCGCTGCTTTCGGCGACGTTATCCTAATCCTCGACAGGAATTGACCGGCGCAAAGTCCGCCCATAGCGGACATTTGGCACAATCGTTGCCAGGCAAATCGCGTTCTGGCCGACAATCGCTTTGGGTGAGACTTATGTCAGACGAAACAAGCGAGCCCAGCACCCGCCAGCATATCTTGACGTTTATTGGCATTATGGCGGTCACGTTCTGGGTTTTCCATATAAGCGGGATGCTCTAACTTGTGACCCGCAAGAGCTGCGCCTCAATTGGAACCAACATTAGACGGGAGCGTTTAGGCGCCAACTGGGGTGCGTACACAGCCAAATCAGGTCAGGAGTCGCATTATGGCAAATCAGAACAAACCCAGCATCGTATTCGCCCACGGACTTTGGGCTGATGGCTCATGCTTCCAGAAGCTGATCCCCGCACTGCAGGCAGACGGCCACGAAGTGATGTGCTCCCAGCATGGCCTGGACTCTCTCAAAGGCGACGTGGAGTGCGTCTCTCGCTGCTTTGGGCGGGTCAGCGCTCCCGTGCTCCTTGTCGGCCACTCTTACGGCGGCACTCTGATCACCCATGCCGGGACGGATGGCCGAGTCGCTGCCCTAGTCTACATCGCGGCCCTCGCGCCCGACGAGACCGAAACCTCGCAAAGCCAGCAGCAGAAGTTTCCCGTAACCGAGGTATTTTCTCAGATCGAAGTCGCTGATGGACGCATCTGGTTAAAGCCCGACGGCATCGGGTATTTCGCCGGTGATCTGCCTGAGGCGGAGAAGAAGCTTGTGTGGGCGACCCAAGCCGCGCCTGTGCCTGACCTGTTCAACCAGAAAGTCGACGGCGTCGCTTGGCGGTCGAAGCCGAGCTGGTACATCGTGGCCAGCGAAGATCGCACCGTTCAACCCGAACTACAGCGCTTCTTTGCAAAGCGCATGAGCGCCAAGACCATCGAGTTGCGCTCCAGTCACGTCCCCATGCTCTCTCAGCCGCAAGCCGTGCTGGACGTAATCCGCGACGCCGTAAAGGCCATTCAGAAATCCAAGGCAGCGTAGGGCACGTTTCGGACGGCCTTTGAGAGACCGCCGCAACGCGGTCTCTCTTTCTCATTCACATCGTCCCGGATGTCCGCTTTTGGCCCAAAGCTCGCTGCATAGGTCGGCTTTTGACCCAAAGCGGACATCAACTAACCGTCACGCGCGACCCCTTCCAATGCACCGGTTTGAGCCGTTACGATGGTCTGAGCGTCGAAGGGGCAATGAGGCGGCGCGATGGTTCCCGAAACCAGGTACGCGAAGAGCGGTAATGTCCATATCGCCTACCAAGTCACAGGCGACGGACCGCTCGATCTCGTCTTTGTACATGGCTGGATTTCCCACATCGAACACCTATGGGAAGAACCCAGTCTTGCCCGTTTTCTTAGCCGCCTCGCTTCCTTCAGTCGCCTAATTCTTCTCGACAAACGCGGCACGGGTCTCTCCGATCCCGTACCGCTCGACAAGTTGCCGACGTTGGAAGAACGGATGGACGACCTGCGTGCGGTGATGGACGCAGCCGGCTCACAGCGCGCTGCACTGCTCGGAACGTCCGAGGCCGGGGCACTCAATCTGCTGTTCTCGGCAACGCACCCTGATCGCACGGCCGCGCTCATTCTCCTGAACTCCTATGCTCGTCTGACTTGGGCCGAGGACTACTCATACGGCATTCGCCCGAATGACGCCGACAAGTTACTCGAAGCGATCGAGAGCGGCTGGGGTAAAGGCGTCGCGTTTGAGGCCCTCGTGGCAAGCCAGGCCGACAACGAAGCGATGCGGAAGTGGTGGGCTCGCTACCAACGTCAGGCTGCAAGCCCGGGCGCCGCCGTGACTCTTTTGCGAAGAGCGTTCGATACCGACGCACGCGGCGTGCTTTCTTCGGTTAGCGTGCCAACTTTGATCTTGCATAAGGCGGGCGATCCCTTTACCGGCCCAGAACACGGCCGATACCTCGCCCAGAGGATTCCTGCGGCTCGCTATGTCGAGCTCGCCGGTGTTGATCACCTCTTTTTTGCGGAGGACAGCGCTCGGCTCGTCGCCGAAATTCAAGAATTTCTCACCGGGGTGCGGGACCAGAGTGAGCCCGATCGAGTTCTTGCCACTGTGCTTTTTGCCGACATCGTAGGCTCCACAGATCTAGCGGCCAAAATGGGCGATCGTCGATGGCAGGATATCATCCAATCCTATTACGGTGCGGTTCGCGCCGAGCTTGCGCGGTTCCGCGGAACCGAAATCAGTACAGCCGGGGACGGCGTGTTCGCTTCATTCGATGGTCCGGCGCGTGCAATCCGATGCGGCCTAGCGATTAGCGAAGCGGTGCGTCGTTTCGGTATTGAGGTGCGCATTGGTGTTCACACCGGCGAATGCGAGTTGGTCGCTGGAAAAATTGGAGGCATTGCCGTTCACATCGGGGCTCGTGTCGCTGCACTGGCTCAATCAGGGGAAGTGCTCGTTTCGACAACTGTGCGTGACCTCGTGGCCGGATCAGGGTTGCAATTTGAGGACAGAGGCGTTCACACCCTCAAAGGCGTGCCAGGCAACTGGTCTCTTTATGCCGTGGCGCGTAATAAGCGGGGTTGATGTCCACTATTGGCCCATAGCGGACATCCTTCTTTGCACCGCACATGTCCGCTCTTGGGGGTAAAGCAAACATGGGTGGGCACCGCAGAACTTTCCGACGGAGCTGCGCCGCAGTAGACTCAGCGATATTTGACGACCTCTGTAGCGATCTTGTCGCACACAGGGCATTCATATGTGCGCCTGTCGTGGTCTGGCTTGTCGGGCTCGATCTGAACGAGCCACATCGGCACGGCGCAGCTATCGCACCGAGGGGGCCCGATTTCTTTAGTCTCTGGATTTGAATTAATTTGAGAATGCTGCATTGGGCGACTCCCTAATCTGCATATGCAGGCGGGAGCGCGGTAGCGTCTCTCAGCCACCGACGCCTACGGACAGTGCCTTGGCCGGTGATGTACTGAATGTGCGTCCCCGCGACCCTAGAGTCGATGGTCGGAAGACACATTGCCGCGAATTAATGTGGCGGCTCGTAACAAAAACGCTTCCACGGCCTTCCCGCACACCGAATTCTACTTTTCTTTTAGAGAAACAGGACGCCAATCTGCTGTGTGTGGGTATTCTGTCGAATTGTTCGCTGCACTGCCAATGTCCGCTTATGGCCCAAAGCAGACATGCCCTTGTGCACTGCATATGTCTGCTTATGACCCAAAGCGGGCATTCGGTTGGTCCATCGTCCACCTCGCAATAGATTCTCAGGGTGCTAGCCTAGAGGACATTGCAGAGGGCACCCGATGAAGAATTATTTTCTCCTGATCGCCGTTGCTTGCGCAACCGGCTCCGCGCACGCGCAATCATTCTCTGCGGATGATCTTGTCCGTCGCACGATCGAGCGGCGCGCGATCGAGGCGGTCAACTGGGGCCTGCCTGCGCTGAACTTCGAACTCATGTTGCAGGCCATGGTCGCAGCTGGCGGATCAATCAACCAGGTCGTCTATTGGCCACGACTCCAGAATTGGAGGAACCAGACACTCACACCAAATCCGGATGTGATCTACGTCATGCCGTTCTTCAGCACCAAGGAGGCGGGTCCGATGGTGCTGGAAATTCCCGCTGCGAACGGCGGGTCGATCACCGGCACGATCATGGACGCTTGGCAGTCCGCATTCGAGGACGTGGGTCCCGCGGGCTTGGACAAGGGCAAGGGTGGGAAATACCTGATCCTGCCGCCCGGCTTTTCGGGGACGGTGCCGGATGGATACCTTCCGCTCCCGTCGAAAACCTATCGAGGGTATGCGCTCCTTCGTTCCATCCTCAAGAGCGGCAACGAAGCTGATCTCGCTCAGGCCGTCGCTTATGCGAAACAGATCAAACTCTATCCGCTTTCGCAGGCTGCAAATCCGCCACCAACCGTCTTCGTGAATGCAGACAATGTCGTATTCGACGCCACGATCCCTTACGACGTCCGTTTCTTTCAGTCGCTTGACCATTTCGTGCAGTACGAGCCGTGGCTCGACCGCGACAAGATGATGATCGATGTCTTAAAGTCAGTCGGAATCGAACAGGGCAAGCCGTTCAAGCCGGACGCGAAGCAAGAGGAGCTGCTGACCCGCGCGACACGCGAGGCCCATGCCTGGCTCGATGCCAGGTTTGAGGAACTCTTCGTTCCCTACAACAAGGGCAAACGGTGGTCAGTCCCGATCGCACAAGACTTCGTCGAAACGCAGGCGACCTTCTGGGAGAAGCCCGGCATTTACGCGGTCGACGGTCGCGCCGCCTACTTCCAGTTAGGGTTTAGCACCGTGAAGCATCTGGGCCAGGGCCAGTTCTACCTGTTCACCATTCATGACGGCGATGGCAAGCCGCTTGACGGCAGCGCCAGCTATCGCCTCTCAGTCCCGGCTAAAGCTCCGGCACGGCAATACTGGTCGGCTACGGTCTATGACCGGGCAACGCATGGCGTCATTAGGAACATGCCTCGGCTCAGCCTGTCGTCTCAGAGCCCGGGACTTCAGACCAATGCCGACGGCTCGGTCGAC